>Ga0074046_10003511_pt1 | contig 13071 bp, 12 predicted proteins | sample BogForMeECP23OM3_FD_94441 | JGI IMG/M metagenome (GOLD analysis project Ga0074046, IMG submission 94441) | Bog forest soil microbial communities from Calvert Island, British Columbia, Canada - Bog Forest MetaG ECP23OM3 | ecosystem: Environmental > Terrestrial > Soil > Wetlands ...
GTGCCCGATCGTATCCTCGCATCTTCCGCTTCCTCCTCAACCCAACTGGCCTCGTTCCACTATACCGATGCAAAACCTTCCGTCGATCCCATCGAAGAGGCGTTTCTCAACACCCTGCTAGAAAGGTGCAGATATCCGCGAAATAGGTCAGGGTTCCCATCCACATCGAGTCGCGGGGCAGGTCGCCGAAGTCGTGCTTCGCCAGGTTCTCGAATTCCGCTCTCGCGTCTGCGGTCAGACCCAATTCCGAATAAATCACCGCCAAACCAGGTCGCCACGCTGCATCAGCGCTGTTTTGCTGGACGAACATACGAACGACCGGCTCGACTTCCTTGAGCCGGCCCTGCTCGCGGCGCAGCGCAAACATCTGGAGCCCAAAAACGCCAGCGGCCGTTTCCGCTTGCATACTCCGCGTGATCACGAAGGTATTTTGGGCCAGGCGCTCGCTGTCTTCGAAGCGACCACTCATCAACGCCCGCATGGCCCGCAACATTTCGCAGATGGATTGATGAAAAGGTTGGTTGGTCTCTGCCGCCCAACGCCCATACGCTTCGAAGTCCTCGTCGGCTCCCGCCGTATCTCCCAATTCGAGCAGGCAGTACCCACGCCAGAAGTGCTGCGAGTACGTAAGGTTTTCGACGTCCGCCGCCTTGGCGAGGTCCTGCATTTCTGTCGTGATGGCAAGCCGCTCGTCGGCGTGCTCCGGTCCCGACAAGGCGTAGAACATTCCCAGCAGGCTGTAGCTGACTAGCTTCGGATCTCCGATGCGTCGAGCCATGGCCACTGCCTGCGGAGCATACGACATCAACTTTTGCCTCTCACCGGTGACTCCCAGGAAGCGGGCCAGGCCGCTCAGCGTCCTCGCCTTGAGGGGACTATCATCCGGGCCGAGCTTCTGCAGCGCTTCTTCGAGTAGTTGAAGTGCTTCCGGCGCGGGAAAACCGGTGGTGTGGGTCATATGTACGAGCTCCAACGCCGCACTGATCACGTTTTCGGTTGACCCAAGTGATTTGGCGGTTTCGGCAGCACGCAGAAATGCTTGGTGGGCTTTAGCGAATTCGCCTACCCGCACTCGCCCCACGCCAAGTAGCAATAGCAGCGCGAAACGCCGAGCTTCGTCCGCGGGCCGACTCCGCTCAGCTACGTCTGGTGGCGAGCCGAGCAGTTCGAGCCCCTTCTCAAGCTGGTCGATGGCTTCCAGGTTTGCTGAGCGCTGGAGGGCTCGCTCACCCGCCCTTTGCCAGTACGGAACCGCTTCTGCTCCCAGTCCCGCCTCTGTGAAGTGATGGGCGATCAGCTCCGGCTGAGTCTCCACCGTTTCAGGGAATCGTACTTCGAGTGCGCGCGCGACGCGCTCGTGCAGCACTCTGCGCCGTTCCATCAACGCCGAGCCCGACGCGACCTGCTGCGACAGCGCATGCTTGAAGACGTACGCGACGTCCCCCACCGCGGGTTGCTCGTAGATGAACTCGGCAGTCTGCAAACCGGCAAGCAAGCTGTCGAGTTCATCGTCGGATTTTCCCGATACCGCTCTAACCAGCCCGAGCGGGAACTCCTTCCCAATTATCGCCAGCGTCTGCAGCAGGTCCTTCTGCTCGGCTGGCAGCCGATCGATACGCGAGGCCAGCACGGCCTGAACCGTCGATGGGATCTGAATCGTATTGAGAGATTTGGCGAGCTTGACCGCGCCGTTGCGAACCAGCGCGCCTTGCTCGAACAGCGCCTGCACGATCTCTTCGATGAAGAGCGGATTGCCTTCGGTCTTCTCGATTATCAATTGCTTGAGCGGCGCGAGTTCGCGCCCGTCGTCGAGCAGCGCGTTCAACATTTCCTCGCCGGTCTCGGCGCCGAGCGGATCGAGCCGCAGTTGCGTGTAGTAGGTCTTGTTGCCCCAGTTGTGAGTGAACTCGGGCCGGTAGTTGACCAGCATCAGCACCCGCGCCGTGCCGAGAGATTCCGCGAGCAAGTTGAGCAGCGCGTGTGAACCTTCATCGACCCAGTGCAGGTCCTCGAAGATCGCTACGAGCGGCTGATGAAGGCTCTCACGAAGTAGTAGACGCTTGATCGCATCCAGCGTGCGGCGCCGCCTGATTTCGGGATCCAGTCGCGCGATTTGATCGTCACTCTCCGCCACCTCGAGCAACGTGAAGAGATAGGGCAGGGTGTCTTCCAGCGCCCGATCGAGGATCAAAATCTTTCCACCGATTTTCTCGCGCCGCCGGCGCGCATCATCGTCGGGAGTGATCTCGAAATAATTCTTGAGCAGGTCGATTAGCGGAAGGTATGCGGAGGCCTTGCCGTGCGAGACGGACAAAGTCTCGAGCACCAGGCACCCCGGCTGCCCGGCCGCGCGGAACTCGAAGAACAGCCGCGACTTGCCCACTCCGGCTTCACCCACCGCGGCGACTAGTTGACCGCGCCCGCTCTTTGCGAGTTCGAGTGCGCGCTTCATCTGCTCGAGTTCGGCTGCGCGGCCGACGAACCTGGAGAGCCCTCGCCGCGCCGACGCCTGCAAACGCGTGCGCAGCGGGCCAAGCCCCGTCACCTCGTGGACGGTTACCGCCTCGCTGACGCCCTTTACCCGCGTGGGACCGAGTGAGCGGAAGGTAAAGTATCCCTCGCAGAGCTTGCGCGTATCCTCCGTCGTGGCGATCGAGCCGGTTGGCGCAACCGTCTGCATCCGCGACGCCAAGTTGTTGGTATGCCCAATAGGGGTGTACTCCGCATGCCCCGCGGCAGTCTGAATCGCGCGGACCACGACTTCGCCAGTGTTCACGCCGATGCGGATCTCGATCGGGGCGCGACCCCGCTCGCGCAGCGTCGCTCCGTAGCGGCGGAGGTCTTCCTGCATCCGAATCGCCGCGTACAGCGCGCGTTGCGGATGGTCCTCATGCGCGAGCGGAGCGCCGAACATCGCGAAGATGCCGTCGCCGGTCGACTGCACAACATAGCCGTCATAGCGATGCACCGCATCGATCATCAGCTTCAATGCCGGATCGACGATCGCCCGCGCCTCCTCGGGATCAAGGTCCCGCTCCAGCTCGGTCGACCCCTTGATATCGGCGAACAGGGCGGTGACCGTCTTGCGCTCGCCCTCGAGCGCTTCCGGCGAGCTGCTCTCTTGCGCGACGCGCACGTTGGAGGCCGATTCCAGGGGCGACGAAGTCGCGGCTGCTGCGCCCGCACCATTTGTTAGTGGGGTCCCGCACTTGCCGCAGAAATCGGAGGTTGGCGGGTTCTCCGCCTTGCACTTCGCGCAATGCCTGGCGAGTGCATTCCCACACTTCGCGCAGAAGTTGCTGGTCGAGGGGTTATTCGTCCCGCATTTCGAGCAGCGCATCGATCGTTACGCAACCTCGCTCTTCGATGCGCGAGTATCGGCGTGAGCTGACACTCGGCTTGCTACCTGCCTAACCGGCTACGGCGTATAGCTGCCAGACATCGGGCACGCCCTTGAGCTGGTGGGTCCCTCGGTCGCTGAACTGGAGTCCTGAGCCGACGACCAGGTCCTTTACCGTGCGCGACACGAGTACTTCATCGGCCGCGGCGAGCGCGCCGACGCGGGCGCCAATGTGAATAGCCAGACCGCTCAGATCGTCGCCTTTAAGCTCGATCTCGCCGGTGTGCAGGCCGGCACGTATCTTGACCCCGAGATCCTTCACTCCGTCGCGGATCGCGCGGGCACAGAACACGGCGCGCGCGGGACCATCGAAGCGCGCGAAGATTCCGTCGCCCTCGGTACCGACTTCGATTCCGCGGTAGCGTTCGATTTGCCGCCGAGCCAGGCTGTAGTAGTTCTGCAACACTTCGCGCCACCGGCGATCGCCCAGCTCTGCCGCCCGCTCGGTCGAACCCACAATGTCGGTGAAGAGCAGCGTTGCGAGGATCCGGTCGTTGGCGACGGCCGAGCGGGTGCCGGTCACGAACTCCTCAACCTCGGCGACGATCCGATCGCCACCGGCGAACCATGGAAAGTGATCGATGCCATCGAGCGCGACCAGGCGCGCGTGCGGCAGATGCTCCGCAAGGTATTTGCTCTGATGCTCGAACATAGACCCGTTGGCCGCATGCATGACGAGACATGGCGCCTGCACGCTCGGCAGCGCTGCGCGAACGTCGGTTTCCAGCAGAGCTTCATAGACGGCACGGAATCCACCGGGGCTATTCGACGCACGCTCGACCCGGCCCCAGAGCTCGCGCACGTGGGGGTCGCCGGCTCGGGACGCGCCGAAGCCGCCCAGGGATGCACCGGTGCCATACTGCTCGAGCATGTAGTTCGTGAATTGCTTGTGAACGTCAGGCGACCACATGGGCGTTTGACCCGGCACTCCTCCGTAGCGCACGAAGGTCTCGTACAAGACGATCGCCTCGACACGGTCCAGATGTGTGGCGGCGAACAGAAGGCTGATAGGACCTCCTTCCGACACGCCGAACAGAACGGCGCGCTTACTGCCGGCCGCATCCATAACCGCCGGGATGTCATCGATCCTCTCTTCGATGGTGGGTGCGCCCGCGATGCGATCTGAGAGCCCGTTGCCACGCTTGTCGAAGACGATCACGCGCGCAAACGAAGCGAGGCCGTTCAGGAAATCGGTGTAGCCCGGCAGCTCATGGGAAAACTCCAGATGGGAGATGATCCCGGGGACGTAGATCAGGTCGCGGGGGCCATCGCCTATAACCTGGTAGGCGATGCTGATGTCGCCACTGCGGGCGTAGCGCGTTTCGTAGTGCACGCCCGAATCTACGGACATCCGCGCCGCATAGTCAACTTAAACGAGGACTATGCTGACTTGGCGACTGCCTTGCCCGGCACAAGCTGGCACTCGATAAACTTTCCGCCCCTCATTATCACGTCGAGATTGGCGCGATCCTGCAGCACCGTAATGTCGCGCACCGGATCGCCGTTAATAACCAGCAAGTCGGCCAGCTTGCCCGCTTCGATCGTTCCGAGATCGTCCTTCATGCCGAGCATCTCGGCGCCGTTGCGGGTCGCCCAACCGATGACGTCGAGGGCTGGAATTCCCGCGCCCTTGACGTAAGCCTCGAGCTCCTTCGCATAGTCGCCGTGGACCAGGCCGGCGACGCCGAAATCATCGCCGACCACCAGCTTGACGCCGGCCGCATTCGCCTTGGGCACCACTTTGTACGAGTGCTCGAGGCCTCGCTCCAATTCGTCCATTCCAGGCATCGCGGATTTTCCGCTCCGCCGATTCCGCTCGACCGTCATATACGGGAAGTAGAGGCTCGGGGTGACGAAGGTTCCCTGCTTTACGAGGCGCTCGATACATTCGTCGTCCATCATGTCGCAATGGTCGATGAGGTCGAAGCGGGCGTCGAGCGCGGCGATGATGCCGCGCTTGGAAATGGTGTGCCCGCGGATTCTCTTGCCGCGATCATGCGCAGTGTCGGCGGCGGCATTAATTTCTTCGATCGTCATCGTCATGACATCGGCGGACCCCAGGCCATGGCCGCCGGTCGGATTGACCTTGATGATTTCGGCGCCCTCCTTGATTTCGCTACGCACGGCTTTGCGGAACTCGTCGGGACCGTCGCAGATCAGAACGCCCCCCTCGAGATGCAATTTCCACCAGGTCGGATGGACGTCGACCGAGTCGCCGGTGGTGATGAGGTCTTGTCCGCAGGGAACAAAGCGTGGTCCAGGTATCATGCCCGCTTCGATCGCGCGTTTGAGAGTGACGTCAATATTGTGCAGCGTGCCCGCGCTGACCGCTCCAGTGAAGCCGGATCGCAATAGCAACTCGGCATTCTCTGCGGCGATCAAAGTGAGCATCGTCGCGGGATGCTTCAAGTCGATATCTTCGATCTGTTCTTCGGCGTAGGCGACGTGATAGTGACACTGGACCATCCCCGGCATCAGCGATCGGCCGGCGAGGTCGTAGACCACATCGTTGCCGGAAGGTTTCGGCGCGTCACCGTTGGTTGCTACCGCGGCGATGCGATCGTCCTCGACCACGACGGTCGCATTTTTCTTCGGCGCGTTACGGCCGTCGATCAGATTCGCGCGGCGAAAGAAGATCCGTCCCATAGCAATTATCCTCCGTGTCCCCACTTAGCGCAGATCGACTCCGGTATCCATGAAAACTCGATCGAAGTAGTCCGCGTCGCGTTGCAGGCCACCTAGGCCAAATAGCCGAAAATGATTCCGGAGATGGAGCCCTGCACCATCCAACGCTGGGTTCCAAGGGGTCACCCCTTGGCGTGCGCCGCGTAGGCGTGACTTTTAAGCACGACCTGTGAGACGGGCGCGCTCGAGTACGCCTTCGAAAATTCGGACCGCGACCGCGTCAACGAGCATCCCGCCCGCGCCTGCGGCGCCTGCGCCGTCGCGCGTCGCGGCCTGGTAGGCCTCGGACATCTTGCGCGCGTTTTCTATTTCGTGCGGCGTCGGCGCGAACACGTCGTTGGCAATTTCTATCTGGCTCGGGTGGATCGCCCATTTGCCGACGGCGCCGAGCGTCGCCGCCCACGTCGCCTCGCGGCGGTACCCGTCCGGATCTCTGAAGTTGCCGAAGGGTCCGTCGATCGCGTCGATGCCATTGGCGCGGCATGCGGTGATCATCCGCACGCGCGCGTGATGCCACATATCACCGGGATACCTAAGGGCGGGATCGCTCGCGACGCCAAAGCGCATCCCCTGGCTCGCCGACAGATCGCCGAAGCCGAGGATAAGGGCCTCGAGCCGCGGCGACGCTGCCGCAATTTCCTCGACGCGCGCCAGCGCCGCACTCTCCTCGATCAACGCCTCGAGGCCAATCCTGTTTTTCAGATGAAGCTTCGTTTCGAGCTGCGTCAGCAGCGTGTCGAAAAACCAGATGTCGCGCGGCGCCTTCGGCTTCGGCACGATGATGACGTCGAGCTTGTCGCCCGCGCCATCGACGACTTCGATCACATCGTCGTGCGCCCAGTGCGTGTCCGCGCCGTTGACCCGCACCGCGCGAACTTTTTTGCCCCAATCGAGATTGCGGAGGGCATTGACGGCGTTCTTGCGCGCCGCTTCTTTCTGCGCCGGCGCGACAGCGTCTTCGAGGTCAAGAAACACCATGTCGGCCGCGGTCGCCATCGCTTTCTCGATCATTTTCGGACTCGAAGCGGGCGTCGAAAGTTCCGAACGTCTTAGTCGAAGCATCATGATTGCTCCTTGTGCGCGATTGATATTCCCGCGTCAGCCAGCACCTGCTCGGTATGCTCGCCCAGCCGCGGCGCGCGCGCGTAAATTCCCGACGGTGTGCCCGTCAGCTTGATCGGACATCCTGCGAGCGTCAGCGGAGGATTGTCGCCGGGCTGTTCGACCTCAACCAGCATGCCGCGCGCCCGCGGATGGGGATCCTTGAAAATATCTTTGGCCGAATTCACGGGGCCAACCGGCACTTTGCCGCCGATCGCATCGACGATTTCGCGCGTGCTATGCGCCTGCGTCCAGTCGCTGAGAATGCCGCGCACGAATTCAGCGTTCGCGACGCGCCGGTTAACGTTGCGGGTGCGATTGTCAGTCGCGAGCGCAGGCCGGCCGATCGCATCGCAAAGAACCTTCCAGTGATTTTCCCCGGGCGCCGCAATAGCCACGGCGCCATCGCGCGTCGGAAAAATATCGAACGGACACAGCACCGGCGTCCCGTTACCGCCCGGCTCCCGCACGATGCCGGCGCCCGAGTAGCTGTAAACGATCATCTCGCTCAGCGCGAGGATCGCGTCGTACATCGCCACGTCGAGAAATTGCCCCTGCCCGCTCCGCCGCGCCGCGTGAATCGCGGACACTACTCCGAGCGCGGCGAGCGTGCCGGGGTAGATGTCGCCGACCGCGGGGCCGGCTTTGTAACCGCCGCCGTCTCGCGGACCCGTGACGGCAACCAACCCGCCCATGCTCTGCGCGACGATGTCGAAGGCCGGCCATTCCGCATACGGACTCGCGCCGGTGCGCGGATCGCCGAAGCCGCGAATCGCGGCATAGACGAGCGCGGGATTTATTTCGCGCAGGCGCTCGTAGCTGATGCCCGCGCGATCCATCACGCCGGTCTTCGCATTCTCGACGACCGCGTCCGCCGTCTTTGCGAGTTTGAAAAACGTCTCGCGGTCCGCGTCGCTCTTGATGTCGAGCACGATGCTGCGTTTGTTGCGATTGACGCTCGCGAAGTAACCGCCGTAGTCGCATCCCTTTCGATCGGCAGGATGCGGCCCCAAGCTGCGGCTCATGTCGCCGGCGGGCGGCTCGACCTTGATAACGTCGGCGCCAAGGTCCGCCAGCAGCATCGTGCAGTACGGACCAGCGAGCGCCTGCGTGAGATCCAGTACACGAACGTCCGAGAGCGGTCCCGTGCGCGCAGTCATCGATTGCCCCAATGCGAGCGGCGCTTGATCAGCACCGTGCGCTCGCCCTCAAAGACGATCGTCCCGTCGTGCTTGGCGCCCCAGTGCTTGAAGCGCACGATGCCGGCGTCGTCGCGATCGGCGTCGCGCTTTTCGAGCACCTCGCTGTATGCGTACAGCGTGTCGCCATGAAAGACCGGCGAGGTGAACCTGATTCCCGTGAGGCCGAGTTCGGCGAGCGCATTTTCGCCGGTGTCCTGCGTCGCCAGCCCGATACAGACTGAGCCGGTCACCAGCCCGAAGACGAGCCGCTGGCCGAATTGCGTCGAGCGCATGCGATGCTCGTTATAGTGGCCATCGGCGGTGTTAAGCACGAGCTTCGTGAGCATCTGATTTTCGATCTCGCCGATGGTGGTGCCGCGAGCGTGACGCAATTTCGCGCCGACTTCGAAGTCTTCGAAGTAATTTCCCGTCCCGGTCAGCTTCGATATCAACGTGCTCACTTTCTTACCCTAGGCAGCAGGCGGTCGGAGATAATCCGCAACTGGATTTCGGAAGTGCCCTCGAAAATTTTTGTCAGACGCGCGTCGCGCCAGTAGCGCTCGAGCGGAAAGTCCTTGGTGTAGCCGTAGCCGCCGTGAATTTGCAGGGCCTGGCTGGTGACGCGCTCGGCCATTTCCGAGGCGAACAGCTTCGCCATCGAAGCCTCTTTGTCGCATCGCCGCTTGCTGTCGACTTCCGTCGCGACGAAGTACATAAGCTGTCGCGCCGCTTCGATCTCGGTCGCCATCTCGGCCAGCTTGAATCGAATCGCCTGGAACTCTCCGATCGGCTGCCCGAACGCGACCCGCTTCTGCGCGTAGGCAAGTGAGTCTTCCAGCCCGCCGCGTGCAAGCCCGATCGCACGCGCCGCGGTATGCACGCGCGCCACCTCGAGCCCGCTCACGGCGCCGTAGAATCCTTTGCCCTCGCCGCGGTCTTCGCGCTCGCGCCCCAGCAGGGCGTCGGCCGGCAGCTTGAAATTGTCGAAATGCAGCTCCCACGTCTTCCACCCGAAGTAGCCGATCTTACGAATCGGCGAGCCCGTCAGTCCCGGTGGAAACTTGCCGCGCTCCTTGAGCACCAGGAACTGGCTGATGCCCTCGTGACGGCGGCGCGGATCGGACGGCTGTTTGGTGCGCGCCAGCACCGAGATGAAGTCCGCGCCGTCGGCAAACGTGCACCAGGTCTTGGTGCCGTTAAGCATCCAGCCGTCGCCGTCGCGCGTCGCTTTGCACGAGACGTTGGCGAGGTCGGAGCCCGCGTCGGGCTCCGACAGCGCAGCCGCGCCGAGAAATTCTCCGCGCGCCATCCGCGGCAGGTATTCGCGCCGCTGCTCCGCCGTGAATCCGCCGCCTAGTCCGTTGCCGCGCGCGATTATGCTTGCGACGCTCATCCACGCGCGCGCGAGTTCCTCGGTGATCAGCGCGTACTCAAACGCCCCCAGGCCGAGCCCGCCGTATTCCTCCGGGATGACGACGCCGAAGTAGCCCATCTCGGCGAGCTTGTCGCGGAGCGCCATCGGGATGTCGCCTTGCTCGGGGTCGAGCTTGTTCGCGATGGGCAGGACTTCGTTCATCGCGAAGTCGCGCGCCGCATTCTGAATCATCCGCCGCTCGTCGTTCATGTAACTCACAATGGCGCTCCTCTGCGTTTGGCGACGAGGTTGGTCCGCTCGTAGCTGATGACGAGTTCGTCGCGTTGATTGCGGGCTTCGGTGCGCCAGGTGACGATGCCGAAGTTGCCGCGACTTGCGGATTCGCGCGTCGAGACCACCGTGCTGCGCGCGCTAAGTGTATCGCCGGGATAAACCGGGCGATGAAATTCCAAACCGTTGATGCCGAGAAATGGGCCGCCCGCTTCGCTCAAATCCTCGACCGAAATGCCGACCACCGTGCACGCAACCAGCATCGGATTAACGACCACGTCGGGATGACCGTGCACGCGCGCATACTCGGCGTTGAAGTACAGCGGGCAATGCGCGAGCGTCGCGGTGGTGAAGAGCGAATTGTCGCCGGCGTTTATCGTGCGGCCCCAATGATGCTCGAAGACCTGGCCTTCGCGGAATTCTTCGAACGAATGGCCCTTCGGCACCAGCTTGAACTGAGTGAAATCGGGACCTGCCATAAACCATGTTCCTAGCAGAACTCTCGTCGCGCCGCGAATTCAGCGGCGAGCTTCTAATCATCAACCGACACGTGCGAGCCCGGATAGAACGCCTTCTCGAATGATGGCCGGGCTCTTATCCGCGCGTACCAATCCGTCATGTTGGGCAAGTCGCGCCAGACATCTTCGAGGCCGATGTCCGACATGCGCACGATCGTCGGCAGGACGCACAGGTCGGCGAGCGAAATCGAGTTCCCGGCCAGCCACTCAGTTCCCTTCGTGATTGCGCCGTCGATTCGCTCGACTGTCTGGCGCAATCGCTCCGTGGATTCGTCCACCTGATCTTTCGAGAAGCCGTCGGTGCCGAAGCGCCGGTAGTGACCCTTGCGCAGCGGCGTCGCTTCGATGTAGCGCGCGCGTTGCGTGTCGCTCATCTGGCGCCATCCCTTGAGGAAAAGCCCGTTGAACGACGGCACCCGAATCGCCGCCGTCGGCACCTCCTCGATGTACCGCAGTCACGCGCGAACCTTCGCCCTTCCGTAGGCGTCGCGAGGCATCAGCGCGGTACCTTCGGCTGGAGCGATCTCCTCGAGATATTCGCAAATCACCGATGAGTCGATGACGGGCCGGCCGTCATGCACCAATGTCGGCACGACGCCGTTGGGATTGAGCGCGAGGTACGCGGGCTTCAGATGATCGCCGGTCGCAAACTCGATCGGATGACTCGTCCATGCCAGACCTTTCTCTGCCAGGCACAGCCGGGCCTTCTGACTGCACGTCGAAATATGTGCGTGATACAGCTCGAGCATTTGCGTCTCCTCCGACTCTCGAAGCGCTAACTTACAACTATTCCGCCGCTTCCAGAAAATGGCCGAATCGTGCAAGATGGCGCTGATTCACAACCATTGGAGACTCGCATGAAGACAGAGACTGTTGAATACAAGGACGGAGACGTAACGCTTCGCGGCTATCTGGCTTTCGACGACAAGAAGTCCGGCAAGCGCCCGGGCGTTCTCGTGATGCCGGAAGCGTTCGGCCTGGGCGACCACGCGAAGAAGCGAGCTGAGCGGCTGGCAGAGCTGGGCTACGTCGCTTTCGCCGGCGACCCTTACGGAAACGGAGTCGAGGTCTCAAGCCTGCCGGAGGCGATGAAGCTCGCGACGCCGTTGTTTACCGACCCGTCGAAACTTCGCAAACGCGGGCGAGCCGCGCTCGATCATCTCGCGTCGATGCCTCAGACCGACGGCGGGCGACTCGCCGCGATCGGATTCTGCATGGGCGGCACGTTTTCGCTCGAGCTTGCTCGCGACGGCGCGCCACTCAGAGGGATAGTCAGCTTTCACGGCGGCCTCCAGACGCAGCGGCCCGCCGAGCCTGGCAAAGTCAAGGCGAAGATCCTCGTTTGCACCGGCGCCGATGACACCATGATCCCGTTCGAGCAGGTCAATGCCTTCGAGGCCGAGATGATCAAAGCCGGCGCGGACTGGCAGGTCATCACCTATGGAGGCGCGAAGCACAGCTTCACCAATCCGCAATCGGACAGCCTCGGGATGCCGGGCATCGGCTACAACAAGCTCGTGGACGCGCGATCGTGGAAGGCGATGGCTGATTTCTTCGAAGAGATATTCGCATCCTAGCGGCGAGATCTCTTCCTGGAACGAGTCTTTGTAGGTATGGGGCCAGCATTCTCGACAGGCTCCGCGCGATTCCAGGCGGCGACTATTGCGAACATCATGATCAGAGCCATCAAAGCGGTGGTAGCTAGAGATATATAGTAGGACCATCGGCGAATAGCTGTAGGACGCAACTCGATCGTGACATCGTGTGTTCCGGCCGGGACGTTGAAGGTTATCTCTCCACTCTCAGGCGCGGGTGACGTCGCAACTTCCCGATCGTCAACCAGCACTGTCCATCCCGGATAGTCGAAGAGCGAATCCTCCATGAGAGCGGCCTCGCTCGCATCGACCTTGAACGACTGGCGATTCGAGCTGACGGCGAGTTGAGATACCACGGGCGCGGATCGCACACCTTTGAGCAGGACATTTTCGAAGTAAGGACGGTAAAGCACCGTCCGCGGCTCATATTCTTCGCGAGTCGTCGTGTTTATCCCCAGGTGAGCGATCGAATCTGCACCGTAATACGCTTCATCATAGGTCTGAATTCCCTTGGGTTGGGTATGCGCGATGTTGAGTAGTACCAGGACTACAATCGCTACCGATGCCAGCCGGGGGCCTATGCGCTCGAAGGCGTAGAGCGCCAACAGCGGCATGAACAGGGCAGGAACGCAAAGCGTGCGCTACGGATAAGCCAGGTATTGAAGCGTGGCGACGTGCTCCCAAATCGTCCATGACAAATCGGTGGCTAACAACGCGGCGATAATCGACGCGCCGGCAAAGACCAGCGCGTCCAGGCGGCGTGTAAGGTTTGCCGCACGCATCGCGATAAGGACTCCCGTGATCGCCAAGGCTATGTGAACGAGTCCTAGCAGGGTGTTGAGAAACGCCTCTTCGATGGGATCGACGGAAGGTTTTGCATCGGTATAGTGGAACGAGGCCAGTTGGGTTGAGGAGGAAGCGGAAGATGCGAGGATACGATCGGGCA
>Ga0074046_10003513_pt1 | contig 13069 bp, 5 predicted proteins | sample BogForMeECP23OM3_FD_94441 | JGI IMG/M metagenome (GOLD analysis project Ga0074046, IMG submission 94441) | Bog forest soil microbial communities from Calvert Island, British Columbia, Canada - Bog Forest MetaG ECP23OM3 | ecosystem: Environmental > Terrestrial > Soil > Wetlands ...
AGGTCCCGCTGCAGGCGGCCACCGCCTGGGACACCCCCAGCAACTGGGGCACGGCGTTCCTCGCGGGCGCGGGCGACGAGATCTCCATCGATCGGACGCCCGCGTTCTGGATAAGCGATGACATCAAGGCGCTCTTCTGCCGGGTGACGGCCGCGTCGGACCCGCCGACTCCGATGGATTATTACAACGCCCCGGCACGGAACACCCTGGGCTGGTACCGGTACGACAACACGGCGAATAACCCGTGCCCGCTGTACCTCATGGTTCAGATCCGCCGAACCGGCGGGGTCACCGATCCGCACAACCCGGCGGCGGCGGTGGTCAAGAAGCGCGTCCTCTCCCTCTGGGCTCAGAACGGGGCGAACCCGATCAATTGGACCACGATCAACCTCACCGGCCCGATCGCCCTTCTACCCGGGACGGACCAGGCGCAACAGGAGCCGGGGCAGCCGAGTAACCAGTTCATCGCGGTGACCGACTTTAACTGGACCAACGTGCCGCCGAAGCAGAACGTCGGCCACCTGTGCCTCCGGGTCTTCATCCTCCCGGAGGTCCTGGACCTCCCCAATACCGACCCCGACTCCCAAGCGGCCTTTCCCACGCTCAACGAGGCTTTCTTCAACTCGCTCGGCTCGGAGGTCGCCACCGCTACCAAGACCGCCGACCAGTTGAACTTGCAGAAATTCAACGCGTTCGTTACGGCCTATGGCATTCCCGACAGCCAGTGGGCGCAGATGAACCTCGACTGGCTGCAGATCCCTGGGACGCCGTGCCCTGAATGCCCCCAGATTGCTCCCAGACCCAGGGGAGAACCCAGGGGGACTCCGCTCAGCACACTGCCGGGACCGGCCCGCACCGAGACCACGGACACTCCGGCCGCGCGGATTATCCGGACGCAGCACCAGACCCCGGTGCCCGATCCGGGTAGCGTGAAGCCAGGCACCGTCGTCGAAGCCAACTTCATAGCCTACGGCTACCCTCGCGTGAAGAGGCACCGTAAGTACACCTTCATCGAGACCCTGGGAGGTGTCCAGGAGGCCGTCGACCTCTCCTACCTGAAGGAGAAAGGAATCGTCGAAGTCCGGTTTAATGTGTCTAACCGGAACGACTACGCCCGCAACATCTTCCTGGGTACCAAGCTGAATGTCCCCGGCGGTGAGAAGGGCATCGGGCTCAGGGTCGCGAGTTTCGAGCAGCAGTTCGCCCCCAGCCAGACGAGAGTCATACGGGCCGAGGTTGGCCCGGGCGTGACGCCGGGACCCGGGCCCAACCCGACGCCGGAAAGGGGTTGGGACGCCATATTCGCGATCTTGATCTTGATCGCGATCTTGATCCTGATCTTGATTGTTCTTGTGCTCATGATTCTCAAGCGGTTGAAGTGACTGGCCGGAGGGGGGTGCCGGGCACGCTCCCGCAGGGCGGCCTGGCCTTCCTTTCCGACTTCTACGGGGCCGCGATGACAGGAGACTGCATGAGCGTCCTCCCTCGAAGTGGAGCCGTGGTCGTCTCGCGTCTGCGGGTCGTCTCGCCCGGGGACGACGCGCTGGCGGTGCAACTGCGGGTCTCGAATCTGCTCGGCGCCTCGTGGCTCGAGCCGTCCGGGCTTCCACCCTCGGCGATCGTTGTCATTCGCAAGCTGGTCGACCCGCTTCCCGGTCGATTGCCGCTCAGGGGGCTCGCCGGCCGGCCCCCGCTGGTGTGGGAGCAGGCGGTCTCCGCCGCGATCGACCGCCTAGTCCGCCGGGCGGCCCGCCCCGCGCTGGGGGCGGTGCCGGCCGATGCCCAGGCGGTGATCTTTGTCGACATATCGGAATGGCTCGCCTGCCTGGCGGCCGACTGGCTCAAGGGCCTCGTCGCGTCGCGGTGGTGGTGGCGAGACCTGCTCCGCCGCGTCGATCCCGGCCGTGCGCTCCTCTCCGCCTGGCTCGCCGCCCCTGAGTCAGTTCCCGCCGCGCTCCGGCACCTGGCCGACCGGAGACAGGTCGTCGACTTCGCCCGCGCCCTGACCGACGACTTCGCCCGCGCCCTGATCGATGCGGTCGTCCTGCGGTTCGGCCTGTCGCGGGTGCGTGAGGCGCTCGACCGCGTCGAAGAGACCCCATCCGACGGCCCGCACCGTGAAAGCGAGACGCAGGTCGAAGGCTCCCCGGCCCGTCCCCGGATATCCTCGCAGGCGGCCTACGGTCCCGGCTCGCCGCCCCGGCTCGCCCGCGCTCCCGAGGGCGCGTCGGCCGGTCTCGGTCTGCCCGCCCGTGCCTTGCTCGGCATCGGCCTGACTCTGGCGCGGGCCACGGCCGAGGCCCGCACGCCGTCGTTCGCCCACGCCCTCCATCGGTGGCTCGCGGCAATCTCACATCACGAAACGGGGTACGCGGCAGGCGTCGATCACGAGTTCATCGCTGAAGAACCCCGACCAGGTTCGACGATGACGTCCGGCGTCGACGTCAAGGCCGGCGACGGTCCATCGGAATCATTCACGGCGGACGCGGAACCTTCGGCGGCGGACGCGGCGCCTCCAGCGGCATCAGATTCGCCGGCCGCCGCCGCATCCGTCCCTCCCCCTGTCTCCGAGCCGGAGGGTCTCGGGCGGGCGGAGGATGGTGATCCGGGCTCGAGCGGCCCCGACATCAGGCCCCTGATCGAGGAGGTCCGAGCCCCGATCTTGTCCGAGGACGACGGACCGATGGTCGTCCCCGTCGTCACGGAATTCGGCGGCCTTTTCTTCCTGATCAACCTCGCGGTGTTCCTCGGCCTCTATGGCGATTTCTCGACCCCCGCGGAACCCGGCATCGCACTCGACCTGTGGGATTTCGTCGCGCTGGTCGGCCTTCGGCTGGTTGGCGAGCCTCTCCGTGTCGACCCGGTGTGGCCGCTACTGGCCCGGCTGGCGGTGCGGGATGAATGGGAGCCTCCAGGCCAGGACTTCGATCCGGGAAATGAATGGAGGCTGCCGCCGGAGTGGCTCGCGGCGTTCCCCAAGCCGAGTGACTGGGTGTGGGACTACAACGGCGATCGGCTTCGCGTGCGGCACGCCGAGGGGTTCCTCGTGCTTGACGTGCCGCTCGGAGCCGGTGCGGTTGAGTGTCGGCTCGAGGAGGAGATGCGGGCCTATCCCGCCGTGCAGCTCCGGCCCGGCCATGTGCCCAGCGCGGAGGCCGAGGGACCCCCGGTCGAGCGCTGGCTCGACCGTCTGTTGCCTTACGTGCGCACCCGGCTGGCACGGGCGCTCGGGGCGAGCGAGACCGAGTCGGTCGGGTGGACGCTCTGCCAGGCACGGGCGCGGATCTTTGTCACGGCCGACCGTCTCGACGTGATGCTCCCCCTGCAAGAGCATCCCATCGCCATCCGCCTGGCGGGCCTGGACCGGGACCCGGGCTGGGTGCCAGCCGCAGGGCGGTTCGTGGCCTTCCACTTCGAGTGAGCCTTGAGGATCGAAGGATGTCGCATAACCCCTTCGTCGCCCTGCCACCGACGCCCGCGCAGCACTTCCGCCTCTATCTCTTCGCGGCGGTCCGGCACCTGCTCGACCAGCTCCCGCTGGCCTTCGGCTCGCGCGAATCGGCGCTGGAATCGTTCCCCTTCCTGAAGGGTTACGAGGGGGAATTCGCGGGGCTCGGGCTGAAGGGTTTGAACCCCGAGCAAGCCTCCGCCTGGTGGCAGGACGCCCTGGACGCCTGGGAGGACGCGATCCCCGGTCACTTGCCGCTGCGGGCGCTGCGACGTGCGGCAGGGCTGGACCATCCGGCGCTGACGATGCTCCTGACCGCCGGCCTCATCGAGGAGGACGCCCGCTTCGGCCCGGTCTTCGAGGCGGCCCAGGCGACTCCGGGTCAGCGGCGCCCGACCACGGCCCTGCTCAACGCCTGGTGGCGCGACGACTCCGACGGCGGTCGAGTGCGGGCCCGCCTGCGGCGGCTCCAGGAGCTGCGATTGCTCCAGGCGGTCAATCCCGAGTCGCCCCGGCTGGAATGGGCGCTCCAGCCGCCCGGCCCGGTCTGGGACGCGCTCCGCGGCGAGGCCCACGAGTCGCCGGCCCCCTGGGCGACGCACCGGCCGCCCGAGGCGCTGAGGGAGCTCGACCAACTGATCGTTCCCGACGCCCTGCGACAGGCCCTGGGCCGCCTCCCGGCGCTGCTCGGCTCGGGCGAGGCGCGGGCCATCGTGGTGCGTGGGCCGCGCCGCAATGGCCGGCGGACGGCCCTGGGCGCGGTCGCCCGCCGGCTGGGTCGCGGCCTGCTGGAAGTCCAGGGGACGGCCGTCGCCGACACCGAGCGCTGGAAGCTCGTCGGGCCGCTGGCGACCCTGCTGAACGCTCTGCCGGTGGCCGTGCTGGACCTCGCACCCGGCGAGACGGCCCAACTGCCGAGCCTCCAGGGTTTCGACGGCCCCCTCGGCCTGGTGCTGGGCCGTCACGGGGGATTCGCCGGGCCGGCCGTCGAGCGGGCGCTGACCCTGACGCTCGAGATGCCCGACGCCCACCTGCGCGGCCGGCACTGGCGCGAGGGCCTTGGGGAGGCCGGGGTCGCCGCCGTCGACCTCGATGTGATCCGCGAACGGTTCCGGATGACCGGGGGTCACCTGCGGCGGGCCGCCGGCCTGGCCCGGGCCCACGCGGCCCTGGAGGGGCGGACGGCCATCACGCCGGCCGACGTCCGCCGGGCCTGCCGCGCGTTGAACCGCCAGGCGCTCGACACCCTGGCCGCCTGGGTCCCCGCCACCGGCCATTGGGGCCAGCTCTCCGTCGCCTCGGAGACCGCGCGCGAGCTGGAGACCCTCGAGAGCCGCTGCCGACACCGCGAGCGGCTCCAGCAATTCGTCGGCGAGGCCCTCGGGCCGCACGGCAACCAGGGCGTCCGCGCCCTGTTTTGCGGGCCCAGCGGCACCGGCAAGTCGATGGCCGCGCGCCTCCTCGCCGCGGCCCTTCAGATGGACCTCTATCGCCTCGACCTCTCCGCCGTCGTCAATAAGTACATCGGCGAGACCGAGAAGAGCCTCAACCAGGTATTCACCCTGGCCGAGGAGCTCGACGTCATCCTCCTGCTCGACGAGGGCGATGCCCTGATGACGCAGCGCACTGCCGTGCAGACGTCGAACGACCGCTACGCCAACCTCGAGACGAATTACCTGCTCCAGCGCGTCGAGTCCTACGACGGCATCCTGATCGTGACCACCAACGCCCCCGACAGCATCGACGGGGCCTTCCGTCGTCGCATGGACGTGGTGGTCGATTTCGAGCTCCCGGGGGCTCAGGAGCGCTGGGCCATCTGGCAATCGCACCTGCCCCCGGCCCACGCCGTCGGCGGCGAGCTGCTGCAAGAGGTGGCGGCGCGTTGTACGCTGATCGGTGCGCAGATCCGCAACGCGGTGCTACACGCCTCGCTGCTGGCGCTCGAGGATGGCGGAGTGATCCGGCCCGGCCACCTCGACGAGGCGGTCCGGCGCGAGTACCGCAAGGCCGGCGGGGTCTGCCCGCTGCGCCGAGAATCGACGTCCCCGGCGGCCCGGAGGTAATCGTCCAATGGCGACCACGGCCGCTCGCGTAGCCGCCCCCGCTCAGCGAACCGCCGCCCCGGCACAGCCGGCGGCGGCGGCCGAGCGCCCGGCGCGCGGCAACGAGGCGTCACCGCGATCCACCATGCTGCCCTCGGCCCCGCCGGCCATCCGGCTCAGCACGGCGGAGGCCGCCCCGACCTCGGGGACCGGCCCGGCACCGGGCCCGACTCCAAGCTTGGCCGGCGGCGGCGAGGCCCTGTCCCCTGCCGTCCAGACGGCGATCGAGCGAAGCCTCCGGGTCGGCCTGCCACCGGTCCGCGTGCATACCGATACTCGAACGCAAGAGCTGGTGCGGGCAATGTCCGCGCGAGCCGTCACCTACGGCCATCACATCCTCCTCGGCCCAGGTGAGCGGCCCACCGACGTCGCCCTGATGGCGCACGAGGTCGCGCACGTCATCCAGCAAGAGGGCGCGCCGAAATTGCAACTGTACGGGCCCGGCCCGGCCGACCCGTACGAGCGCGAGGCGCACCAGGCCGCCGCGGCTGTCGTCCGCGGCGAACCCTTCACGCCCCGCGAGCGGACCAGCGGCCGGCGCATCCAGCGCCTGGGGATCAGCGACGCGCTGAACTTTTTCGCCGACAAGGCGAACATGATCCCCGGCTTCCGGATGTTCACGATCATCCTGGGCATGAACCCGATCAACATGAGCCGCGTGGACGCCAGCGCGGCGAACATCCTCCGGGCGCTGATCGAGTTCTTGCCCGGCGGTGGGCTGATCACCCAGGCGCTGGACAACTCCGGCGTCTTCGAAAAGGTCGGCGCCTGGGTCGCGGAGCAGATCCACACCCTCGGCCTCGTCGGCGGCGCCATCAAGCAGGCCGTCACCGACTTCCTCGGTACCCTGAGCTGGTCCGACATCTTCAACCTCGGCGACGTCTGGGAGCGAGCCAAGAGGATCTTCACCGAGCCCATCGACCGCATCATCAACTTCGCCAAGGGGCTGATCGACGGGATCATCCAGTTCGTCAAGGCTGCGATCCTGATCCCGATCGGCAAGCTGGCCCAGGGGACGCCCAGCTACGACCTGCTCAAGGCCGTCCTGGGCGAGGACCCGGTCACGGGCGAGAAGGTCCCCCAGACGGCCGAGACGATCATCGGCCCGTTCATGACGTTGATCGGGCAACAGGAAGTCTGGCAGAACATGCAGAAGGCGAACGCGATCCCCCGCGCCTTCGCCTGGTTCAAGGGAGCCATGGCGGCCGTCGTCGGTTTCGTGAAGCAGATTCCGACGAAGTTCGTCGAAGCATTCAAGGCGCTCACGCTCGAGGACATCATCCTCGTGCCCAAGGCGTTCGCCAAGCTGGCCGGGGTGTTCGTCGGCTTCGTCGGCGATTTTATCAAGTGGGCGACCGACGCCGTCTGGAACCTGCTGGAGATCATCTTCGAGGTCGTCGCCCCCGGGGCCATCCCCTACCTGAAGAAGGTCGCCGGCGCATTCAGGACGATCCTGAAGAACCCGATCGGCTTCGTCGCCAACCTCGTGGCGGCCGGGAAGCAGGGCTTCCTCCAATTCGCCGCCAACATCGGCGCCCACCTCAAGGCGAGCATCATCGAGTGGCTGACCGGGTCGTTGGAAGGCGTTTACATCCCGAAGTCGCTCGACATCCGCGAGATCATCAAGTTCGTCCTCTCAGTCCTGGGCCTCACCTGGCAGAACATCCGTCAGAAGCTGGTGAAGCTCGTGGGCGAGCCCGCGGTGAAGGCGATGGAGGTCGGCTTCGACATCGTGGTCACCCTGGTCACCCAGGGCCCGGCCGCCGCCTGGGAGAAGATCAAGGAGCAGCTCGGCAACCTGAAAGACATGGTGCTCGGCGCGATCACGGACTTCGTGGTCGAGACCGTGGTCAAGAAGGCCGTGGAGAAAGTGGGCAGCTTGCTCGTACCCGGAGGGGCGTTCATCCAGGCGATCATCTCGATCTATGACACCATCATGGTGTTCGTTGACAAACTCAAGAAGATCGTCCAGGTCGCGATGGCGTTCCTCGACTCCATCGTGGCCATCGCCAGTGGCGCGATTGCTACCGCTGCCGCCCGCGTTGAATCGACCCTGGCCGGCCTGCTCACCCTGGCGATCAGCTTCCTCGCGGGCTTCATCGGTCTGGGCAAGATCGCCGACAAGGTGATGAACATCATCAACACCAAGGTCCGGGCGCCGATCGATAAGGCCCTGGACAAGGTCGTCGACTGGATCGCGACGACGGCGAAGAGGCTGGGGCGGTTCGTGGCTCAGGCCGGTGTGCCGCAGGATCCGAACGAGCGGCTCAGGCTGGGCGTGCGTGCGGCCAAGGCAGCAGTGAATCGGTTCGCAGGGAAGGGTGTAAGAGAGGCAATATTAAGTCCGTTGCTCGCCGGGATCAAGGTCCGGTACGGGCTGGAAACCCTCCGCGTCGTTCCCGCCGGCCGTGCCTGGTCTGTGGAAGGGGTCGTCAATCCCCGGCTGATCGAGCCGACCGAAGTCTTCCAAGAGTTGATCGGTGCGGGGGAAGCTCGCACCGTCCAGGGCCCGCTAGGACCTCTGGAGCAGACACTCACCCGTCCTCCGTTCAACTACAACGTCGCCTCGCCTCAAGGGAGACAGTCCGTCGATGCCATCGTTGCGAACGTCAACGCAGCCGGGGACATTGGCTTTAATTATGTGAGTGTTATAAGTTCAGGGAGGTTGAACGCCGCCCGAGGGTTCCCGGCACTGGTTTCACAGGTGGAGAACCGGAACCTGCTGATTTCATCGTATCCCGTCTTGCTCGAAGCCTTACGCCTGATCGAGGGGGGGATCCGTGTGGAACGCATCCGATTCGAGGACCGCGACCCGACAGGTGATTACGACGTCGATGTGGGGGTAATCAACCGGCGGGGTGGCTACTCACTGGTCACGCAGGTCAAGCGGACTGTCCCGGCCGGGGTCCTGAACAACATCAATGACGCGGCGGGTCAGCTCAGGGGAATTGAAGCAACCAGGAAGGTTGCAGTGATTTACGTATCCGGTTTAGATTCTGCGAATTATTCGGTGACCCTTGACTACCAGGTAAGGGCGCGGGTGGCGGGCCTTGGCCGGATTGAAGTGGATATCGTACTGGTCGACGACGGGGGCAGGAGGCTTCGCTACACGTAGGCGGACACCGCGAGAAGGGTGCAATCCCAAAAAGCGGTGATTTTGATTCAGCCATAAGATCTTTTCCTGGCACCATTTGCGACACAAGGGTTGAAGATTCAAGCAGCGCTTTCAATTTCGCCGGTAAGATCCATCTCCCTACTACAAGGACTGGCAGAAGCAGACAGCTTTGGTTGAAACCTTCCACTGGAATTTCGGGGGTAGCCCAACACGGGGTGAACAATCGGCTCGGCAATCTCCGACGTTGCCGCACGAAGCATTCAGTTAAAGGGTCCATTCATGAAAGTTTTTGGTCAAACCCTCGCTCTACTCCTCGGCTTAGCTCTACTCGCGGCGCTGGGCTTAGGTGGATATCGCGTGGTCACATTCATCGTGGGGCTTTTCACGAGCATGGACTTCCAGGTTGCCAGGATTACGGCTATCGCCTCGGTCGTCGCATTGCTTGCTTCCCTCATCATCGCGCGCGGAATTCGGCAGGCAGGGAGGCAGAACAAGGCGACTCCGCTCTTCGAGGAAAAGGCTAAGACCTACCGGCTGTTGATTGACTTATGGTACGGGCTTCTCCGGCAGGGGCGCGGGGCAGACGATCGAAGCCGGACTCAATCATCCGACGAACTGCGCGGTCTGGAGCGATTGTTGGCTCTTTATGCCAGTGCCAATGTGATCAAAGCTCATATCGCACTGCGGGCGTTGGAACGAGACTGTGGAGCGCAGAGTCCCGATGTGCGGTTACAGTTTGCCAAGGCGCTCCTTGAGATACGCAAAGACCTCGGCTCGGAGACCGCTGGCCTCACACCGGAAGATCTGCAACAACTCCTCTTCGCCGATTCTGACAAGGTGGCCGCCTCCGCCAACACGAACGCTTACCAAGACCGCCAACTTCACGTGGCCCTGATGTCAAAGTCTTGAGGAGACCCTGTGAGCACGCCGCCGACTCACGCCCACAACGAATGTGATTCTGAGGAAATCCGATGCATCTCGACGCGCTCCCCCTGATCAACGCCCGTGTCGGCTACGGCAGGCTCGGCCTGCACGGAGACATGGGTTACGAGGGAAAAACCGTGTCGGTGCGACGGGAGCCTTGTCCTCATGCCGTAAGCGCGCACCCGCCGGCGTGCGTGCAGTTCGCCCTGGGCGGCCAATTCCGCGGCTTCCGCAGCCGCGTGGCCATTAATGACGACGTACCGGCCGGCCGGTCTCACGCCGACTTCACCGTCCTGGCCGATGGCCGGGCGGTTGCCTCGGCCGCGTACGTCAGGGCGGGCGAACCGCCTCACAACCTCGCGGGAGATCTGACCGGGGCGCAAGTCCTCGAGCTCATCGTGACGACCAGCCGGTGGGCTTATTGCCATGCCGTTTGGCTCGACCCCTGGGTGGACGAGGGCCCGGCCTGCACCAGAACGGACACCATGGTCGACTGCCTCGGCCGAGCCGAGATCACCCTCTCGGTGCCGCTCGGACCGGTCGCGCGATGCGTCGCCACGGTCGCGTCGCGGGGGTTCGAGGGCCGGCTGGACGACCTGCTCGGCTCGCTGCTGGCCAACGGAGGTTGCCATGACGCGCGATTCGTCGTCTTCGTCATCGGCGACGACGGAGGGTGCGAGCGGGTTGCCGCAAAGTACGGCGCCTTGGCTGTGCGGTGTCGCGCCCTTGCCGGCGTCAACGCGATGAGCAAGGCGATCCTCTACTCGGTGGCGCGGGTGGTCGATGCCCGCCAGTACCTGTGCCTCGACGCCGACATGCTCGTGCTCCGCGACCTGGGACCCATCTTCGGCGCGATCGACGCCTGCCCCGAGGGGAGTATCCTCGCCTGCCGGGAGGGGAACGGGCAGGGGTTCTCCAACCTGGCCCACGCTCTGAAAACTGCTTATGGCGGCCGGGACTCCGATGTGGCGCGTATGGCGATCACCCCGGATATGGCCGCCTATTCGCTCGTCGTCAATGATGGCTTATTCGCGGGCGGCCGCGCGGCGATGCTCGCGCTCGACGGCGCGATCCGGGAGATCCCGCAAGCGGTCCAATGGGTCGATGAGCGACGCGACATCTGGTGGCGAAACCAGTTTATCTTCAACCTCGCGCTGGCCCGGCTCGGCTGCGGCGTCGAGCTCGACGGTTCGTTGAACGTCCAGCTTCACACCCAGGACGTCCGATTCCACTCGGTCGGCGCGCGGATCGAGGCCGAGTGGCGCGGGCGCCCCGTGCGGGTCGTCCACTTCAGCGGTGTGGGGAAGAATAAGAACCGCGAGTGGCAGGGTCGGTACGCCCGAGTGCCCGACCCGCTCTCTGGCCCGGGCGACGGCTACGGCTACGCAGACTTCCTCTCGGCGCTTCGCGCCTGGCTGGGCCTCCGGGGGTTGTCGGGTCTGGTCTGGTCGTTCTACGGCACGACCGACGCGCGGAGCGGCCGTGTTCGCGACCCGTCCACCTTCCCCTTGCTGGCCCTCCTCCACAACATCATCCGCGCCAACGGCTGCGTTCGGGTCTTGGAGACCGGCACGGCGAGGGGCATCTCGGCAGCCTGCCTCGCGTCGGCCGTTGCGCACCGCCAGGGCGGGCGGGTCGTGACCCTGGATCCGTTCCCGAACCCCGACTCCGAGGAGCTCTGGGCAACCCTGCCGGAGGCGCTGGGTCGCTGCATCGAGCTCCGCACCGTCGGCTCGCTCGAAGGGATGGCCGCGGCGATCGAGGCTGGCGAGCGATACGAAGCGGCACTCCTCGACTCGATCCACGAGGAGGAGCACGTCTGGTCCGAGTTCCGGCTCGCGGCGCGCCTGGTCTGCCCCGGGGGGCTGATCCTGATCCATGACGCGATCTATCTTCACGGGACCGTCGAACGGGCACTTCGGCGGATCGAAGCGGCAGGCTACGGCGTCGCACGGCTCTGGACGGCCGAGGATGGCCTGCCCGAAGACGACCGTCTCGGCCTGGCCGTGATCGAAAACCGGACCCGGTCTCCGGATGCGGGAGGTGTGGCATGACGAACGTCGCGATCGGCATCCAGGTCTACGAAGAGCCCGAGGGGCTCCTCGCCACGCTCGAGAGCCTCCGCGCCCACACGGGGCGCGACGTCGAGATCCTGCTGTTGCCCGACGGCCCCGACCCGGCGGTGGCCGCCGCGCTGGCGGACCTAGCCGGCCTGCCGCAGTACGGCACGTCCGAGCCGCTCGGCATGCCGGCCTGCTTCAACCGCCTGGCGAGGGAGACAACCGCCGGGGTGATTGTCCTTCTCGAGAGCGGCGCCCGGGTCGGACCGGGCTGGCTGGACCACCTGCTTGCGGCGCTCGACGCCGACCCGCGCCATGGCCTGGCCGGTCCCTCGACCAACACTGCCTGGAACGAACAGCGAGCCTTCCCGCACGCGGGGACGTCGCCCGCCGAGGTGACCCGCGCTGCGGAGGAAGCCGCGCGTCGGTTCGGCCGGACCTGGCGCACCCTGGCTCCCCTCTACAGCCTCGGCGATTTCTGTTACGCCGTGCGCCGCGAGGTCGTCGAGGCCATCGGCCCGGCCGATGAAGGGTACGGCCTGGGCCCCTGCTGGGAGATGGACTATAACATCCGAGCGGCCCGCGCGGGGTTCCATGGCGTCTGGGCCGGCGCGGCCTACGTTGCCCGGTCGCCATTCACGCCGCGACGACGACGCGAGGAAGCTCTCCGTTTTGAGCCGAGCAAGCGGCGCTACCAGGACAAATTCTGCGGCGCCCGGCTCCGTGGCGAGAAGTTGGATTACCGCCCCCACTGCCGGGGTGATGCCTGCCCGAATTTCGCCCCCATCGTCCCTGACACGCCGGCCCCGATTCCATCCGCGCTCGCTCCTCCGATCGCGATCACCCCGCTGCGCGATTCGGAGCCACTCGTCAGTTGCATCATGCCGACCTACAACCGACGCACGTTCGTGCCGCGAGCGATCCGGCTTTTTCAGCGACAGGATTATCCCCGGCTGGAACTCGTCATTGTCGACGACGGCGAAGACCCCGTCGCCGACTGCGTGCCCGATGACCCGCGGATCAGGTACATGCGACGCCCCCCTCGGTTGACCATAGGTGGGAAGCGAAACCTCGCCTGCGCCGAGGCTCGCGGCGCGATCATTGCCCACTGGGATGACGACGACTGGTACCCGCCGCACCGGATCCGCGTGCAAGTTCGCGCCCTGTTTGACCGCCCCGCCGACGTGTGCGGAAGCAGCCGCATCTACTATTACGAGGCCGCCACGGGCCGCGCGTGGTGCTATCAGTACTCCGGCCCCAATGCCCTTTGGGTGGCCGGCAACACACTGGCTTACCGCCGCAGCTACTGGGAGCGAAACCCGTTCGCCGACCTTCAGGTCGGGGAAGACACCCATTTCGTGTGGGGCCGCATACGCAAGGTGGTCTGCGATCTGGCCGACCCCTCGCTCTGCGTCGCCAT
>Ga0074046_10003516_pt1 | contig 13066 bp, 13 predicted proteins | sample BogForMeECP23OM3_FD_94441 | JGI IMG/M metagenome (GOLD analysis project Ga0074046, IMG submission 94441) | Bog forest soil microbial communities from Calvert Island, British Columbia, Canada - Bog Forest MetaG ECP23OM3 | ecosystem: Environmental > Terrestrial > Soil > Wetlands ...
CCAGCCGGTTTCGCTTGTAGACCTGTTGAAGCCAGCCGCTGGGGGGAGGAAGTCAGGCGGGCTGGTGTTGATTTTCTACCGTGGTTACTGGTGACCCTACTGTGTCTCCGAGTTACGGAGCTTTCAAAGCCAGTTGAGTGAGTTCGGCAAGCGCGGGATTCGCGTGGTGGGGGTTAGCGTTGAGCTCGTCGAGGTCAGCCGCATGCTTGGTGAGAAAGCGGGCTTGACCTTCCCACTCCTTTCGGACCCCGAGGAGAAGACCATCCGCCTTTATGATCTCCTGCACATTCGGGGCGGCCCCAAAGGGGTTGACATTGCGCGGCCCGCCGAATTCCTGATTGACCCCACCGGCACGGTACGTTGGGTGAACCTGACGGACGATGTCCGCGTACGTGCCAGCGGCGACCAGGTCCTCAGAACAGCGGATAGCCTGGGATTGGGTGCGCCCCCGTAGTCGTTCTGGTAGGTTACGGTTGGCGGGATTTCGTGAACCCCGCTATTGCGCGCCCTGTGCCGATGCTTTGTATCGGGAGTTTGCGAGACACGGGCGCTCGAAGCCGCAGTCATTCCCGCGAAAGCGGGAATCCACCGTTCGCGAAGCCGAAGTCGGTACCTTCCGACAGCAAATGCCGTCGGCCGCGAGAGTCTCGAGTTATGACGGAATCTACCTGCGCCGAAAACCATGGGAACCGCCTCTGCCTCCGCCTCCACCGCGGCCATGTCCGCCTCCACTGTAGGCATGCCTACCGCCACTGAAGCTGCGTCCACCGCCATTGAAGGCACGTCCACCGCCATTGAAGGCACGTCCGCCACCACCGAAGCTACGTCCGCCTCCACTGGCGTAACCGTTACCGAACCCACCGCGAAATCCTCCGCGCCCGGAAAAGGCCCGCGCGCCTCCGTAGTAGCCCCGCCCGCCAAAGCCAAGTCCCCCAAAGAAGCGCCGCCAACCCCAGCCCCACCAGGGCCCGACGCCAATAAAGACTCCGCCCGAAAACCAGCTAGGTCCATAGTAACCGTAGGGCGCGCATGCGTAAGGGTAATAGGGGTAGTAGCCATACGGGCACGCTGGAGGTGGCCCCGGATCCACGTAGCCGGGGTACCCGTAGCCGGGATCCACCGGAGGTCCAGCTTGGGCATGTGCAAACGGTGCAACCAACAAGCCTATTCCCAATAATGTTAAGACTTTTAGGTTTTGCATTTCATGCCTCCCTCGAGCTTCGTTCTTGCCACACTACAACCACAATGGTCGAGGCAATAGGCCTGCCAAACTACATGGCTCGAAAGCTCTTGATTTCATGGGATTAGGGATAGAGAGCCCAAGCCCCAGGATGGCCCAGTGCCTACATGGTGGTGGTTTACGGTCGGCATGGTGGTTTTCGGCCTAGCCGCTGGCCAGCGGATAAGAGGTGGCGGGAGTCCGAGGTGGTGGGTTCGAGACGCGAGCCTGGTGATGACCCTGAAACACCACGCTGTGCCCTTGGTGCCGAGAACTCCACATTATGGTGATCAACGATGACGTCGGAGGGCCTCTTGCTCGGACCCTGACCAGCCGATACTATTAGCGATGGCGGGGCAGATGGAGTTAAAATATTCCGGAATCGCCGACCTCATGGCCACGTCATTGGTCTCTGATCGTCCGAGAGCAAGAGAGGCGGGATTCCAACCGTGCGACTGCATCGTCAAAGTTCGTAAGGGCCCCATTATTGACCCTAAGTGGAAAGTGGCTCATCACAGCCGCAGGCAGCATTGTTACTGGTTGGTTTTTCGGAAGTCCAGAAAGTGTGAGTGAAGGCTACCGCCGCACATCCCATCCTTCCAGTAGGACGCACTGTCGAATGCCAAGACCTCTAACTGAACATTTCCCATCTGAGGCGTCGAAGTGAACCCTGAAAATCTTTTCTCCCTGTTCCGTGACATCGGACCCAAGGCTTTGCCTGCCCCTTCGGCGGCCGACCGGCTCTAAGCTAACGGTGCGTGGGGAGAAGCCAGCAGCCCACGCCTTTCAATGGGTATGAGGCGGACCATCCCCACGCGCGTGGGGACAACGCTTGTCGGGCAGGGACCAACAACGTGGACGCCGGTTCACCCCCACGCGCGTGGGGACAACGGCTACGGGCGGAGATGTGACGCCCGGTAAAGCGGTTCACCCCCACGCGCGTGGGGACAACCATCAACTCGAGATAGGTGAGGGTTTCCCCGACGGTTCACCCCCACGCGCGTGGGGACAACAGCTGAATGTTGACTGGGAATCCGCTCGTGATCGGTTCACCCCCACGCGCGTGGGGACAACTCTTGAGAAAGAAATATCCAACCGTCACACGTCGGTTCACCCCCACGCGCGTGGGGACAACGTTGCGGGCCAGAATGTCGTAAACGGCTTTGGCGGTTCACCCCCACGCGCGTGGGGACAACACATCTGCACCCTGTCCATAATTAGATTGAACCGGTTCACCCCCACGCGCGTGGGGACAACGCATGAAACTTCATGCTGGGCGGAACCCTAAGCGGTTCACCCCCACGCGCGTGGGGACAACTTTTCACGGTCAGGATTGATGGTCTGGACAGGCGGTTCACCCCCACGCGCGTGGGGACAACGCGTTTGCGAACTTGTTCCCGTTCACGATTGTCGGTTCACCCCCACGCGCGTGGGGACAACTATGAGCACTGGACGCGCGGAGACCGTGCGGGCGGTTCACCCCCACGCGCGTGGGGACAACATGGAATTCGGCAGCGGCGGAGCGCCGTTATCCGGTTCACCCCCACGCGCGTGGGGACAACACTTTCGATTGCTCTACTGAACCGTGCAGTAGCGGTTCACCCCCACGCGCGTGGGGACAACACCAAGTCAATCGTGTGCCCGGCGCCTCGGATCGGTTCACCCCCACGCGCGTGGGGACAACGGCAGCTCGGCATTCCAACGCACCCGCCACCACGGTTCACCCCCACGCGCGTGGGGACAACCTGGTGTCTCCGCGTGCGCACCCTTCGCCGTTCGGTTCACCCCCACGCGCGTGGGGACAACGATTGAAGGGCAAGTGGGAACGACGACACCGCCGGTTCACCCCCACGCGCGTGGGGACAACATATGCACGGGAGGTTCAGGATGGACGCATTCCGGTTCACCCCCACGCGCGTGGGGACAACGCCACCTGCCGCGCCGTAGTGTCCGCGCGCTCAGGTTCACCCCCACGCGCGTGGGGACAACCGCGTCAACCGCCCCTTCTTCTTCGGCCCACCCGGTTCACCCCCACGCGCGTGGGGACAACGAGGCCGCCCAAATCCACGATGGGCCGGAGTTCGGTTCACCCCCACGCGCGTGGGGACAACCTGCGATGCCCCAGCGGTCCCCGCCATGGCAAAGGTTCACCCCCACGCGCGTGGGGACAACGCCGGCTGTTCCGCCGCCAGGTCGGCCATGGCCGGTTCACCCCCACGCGCGTGGGGACAACGTCGCTGGCCTCGATCATCTTGCCGAGGTCCTCGGTTCACCCCCACGCGCGTGGGGACAACGAGTTCGAATTTTTTATCGCGCTCGGCCTGGGCGGTTCACCCCCACGCGCGTGGGGACAACCCGCCAAACAGAGCGGCCAAGGGCGGGATCGACGGTTCACCCCCACGCGCGTGGGGACAACTCGCGGAAGGCGTGATCGCGCAGGCAGTGCGTCGGTTCACCCCCACGCGCGTGGGGACAACACTTACCAAACTACTGATTCTGCGGCATGCGAACGAGAAAAAGGCCCTCGAAGTCATCGATGACCCGAGCTGTTTGGCCGCAGGTTCGGACTCGGAAGCCCTGTTCATTGTCGCTTGAATAGATAATCAAGCACCCGCCCTCCTTGGCCTGGCTGCAGGCTTTCTCCCACAGGCGATCACGGACTATGGCGGAGACGCGTCCCACGAACACTCCCGCCTGAGGTTCCAAAAACCAGCGGGTCAGCTCGCCTCGCAACCCCGGGGGGACGCGCTCAAGAATCAGGACCACCATCGCCGGGCTCCGTTTCACCGATTTCGGGGGCTAGCAGGCGGCCGCCTTCGACTTCTCCTTCCAGATTGTCCCAGAGGAAGCCGGGGGCGGCGGCATCCAGGTCGAAGGTAGTGTCGGAGGCCGTGGCTTTTGCCAGCATCAACGCCGTTTGAACATCCGGGATGATTCTCTCCAGAAGGCGCGTGGATACAAACTGATCGCGGCAGGTGATGCGCACCCGGCGCTCCAACTGTCCCGTCCCCTCGGCGGCGGCGCGAAATGCCACCGGAACGGTAATTTCAGTTTTGTACAGGTCGGCGAGATCGTAGACGAAGGACAGCATCTTGCCGGTGTGGATAAACCCGAGTGCGGGCGAAAAACCTGCTGACACGATGGCGGCATGGCAGATTCCATACAGGCAGGAGTTAGCGGCGGACAAGGCTCGGTTGGCAGGGTCCGCCTTGCTCCACTCATCGCGTTTATAGCTGCGGCCCGCCCACGTGATGCCGGCTTCCTGGGCGGCCTTGGCGTAGGCATCGCGCACCCGCACGCCCTCCATGCCGCGGATTTGCTGGAGGGTCAGGGCAGGGTCGAACTTCTCCGAAAATCGCAACTGATAGAGGCGGCGCACCACCTGCATATGGAAACCCTGGTCCGCCCACAGCCTCGCCTGGTGCAGGAAGTTGGCCGCGTTGCGCGTCTCGCCCATGCCCACGGCGTAGAAGCGGACTCCTTCTTCCCCGCACCAGGCTACAAGGCACCCATGGTCCGCCAGCACCGAGATGGCGGCGTGAGTGATCGAGACGCCCGGACCCAACATCAGGAGGGCCAGATTGGCGCAGGGCACAGGCACCTTGCCGGCTTGATCGTGGACCGCAATGGCCCGCTCCTCCTGATCGACGCGGCAATGCTCGACGTACAGATAACTCCATCCGTCACTGAACTTCGGTAGAACGTGGAGATCTTGAATTCTCACAGGGCCTCCGGCCCGTGCGTGCTGTAGCGTCGATCTCCGATCGACCGGGCTTGTAGCGTCGATCTCTGATCGACGGTCGATCTCTGATCGACGGTCGATCTCTGATCGACGGTCGATCTCTGATCGACGGTCGATCTCTGATCGACGGGCCTTGTAGCGTCGATCTCCGGTCGACGGGCCTTGTAGCGTCGATCTCTGATCGACGGTCGATCTCCGATCGACGTTACGGCGGTCGGAGACCGCCGCTACAAAACCAGGCGATGGATCTCACCCTGGTACGGCCAATCTTCCGGGCGCTTGACTAAACCGGCCCGGACCGGATTCTGCCGGACATATTCATATTTCTCCCGATAGGATTCTTGCGATCTCAGGACGTGATCGAAAAAGTCTTTCTCCCAATGTGTGCCCTCGCCCTCATCTTCCCGGAGGACCTTGGATAAATCCCCGCGCAGAGCCTTGATCCATTTCCACAAAGGTGGGGACTCACGACAGAAGCCGGCGAAAAGATGGATGTGATCAGGCATGATCATGAAGAACCCGACCCAAACAAGAAAATCGCTCGCCCGTTCGGAGAATCTCGTGAATTCGCGGTGAATCGCAGAATTTGCCAACGAGCGTTTGCGGTCCTGTGTACACAGCGTGAGATAGTAGATTGGGCTGTCCGTATAGAGCCAGTCCAGTCGCCGCAGGCGGGGTTTGAATTTCATATTGCCTCGATCTCCGATCAACGGAGGTTGTAGCGTCGATCTCTGATCGACGGGCGTTGTAGCGTCGATCTCCAATCGACGAGGAATTGTAGCGTCGATCTCTGATCGACGGGCGTTGTAGCGTCGATCTCCGATCGACGTGACGGCGGTCGGAGACCGCCGCTACAGCGCGAGCGACGCCACGGAAAGCAGGCCGAAGCCGAAGGCCTTCGCGGGCCCGATGCCGTTAATAATGGCGTCTCGAAATGTGTTCGCGTCGTCGACCGTGAGGGTTCCCTCCAGCATGGCGGAGCGGAATTTCATGCGGCCATCCCCCGATCCGCTCTTGTGGTCTGCCTCTTTGCAATCCGGGTCGATACCTGTCCCCCACCCGACTTGGAGCGCGCGCAGCAGTTGGACTTTAAAGCCATGAGCGATCCCTTTTCTGGAGAACCATTCCCGAATTACGTCCTCAGGGTCTTGTTCCTTATCCCACGTGAGGGCCACACGTTTGCTTTGCGCTTTCGGGCGGCCAAACCTGTCAGCCCCGTCCCCTGCTTTCGTGAGGTTCGTGCCGTTCGCGCTAGTTTTAATTTTCTTGCTCAGGTTGACCCGAATGCGAAAGCGAAGCTGTTGATCCTTGGAATAGCACGGGTCGAATTCGTCAACGTGAGGAGGAGCGGCCAGAGGATCGCGCAGAAGGTGACCGGCATTTTGAAAGGCGTAATGCCAGTTGGGCTTGATAGCGGATTGCACGACGATTACGACCCGTCCGCCCGGCTGCGGTTCAATGCGAAAAAGAAGGCCGGAATCCGCACTCCGTTCCACGCCGTGAACCCGCTTCGCGTCGAAATTTTCGGGGTTGAATGGTTTGAGGAAATATGGGTCTCTTTTCGGATCGGACGGAAATGCCATACAAAGCCGCTGGTGAACCTGATAGAGGTTTCGCACCCAGGTTCGCCCTGGGCGCGGACGGTCGGGGTTGTCGCCGACATTTATCAAGAGACAAGACACGTACATGGCTACTCCACCTCCTCAGCGGCCAAGCGTCTGCGGCGAGTTTCGAGCGATCGAAACCTGATGATCTCGTTTCGCTTTCCGATGATTTTGTCACGCCAGCCAGGGTCTTCGGGATTGATCCGGTCCAGCCCCATGCCCAGGCCGTATTCGATCATCGTTACCGCGTCGTGGCAGAGACGGCACAACGAGCGGACGTGTTTAAGACGTTCCTGCATAATCTCTTCGTCGGCGAGGGCCGCAAGGTTGTCTTCCTTGCCAGCATGCCGGTAGGAGATGTGTTGGCCGGTGACAGCAGGAGATTTACAGAAGACGCAGAGATGGTGGTCGCCATCGAGCCGCCTGTCGCGAATCTTGCCCCAGGTTGATTTGTCGTAATCGGTACGGATTCGCTCCGGGGCTGGGGTGCGTTTTTGCAGCGGCTTGCGGGATTTTGCCTCGACATCCGAACCGACTTGCAGTTCCTTGCGAATGACGAGTCGGGCTTCGTGCGCGGGTGGCTCGAATGATACCGGCACGTCATACCAGACAAGAGCCGCTGAGCCGTCGTTTTCCGATTCCCAATCGAGCAGACAATCCAAAGTTGGCGGCGGGGTATCGCCGTCAAACCGTGGGTACCAAGGAACCGATTTTAGAGCGGTGAGCAAGTCGCAGAACTCGCCCGTCGGAGGTTTTTCCAGTAAGGGCCGGGATGGCGGACAGCCCTTTCTGCCAAGATAGGGCGTCCATCTCGGGTCTTCCAAATGCCCCTTCAGTTCCGCAATCAGCCCGGACTCCCCGCGAAGAGCAACAAGGAAGGAGGCGTCGCAGAGATACTCGCGACGGGTAATGAGAGTCTCAATTTCGTGTGTAGTGGCCGTCATCTTGATGCCCTTGCCGTCTGCCCTAAGCACACCGACCTTGGCCCCGACCGTGTGATAGTCCCACCAGCGGTCGCCGGTACGGTCGATGCGGACGCCCATTTTGAGTTTCGCGTTTAGAGTTTCCAGACGTTCTCGTGCCGCCTGGCGAGGGAGGCCCTCTGCGCAACAGATGAGGCCGAAGATGCCGGACTTGGTAGGCGCCTCCATGGTTCTGCGAATCACGAATTTAGAAGTATCTCCCCACGCCTGAAGTGGTCCTTCTATGCGAAGGAAAAGGGTATTGAACGAGGCGCCCATAGCTACGCCTCCTTCGCGCCGGCGTTTTTTACCTCTGACCACTGGAAGCCCAATTGTTTTAGGGCCGCCTCAACTAGCTGGTCCAGAACTGAAAACCTCGAAGGAGTGACCAGCTTTGCAGGCAGCGGCTTGTTGTTTTCGTCCTCTTTCTTCTTCCCATCCTCCGACCGCTCCCAGTACTGGAAGGGAAATCGCCACAGCTTCGGGCTATACCAGAGAAGCGTGGAATCAATGCCGTAAGCCTGGCGGATTGCATGTATATGATCTGCCAGGCATGCGACGCTCCGCCCCTCGATGCTCTTCTCGTCCGCCGTGTCATCGTCGGGCTTGCCGATCCGCTCTACCGGCTCGGCGAAGGCGTTGGCGTGGCTGGTGGGCGTCTTGGTTTTCTTGATTTCAATGAGAATCCCACAGGGATCGCAATGCGAAGCAAAGCTGTTTTGCTTCCCGCTTGGTGTGGTCAAGGCGGCAGCGCGGATGAAGTGTCCTAACGCAGCGGCGGCAAGTTTAGGTGCGTTGGGCTGGAGTTTATCTGTCCATATCTTGTGAGCCTCTGGATATTTCTTACCATCCGGCTCCGGTCCCGCTAGGTTACGGACAAGCTGATCCCAATCCAAAGAAAAATACTTGTAGAAGCAGGCGGAGTTATACATTGCCTCGTCCACATGACCAGCCCCACCCCCGGTCTTCCCCAGATCATCCACTGCCGTGAAATAATCGGTTTCGTTTGCGACCTTGTTCGTGGATATCGCATGGGCTACCTGCATCGCAGCTTCTACGTCCTGGAAAGCGTCCGAGGTCGTCATTCGGCCAAACAGAGCGATGTCCACAGCGTCGAAGCGGTTCGCGGATTGAAGAGCCTTCATAAAATCCTTCATGCCCGGAGGCGCTTTCTCGGGAGCAAGCCTTTTCATTTGCGCCATCTGCCTCTTCTCATCGTCGGTGAGCTTTCTGGCCGTCAGCTTCTTGAAGAGAGTCTTATCCTCGATGGCGAGCGCGGGCAAACGCTCCGCGATAATTTTTGCATCCTGTGCGGATGGCTCGCGGCCCTTCGTCTCCAGTTCGGCTTCTGCTTCTTCCCCCTCAGCAGCCCTAAGCAGGACCTTCATGCGGAATTTCGCGATCACCCAACTGGCTCTCACGATTTTTTCCCGCTCCGTTTCCTCCACCTCCGAAAGGAGGTCCGCCACCATTTCCTCAAAGCCCACTTGAGGGTCGAGGAAATACCTGTATTCCTGTTGGTGCGATTCTCTGAGCTGCTGCAATTGTTCGACAAACAGTTTTGCATGGCCCGGGCCGAGATGGATTAATTGCGGGGTCCTTCGACGTGGATCTGATTTAGCGCCGCGTTCCCCTCTCTTCTCCTCTTTCTCCTTGCTGACCGCTATGCGCTCGGCTTTCAAGATGATTCTCTCGTGGTCATCTACGGGAATCTGTGACTTCACTAATTCTTGTTTGACGAGGTCCGGGAAGAACTTCGTGCGGCAGCCGATATGGGCCGCCATGGCTTGCGCGAACATTCCGGCCCCCCGGTTGTGAACATCTTCGGGATTCTGAGGGCTGCGGATGCTGCGTTTGAGGCATTGGCTGGAGATGCGGGCGCGGGGTACGCCACCAAAGAGGCAGGTCTTGGGCGCTCCCAGGTCGTCCCGGTTCATGTTTGCCGGACTGTGGTTCTGAATCATATGGATTTCGATCAACATAGAGTTCCCCCTTTTTATTTTGCGCTGTAGCGGCGGTCTCCGACCGCCGCCGTCGATCGGAGATCGACGCTACAATTTATGTCACTCGGTGTTGCCATTTTGAGGCTTCCCAATATTGTTCAGCCCAGAGGTCTCGGATGTCCCGCCCGAGACGGTGTTTCTCTCCACGGTCCCAAATCGAAAGGTGGTCCGTCAGTTGAACCCAGTCAACACCGGCTGACCACCGGGCGGTAACCGCATCGCGCACAACCGCTAGCGCCCAGTGAAGGTGGGGCTCCAATTCCGCGAGCGTTGCGCAAAGCAACGAGTCGAACCGCTGCCGGAATCGTTTGTGGGGGGGCCCCACAGGCAATCTGCGCTCTTCTCTTCCCAAGATGACGGCTAACGTGGTAGGTCCGCCGCGCTCGCAGGGCTCATGGCGTATAGGAAATGCTGCGTATAGCTTGCTAATTAACCATGCGATTTCCCGTCGGGGCGAAGCCGCGTTCTTCTGCCGCAAGGGCCACCACAACCCCGTGAAAAGGTCGAACCCACCGATGCTCTCGTCAAGTCCCTTCCCCGCCAGAACGCGGAGTCGCGCCCGTTCGCCGGGCCCGAATATAAGGTCATTGCTGAGTCGCGCAATGAATGCAGGCGTCTGGCTCATTGTTTGGTTCCCTCCTCCTGAATGGGTATCCGCGGCACTTTTAGAACTGCGTCGACTGCTCGATCCTTCGCCTCCCGCCGTCGCAGAGGAGACCCTCTTGTAGTTAGATCAGCGACCTGCTCGACATCCTTGCGGAGGAGCGTGCAAACGTCGTCCCGCCACTCTTCCAAGGCTTTGGCCTTAGTATCGATAGCGCCCTGCTCAGCGGACGCTAACCTTTGCATCAGTCTTGCGAAGGCTTGCTGTAACTTGCTTTCAGAAAGAAAGCTGGCCGCGCAAAAACCCGATCGGATGGCATGCCCTTTCGCCGCTGTCGAGCATAACGCGTCTATGACCGCGTGGCCCTTGGGCCTCTTGTGCCAATCCCGTGTTCTGCCGGAATTCGCCCTCCAAGCTACCTGTCCAACCCACTCTAATTCAACCATCAAATCCTGTACGATACTCCGCGTGGCGAGGGGGATAGTAACCGCAAGCACTTCGGCGTGCTTATACAGTTCCTGGCTGCTGCCAATTAGTGTGTTGTCAAATCGATTATGAGCGGCTCCGGTCCCCGCAGATCGTTGTAGTAGGATTTGTAACACGGAATGCCAGATGGTTGCACAACCCTCTAAGGGGTCGTTCGGGCCAGGCCATTTCGGAACGTTCCTCTCCTTCCCTCTCCCGGGCGTACCGCTGACCCACAACAGGTGGGGATCGTCCCACGGCTCCTTTGGCCTCTGCCACCCCGGTTGAAAATGGATCTTCATAACCAGCCGGTGGGTGTGGCAGGCGCAATAACAACAATTCCCAACTGAAAAACTGCGATCCTCACAATTCTTAGGTGGCGCGAGCAGCACACGCCGGGATTGCCAAGTGAAGCCTTTGAGGATGCCAAGCGGCGATTCTTCCGTAGTTCCTTCCCACCGCACCGCGTCGCCTTCCACCGGCCTGCCAGGGGGTAAATTGAGCCTCAGTGTGTCAAGCAGGGTCGCGCCCACGCGCAGCGAATACGCCGGAGTATTACCATGGATGCCGGCGGTCATCTGTGCATCCCGCCCCTTTTTACTCGCCGACGCAAAGTTTGCCCACCGCAAAAGCCCCATCGCGCAGCATGCCGGGCAAAGGCCATCGCGGAAGTCTCGGACGTGCCGAAAATGAGCGATGTTTGTGCCTGAAGGCAGATCGTGCAACAGGCTCGTTGCGGCAACCTCCCCACCGCCCGCGTTATCATTCTGATAGAAGCTCTTTTTTTCTCTCAGGAGGTCGAAGTAGTCCCTGTTGTCCTGGAGTTTCTTGAACCAATCCGACGGAAAGGTGGAGGGGGAGTCCTTGTTCTCGGGCGAATCGCGCTTGCACCAATAAAGCAACCCAAGCAGGAAACGCAGAATGGCCAGGCGGTCCATGGGGTTGGTGGCGGCGACTTGACGGATCCGGCTTGCTTGTTCGAGCACCTCAATAATACCCAGGCGATCGCTGCGCCCGTCTTTCCACAGAACGGGAATCCACTTTTCTTCGAGCAGGTTATAGCTCACGGCTTCCTCCTCGCCCTGGGGAGAGGCGGGTGGCGGAGCCGCCGCGCTCTTGGCCAGGCGAACGTCCGCCGAGCGGCTACCACATGATAAACATTACGAATGTATACACCCGGGAGGCGGGAAAGGCAAGGCCAGAAGACCACGACAACGGCTATCGCCCCTGCTTGGCCCACACCTCACAGGCTGCAAGGCGTCCCGTCGACTAAGCGCAGAGCCTTTGATGCCTCCTCGGCGTCCCGATAAAGTAGAATACATCCACCCCACCCTGCGAGGGCCCGCCGGGCCAAGCATGCCGAGCACTGGCAGTCGCGCTGTGTGCGCGACGATACTGGGGGCTTGAAGACGGCCGCCGACGAGAATCACGCTCTGGCCGTTGATCGTGTGCCGTTGCCCGCAGATGAACGAGGGCGAATTCCAACGAAAAAACCGGCAGGCCTCACAACCAGGATGACGCGCCCTCGGCTTTCTCGAGCGGCGTGTCAACGGGCCTCGAAAAACGCTCGAAAAAGACTCTTGACAAACTACGCCTAACATGATAGCCTAGAAACTGATGTCAGGCGGTTCTGCCACGACCGTAAAGGGCTCATGGATAGCTCCTTCATCCCTCTCTCAGCATCGACAATATGTCACTGCCTACACCTTACTGCAACAGTAGTAACTTCAAAAAACGAACGAACCAAGCGGGAATGTCATTGAAAACAAAGGATCGCTGCGGAAATGGGGCCGAAGCGGGAATGTGTATGAAAACAAAGGTACTTAGCTCCATAATCCAGGAATGTCATTGAAAAGAAAGGTGGTTAGCCGGTCGTGGGCGGGCCTAAAATACTCGTCAACGGGGCGAGCTCTTCGCGCCGCAACCCAAGACGAAGCTCACCGCAGAGGCCGCAGAGGTCACGGAGAAGAGGCGCAAAAGAGAGTTGGCAATCATCGAGCGCCCAGGGGCTCCGTCTACTGCCTTCTGCCTGCTAGCTCCAGCCTTAGCTACGTGTCATTCCGATCCCGCAGTCGCGGGAGAGGAATCTCGCTGTGATTCTTCCTCAGCAGACCAGAGCGAGATTCCTCTCCCGCGACTGCGGGATCGGAATGACATAGCGGCGCGCACCGCTGCCGTGACCGCGTGGGCTCTGCTATACTTGCGGTGGTGGTTACATTCTTGGGCGTGGCGGGGATGCTTTGCGCGATTCCCACGGCTCCACCCGCCGCGTCGAAAGGGGTCTTTGTCGTGCCTCCAGTTCGGCTAACCGCGATGGTCAAAGCGGCGGGTTGAGCGGCTAAGCTGAGTCCAAGTATTTTGGACCGCGTGCTGGCCAAGCTGCCGAAACAATCCGATCCAAATGTTCTGGTGGGCTTCGACACCAATGACGACGCTGGAGTGTACCAACTCGCCCCGGACCTGGCGC
>Ga0074046_10003517_pt1 | contig 13065 bp, 29 predicted proteins | sample BogForMeECP23OM3_FD_94441 | JGI IMG/M metagenome (GOLD analysis project Ga0074046, IMG submission 94441) | Bog forest soil microbial communities from Calvert Island, British Columbia, Canada - Bog Forest MetaG ECP23OM3 | ecosystem: Environmental > Terrestrial > Soil > Wetlands ...
ACCTCAGCTGCCGTTACCCCGTGCCAGACCGGCAGAATCCTCTTCCGCCCATCCTGCGTTTCCATTGCTACGAGGCCGTCCAGTTCGCGCTGCGGCCAGTCTTTCCTGAAGAAGCTCGGGCTCAGGATTACCACTCCGTACCGGCAGGTGGCGAGAGCCTCGTCGATAGTGCGCCCTTTAACCCATTCCGTAGCCAGACTAGAGGAAGCAATAGCAGAGCCACAACCAAAAGTTTTGAATTTCGCATCTTCGATTACCCCCGTCTCTTTGTTGACCTTGATCTGAAGCTTCATCACGTCGCCGCACTCGGGCGCGCCGACAAGGCCCGTCCCCACATCCGGTGATGTCTTGTCCATGGAGCCCACGTTCTTCGGGTGATTGTAGTGGTCGAGTACTTTTTCGCTATACATTACTGCTCCTTACCATTGTTCACCGCCGGAGGCCAAAATAGCCAAGGACACGCCTGCATGTTTTCCCACACCATCGCGTCCCACGCTTGCTGCGCCTGCCAGAACTTCAGCATCGTTGCCCAGTATTCGTTCATGACAGCCCGCTCGGCCCCGGCATCGGGGTTTCCCACGGCTGAGGGTAGGGCGGGCCATAAGTGTCGCCGCGACCGCCGGAGTTAGGGTTCGGGTCACTCTTGGGGCGGGGCTTCTTTTTGTCGGGTTTTGGCCTGCATTCAATCATGCTGAAAATGAACTCCCGCACCCGCAGGTGCTCTTGACGTTAGGGTTGTCAAACTTGAATCCGCTGGCTTCTAACGTCTCCAGATAGTCTACGGTGCAGCCGTCGAGGTACATCATCGAAGTCGCATCCACAATCAGGGTTAGCCCGTCGAACTCGAACGACTTGTCCATCATGCCTTTCTCGTTCTCGAACTGCATGGAGTAGCTAAAACCGGAGCATCCACCCCCGATGACGCCGAGGCGCAAAGCCGCTGGCTTGGGCCTTTGGTCTTCCATAATCGACTTGATCTTTTCGACGGCCTTGGGCGTCAGTGTGATCATATTTCTATGTTACTTCCTTTTTCTTCAAAAGAGAAGAAGCAAACGCTATCGTTTGTTGCTGCACACGGGGGCAATTTCGACTATGCCAACCGTCGTAGTCCGCGCCGCAGTCCCTACACCCGAAGTGCCCTTTTGGAAAATTTGGAAGATCGGGCGGGAGCTTGTCCTTTTTGCATGTGCAATTCTCGCCCACTGGAAATTGCCAGAACCCGCAGTCCCGCGCATGCCTCGGCCCGCCCCCCTCGTACAAAGGGTACTTTTTCGCCCCACGCTTGCCCTTTCCTTTCACGCACAGCTCAAGTTGCTCTTTAAGGTCGCTGATGATCTTCAAGAGCCGGGCGTTGGTTTCTTCCATCTTCTTTGCGATTTCTATCGCTCTTTGCTCGTTGGGCGTCGTCGGCTTGGGCTTGAACGGGGTCGGATCGCCGCTCAATCCCGTGAGGCCAAGGTCGTCCACTTCAAAGGGAATCCAGTCGTTGTTGTTTCCGGCTGCTACCCACTGGTCCGCGACATCCTCGGACGTGACTACGCCGACCGGACGCCACTCCTTGGGAGCCTTGCCCTCGCCCATCAATGTCGTGAGAACATAGACCGCCGCCATTTAGGTTTTCTCCCGGAGCCCCATCGAATCCAAAACCGTCTTTAGATCAATTAAAAGATCATCAAGAAGCTCATATACAGGTATTTCGAACCAGCGGCAAACTACGTCTACGTTACCCTTACGGTAATAACCTTCCGGGCAGCAGACAACCGTTTTGTCCGAAGCGTGGAGACCAAGCTCCATCAGCGTAATAGGAGCTTTTGACTTCTTCGCCTCTTCTGAAGAGCTAGCGAAGACATAAAGGCGCAGATCGGCGGACTCTTGTGCCTTTAATTCCCACTCGACTTGCTCTACGAACTTGTCGTTCTCCAAGGATTGCTCCCATGAAGCATCCCAGTCATCTCGCTTAGGTGAAACTAAAACTATATTGTAGCCCTCCAAAGCTTTAATCACAGTCTCGTGCCAAGGTTCCCCTTCGCCCATGTCTATCACTCCACCGAGGAAAACCTTAAATCCTTCCGCAGGGTACGGGTTGGGCGCTTTTGCTATGACGGCCGACGTGATCATTATTGCCATGTCACCCTCCTTTTGGCGTGGGCAGTAGCAATCCAAGCTTTTCTCTTCAATATCTCGGTCACGGGCGTGTTTTTAATCTCTTCGTCACTGATTCGGATCACCGCGTATCCCAAGGCGTTCAAAGCAACGTCCTGTCTAGCGTCATGTTCAGCACGACCGGGCAACGTATGCCAGTAAACTCCGTCGCATTGAATCACAGCCGTGCCAGCCAAAAAATCAACCAACGCGATGCCGTACAGCGGCACCTGCGTCTGAAACGAAATGTTAAGGGACTCTAGCCCGCGTTGGACAGCAAGCTCTAGCGCTGTGCCATTCTTTTTGTTACTTTTGTTCTTAGTGATGTTTGAGCAAGACTGCTTACAGAATTTTCTACCGGACCGCGCTTGGGATACCGTGCATACAAATGACTTCCCACAGCAGGCACACAGAAGTTCAATCGGCAGTTTTCCTCCTGTCCAATTGCAGTTACGCTCGCCGGAAACCGCCGCCAACCTGTGCTTCTGGCAGTAAACAGCCTGCCCATCGGAGCTTTCAAAATTTACCCCGCATGTAGCACACTCGCAGTTGAGATACCCGCCGCGCCATTTGGGGTTTTTCTCCCCTTGGTACGCTTCCCGCTTCCAGATGGATGAACACACTCGACTACAAAATCTGCCCCGCCTTCGTTTTACGCTGGAAGGCTTAATTTTGAAAGGTTTGTCGCAGATTTCGCACTGTTTGTCCATGGTGTGCCCCTACTTAGGCGGCGGAAAAACCGTTTTGCGGGCGACCGCAGTCCTAATCCCTTAGTTTTCACTGGATTGTCGTTGTGGCTAGCGGAATCCTGCCAAGTCGCTTCTCGCGGAGGCGGCGATAGGCGTCCTTCTCGTCCACCATGGTACAGCGGTAGCACTCGTTGAGTTCGCAGGAGAGGAAATCCAGAAGCTCGTGGTCGAACGGCTTGCCGCAAGCGGCGCAGGATTCGTGATGGTGCTCAACCATTTATCGGCAGGGTCCCCAGCTTGGCAAAACGAAGCCGCTAGCGACGACGACGCCGTCTTTCACGTTCACCGTGCCGTCGTCGCGGATGTTGGAGACAACCCGCATGCGACCGTCCGGGCGCTTGAAATAGATCAGCGTCTGCACCTGACCGTTGACCGCGGAGTTGAAGTTGTCGGTGATGGTCACGGTGACGCTCAAGTGGGCGGAGTCGAGAAGATGCGCTTCGGTGTGAATGTACGACCGCACGCGGTTTTGGCCGAAGTCCAGTGTGTCGTATACCACGTCATTTGTGTAGGTAAAGGCATCCCTATGCCCGCTGTTGCAATCGACAGCCCAATTGCCAACAAGGCCAAAATTGGACATGGCTTGCTGGACGGGAGTTGAGGTTTGGGCGCACACCGCCAATGACAGCGCAAGAACTACTACCAGAAAAATGGTGGTCTGAAGTACGGGTGTTGTTTTCATACAGACAGTATACCACGGGTTTCGCGCGACGGGGCGGTTATTTCGTCGTCCGCGTGGGTGTTGTTGGATCGGTCATCGACGCTCCTTCATCCTCTGGAGTAGTTCTCTTACGTCGTATCCTTTTGTTCTGAGAATGGCGTAGCAGACATTGCGAAGAAGAACCAGTTCTGGATTCTCTGTAGTCTGCAATTTGAAACTCTGTAACGCGTACCTTGCAAGCTCCTGCGCAAGTTCGAGACGATCAGCGTCATTCGCAGTTACGGCGTCCCTGCCAATGTAGTCGATGACCTTGGATAGTGCATTTACTACGCCCGCTGGCTTGGGTGTTCGTGGTACTGCTGGATCGGTCATCGCTTCATCCTTTTGTGTTTGATAGCCCATAGATAATGCTCACATGGTTCCGATCTAGCCCCGCACTGGGAGCAGAAATATCTTATGCCATCATTGCCCATGTCGTCCGAACTGAAAACGACGCGCTCCAAGGTGATCCCTTTGTAGGATTCTGGCATATCGTCAGGTTCAAATGGCTCGTTCATTTGTCGTCCCCTTTTGGAGTAAGTTGGATGTGGTTGAGTTAGTAAGTGGGAAGTTAGATGGGTACTGACACGGCGGCTTGCCGCAGAGCACGACTTTGCTTCTAAGTTCGTCCCAGAGGTCTTGGATGTGGTCTAATGGCTCGCGACGGACAATCGCTCGAAATAGGTTTCGCGGTTTTCTCATATCCTACGCTGCCGGGCGGCTTTAATTATTTCGTACTCTTTGTCATTGTGAAATACTTGCCCTTGATACTCCCGTCCTTGGTAATGTGCCCTACCACTTTTGTCTCTAGTTCATCCGAACCGCATACAAGGGTAAAACTGACTCTCTCCGGCTTGCTTACCTTGCCGTCCTTGATGTCGCAATGATAACCATTCTCCGTCAAACCAGCGGTGTACACTCCTCGGAATCCGCCACTAACGGAGGTTGTTATCCTAGCGATGCCCGGTCCTTCAGCGTCTATTCCGGTGAGAACCCACTTGCCGGACACATCGACAGTCTGTGCCGTTGCGATTCCTGTGAGCAGGGTGGCGGAGGCCATTAGAGCCAACAATTTGAATCCGGTCATCTCGCCTCCTACTGGCACTTCACGCGAGTTACGGTCTTCTTGTCCACCGTTTGCTCGCAGTATTGGCGTCCTTGGTCATCGACGCAGGTGCGGAAATACGTCCCGTCAGTCTGTAGCATCCAATCGGTGCAGACCGGAACCGCAAACAGGCTAACAGTAATCATGAGGATTGCGAGTACCTTGAGAGTTGTTTTCACGTACCCTCCTTGTTATTAGAATTTCTGCTGGGAAGCTTCGCACTGGAAATGGTGCCCAAGTTGATTATCGGTGCCAACATCCATCTTCCCCGTTGTGCGGCTGAGGTCGTACATCAAAGGCCCAAATAGCACTCGCCGTCCGTCTTTCGTGTTGAATACGACTTGCCCACCGTTCCACGTAACTTTAGTTGGGGTGAATCTTGCTGGGTGGAAGTTCCCATCGTCATGATAGTCGTCAGACGCAGCCCGACTGTTAGCCTCGTCAAGTGTGATATGTATTTCTTGACCGCTCATACCCGGAAAGTCGTCTACAGAGATGAGCACGCAAGTGAGGTTCTTCTGCTGCGCTAACGCGGAAGTACAAAGGAGCATGACCAGAAAAATGATTAAACGTTTCATACTTCCTCCAATAATTCTTAGTTTCTCCCGTCAGGGCCGCAACGCCTTAAAGTCGGCTCCACGTTTCTGAGGTTGGGGTTGTCGGGGAATTGCACGCCGTCCTTGACGGTCACCGCCTCGTTAACCGTGTCGATTTCAGACACAAGCTGGATTCTGCCGTTGTTCATGAAAATGATCTGTTCGACGATGTGCCAGTTTTTCGTCGTCCCCAAAAGCCGCAAATGCGTAGCGTCGATGAGTTCCGCGGAAGTGTATGTCCACGTCGCGTTCAAGACGGGAGAACCGAAATTGTAGAGAAAATAGCCTTGAGTGCGCCTTGCGGTGATCGAAAGATGCGCATCCGTCGTGCTCGGCTTGGCTTGGCAATCCTGCGCCCAATTTCCCAGCAAGCCAAAATTGGCGAAGGCGGTCTGCACGTCGGGCCCTTGCGCGCTTGCTGCGATGGATAACGCGAGAATTACCAGCGGCAAAATTTGTTTCATATCGTCAGTTTACCGCGGAAACGGCGTCTTGCAAATAGAGCAGGAAGAAGTAGATCAACAAGACATCCTGCTCTTCTTGTTCAGTGCGGGCTTCGCCCTTGTTTTTGGAGGCTTCGAAGTACTTTTCACAGGCGGCGATCAAGCGAATGTGAGTTTCAACTGGGTTGTCAGCCGGTTTGGGAAGGTCGCCGCTCGCGGTCAATATCCGCAAAGCAAGCTCGATCCCCTTGTCGCTAATTCTGCTCTGTTCCATGCTGTTTTGGCGGTTCTATGTTGAACAATTTCTGGCAAGCCCTGTAAATCTCTTGGTTCACGGGGACGATCTTCCGGATGAAGCTTTGCCCAACGGAAGACGTATAGAAGTCAATCAACGCGTCCACTTCGTGGGCGGTGAAATGTTTTTGGTAGATGTCCACGGACACCGCCAGCAGCTTCTCGATGTCGATATCCTCGAACATTTCATCCGTTTCTTTTTCGGATAGTAGCAGTTGGCTGCTGATGGACACCTTGAAATTAGCCATCGTCTGCGCCAATTGGTCGCGGGCCCCGGTCACCCGAAGCATTGTCTCAAGCTGCTCTTTCGTAGGCGGGGGATCGTGGTGGATAAGGGCGGTATCAATTGTGAATTCATCCCAATTCACCGTCCTGTTTTTGACCTCAACCTTGTACCCGCACCCCGGGCAGTACAGATATGCAAGTTCGCCGGTAGGGTTTCTCCACATCTCACCGCCGCATTTTTGACAGGGAATATACATGCGATTATTCTACCACATTGTCAGCGACTTAGCATGTACTCCCGTAACATTGTTTGAAAGTAAACGCGGCCGATTTCCGTATCCGGCACCCGCTGTCCATTGACCAGCCAGAAACCCCGCTCGTCAATTTCAATTTTTGGCGGGTCGGGAAGCGGCAGGACAATAACGTCAGTTCCGAATGGTCCCAGCATTAGCGGTCCTCGTCTTGTGTTAATTTGAGAACACCGACCGACTCCAAAAGCTCTATTAGTTCCTTCTGATCAGCGTTGTCGCGCATATAAATTTCCCGCTTCTCCTTGGCGGTCAGGGGCTTCGGGCCGTTCTTGTCGTTGTCCCGGTGCATCAAGGCGTCATACTAGTCCGCCAGCGCCAGCAAGCGGGCGGCGGTGTTAATCGTCTCCGCTCTGTCGTTCAGGTAGTCCGGCAACGGCGGCAGATGGGCGGGATAGGGCTTGAGGCCGAATTGGTGGTGCCGGATAATGATGTGCGCCGTGTAGTCGTGGATTTCGGAAAGCATGTCCCAGCCGTACTTGACGTGCGGCTCCATCGCCTCGTAGTCCTCGCGGGTAAAATGCGTCGTTTTAGTCAAAACGCCGGGCGGAATAAGGGCTTTGCCGATGTCATGCAGCAACCCCGCCCAGAGCAGCATGCGGGTGCTCACACCGGGCGCGGCGGCGTAAAGGGCGATGTCGCGTGCCAGAATTCCCACTCGAACAGAATGCTCGTAAGTCTTCTCGTCCCGGTTGCGCAGAATTTTCAGGTATGAACGGATGTCATCCTGATGCCCCGCCGCGACGCCTTCCTGCGTCAGGACATCATTTAACGCCTCATCAGATATTGTCATTGAAGCATCCGCAGTCGAAAGCGCCTTTGCCGCATACACCACATAAGATGCTGTTTACTGGCGTTTCGATCTTATTTTTAGCGCGGGCAATATCCATTGGGGACAACAGTTTCTCGCAGGAGCAAGGAATTTCGTGGCGCGGGGTGTTGCTCTCCTGTTGGGATAGCAGGAACTTGCGCATGGGGCAGTTGGGATCGGGGTGGGCGTAGGCCGCACGCTGGCTTTGCACCGCCTCGATAACATCGGCGACGGTCTTCTCGTGCTCCGCCGTGTACTCGTAGGTGCCGTCGTATGGGTACACTTTGAGCATTTGCTTGGCCGATCTTATTATCGCGGGCGCTGGGCTGGCGACCGGGCGTGCCAAACGAATCTGGTTGATCGCCGTATCGAAATCAGCTATGCCCTCATAGTGCATGAAAGCCGCGAGGATGGCAACCGACCGGGAAATGCCAGCCGCGCAATGGATCAAGATCGTATGCCCGGTTTCGTACATGAACTTCAGCCAGCCGAGGCATTTCACAAATTGACGGGGTGGAATTGCCTCGCCGTCGTGGAATGGGGCTTGCACGTAAACAATAGAAGGATTTTTATCGTAGTCCATGACTTGGTGGACACACAAGACGGCGGTGATTTTCGCCGGGTTATCCTTCGCGAGTGCGGCGGCGGAAGCGTAACCCCCCACAAAAAGCCTATGGCTGATCTGCGACATCGGCAGGACATCGAACCAATTGTTCATACAAGAGGAAAAGAAAGTTACTGTACTGGCTGCTCCCCCGTCAGGATGTCCAGAGCCAGCGCCGCCATAATTTTGCGGCGATCCGAATCTTCTCTAAGCCCCCCACGACCGTATTTGTTCAAAACAGGGATCATGGCATAATCGTCCGCAATCGCGGCTTTTAGCACCTCGATGGCGGCGAAAGTCCGCTTGGCTAAATCATCCATAATTTAGACGACGTCGATGCGACACTCGTAGTTGCAAACGACAATGCGGTCTTTCTGCTTCTTAGCGCTTATTGCGTCGTCGATTCGCTTGCGTAGCGCCGATATTTCGCCGGTCGGCATGCCGGGAGCTTGCACTAGGTACTTCGCGTTGCGCGGCGTGTTGATTAACCACACCCCGCACTCATAGTTTAGCACAACAGCATAGTTGGTGCCATCCTCGGCTTCTTGCCAATGCTTTTTCAACGCCTTTATCTCCGGGAATGGGATGCCGGGCGCGACGAGTAGGGTGATGTATTTGCGCTTTTTGCTCATTAGGAGCCTCCACAACTCTTATTACTGATATTTCTGATCATCGGGCCAAATCCAGTCGAAGAATACAGAAATGGCTCTCAGCAATTTCAATCCGCCCCACGCGCCAAAGAGGCAGATTACAACGCCAAATAATTCTCCTTCCGCCGTCGCCCATTTTGCATGGGATATGCTGGAGATTAAACCGGCAAGGCAAAAAACCCCCATTGTTAACATCCCAGCGACAAGTAATCCTCGATTGAATCTGCAAAACCAACAATCATGCGCCATAGTGAACATCCTTCCACATGAGGAAATTGAAATGGGTGTTGTCTTCCGACATGTACGAGTCGTTATGCGGACAAACCCGGATTACGGCGTCGAACTCCTTGGTTTCTACCTTCATATTAACTTTGGGCGAGAGTGCCTTCACCAACCAAACCTGCCAAACCTTCTTGCTTGCCAGCATATCATGTTTCAGGTGATCGAACCAAGTCGCAGGAACAACGATTGACAACGTTTTCTTCTCCGTGGTCATGCTCTTGAGTAGGTAGATGCGCAAAGCGATGATCATCTCGTCCGTGATAGGCGAGATGTCGGTGTAGAGATACCCTTGTCGTAAGGCATGGTCGGAGTGACGGGCTTTCAACATCTCCAATGTTTGGTGAGCCACACGGGAGTTCACCCCGCAGAGATATTTTTCAAGAACCAATTTTTCTGTCTTGATTTCTAAGTTTGGAAATGTCATGTCAGTGTACCTTCCGGTGCTTGTGCTTCGCGAAAACTTCCAAGGGTGTGCAATGTTGCGCGTCGATATAATGCTCTGCCGCCTCGCGCTCCATAACCATCGGCGGGTTGTTGTCGATGTAAAGCATCACGCTGTCCGGTATGAGTTCCCCGTCTTCAGTGATCATCGGCTCCAGCCGGATAAGCTCCGGCTCTCCGGTCGTCGGGTTCATCCTCACGTATTGCTTCTTGTCAAGAAGTTTGCGGGGGAATTCCGGGTCGCCGATGAAATCGTCATCAATCTGCATCACGCTTCCACTTCTTCGGGCCTTTGGGGATTGGGGCCCACCACGCAACTTCATTAGTGGAAAAGCTAATACCCTGTAAACTTACCCATTGCTTAGACACGTTGAAGTACCGCCCCGCGATAGCGCCGCTACTGTCGGCGATGAACATAACCGGCACGAAAAGTTGGTTTGCAAGCTCCGGGAAATATTCTGCTGTAAGCGATAACGCGTTTAAGCGATTTCCGCGAATGGGTTTGGGGCACACTTTTGTAGTACGCCACTTGATCGTTTCTGTTTTCATGTTCACCTGATTGCGCCGGACTTCAGCCGCAAAAGTATATCGACGTCTTTTATGTCAATACCGCTTAAAAAGAGATGCCCCACGATTTCGGCGAGCGCTGGGGTCTTGCCCTTACGAAGCGCGTCGGCCACCAGCTTGAGTAAAGCGTACTTCGTAGAGACGCCGTGCTGCGACTCTTGTTCTTTGCAGAAGGTGCGCCAATCGGCGGCTTTCAGGTCGGTGAGGAGGAGTTTTGACCGCTCAACGACCGTAGATTCAAGTCTTAGGGGGAGCCCCAACACAGAGGTTGTTCGGTCACGGGCCGGAAAGTCCTGCACGTGGAGGAGAAACTGCCTTTTGGGGAACCTGTGCAAGGCGTTAATTTCGTCCCGAGTGTTTCCCCACGCAACTTTAATGGGTTCCTCGGTGATGTTGTCGATGATGCTTTCGATTTCGACTATCGACGGGCCTTCGTAGTCCCTCTCAATCTTAATCTCGCAGTTTGGTGTCAAGGAAGTCCTCGACTCTTTCCACGCTGACCAGCGCGGGGTCGCTGTCAGTCGCGGCGCAGGTCAAGAGGTGCAGCGCGGCAAACGTGTCTTGGTGGGTGAGGGATACTAGCGGCGAGTCGAACATCAGATCACCCGTGCGCTCCACGTTGAAGCCCCGGCTTTCGGCGATGTATTTTGCGGCGTCTAATAGTGTTTTGTTCATTCTGCTTAATACTCATTCCCAGCTAATTGAGCCGCCGCGGACATCGTGGCCTTTGTCATGCCACAAGCGGGCGCTGAGCATGTCGCAGCAATGGCAGAAGGCCGCTAGCCCGCCCATCGTGCGCTCGCCGGGGGTGTACTCGCTGTCCGGCACGCCTTCGACATATTTCAACGCGTTCCACTGTTCATCCGCGAGTAGAATCCCTAGTTTCTCGATAACGTCGGTTCGGAATTGGCGGCGGATCGCTTTCCGGTCAATCCCCGGATGGTGGAAATGCAGTGGCTGTTCTTTCTTAACCTGCTCTTTGCGTTCCTCCCAGAACGCGTCTTCGGCGTCGTCGCAATACTGTTTCCATGAGACGCCTAGCGGGGTAGGTGCATCCTGATGGTCTTTGAACGGCTTCTCCAAGTCATGGAGAAACATGACCTCAAGCGCCTCGTGCAACTTGAACGGCAGCTTGCGGGCCGAGTCGAGCGTCTGGTAAAGCTGGCAGGCGATGTTCATGGTCTCGACGACATGGTCAAGGTAGCCGCCTTCCCACGCTTGGTGGTTGTGGCTGGAGCCTTTCGCGAACATGAAGATCGCAGTGTGGTCGCTGACGATCTTCGCGTACTTCTCTGAGTCCGGCATGAGCGCGAGCAGTGATGTCAAATCAAGGTAATGGCTGCTCTCCATCTCCATCTGGGACAAGCGAAGCTCGTTGAAAAGATTGCGGCGAAAGTGCGACATTAGAAGCAGCCTCCTCGATAACTGTCGTGCTCGTGCAGGGCCCGCATGTTCAGCATTGACAAGAATTTGATTAGCGGCTCATAGTCGTCTAGCGGCTCGCCGCGCCCGACCTTCTCCATCATTCTGATGGCTGGTTTCAGCTCTTTGTCCTTGAAACCGTCAAAGAACACATGGAACTCGTAGCTGACGAACTCAAGGCCGCGGCGATTTTCGCAAATCTCATCAATCCTGCGCTTTTTTGATTTGGGCCCCTTCAAAAAGTACCGCAAGTTCTCGGCGAATTTAGTGAATTTTTCGCGCTGTTCAACAGTCAGAGGGAACAGTTTAAGTTGACCATTTTCCTCGGCTGCCGGAGCGCCCAGCGTCGGGTGCGATTTACGCCCCGCCTTCTTGTTTGTTTTCGCCTCATATTGCGCGTCCGCCAAATCCATCAGCGGCTTCTGCAAGATAATGCATTCCAACGCCAGTGTGAGGAACTTACCGTCGTACCGACCAACTGTGCCACAGAAGCTCATTCTTGGTCCTCGCTGGTTTTGATGACTTTTTTATAGTCGTCATCGCTGCCGTTCACAATGTAGGCGTTGAGTTCTTCATCACCAAACTGCACTTCAGCATACTGGATATTGCTGCTTCCATCATCGTATGCTTTGCTTCGCAGGAACTCGATGAGTGCTTCTCGCGCCTTGTCGCCCTTGTTAGACTCGTCCCAACCCTCCTTGGAACCGTCCGGTGCGACGAAGAAAGACGCATAACCATTCACTATACCCGGCACAATCGGACTCACCAAGCACGGTTTGCCCTTTTCCCGATGAATGTCAATCGGAACCGACTTGAACAGTTCTATTGCCTTCGCGTGCGCCTCTTTTAAGGCCGCCTCGCTCCAGCTTGTGACGACGACGGCGTGATGGCACATATATCCCATTAGAGCACCTCGTCTTCGTCGAGAATCAGCTTCTTGCGCGGCGACACTTTTTTGGGCACCTCTTCGTCCATAAACGTGCTGTAGTGTCGGTCGGGCGGATAGCAGTCAAGGCAATTGTGTTTGTGGCACATCGTTTTTCCGCAGCGCACTTCTTCCGGCACAAACGCTTCTGGGCGCTTGGCGACAGTCTGCATAGCGTCCAAAACTTTGATTGATTCGGCGGAGTACTCCGCTGGCCCGCCGTCATCCACCACAGGGATGATCGGCTTAGGATCGCCCATCTTTACGAATGTCCCCTTGATGCCCTCTGGTTTGATGATCCGCAAGGTGTCGCGGATAGCGAAGGTGGGCTGGCGGCTGATGACAGGCGGCACATCGTCCTCGTCCGGCTCCCGCACGGCGCTGAACTGGTCTGGGGGCCCGGCGTTTACCGCGCCGCCAAAGGCGGGAAGGGTGCTTGTCCAGCTTGCGTTGGCTTGGTCTTGACCGTATTCGTATTTTTCCTTCTGCGCCGTCTTGTGGTGCGCGACCTTGGTCGCCTCGATCTTCACCGCTTCGATCAAATGGATCAGCGCCGCGTCCAGCCCGTTCATGAGGCGGGAGAATTCCGCCTCGCCCAATTTTCGCACTTCAGCGGACGGGAGCTTCAAATCTAAATCCTTCACCAGCGCCAGCGCAGCAAGCATGTACCACGCCACGAACTCGGCTCTTTGGTTGTTGACTTTGCTTTCCGCCTGCTTGAGTTTGCCGTTGAATTGGTTCAATCTGCGGAATATGCGGTCGCATTCGTCCACGATACGCTCGGCGCTTTGCGCAAGCTGG
>Ga0074046_10003518_pt1 | contig 13065 bp, 15 predicted proteins | sample BogForMeECP23OM3_FD_94441 | JGI IMG/M metagenome (GOLD analysis project Ga0074046, IMG submission 94441) | Bog forest soil microbial communities from Calvert Island, British Columbia, Canada - Bog Forest MetaG ECP23OM3 | ecosystem: Environmental > Terrestrial > Soil > Wetlands ...
AAAGTTCTGACGGGAGGAGATCAGAACTTGTAGCTGATGCGGCCGCGGATGACGTTGCCGTCGAAATTGATCTTGGTGCTGGAGTAGACCTGGGTTCCGAAGAAGGCGGTCGTCACGGGGTTGGGGTACGTGTCAAGGTGCTTGCTACCCAGGTCGAAATAGAGATATTCGGCACCGATTATGATATTGTTGGTCCACGCGTATTCCACGCCGCCTCCGATCGTCCAGCCGGTGCGGGTGGCACTGTTATTATTGCTGGACCAATACAAGCCGTGGAGGGAGTCGTAAACGTTCAGGTTCGCGCTGCCGCCGCCGTAGGCGACGCCGCCGGTGCCGTAAAACATCAGGCGATTATCCGGCGTGGCGACGAAGCCGACGCGGCCGCGGGTCGACCCGAGCCAGTCGAGGCTGATCTTGCCGTTGGCGGTGAAGAAGTCGGTGGTAGACGGATTAACAAAATCGGCGAACGCCGGGCCGACGATGGACCTCGACCTGCTTAGGGTGCTTCCGTCGAAGTCGGTTTCGACGCCGAGCACGAACGCGCCCGTCTGCCAGTTGTAGCCCGCCTGGCCGCCGCCGATGAACCCGCTCTGGTTGTTGTTGTTGCCCTGTGGCCAAAAGGTGGCCACGAAGGGAAACCCGGGTGCGAACACGGACGTCGACGGGTTGCCGCCACTGCCCCAGATGCCGCCGGCGTTGCCGCCGATATAGAACCCGGTCCAGGTGAAGGGCGGCGGCACGAATATCGGCGCCGGGGCCTCTTTTCGGGTCGGAAGGTCAGCCGCTTGAGACGAGATGGCGCCCGCCACGGTCAGCGCCGCGGCGGCAGCCCCCATAAGCCAACGATTCTTCATTTGCATTCTCCGTTTTGATCGGCTCCGCCTAGCGCATAACGTCGCGCGCCGTCGCCCTTTAAGAATCTACGTTCAAACTATAGGGACGCTGACCGTCCGAGTCCACCTTTGCATACGCCTTCGGTCACGTTCGTGGGCGGATGTGACAAAATAGCCACAATTTGGCTCGGTTTGGTTAAATAATTATTGGCGATTACAGCGGAATGGGCGGCGCGTTAACCGGTTACTAGGCTCGCCAGCAGCACGGCGATCACGCCGGTCAGGAACACGCCGTCGAAAGTGCCCGCGCCGCCGATCGAGGCGACGGGCGCGCCGAGGCTCTGCAGGTCGCCGAGATTGAGCAGGTCCGCGCCGATCAGCACGCCGAGGCTGCCGCCGATATAGGCGAGAGGCGCTGCGTAGCGCTTCGACAGAAGGAGGCCCACAAACGCCGCGAGTAGCGGCGGAGTGACGGTCGGCACCTCAATGCCGACTCCCGGTATGGGCGTAGCCTCCCCATGGACGAAGAAAGTGACGATCGCGACCGCGACCACGCCCGGAACCCACAAGCGATAGCGGACGAGAAGATAGAGCGACAGGATAATCGGGATGATCGCTCCGCCGACATTGATGGCGACCACCGTCCCGGGCCAGTTGACCTCGACCGGCGCACGGAACGGCACGCCCATGATCTCCACCACTTCGTGCGAGATGACGTGCTCCCCGGGGAGGCGGTAAATGGGGATGTTGACGAAGGAGCCGAGCAGCGAGCCGAACAGCGCCAGCGTGACGACCAGCGGATTGAGGCCGAGCGCCATATAGGCCCGCCGGAGGAGCCCGATCTCGATCAGAACGACGAGGACAACGAGGAGGGCGGCGAATACCGCCACCAGGCCGGCGCTGACCGGAAAATAATGGAGATGGCTCACGGTCTCGTCATCCGCCCTCGCGGCGTTCAAACGCCGCGAGGGCCGCAATGATCCGTTCGGCGTGCGGGCGCAGCGCCTCGGCGTTCTGGAAGGATCCGCCGGGAGGCCTCACCGCCACGCCCGTCCAGCGCGGCAGCACATGGAAGTGCAGGTGGAAGACTTGCTGACCGCCGGCTTGTTCGTTGAACTGCTGGACGGTGAGCCCCTCCGCCGCCATGCCGGCCTTGACCGCGCGCGCGACCTTCTGCACCGCCGGCATCAAGCGCGCGAGATCGTCGGGCGCGATGTCGAAGATGTTGCGGGCAGGGACCTTCGGGATCACGAGCGTATGCCCGTCGGCGCGCGGCATCACGTCGAGGAAGGCGAGCGAAACGTCGTCCTCATAGACTTTCGTGCACGGCGCTTCGCCGCGCAGAATCTTGGCGAAGATATTGTTCGGATCATACGTCTGCGTCAAAGGATTCTTCCAGCGTTTCGGCATTCGCGTTGTCGCCCTTTCGGAAGGGCGCGTGATCCTCGTAATGGGCGATCGTCCGCGCGACGGCGGCGCGTTCGTGGCGCAGATAGTCGGCGACCGCCTTCGCCAGCCGGGCGTCGGCGAATTCGTGCGCCGAATAGGTGACGACCGGACGATAGCCGCGGGCGAGCTTGTGCTCTCCCTGCGCGCCGGCCTCGACCCGCTTCAGGCCGCGCGCCAGGGCGAATTCGATCGCCTGATAGTAGCACACCTCGAAATGGAGGAACGGCCTGTCCTCGATCCCGCCCCAGTTGCGGCCATAGAGCGCGTCGTCGCCGATGAAATTGATCGCGCCGGCGATGTAGCGGCCGCCGCGCTTCGCCATCACGAGGAGGATGCGCTCGGCCATCGACGCGCCGACCAGGCTGAAGAAGGATCGGGTCAGATAGGGACGGCCCCATTTGCGCGAGCCGGTGTCCATGTAGAACTTGAAGAACGCGTCCCAGTGCTTCGGACTGATGGACGAACCGGTGACCCATTCGACCGTGACATCGTCGCCGAGGGCGTCCCGTCGCTCGCGCTTGATCGACTTGCGCTTGCGCGACGCGAGCGCCGCGAGAAAGTCGTCGAAGGTCGAGAATCCGTCGCAGAGAAAGTGGAACTGCTCGCCGTGGCGGACGAGGAAGCCGACGCGCTCGAGCCTGGCGGCGTCCTCGGCGGTTGGGAAGGTCACGTGGATCGAGGAGGCTTTCGTCTGCCGGCGGACCTCCCGCAGGGCCTCGATCAGGGCGTCGCGGGCGCCCTCCGGCGCGTCGGCGGCGACGAGGAGGCGGCGCCCGGTCGCGGGGGTAAAGGGCGCGGCGACCTGGAGTTTCGGGTAGTAGCGCCCGCCGGCGCGCTCGTAGGCGTCGGCCCAGGCGTGGTCGAATACGTATTCGCCTTGGCTGTGGCTCTTGAGGTAGGACGGCGCCGCCGCGACGATTCTGCCGGATGAATCCTCGACGATCGGATGGGCCGGCGTCCATCCCGACCGGCCGCCGGTCGAGCCGGAAGCTTCCAGCGCGTGGAGGAAGGCGTGAGTGACGAAGGGGTTGAACCGCTCGCCTTCCGCCGCGTCCTCGCTAAGGTTTGGCGGATTGGCGCAAGCGTCCCACGCCGCGGCGTCGACGGCGGCGATGGAGGGGATAAGGCGTGGGCTGAAGCTCGTGGAAGCCATGAGGGCATGCAATCATCTAGGCGCTCGATCTCAATCCTAGCATCTTACGTCTCTTTTGCGGCGGACGGGACGGGCGCTGGCGGACCGGGCCGGATCCGCGGGTAAACCGCGACGAGCCGCCAGGCCGGGCATTCTTGCAAGCTTTCCAAAGTACAACCCTCTTCCCGTCACATTTTTCGTATCGGCTGTGGGTCGTCGCGCGGCCGGATAACTGAACCTTTCGTATAGGAGCTCCATACCAACATCCCACGCGAATTCGGCTCGATGTAATGGAGCGTTTCGCTCTCGTCGCAGATACTTCTCCGATCCGTATTCGCCGAGATCCCGGTCCATCTGCAGAAGCCGCCGGTCGAGGTTCGAAATGCGGCCTTGGACACCGAACGCATGGCGCCAAGCCGCGAGCCTTAGCCGGCGCCGGCCGTGACGAAATTTGCACCCAAAGGAGAAACAAATGGCCCAGAATGACGCCGTCATTGCCGTGTTCGCCGATCGCCAGGGCGCCGAGGCGGCAATAAAGAAATTGGGCGAGGCCGGTCTCGACATGAAAAAGCTCACCCTCGTCGGCAAGGGTTATCACAGCGAGGAGAAGGTTCATGGGTTCTACAACACGGGCGAGCGGGTCAAATTTTGGGGCAAGAACGGCGCATTCTGGGGCGGTTTGTGGGGCCTGCTGTTTGGCGGCCTCTTCGTGACCATTCCCGGAGTCGGACCCGTCGTCGTGCTCGGATACCTCGCCGCCATGATCGTCTCAGCCATTGAAGGCGCCGTGGTGGTCGGCGGATTGAGCGCGCTGGGGGCGGCGCTTTTCAGCATCGGCATTCCGAAAGACAGCGTAATCGACTACGAGACCGCCCTGAAGGCCGACCAGTTTCTGGTCATGGCGCATGGCTCAGCCGAAGAGGTGGGGCGAGCGAAGGCCATCTTCTCCACCGTCAGTCCCTCGCGCATCGACACGCACGAAGGCTTGCGCGAGACGCCGCTGCCCGATGACGCCGCACATGCCGGCGCCTGAGGCTCATCGACCTGCGTAGTGCGGGCGCGGCTCAACAATGTCGGGCGGGCAGGGTGGCCGTCGGGGCGGCCGGGAGCGGATTCTGTCGAACGGCGCCCCCGGTTTTGGCGCTCGCGCGGGGACCATCCACTCTCGCCGTTCCTCCACCTGCTATCGACCTGATAACCGCGAATTATCGACCTGTTATGGGATCTGTTCCGGCCGCGTGCCTGCGCAGCCTTTTTTCTCCCAAGCTCCTGAAACCAAACGCTTTCGTGCGACAGCTCGGGGACCCAGGGCGCGATTCCGCCTGTTTTTTTCCCCTTATCAGGAAAAATCGCCTGTCAACACGCACCGCCAAATGACGCTCCCCGCGTCCGTTGGGTCTATTTGGCAGAATTTTGAGACGGGACGGCGCGTTTCGGAATCGCCTTACGCTCCATCGGGTTCAACGCCCGCGGCTGCCCGGAAGGCGAGCGCCGTCTCGCGTACGCCGGCCTCGAGCGGCGTGACGTCGGACCAGAAGCTTGTTGCGAATTTCGTCGCATCGACGAAGTAGGGCCGGTCCACCAGGAACCGCATCTCCCGCATCTCGCGCAGGAAGGGCGAGAGGGGCCCCATGGGCCCGAGCAGGGAGGCAGGCAAAACCCTGATCCGCGGCCGGACGCCGAGCGCCTCCGCCGCCATCGCCAGAATCTCGCGCGTGGTGCGCGTCGGCGCGCAGGGCATATGCCAGGCCTGGCCGAAGGCGGAGTCGGGCGCCGCGAGTAGGGTCGTAACCGCCCGGGCGATGTCCGGCACGTAGGCGTAGTCGTGGGGGAAGTCCGGCGAGCCGATGAACAGGGCCGCCTTGCCTCTCGACAGCATGCCGATCGTCGCGTCGCCGAGGTAGGACCGGCCCACTCCTGGCCCATAGAAGTCGGGGGCGCGCAAGGCGGCGACGCGCGCGCGTCCCGCGGCGGCGGCCTCCGTCCAGACGCGGGTCGCGGCGGCGCGCGCGGCGGGCTTCAAGCCATAGGACGCGAGCGGCATCGACTCGACGAGCGGGGCGGTCTGCGGCCCGTACATGTAGAGATTGTCGATGAAGACCATTCGCGCACCCGTCGCCTCCGCGGCCGCGACGAAATTGCCGATCGCCTTCGGCCACATCTCGCGCCATGCCCGGCCGACATAAGGGAAGCCGATCGCGACGACGAACTGCTCGCCCCAGCGCGCGGTCTTGACGACGCTGTCGCGGTCGAGCGCGTCGCAGGCGGCAAAGGTCGCGGCTTTCTGCAGGTCGGCCGGCGCGTTGCGCTGGGCGACGACGATTTCGCGCCCCTCCGCGACGAGCCTTTCCGCCGTGGCGCGGCCGGTCGGGCCGCAGCCGAAGATCACGATCCTGCCGCTCATCGCATCGCTCCGCGCGCCGCCGCTAGTCCATCCGCACGATCCGCACGACTCCTCGGACCGCGGTTTCGAGGGCCAGTCCCGCAGCATAGGCGAGGGCGCAGCAGAAGGCCGCGGCCGCGGCGACTCTCAGCGTCATGTCGCCGGCGAAATCGTATGTCCCGCCGTTCAAAAACCGCATGACGAGCGTGAAGGGCAGGGCGGCCAACACGAGCGGCAGGTCGGCGAACCACGTTCCGACGCGGCGGAGGTAGTCGACGTAGAGTGCGGCGAAGGCGAGCCCGTAAAGCCCGGCGAGCGCAGTCCCGGTCCACGAACGAATCCGCAAGATCGGCTCCCCGCTCACGCGGCCTTGTAGGCGACGACCTGCTGCGCCTGGCGGCCGAGCCCCTCGATGCCGAGCGAGACCGTGTCGCCCGGCTTAAGGTAGTGCGGCGGCTTCTTGCCCATGCCGACGCCGGGCGGCGTGCCGGTCGTGATGACGTCGCCGGGCTCGAGGATCATGAACTGAGAGATGTAGGAGATCAGCGTCTTGACGCCGAACACCATGGTCGCCGTCGAGCCGCTCTGCATCCGCTCGCCGTTGACGTCGAGCCACATGTCGAGCTTCTGCGGGTTCTCGATCTCGTCGGGCGTAACGAGCCATGGGCCGAGCGGACCAAAGGTCGGACAGCCCTTGCCCTTCATCCACTGGCCGGATCGCTCGATCTGGAACTCGCGCTCGGACACGTCGTTGCATACGCAATAGCCCGCGACGTGCCGGAGCGCCTCGCCTTCGCCGACATAGCTCGCCCGCGTTCCGATCACGATCGCGAGCTCCACCTCCCAATCGGTCTTCTGCGAGCCTTTTGGTATGACGACGTCGTCGTTTGGCCCGACGATGCAGGAGGGCGCCTTGTTGAACAGCACCGGCTCCTTCGGCGCCGCCTGACCGGATTCGGCGGCGTGGTCCGCGTAGTTGAGACCGACGGCGACGAAGTTGCCGACCTTCGAGACGCAGGGCCCGAGCCTCGGCGTCCCGCGCACCGCCGGCAGCGATTCGGGCTTGAGCCTTGCGAGACGCGCGAGCGCCCGCTGGCCAAGCGTGTCGGCGTCGATATCGGCCACGACCTCGCTGAGGTCGCGCAGTTTGCCGGCGCGGTCAATAAGCCCCGGCTTCTCCTTGCCGCTCCTGCCGTACCGAACGAGCTTCATCGTCCCCTCCGATTCTCAAGTCGGCCGCCTTCGGCCCCACCGGAATCGACCGTTAGCAAGACGCGACAGGCGGCGAAACGTCAATCGTCGGCGAGATTCTTCCCGCGCAGCCCCCGACACGCAGATTTGATGCTGGGGGATTATGGATTTTTCACTCAATGACCCTCAAATAGTCCGCATTGCATCGTTAGAAGCGGCCTAGCGCTGATCCGGGACCAAAGGCGGTTGGTACTTGTTCTTTGTGATGAGCCCAGATTGGGGCTTGAAGGCAGTTTTCGGATGATGTTTGTTGAACGATAGGCGCTTGCGCAAGCGAAAAAAGCGCACGGTAGGACTGTCAACACCCCTGTAACGCCCCGTAGAGAAAAGACCCGGAAAATGTCAGCTTTGGAACGGATCGCCCTTTTTATTGACGGCGCCAATTTGTACGCGAGCGCGAAAGCTCTTGGTTTTGATATCGACTACAAGCGCCTGCTTAAGGAGTTCCAAGCCAAGGGACGCTTGATTCGCGCCTTCTACTACACCGCACTGGTGGACGATCAGGAGTATTCGTCCATCCGTCCGCTGGTCGATTGGCTCGATTACAACGGTTATGCCGTGGTGACGAAGCCGACCAAGGAGTTCGTCGATTCGACTGGCCGCCGGAAGGTCAAAGGCAACATGGACATCGAGCTCGCGGTCAACGCGATGGAAATGGCCGACCATCTCGACCTCATGGTGCTGTTCTCCGGCGACGGCGACTTCCGCTCGCTCGTCGAGTCGATCCAGCGCAAGGGCGTCCGGGTCGCAGTGGTCTCAACGATCTCGACTCAGCCGCCGATGGTCGCGGACGAATTGCGGCGCCAGGCGGACGAATTCATCGATCTGGCGCAGCTCATGCCACGCATTGGCCGCGATCCTGGCGAGCGCCCAGTTCGCGCCGACAATCACCGCCGGCATTTCGGGCCCCTGCAGCAGCCGGTCGAAGAGCCGGTTCGCGAATAAGGGCTCTTGCGGCCAAATGGCCTTCGACGTCAGTCCTCCGCGGGACTGCGGGGCGTGCCCGCGTCTCGCCGAGTACAGGGCCGCCAATCGCTCCGCCTATCCCGAGTGGTCGAATGCGCCTGTCGCCTCATTCGGCGGGGCGAGAGCGCGACTCATGATCGTCGGCCTGGCGCCGGGTCTCCGGGGAGCGAACCGGACCGGGCGTCCTTTCACCGGCGACTACGCCGGTGATCTCCTCTACGAAACGCTCATCCGGTTCGGTTTCGCGGCGGGCGTGTATGGCCGCCGTCCCGACGACGGGCTCGAACTCGTCGATTGCGCCATCGTCAACGCGGTGCGCTGCGCGCCGCCGCAAAACAAGCCGACGCCTCAGGAGATTGCGGCCTGTCGCACCTATCTTTCGCAGTCGATCGGCGCGCTTCCGGATCTGAAGATCGTGCTCGCCCTCGGACGGGTGGCGCACGACACCGTATTGCGCGCGTTCGGGGCGCGGGCGACGGATTTCCCCTTCGCCCATGGGGCGCGCCACGCGCTGAAGGACGGGGGTCCGAGCCTATTCGACAGCTATCATTGCTCGCGCTACAACACCAATACGGGTGTGCTGACGGAGGCGATGTTCCGCGACGTTTTCGCCTCGATCCGATCCGAGCTCGAACGCTCTTGAGCGGCGGCGCGACGGTCGCGCGACCATTGCGACAGGGGGAGAGCGAAATGAGCGCACATGCATTCGGCGCAATCGACGGCACTGAGGTGTACGAGGTCCTCATCGCCTCCAAGGCGGGAGCGAGCGCCAAAATCCTGACCTGGGGCGCCGTCATCCGGGATATCGTCGTGCCGACTGCCGGGGGACCGCAAAGCGTGACGCTCGGCCTCAACTCCATCGAGGATTACGTAGCCCATTCGCCGCATTTCGGGGCGGTTCCAGGACGGTTCGCCAACCGGATCGCCAACGGCCGGTTCGTCCTCGACGGGGTCGAATACGTGCTCCACCGGAAGCCTGGGCAGAAGCACATGCTGCACGGCGGTACGAAGGCTTTCGGCCAGCGCCTTTGGAAGCTTGGCGGCTACGATGGCTCGTCGGTTTCGCTGACGCTCGAGTCGCCGGACGGCGAGGCGGGCTTCCCCGGCGCGCTGACGGCGACTTGCGTCTACCGTATGCTCGAGCCGGCGACGTTGAGGGTCGAACTATCGGCGGTCGCGGACAAGCCGACGGTCGTCAATCTCACCCAGCACGCCTATTTCAATCTCGACGGGACGAGCGGCATTCTCGACCACGAGGTCACGTTGTTCGCCGATTTCTACACGCCCGCCGACGACGAGCTCATCCCGACCGGCGAGATTCGCTCCGTTGCCGAGACGCCCTACGATTTCCGCGCCGCGCGGCCCGTGCGCAACGCGAGCGGGACGACATACGACACGAATTTCGTTGCTGCGCTTCGCCCTGAAGCGGATGGCCTCGCGACGATCGCGCTGGTCCGCTCGCCGGTCAACGGATTGACCCTGTCGCTCCATAGCACCGAGCCCGGCGTCCAGTTTTATGACGCCGCCAAGCTCGATTGCCCGGTTCCGGGGCTCAATGGCGCACGCTACGGCGCGCACGCCGGCCTTTGCCTCGAGGCGCAGGCCTTTCCGGACTCGCCGAACCGGCGCCACTTCACCGACTGCGTTCTAAGGCCCGACGCGGAGTATCGGCACGTGAGCGAATTCCGCTTCGGCTGAGGCGGTCGCAGCGCGGGGCGGCTGCCTTATCCGAGGTAGCGAAAACTCGACGGGGTTGACGGACGCGAGACTGAGCCTGCGGGTCGCTGCCTTGATCCGGGGATTGTCCCGGCGATCCACGAGGTTCCGCCCTCCCAGCCATAGGAGTAAGTTCCCATGAACGGGGACATGAGGCGCAATGGCTTGCGACGGCAAGCTGATAATTTGCTGCAACTTTTGCGGCACGAGCGCGTGGATGGTCGGGGCGGCGCGAGATCTCCCTGTTTTCGGCCGAACAGGGAACTTTAATTCCCTGTTCGGCCGAAAAAATTCCCTGTTCGCTCGCGTAGGGAATTTTCTTGGAACACCCTAGAATCATTTGGCTTTTCGGAGCGGTTTTTCCGAATTTGGTCAGAAATGAGCTGATTTCGCTGTTTTGTTCCCTGTTACCAGGGAAGTCTGCCCGCGCTCGGCCCGGCTTCCTCGGATCGAGGGCCTGGCACTCTGTCACGACCTCCTCCAAGCACCGGCGAGCGAATCGGAGGCGGGGGCATTCGCCGCCCTCCTACTCTCGCGCGAGGCTCTCGCCGGGACCGGCTTCCGCCAGCGCCCTGCCAACTTCGAGGCCGAGATCGTCCATCGAAGTCTGCTCGCGAACCGTGAGGTCCTCACCCTTCGCCTGGCGCTCGGCCTGCTCCGGCGAACGGGCGACGTTGACCGTGACTTTCGCCTCGAGTTCCGGATGCAGATGAATCGGCACGGAATGCAGCCCCAGCGTTTTGATCGGATGCTGAATGGCGACGTGGCTGCGCTGCACCGCAAGGCCCGCCGCGGTCAACGCCTCGGCGATGTCCCGCGCCGAGACCGACCCGTAGAGCTGCCCCGTCTCGCCGGCCTGGCGGATGATGACGACCGTCGCGCCGTCGACTTTGGCCGAGACCTCGTTGGCGCTGCGCTTGAGCTCGTGATTGCGCGCTTCGAGGTCGGCTCGCTGCGCATCGAACTTCTTCTTGTTGGCCTCGGTCGCGCGCAAGGCCTTGCCGCGCGGCAGCAGGAAGTTGCGGGCGTAGCCGTCCTTGACGCGGACCGTGTCGCCCATGTGGCCGAGCTTGCCAATGCGTTCGAGCAAAATGACGTCCATGATCTACTCCTATCGATGACTGGTCGGTTTCGGGGAAGGAAGGAAAGCCGCGCGGGCGCGCAACCTGGCGAAGCCGTCGACGAGGCCGAGCGCCGCAAGGACGGGGAGCGTGTACTTGGCCCGCAGCACGCAGCAGGCGTACAGCGCGACGAGCATCACAACTCTCAGCTTGAGGCCGCGCGACAGGGCGTGCGCGACTGCGAGGCCCTGCAGAGCGAACGCGGCGCCGAGCCCGCCCACGCCGATCGAGAAGTATTGCGACGCCGGAGGGGGCAGGGCGTAGGCGCAGGCTGCGCAGCCGATCGCGAGGACGCCGAGCGGCCACGGCAGGCGAAGCGAAGTCGGCAGATCGGACCATGGCCTTTGCAGCCGATGCGACAGCTGGGTGGAGCGCGCTGCTGCATAGAGATTGACGTTGAGCATGAGGAGGGTCGAGGCCGCAATCGCGGCCGGCCCGAAGCGGACAAGTGTGTCGGCGAAAATCCGCGCCTGATCGCCGTCCTTCGCGTCGAAGGCATCGCTCGCCAGGCCGGCGAGCGCCGTCGCGACCTGCTTTGCTCCTTCGGCATAGCCGCCGTAGAGGACGATGATCGCGGTCAGCACTGCGCCGGCGCCGAGCATGCCGATCGCCGCAGCAAGCGTGACGATCGAGCCGACCGAAGCGTAAGGCTGACCGGGCGGCGACTTCATCGGAAGGTAGCGCGCAACGGGCGCAACGGCGAATGCGGCAAGCATCCAGGCGGGAACCGCAACGGACGCCGCGTACAGGAGGCCCGTCAAAGGCTCGGCGAGGAGGGTGAGTGCGGCGACCGACGTCGCCGCAGCAGCTGCGCCGGACCCGACGCCCCAGCCCATGGTCGCAATCATGATTGGAAGCGGCGCGAGATAGGCGAGCGTCATCGCGAGCGGGCTCGTCTGCGCGCTGACTGCGAACAGAAACGCCGCGGCGCACCCGGCGCCAATCGCGACGACGAATCGATGGAACATGGCGCTGTCCCGCATGGCTCGCGGTTAGGAGGCGGGAGCCGCCTCCAACTCTCCGCCGTGGATGGTCAAGCCGCCGCGGCGGCTCGTCCGTTAACAGATCGTCAGCGGATCACGTAGGGCAGCAGGCCGAGGAAGCGCGCGCGCTTGATCGCCTGGGCGAGCTCCCGCTGCTTGGCCGCGCTGACCGCGGTGATGCGAGACGGCACGATCTTGCCGCGCTCGGAGATATACCGCGACAGGAGGCGCGTGTCCTTGTAGTCGATCTTCGGCGCATTGGCGCCCGAGAACGGGCAGGACTTGCGGCGGCGAAAGAAGGGGCGACGGGGCGCACCGGCCATCAGCTTGCTCCAACGTTCATGTCATCGCGCGGCCGGCGAGGTGGGCGGTCGCCGCGATCAGGGCGATCGCCCCGATCAGGCCGGTCGCCGCGCGGCCCACGGGGGCCGCGATCGTCGCGGTCGCCGTCGTCGCGCTTGCGTAGCATCGCCGAGGGACCGGCCTCGTGCTCGTCGACGCGGATGGTGAGGAAGCGAAGCACGTCCTCGTTGATGCTCAAGGTGCGCTCGAGTTCGACGACCGCCTCCGAGGGAGCGGCGATGTTAAGCAGGGTGAAATGCGCCTTCCGGTTTTTCTTGATGCGGAACGCCAGCGACTTCAGCCCCCAGGGTTCGACCTTGGTCACCGCGCCGCCAAGCGACGCGATTTTCGACTTGATTTGTTCCGTCAGCGCTTCGACTTGCTGCTGCGTGACATCCTGGCGCGCCAGGTAGACGTGCTCGTATAGAGCCATTTGGTGCCTTTCATTTCTTTCGGTCTGCGTCCTGCGCGGAGCCCTTCGAGCCCCGGGAAAGGCTCGAACCGGATCGTTCGAAGGCGGGAACACTGGAAGCCGGGCCTTTGGCCCTACCGCCCGCCATTGAGCGCGCGGCCTTCCGTTCAGCCCCCGGCGGGACGAAACGAGTGGGCTCCAATACAGACAGATCGCGTCAGCCGCAAGGCGGATCCGCAGGTTTTCGCCCCCGACCCGACGAGAGGCGCGTTTTCAGGGCCGTCGCGGGGGCGAGCCGCGGCCGCGTGCAATGCTGGTAAGGCGACAAGCGATTCCAAGGCTTTAGGCACCATTTTCTGCAACTTTGTAACTCCCAAGCTGGGTGAGTCCATTCTGCAACAGTGGCGTGAGATTTTGGCGGGCGCGCCGATTGGGCGAGACACGCGGGGCGGAACCATGAGTCAAGGTGGGGATGAA
>Ga0074046_10003520_pt1 | contig 13062 bp, 14 predicted proteins | sample BogForMeECP23OM3_FD_94441 | JGI IMG/M metagenome (GOLD analysis project Ga0074046, IMG submission 94441) | Bog forest soil microbial communities from Calvert Island, British Columbia, Canada - Bog Forest MetaG ECP23OM3 | ecosystem: Environmental > Terrestrial > Soil > Wetlands ...
CCCTCTGCCGAAATTCATCTCGCACAACTTCCTGCAGACTAAAGGCTAGTCTCGCGCAGAAATCCTGTCAAAGCAATAATGAGCGCGACCCGTCGAGGATGTGACGGTGATCACAATTCAAGCATTGGTTTTTTGAGAACGTCGTAAACATAGATTGTCTGACAATGTGGCGGTCATTGTTTTGCCCTTACCGCAACAGCTTGAACGCGTGTGGCGACCAGTCGCCGCGGCCGACGCCCGGGATGCACCAGAGCTTGCACAGCGGCTCGATGGCGCGCGCCGCTTCGACCGGGCCCATGTCCTCGGCGTCCCAGCCGAACGCGTCGCAGATGGCGGCGACGGTCGCCTTGGCCTTGGCGTCGTTGCCGCAGATGAACATGGTCGGCCGGACACCGCGGAAGTCGGGGTTCACCATCTGCCCCGCGCCGACCGAGTTGAACGCCTTGACAAAATGCGCTTCCGGAAAGGCCTTCTGGAGCCGCTCCATCAGCGACTCGTTCTGGCCGGTGAAGAAACTGAGCACGCCCGCGACCGGCGGCCCGCCACCGATCGGGTTGCAGGCGTCGATCACCGTCTTGCCGTCGAGCGCCGCTGCGCCGAGCTGCCCGAGCGCATCGAGCGCAACCTCGCCCCCGACCGCCAGAACCACGACCTCGCCGAAAGCGGCGGCTTCCGCGAACGACCTCACCTCGGCGGCAAAATGCTTCGCCGCAAAGTCGGCGAGCTTGGCCGGGTCGCGCGTGCCGATCGCGACCGAGTGGCCGTGCTTCAGGAAACCCGCCGCAAGCGTCTGCCCGACCACGCCGGAACCAATGACGCCGACCTTCATGATTGGCCTCCCTCATGTGCGCTCAAGGCGCGCCGCTCGATCAAGGACGTGGGGCCGCTGCGAAGCCTCCGCAAGGGCGAGAGCTTGAAGAGGCGTGACTCGCGGGAAGGCGCCCCGCCTCCGATTCCGCTTACCGCTTCGTCTGTTCTTGTGATTTTCGGAAATATATGCTACGTTGATCTGATGAACGGAAAACTCGCATCAAACGCCGGGCTGGTGGCGGAGCCGGACGCCCAGCCTGATCCGCCTCTCTGTCGCCGGGCGCGGGTTGCGCGTCGCCTTGGGGACCGCCACTTGGAAAACGGGGCCCTTGCACGCGCAACCCCTTGACAAGTCGGGATACGGCAATGACTTGCCCTTCCGTCGGCTTGGGTTTGATCTGGTTCCGACGCGCCACCGTCTTGGGCTTTTCGCGCTTGGCCTCCCCAGTCCATCGGCGTCCGAGCGCCGGACTTCCGGGCCGTCACAAAGCTGCGGAAAGTCGCGGTCGCCCGGAATTTGCGCCGTAAGACCCTGGAAAGATTGGTTCCGCGCCCGGAATTGCGATGGCCCCGAAGCCTCGGGCGGGCCGCGAGAGCCGGGCGCCGCATCGGCGTCCGGGCTGAACCTTTATGCGCTCCACGTCTGACGCTCGCCCGGAAAATCCGCTGCAAGGTCTTGAAAACCCTGAATCTGCGCCCGGAACGGTTTGGACTGCGAATGAAATCGGCCGCGTGGAACATCATGCGCCAGCGGCGGCATCGCCCGCGTCATCCGGCCGGTCTTCCCTTCCCCTCCGCGGGCTTCAGCGCCCCGACGATGCCGAGCGGGGCGAAATAGACGGCGAGCACGAAGGCGAGGCCGAGCCAAAGCAGCCAGCGGTGCGGGTCGAACAGGCCGGGCAGCATCGGTAGGCGGGCGTCGGCCGCGACGTTCGCCAGCGCCCCCATCAGGTCTTGAAGATAGCTCTCGGCGACGACGAACAGGGCCGCGCCGACGATCGCGCCGTAAAGCGAGCCCATCCCGCCGACCACCACCATCACCAGCACGTCGACCTGGATCGAGAACGAAAGCGCCGTATCAGGACCGACATAGCGGAGCCACAGCGCGCTTAAGGCCCCTGCAAGCGTCGCGCCGAGCGCCGAGATGCAGGTCGCCAGCGTCCGGTGGAACACGATGCGGTAGCCAAGCGCCTCGGCGCGGAACGGGTTCTCGCGGATCGCCTGAAGCACCCGGCCGAAGGGCGAGTTCACCACCCGGAGCAGCACCAGGAAGGCAGCCGCCGCGACGACAAACACGAGGTAATAGGCGAGGAGCTTGCCGTTCGCCTGAACGCCCAAGATCGGGTGGTCGAGCCACTTGAAGCCCGGCTGGAGGATTTCGGGGATCTTGAAGGAACGCCCGTCCTCGCCGCCGGTCAGGTCCGAGAGCTGGGAGGCCAGCACGTTGAAGGCGTAGGCGACCGCCAGCGTCACCATGGCGAAGAAGATCGACTGCACGCGCAGCGAGAAGAGGCCGATCGCCAGCGCCAGCGCCAGCGAAAGGATGAAAGCGCAGACGAGCCCGAGCGCCAGCGCCCCCCAGCTCGCGCTGAGCCCGTAGAGCGCGAGCCCGACGCCGTAGGCCCCGACGCCGAAGAACATCACGTGCGCGAAGGACACGATCCCTGTGTAGCCGAGCAGCACATCGTAGGAGGCGACCAGGAGGATCATCACGCAGGTCTTGGCCGCGGTGTTCAGCGCCTTGGCGCCCGGAAACAGGAACGGGGCAAGCATCAGCGCGAGCACGATCAGCGCGACGAGGACTTGCAGCGCCCGGCCGCGCGGCGGGTCGCCGGAAAGAAGCGTCATCGTCCGCTCACCGGATAGAGGCCGCGCGGCCGCCACAAAAGCACGACGACCATCGCGAGAATGTTGGAGACCAGGGCGAGCTTCGGGGCGAGGAAGCCGGCGTAATTGGCGATCAGCGCCACCAAGATCGAGGCGACGAACGAGCCGCCGACCGAGCCCAAGCCCCCGATGATGATGACGATGAAGCAGAGCACCAAAAACTCGCCGCCGATGGTCGCGTGCACCTGGCCTCGATAGAGCGCCATCATCGCCCCGCCAAGGCCCGCCAGCGCCGAGCCCGCCATGAACACGCCGATGAAAAGCCGATCGATGCGGTAGCCGAGCGCCTCGACCATTTCGCGGTTCTCGACGCCGGCGCGGATGAGGAGGCCAATCTTGGTGCGGTTCAGGATCAGCATCTCGCCGGCGAACACGACAAGGCCAACGAGCGTCGCCAGCACGCGATATTTCTCGATCGCCGCCTCGCCGAACACGAACGACCCCTCCAACGTCTTCGGCACGCTGAGCGGGATCTGGTCCGGACCCCAGAAGGCGTACATCAGCTGCTCGGCGATGATCGAGCCGCCGATGGTCGCGAGAATCTGCCGCAGGTGCTGGCCGTAGACCGGCTTGACGATCAGCCGCTCGAACACCCAGCCGAGCGCGCCGCAGACGAGCGCCGCCGCGACGATGGCGAGGAGGAAGACCGCGAGATTGAGCGCGACCGAGTCCGACGCCGACCAGCCCGCGAGCGGCAGGAACACCAGCGTCGCGACATACGCGCCGAGGGCGATGAAGGCGCCGTGCCCGAAGTTCAGGACGTCCATCATGCCGAAGACGAGGGTGAGCCCGGACGCCATGGTAAAGATCATCATGCCCATGGCGAGGCCGGCCGCGGTCAGCGTCACGAAGGTCGAGGCCGAGCCGACGAAGGGCGCAGCGACGAGCGCGACGATGACCGGCGTCATCGCCGGGAGGATCTCGATCCTGCGCCGCGGCAGCGCCGCTCCGAAGCCCGTCGCGCTCATTGGTGCGAATCCAGGCTGAGGCCGAGCAGGCGATTCTGCAGCGATTCGTCCGCAGCGAGCAAGTTCATTGCGCCGCGATGGACGACGCGGCCGTTGTCCATCACCCTGACCTCGTCGCCGACCTCGACCGCGACGCGGAAATTCTGCTCGACCAGCAGAATGGTGACCCCGGTCGCCTTGATCTCCCTGAGGCACTCGATCAGCGAGCCGACAATCGCCGGCGCAAGCCCCTTGGTCGGCTCGTCGATCAGCAAAAGCTCGCGCGGCTCGACGATCGCGCGGGCGATCGACAGCATCTGTTTCTGCCCGCCGGAGAGCGATCCCGCCCGGGACAGCCAAAATCGCTTCAATGCCGGGAAGAAGCCGAAAATCCAGTCGAGGCGCTTGTCGTCGAGCGGGCCATCGCGCGCGCCGAGCACGAGGTTCTCCCTGACGGTGAGGTCGGAGAAGATCGCCATCGTCTCGGGCGCGTAGCCGACGCCGAGCCGCGCGACGTCGCTGGCGGCAAGGCCCTGCAGCGCCTTGTCCCCCAGCGCGATGCGCCCCTTCGAGGCGCGCCACAGCCCCATGATGGTGCGCAGCGTCGTCGTCTTGCCCGCGCCGTTGCGGCCGAGGAGCATCGTTGTCCGGCCTCCCGGAACGTCGAAGTCGACGCCCTGCAGAATGTGATAGCGGCCGATGTGGGTATGGACGCCATCGAGCGTCAGACTCGCGCTCATGCCGCCTTCCCCGGCGCGATCCCGAGATAGGCCTCCTGCACGACCGGCGAGGCAATGACCGTCGCCGGGTCGCCGTCGGCGACGAGCTGGCCATTGGTCAGCACGATGATGCGGTCGGCGAGCGAGCGGACGACGTCCATCTTGTGCTCGACAAGCAAAATGGTCTTGCTCGCGTCGGTCTTCAGCCGGGCGATCAGGTCGAGCACGACCGGAACTTCGTCGACGCTCATGCCGGCGGTCGGCTCGTCGAACATGTACACCTTGGGCTCGAGCGCCATCATCATCGCGACTTCCAGCTTGCGCTGGTCGCCGTGTGGCAGGGCGGCGGCCTCAGCGTCGCGCTTGGCGCCGAGCCCGACCGAGTCGAGCACCGTCTCGGCCCGATCGATCAGATCTCCGCGCGCCCGCCACGGGCGGCGCATGTCGTAGTGGACCCCGGCGCGCGCCTGCACCGCGAGCCGCACGTTCTCGGCAACGCTGAGGCGAGGGAACAGGTTCGTGAGCTGGAAGGCCCGCCCGAGCCCCAGCCGGGTCCGCTGCGGAGCGCTGAGACGCGTGACGTCCTGCCCCTCGATCAGCACCGAGCCGTCGGAGGCGCGCAGCTGGCCAGATATCAGGTTGAAATAGGTCGTCTTCCCGGCCCCATTCGGCCCGACAATGGCGGTGAGTTCGCCGGGCCGGAAGGCGCAGGTGACGTGGTCGACCGCGACATGGCCGCCGAACCGGATGGTGAGGCCGCGGGTCTCGAGCGACGGGGTCATCGCTTGTTGCGGATCGGGATGTCCATGTCCTTGATGGTTAGCTCGCGGGTGAGCTCGGGAACGCCCCAGGCGACGTTGGGATCGACCTTGATCTTGAACGCGTACATCGACTGTAGCGCCTGGTGATCTTCCTTGCGAAAGATCATCTTGCCTTTGGGCGTGTCGAACTCCATGCCCTCCATGGCGGCGATCAGCTTCTCGGTATCGGTCGATTTGGCCTTGTCGAGCGCCGTCACCAACGCCTCGGCCGCTGCGAATCCACCGGCGGTGAAGAAATCCGGCGGCGCGTTCAATCGCTTCTTGTGCTCGGCGACGAGCCAGTCATTCACCGGGTTCTTGGGAATCTCATAATAGTAGTAGGCGGCGCCCTCGAGGCCGGGGAAGCGCTTGTAGGCGGCGAGCGCTGGCAGGATGTTGCCGCCGGTCGAGAGCTCGATGCCGTAACGGCCGGGATCGAGATCGGCGAGCTTGTCGAGCGGGTCGCCGGCGCCGGCCCAGACGATCCAGATGATCTTCTTGCCCGGCTTGTCCTTGAGGGCGTCGAACAGACGCTGGGCGGGAGCGGTGAAGTCGGTCGTGTTCGGCGGCGCATATTCCTCGGCGACGAGGTTCGCTCCGGTCTTGGCGAGCGCCTCCTTGAAAGCAGCGACGCCGTCGCGGCCGAAGGCGTAGTCCTGTGCGAGCGTCGCGACGTTCACGCCCGGCTTGCCGATCGCGACGGCGTTGGAAATCGCGTCCTGCGACGAGTTGCGGGCGGTCCGGAAGATGTAGCGGTTCCACTTCGAGCCGGTGATGTCGTCGGCGACGGCCGGCTCGACGATCAAAATCTTCTTGTGCTCCTCGGCGACCGGCAGCATGGCGAGCGCCGCGGCGGACGAGCTCGTTCCGACGGCGATATCGGCGCCGTCGTCCTCATAAGCTTCGGTCAGCGCCGTCTTGGCGATGTCGGGCTTCGACTGGTCGTCCTTGGTGATGACGACGATCTTGCGCCCGTCGACCTCCATCGTGCCCTTGGTGGCGTATTCGAGGCCCATCATGAAGCCGGTCTCAGTCTGCTTGGCGTAGGCCTGCAAGGGTCCGGTCAAGCCGCGAATCAAGGCGACTTTCACATCGTCCGCGTGCGCCGCGCCAACCGCGGCGGCGAAAGTTGCGGCAAACGCGATTGTTTTGAGACGAAACTTCACGAGCGCTCCTCTCGATGTCATTGAACTGGCCTTTGCCTGCGGAGCCCTGCAGTTGCCGCGCTGGCATGGAATCTCATTCGAGCGGACCTTATCCTTGGCGGCGCGCGAGTGACAAGGCCGTATCGTTATCCGCGAGTCCGCGCCTCGCATGTCTTTGAAAGCCCGCATGGCTCACGATCTTCGCGCTCCCCGCCTTCACATCGCCGCGCCCCTCGCCGTGGGCGCGGCGGCGGCGCTGTCGACGGAACAGACGAACTACCTCGCCAACGTGCTGCGCCTCGGCGCCGGCGCGCGCGTGCTGGCGTTCAACGGCCGCGACGGCGAGTTTTTGGCCGAAATCGCTGCTTCGGGGCGCAAAGGCCTGATGCTCGTCCCGACCGCGCAGGCGCGGCCCGCAGAAGACCTGCCCGACGTCGATCTCGTGTTCGCGCCGCTGAAGCACGCCCGACTTGATTATCTGGCGCAGAAGGCGGTCGAGATGGGCGCCGGCCGCCTGCGCCCGGTCCTGACCCGTCGCACCCAGGTCGCGCGGCTCAACCTCGAACGCCTCGAGGCCAACGCCATCGAGGCCGCGGAGCAGTGCGGCGCCGTGTGGACGCCCGAAGTTCTGCCGCTCGAGCCGCTCGACAAGGCGCTGGCCGCGTGGCCGGGCGGCCGCGCGCTCGTCTTCTGCGACGAGGACGCCCAGGCGGCGGCCCCGCTCGAGGCGCTCGTTGAAGCGAAGGCGGACCACGGCGTCAGCGTCCTGATCGGCCCCGAGGGCGGATTCGACAAGGCCGAGCGCGCGGCGATCCGGGTTCCACGCGTCCTGCGTCTGAGCCTCGGCCCCCGTATCCTGCGGGCCGACACGGCGGCAGTGGCGGCGCTCGCGCTCGTGCAAGCCACGCTCGGCGACTGGCGGCTCCCTGCGTGCGAAGCCGGGCCCGGATGACGTCGCTGGCCGCTTCGCCATGTTGCCGCCACGATATCGGCTCATCCCGGCGCACGTCAAATCGGTAGCGAGTCAGAATGGGGCAGAGATTCGAATGGTCGTCGGCCGGGGCAATCGCTTCGCTTGCGGCCTTTCTGGCGGTGTTGATCGCGAACGGGGCTCAGGCCGGCGACGCCGCCCCGAACCCGGATCTCGGCAGCGAGGCGCGCGCGTCCCCCTGCGGCTCTGCCGGAGAGTCCTGCGCTCATATCAGCGGCTACATCAAGGCGGGTTCTGATTTCTCCGCTCGCGGTCCTGACGGCCTGCGGCCGGATCGCGGCGCTCCGCCGCCGTCCCTATTCGCGGGGGTCGGCGCGGCGAGTCAGGGGGCCGCTGAAACCTCGAGCCGCGGCTCGTTCTTCCTGCCCGTCAGCGGTGACGACGACGCCCGCTGACGGCGCGCTTCGCAGCGCCCCTAGAACACCGCGTCCTCGAAGGCGGGGTCAACCGATCGCCGCCACGGGCCCTCGAACCGCTCGATCCAGACTTGGGCCGGCGAGCGTCCGCTCTCTGCAATCGCCTCCAGAGGGGCGAGCCAGACGGTTTCGTCCTCGCCCTTGCCGTTGAGCATTGCCCGGCGCCTCAGCCCCTCGCGCGCGAGGGCGACCACATCGGCGGCGATCGCGCCGAGCGTGCGGCCGCGGATCGGCGCGGCGAGCCCCCGCTGCGGGACGGCGTCGCGCAGCGCCTGCCGCTCCTCGGCGGTCCAGTCCTTGACGAGCGCCCACGCCGACGAAAGCGCTTCGGAATCGTAGAAGAGGCCGCTCGTCAGGGCCGTCATCGCCACAATCCGCTCGGGCGGACCGACGTCGGCGCCGCGCATCTCGAGGTAGCGCTTGAGCCGCACCTCGGGAAAAATCGTCGACAGGTGGTTGGTCCAGTCGGCCATGGTCGCGCGCTCGCCCGACGCGGCGGCGAGCCTGCCGTTCAAAAGGTCGCGGAAGCTGCCGCCGGCGACATCGACATATGTCGAGCCGCGCTTGAGGAAATAGAGCGGCACGTCGAGCGCGTAATCGACGTAGCGCTCGAAGCCCATGCCGGACTCGAAGGCGAAAGGCAGCATGCCGGTGCGGTCAGGGTCGGTGTGGCGCCAGATCTCGGAGCGGGCCGACAGGAGGCCGTTGAGCTTGCCGTCGGTGAACGGCGAATTTGCGAATAGCGCGGTGACCGCCGGCTGGAGCGCGAGCGCGACGCGCAGCTTCGTCACCATGTCCTTTTCGTCGCGGAAATCGAAATTGGTTTGCACCGTTGCGGTGCGGAACATCATATCGAGGCCGCGCGTCCCGACCTTCGGCATGTAGCCCTTCATGATGCCGTAGCGGCCTTTCGGCATGGTCGGCGTCTCGGCCAGCGTCCATTTCGGGCTCATGCCCAGCGACAGCCCCGAGAGCCCCAACCGCTCGGCGACGGATCGCCAGACGTCGACGTGGCGCGCGAGTTCCTCCGCCGTCTCGTGCGCCGTGTCCAACGGCGCGCCGGAGAGCTCAAACTGCCCGCCTGGCTCGAGCGAGATCGCCGCTTCCGCCTTTTCGTCAAAGAGGCCGATGAGATGGCCGCCGTCCTCGATCCGCTCCCAGCCAAGGCGGGCGTTCATGCCTTCGAGCAACGCGCGGATCCCCCGCTCGCCCTCGTAAGGAACGGGCGTATGGTTGGCGCGGTAGAACAGGATCTTCTCGTGTTCCGTGCCGACGCGGAGCGGCGCATCGCGCTTGCATCCGGCCTCAAACCAGGCCGCGAGCGCGTCGCGCGATTCGATTATGTCCCCATCGACGACGTCGCGAGCCATTAAGGATTACGCCCCTGCGGCCGGCGAGCCGGCGTGTCGCGGCTAGATAGTCGCGCGGACAGGATATTGCAATTGACGCGCCGCGCCGGCCCATCCACACCCTGTTAGGGGTTTCCGGCGTCCAATGCGCGCGTCCGACCAAAGGCTCCGCTGATGTCCGAAGTTCAGCGCCGGTTCATTCGCTCCACCTCCGGCGCGACGTCCATCGAAACGCGCTCATCGCGATGAGCGTGGCGCTGGTCATCGTGGCGGCGGTCGGCGGCGTCGGCCTCAACCTCAGCGCCTATTACGGTTCCATCGCCGCCGCGTTGCCCTGAGACGGACGCGGCTCAGGTCGGCGGCGGTTGGGTGAAGGAGCCGGCGATCGCGCCGAGGCTCGCCTGCTGCGCCTGCGACGCGACGACGCCCGCTGCGAACATGCCGCCCAGGGTCGTAAGCCCTGCGACGAGGGCCGCGGTCTGCGGATTGGCCGCCTGATGCGAGCCGCCGAAGATCGAACCCAGCATGCCCATGAAGCCGCCGCCAGAGCCGCCGGCGGCGCCGAGCGCCGAACCGAGCCCTCCGGGCGCAGCAGCTGCATTGGCGAGGTCGGCCAGAACGCCGCCGAGGCCCTGGCTGGCCAACGCGTTTGCAAGGCCGCCGAGCAGGATCGAGGCCACCGCTGGCAGCATGGCCTCGATCGTCTCGGGCGCGACGCCGGAGACCTCGGCCACGTGCTGCACGACCTGGCCGATCGCCTCAGGCGATCCGAACACCTGGGCAACCGCGTTCGCGCCGGCCGCGCCCGCCGCGGGGGCGGGCTCCGTATAGGACGCCTCGTGGCCGCCGCCGGCCAACTCGGCGACGAGCTTGCCGAGGGCTTCGGGATGCGCCTTGAGACGTTCAAACGCCAGGGAAAAGGCCGAGAGCATCGCCTGGGTCGCCGCCTCCGCCTGCTCGGACGTGAGCCCGAACCGGGCGGCGAGATTGCCGATCGCCTGGCCGCCCTGCGCGGTCTTGAGAATGTCGTTGAGCGTCACGACTCTTTACCTCCCGTCACCTTCCGCCGGCCTCGGCGTCGGGCCCGGCTGCAGTCGTCTGGCGAGCCGCGTCGTGGCGCCGTAGGCGGTCGCCACCGCGATCACTCCGAACAGAGCGCAGCCGAGGGCGACGCCGATCAGTCCGCCCTTCACTCCACCATATCGGACGCCGAAGGTCACGAACGGAATCGTGCCGAGCGTCGCCCGCGCCCAGTTGAACGCCATGGTCAGAAGCGGAAAAGCCAAGGTTGTTGAAGGCCGTGTTGGCGACGAAGAGACAGGCGAGAAACACCCAGGCGACGACGCCGTAGCGGCAATAGAAGGTCAGGTAGTCCGCGCTATCGCCCTTCGCGTCGAAGGCGGCGACGAGGAACGGCGCGGCGAGCGCCAGCGCCGCCCAGGCGAACAGCACGTAGCCGACCGAGAGCAGAAACGAGTCGCTGAGCGTCCTCTGCACGCGCCCCATCAGCCTCGCGCCATAGTTCTGGCCGATGATCGGGCCGACCGAGCCGGTGAGGGCGAAGATGACTCCGAAGGCGACCGGGGTCACCCGGTCGATGATGGCGGCGGCGGCGATGGCCGCCTGTCCGACGTCCGAGAACACCCGGACCGTATATGCGGAGCCGACCGGCGTGGCGAGATTGGCCATGATGGCGGGAAAGCCGATCGCCATGATCGGGCCGAAGTCGCCTCGGGCCGCCCTGAGGGTCGGTCGGGCGACAACGTCGTGCACCATGACCGACCCGTGAAGGCCGACCAGAAGGAAGGAGAGGCGCGAGGCGACCGTCGCCCAGGCCGCGCCATAGACGCCGAGACCGAGGCCGAAGATCAGGGTCGGATCGAGAATGGCGGTGACGATCGCCCCCGACAGCGTGACGTACATCGCTCGCCGCGCGTCGCCGACCGCGCGCAACAGGCCCGACATCGTCATGCCGAGCGCCATGGGGACGTTGGCGGGAATGGTGATGGCGAGGAACTTCGACGCCACCGCGAGCGGTTCGCCGTTCGCGTGCACGACGTGGATCAGGCCCCAGTCGCGAAAGACGAACATCACGGCTGCGACCGCGGCCGAGAAAAGGGCGGTGATGGTCAACGACGACGCGGCGAGGCGGCGCCCGCGCGGCCGGTTGCCCGCCCCGATCGCCCGCGACACGGTGGCCGAGGCGGCGATGGTGAGGCCGATGTTAACCGACATGGCGAAGAAGGTCGCGAGCCCGACATAGCCGACCGCCGCCTTGAACGCCTGGTCGCCGAGCCGCGAAACCCAGAAGAGCGACAAAAGGTCGACGGCGAAGATCGCCATGAGTCCGATCGCCCCGGTCGCGGTCATCACCGCGACATGGCGCAGCAAGGACCCCTGGGTGAACACCGGCCGGGCCTTTTCGCGGGCGATTGGAGGGGCCTTCAAGGGTTCGTCCCGGCTTTCGAGGGCCGGGACTCTTATCGGGTCGCCGAGGCCGGGGCTAGGGCCGGCCGCGCCCGATGATCGCGGTTTTCGGGCGACAATCCTTTGTTTTCAAAGGGTTAGTGGATATTGGGGGCGATTCTCCGGCGAGACTTCGAATGTTTTCAAGGACTTAGCGGCGGATCCAGTTTTGGGACACCGAGGTCGGCCTCCGGCGCGTTTGTCGGCGGGGCCGCGACGTGCCACATTCGCGGAACGGCGATCGTGCGGCGGGCGATGGCGGACCCAAGCGTCAGACTTTTTCTCTCCTGCGTCTCCGACGAGTTCGGCGCCTATCGCGACGCGCTGCGAAAGGCGCTGACCGGGCCCGACGTCGCGGTGAAAATCCAAGAGGACTTTAAGAACCGCGGCGGCGACACGCTGAAAATGCTCGAGGACTATATCGAGCACTGCCATGCGGTCGTGCATTTCCTGGGCGACATGACCGGTTCGGCGCCGGCCGCGGTCAGCGTCGACGACCTGCTCAAGAGGCGCCCCGGTCTGGAGGCGGAACTGGCGCGACGGGGTTTTCCGCGCGAGGCGCTGAACGCGCTGACCTACACGCATTGGGAGGCGTGGCTCGCGATCGGCCTCGGCAAGGACTTGCTGATCGTCGAGCCGGCGGCCGGCGTCGATCGCGGCCCGAGGTTTGACGCGACCGAGGACTCGAAGACCGCGCAGGCCGCCCACCGGGCGCGGCTGAAGGCGATCGACCGCTATCCCGGTCCGCCGTTCACCAGCGTCGACAACCTCGTCGCGCAGATCGTGACCTCGGCGGTCCTCGACGCGCTGGCCAGGGCTAGGAGCGGTATCGAGGTTGGCGCCCGCGCCTTCCGACTCTGGACCTTCGTCTTCGGGCCAGCTGGGGAGCCGGCGACCGAGCCGAGCCTCGACTGGCTCGACCTTGCCGACGCGTTCGAGGACGGCGAGCCCAATCTCTTCAGCTTGCTGCGCTGGGATTACGGCCTCGTCGAAACGCTCTACGGCCGCGACGACGATCTCAAGAAAATTCTGGACTGGGCGGAGAGCGGCTCGAAGGCGCCGAGCGCGCGCCTCATCACCGGTGAGGGCGGCGCCGGCAAGACGCGCCTCGCCGCCGAGGCGGCCAAAATTCTGCGCGACCGGGGCTGGACGGCGGGATTCCTTCCCCGACGCAAGAACGCGTTCAACTTCGCCGTCGGGGACAAGGGGCTCTTTCTCATCCTCGACTATCCCGAGGAGCAGCCGGCGCGCACGGCCGCCATTCTCAAGGACCTCGCCGAGCGCAAGGCGGCGCCCTACCCGCTCAGAATCCTGTTCCTGTCGCGGCGGCCGTTTCTGGATTGGGAAGGCGAGACGACGATGCTTCAGGGGCGCTTCGGTCGACAGGAGATCGCCGCGCCGGCGCCGCTTTCCGTTAGGTGGTTGCGAGTTTTTTCGCTCTCTTAATTCATTGTATTATATGGGGTAATTGGACTTTCCGGCGAGGGCTGCTCAGACTTCTCATGAAACCATGTCCCGATGAGCCAGATGCC
>Ga0074046_10003521_pt1 | contig 13061 bp, 12 predicted proteins | sample BogForMeECP23OM3_FD_94441 | JGI IMG/M metagenome (GOLD analysis project Ga0074046, IMG submission 94441) | Bog forest soil microbial communities from Calvert Island, British Columbia, Canada - Bog Forest MetaG ECP23OM3 | ecosystem: Environmental > Terrestrial > Soil > Wetlands ...
ATGGAGATATGGAAAACGCTCCGCGTTTCCCACATCCCCACACCCCCGACGACGACTACGGACAATTGTCTAACGAGGCGTTACACTAACAATCCACTTGGTACAAAAAATCGGTCAGGTCACCAGCGCGGCGGGCATCTCGGTCGCTGAAACGACGACCAACTTCACCACCGCGGCGCAGCCGGACTTCACCCCGCCCTACGTGGCCAATTTCAGTGTGCAGAACGGGCAGACGAATGTTCCAGTGAACTCCGCGTTCACGATGCAGTTCAGTAAACCGATGGACCTCGGCAGCATGAATGGTGCGACGATCGGCGTAGGCCCCTGCTGTTGGGGCGCTGTCCCGGCGACGGTCTCGTGGAGCGCCGACCAGACCACGGTTTTCATCGTGCCCAACAGTCCCTTGGCTGTCGGGACCCAGTACTACTTGTTTGCGTTTTCCCTGACCGATCTTGACGGGAACCCGCAGCAGGGCTTCTACGCGTATTTCACGACAGCGTTCAGCGCCAACACCAACCCGCCAACAGTCATCAACACCAGCCCGGAGAACACCGAGACCCAGGTCCCGATAAATTCACCGGTCCAAATCCTGTTCAGCGAGCCGATTCAGCCGACCAGCATTGGGCAGATCGCGCTTACGACGGGCGGTAACCCCGTCGCGGTCACGCCAACATTCAGGGACGGCAACCAATTGCTGACTTTGACTCCGACGGTTCCGTTATTGGCCAATGCCAACTTCACGCTGGCAATTACCGGAGTCAAAGACACCGCCGGCAATCCAATGACGAGCACGGTTACGAATACTTTCACAACCGGGCCGACAATCGACTTGGTGAATCCGTCGGTAACGCTTACGGATCCGCCAAACGGCGCGACCGGTGTGGGCACGAACGTTGCGCCGCGCATCGTCTTCAGCAAGCGCCTCAATCCGCTGAGCATTGTCAGTAGTTCGAACGAGCTGTACTACAGCGGCTCGGTCGAGTTGTACGACAACGCCACCTCGCAGTACATCCCGGCCACGGTCAGTATGACCACGGATCGGATGACGGCGACCATCACTCCCACCTCGGCACTGGCTCCGAACACTTCGTACCAAATCGTTGTCAATTGGTGGGACTACTACGACGTTGCCGGCAATCCTGGCTACGGCTTTGGCTCAACCTTCTTTACGGGAACGGGTGGCGACACGACCCACGCCACGGTCAGCACCATCAGTCCGGTAAACACGCAGACTGGAGTACCCCTGAACGCGCAGATTATCGCGGTGATGAGTGACGACATTGATCCCACGACGGTTACCAACAGCTCCATTACGGTTACGCCGTCAGGTGGCAGCGCCATCGCGGGAACGACCACACTGGCCAGCGACGGCGTCACCCTCACCTTTGTGCCCACCGCCGCACTGAACCCCTCCACCATCTACAACGTCTCGGTGGGCGGTTTTAAGGACATCGAGAGCAATGCCGTTACCACGTTCACCAGTTCGTTCACAACGGGTACCAGTGCATACGGCGGCGGGTCATTCGGCCTGGTTCTGACCAATCCTGGGAACGGCGCCGGCAACGTGTCGGTGACTAACCCGGTCACCTTCACCATGAACGACCTGATCAACCCGGCTTCGGTGAACGCCACTAGCGTTGAGGTCTACGTCTGCGACTACCCCACGAACTGCCCGTGGGGCGGGGCGATTGTGGCGGGGAGCTATAGCGTGAGTGGCACGGCGGTGACGTTCACGCCGTTCACGCAGTACCCAGGCAACACGGCAATAGGCTTGTCCTTGAGCGGACTGACAGACGAGGCAGGGAACTCGACCAACGGATATGCCGGCATGTTCACAACTGCGAGCACGGTGGACCAAACCGCTCCCACGGTGACTATCTCGCCGGCGAACGGCGCCACGAACGTCGGGCTGAACACGCAAGTCGTACTAACCTTCTCAAAGTCCATCAACCCGGCGACGATTACCCCAAGCAGCGTTAATCTGCTGAATGGTGACGTACCACTGAACCCGGCCATCTCGGTCTCTCGCGACAACCGCACTGTCGTCCTCAACTACAACGGTTCCACCCTGCCCGCGGGCGCCACCATTACCGTTACAGCCACAAACTTGATTACGGATCTTTCCGGGAACGCGCTGACCAACACGACCAGCCAGTTCACCACCACGCTGGCAGTTTCGAATGCCACGCCCTATGTGATCAGCATGCGCCCTGGCAATGGCGCGAGCGGTGTTCCCTCGAGCGCGGTGATCACCTTGTTTACGAGCGCTGCCATGAATGCGGGTACAATCCCCGGCGCTCTGGACGTTTCACAAAACGGAGTGATTATCTCGGGCACCACCAACGTGGGCAGCAACGGACAGAGCATTGAATTCACGCCCAGCTCGGCCCTGAGCGGAGGCGCGTTGATTCAGGTCTTCCTCGATTCGACGGCACAGGACATTTACGGCAACTACCTGTCGTATTTCTCCGGACAATTCACCGTGACCGGGTCTCCCAGCAACACCACGGCCACCGTGCAGGCGGTCAATCCGCTTGCGAACGCTAGTAACGTGCCGCTGAATACCGTTATCCAGGTGGAGTACAACCAGGCGCTGGCGGCCGGCACGATCAACAGCGCGAGCGTGACCCTGTACGAGTACGCCACCGGAACCTACCTGATTCCGACGCTGTCGCTGGTGGGCAACGGTCAGGTAATCAACATCGCTCCCACGAGCAACCTGGTAGCGGGCTCGGAGTACCAGGTGTATATCAGTCCCAACAATGCGGTAACCAATACTGACAGCGTAGCCGTGCAACCCTACGCCTACTACTTCACAGCGGGCACGGCGGTTGACACGGCTGCACCCACGGTTACGGCGCTCGCGCCTCCGAACTCGTTCACCAATATTGGGACCAACAGCTTCGTCAGCGTAAGCTTTAACAAGGCGATCAATCCGATATCGGTGACCGGAAGCACGATCCAAGTGAGTGGTGGTTCGGTCACGGAGGTGCCATCGAGCATCAGCTTCACGCCCGATTACACGCGCACGATAGTGGTTCCGCAGGCTCCTCTACCCTCGAGCACACAGATGACAATCGCCATCAGCGGTGTCACCAGCGAGGCGGGAGTGGCCGTCGCCAGCCAGACTACCCATTTCACCACCATGGCGGGCGCCGATTTCATCGCACCGTATGTGATCAATGCCAGCGTACAGTACAACCAGACCGTCGGCACCAACGCTGCCTTTGCCATGCAGTTCAACAAGCCGATGGACATCGGCAGCATGGATGGCGCGACGGTCGGCGTAGGTTTCTGCTGTTGGAGCCCGGTCCCGGCGACGGTCTCGTGGAGCGCGGACCAGACCACGGTTTTCGTCGTGCCCAGCAGTCCCCTGGCCACCGGAACCCAATACTACCTGTTCGTCTTTTCCCTGACCGACCTTGCCGGGAACCCGCAGCAGGGCTTCTACGTGTACTTCAACACCGGAACTGGGACCGAAACGGCCGGCCCGGTCGTGCAAGCGGTCAATCCGCCGGGCGGCTTCACGGGCGTGGGCATCAATGCGCCGGTGCAGATCCTGTTCAACGAGGCCATCTCCCACGCTTCTCTCGGAGGCGTGACCTTGAAGCAGGGCGGCACGGTCGTCCCGACCACGACCACGCTGTACGACGGAGACCAGGGCATCCAACTGCTGCCCTTGGTGCCGCTGGCCACCGGCACGACCTACACCATCAACGTAACGGGAGTCGTGGACATTACCGGCAACGCTCAGTCCAGCTTCCCGTCGCAGTCGTTCACGACGGGAACGGGAACGGATCTGGTCCCGCCAACGATTGTCTCGACGATCCCAACGAGCGGTGCGTCGAACGTTCCGGACAATACTACGATCCAAGTCGTGTTCAGCAAGGCCATGGATCCGGCTTCGTTCGACGTCAACAACAGCTTCACGCTGAGAGATGCCTCGAACAACGTGGTGCCCGCGACCATAACGTTCTCGCCGGACTACAAGACAGCCACGTTGCAGCCCAACTCGAACCTGACCGGAGGCGGCGCAACCTACACCATGTACGTTGGAGGGCCCTACGTCTACAACCTGTACGACGTCGACGGGAACGCTTTGTACGGGACGTACTTCTCGTTTACGACCCAGTAAGGAGGCACGACAACGTACACGAGCGGTAATGAACGCCTGTCCCACTTGCGCGAACGTGGGACACCCAACCGTAAAGTGAGTTCGCTGGCTGTCAAGAAGAGGAGCCTTGGGTAAAACAGAACTTCACCGCAAACCTCACCGCAACGAGCGTCGAATGCGCTCCTAAATCATTCTTGCACTCCAGCTATGTCGCTGAAAACATACGGGCGCAACTGCAAAGAGAGCGGCTGTTAACCGGAGGGTTATAGGTTCGAGTCCTACCTGAGGAGCCATCTTTTCAGTAGTTTACAAATCCCGCCAAACCGAACTCCACCGCATTCCACCGCACGTGGATGGACAACGTACGCGAAGAATTGCTTTTTTGCTGCCCAGTAATTCAGGTTCTTTATGCCGATCAATATGCCAGTTCACGTGTGACCGGGGTCGCAAGCGGGAGGGTTACCTGGTTGGCGCTAAACGGCACGGAAATCACCGTAAAAGTGAAGTTGGTGGGCGCAGTAGGATTTGAACCTACGACTTCCACCGTGTGAGGATGGCACTCTACCGCTGAGTTATGCGCCCACTTTTCTGCGGTTTTGCCATTGTAACAAATCATGCCCGTCCCTTCGGCATCCGACTGGCCGCAAGATTCCTCTTCTGCCGCTCTGCCGATCGAATGTTATTCAGTGGGGAGCGGATTTTCGCTTCAACTCGTGGAGGTTGAGTTGGCGAACTCCTTCTTCGAGCTCTTCTCTCTCGCCCGTGTCAGGGCCTTTGGTTCCTCGCTCTTGCAATCGATCATTGATGGCGCGGCGGGCTCGCTCGACGAGATGGGGTAGCTTCGCGGGATCTTCCTCGCGGAGGGCGGCGCGAAAGTAGATCCTCCAGTCAATGGCCATAAAGAAGAGGGTTCGATCACTTCTGCCGTTGGGCGGCGCGCGCTCGGCGACGGTATCCAAGCTGCCTTGCGTGCGGCTGCGGCTGTGCCATTGTAGCAAATCGTGCCCCTCTTTCCGCTATCCAACCAGCCTCTGGTAGTGGTGTATCAAACTGCACCACTACCCAGCCTCTTGACCGCCTTCGCCACTCCCGATAGCCTCTTTTTGTCGCCCTTTCATGTCCGCTTCCGACACTCCCGAGGCTCGACCCGTAACTAACTCAAGGGAAAGCACTTCCGCGCGCCTGCCCGCCTCTGAAGAGGCGCAACTTTCTGCCCCGAATGGGGTTTCTATGAGTGTGAGCAGCGTGGCCATTGATCGCGGGCTGCTGAACTTTGCGGGAGCGGGGTCTACGTCTGCGCCCGCGCCCGTTCCCATGGCCAATTCCATGGTTAACCCAGACGCCGCCGTTTCCGACGTCGACGTGATGCTGCGGGTGAAGACGGGCGACGAGTCCGCCTTCGCATATCTGGTCCAGAAGTATCGCCGCCCGATGGTCGGCTTTATGTATCGCTTGTGCCACAATCCGTCGACTGCGGAAGAGCTGGCGCAGGAAGTCTTTCTGCGCGTGTACCGCTCGCGCACCAGTTACGAGCCGAGCGCCAAGTTCACGACCTGGCTGTATCGCATCGCGACCAACCTGGCCGTCAACCACGCCCGCGATACGCGCCACGAGCGCCCGGAAAATACCTTGCGTCTCGATGAGCCGGACCCGGAAACAGGTGCAACGCCCGACCTCGCCGACGATTCGCTCAGCGCCGAAGAGCAGATCCTGAGGCGGGAGCGCCTGGCGGCCATTCGTAACGTAGTGAACGCGCTGCCCGAACGCCAGCGCGTCGCCGTCATCATGCACAAGTATCAGCAGATGGATTACCGGGAGATAGCGGGAGCTCTAAAGTTGAGCGAATCCGCTACCAAGTCGTTGCTGTTCCGCGCCTACGAAACGCTGCGCGAGCAGTTGAAACAGTTCGTTTCGGGGAAGTAGAGGGAAGCTGTATGAATTGCAATCAAATTCGCGAACTATTGCCGGAGATAACGACTTCCGCTGGCATGGACGCTGCAACACCGGAGGTCAAGAAACACATCGCATCTTGTGAAGCCTGTGCCGCCCACCTCAGCGATCTGCAGAAGACCATGGCCCTGCTCGATGAATGGCAAGCGCCCGAACCGTCGCCATATTTCGACACCCGCATGCAGGCGCGGTTGTCCGAAGAAAGACGCGAAGAAATGGCGCGCCCGGCCGTGGGATGGTTGAGTTGGATGTCGCGTCGTCCGGCGTGGGCTATGTCGCTCGCTGCCGTAGTATTTGCGGGAGCGCTGCTGGTTGGCAACAGGTCGTACCTCTATCAAACCGAAGCCATCAAGACCGACCCTCCGGCCCTCGGTCTGCCAGTGGAACCGGGAACCGCCGTCGGCGATCTGCAGGCGCTGGAGAAAAACGACGAGTTGTACGCCGATTTCGATGTGCTCGACGACCTGCAGGTGCAGGACGACGTAACCGCCAATCCGTAAGATTGATCTCCTGTAGAGACGCGGCTTGCCGCGTCTCCCGTCCCAGAGTCGGGCACGTTGCGAGGCAGCTTTTAGGTTAGCTGGATTTAGGTTGGCTGGATTGATGAGGGACAATAGATGTTGGGCCGGGAAAGAGTTGCGAGCTGTCTGGCAGCATTTTTGCTGCTGACGCCGTTGTTTGCCCAATCGCCGTATCCACAGCGGTCGCCACAATCGCATTCGCAACCGCAACCTCGGCAACCACAGCGTCCGGACGGGCAATGGCACCGCTTTCAGAAGGAAGGCAGTCCCAACCCCAGCCGTCCCAATCAATTCCGTCCGCAGCAGAATCAGCCCGGCCACGCCGGAAACTGGCTCCGCCGCTATAAAGACCTGCCGCCGGCCCAGCAGCGCCGCGCACTCGAAAACGATCCCCAGTTCCGCCGGCTTCCCCCGCAACAGCAAGCCCAGTTGCAAAGAAGGTTGCAGCATTTTTCCAGCCTGCCTCCGCGGCAACAGGAGCGCGTCCTCAACCGCATGGAAACCTGGGAGCACCTGACGCCCAATCAGAAGCAGCAGGCGCACGAACTCTTTCAGCAGTTCAAGCAGTTGCCACCCGACCGCCGTCAGGCCGTTAACCAGGCAATCCGCGGGATGCGCGGCCTGTCGCCCGAACAGCGCGACCGGCTCATCAACTCCCCGCGGTACAGAAGCGAATTCTCGCCGCGGGAGCGCTGGATCCTCGGCGGAGCCGCCCACCTCCCGCTAGCTCCCGGCGATGGCCTGCCCGCCGGACCGCCTGATGAGTAGCGCCCAAGATTTAATTAAGAGATTGGAGCAGGCCAGCCCCTATTGCAGCATCGCTATAGCGGCGTCCCGATCCAAAGCTCAAGTCTTTCCGCCCAGGATGCAGCTCTACACCCAGCGTACAACTTTCGATTCCGTATCCAGTACGCCTTTAATCTCGGCGATCCGATCAATCACTGCGTCCATTTTTGCAACGTCGTCTCCCTCTACGATCGCAACGATATTCGGCACTCCGAACAGTGCGTCGGCCCGCACCACCCCCGAGATTTTCCGGACTTCACCAACGATGCGCTTCGGGCCGGGGTTTTCGGTATCGATGAAGACGTACGCTTCAACTTTCATGTGGGTTTGCCTGCTTGCAGACGTCGTGCGAAGTGTAACCTAAGAGCCAATAGCTAAAAAGCCCGCACCTACCGCCGGATCAGCGCCATCACCCATCCCGCCACAAAAACTCCCCCGACAAACAGCGCGAAGCAGTAGAGGCCGTACCTGACCTGCTCCATCGTCGAATTGCGCTGCGTGATGCCAAAGACCACCGACGCGAACAACGCGAACACCACTGCGGCCGAGAAGTGCGACAAGTTGATGGTCACGGCTTCTTCCCCAGCGCAATGTGATGCGCATCCGCCGCCGCGATAAAGTTCAACAGGCCGGCGACGATCAAAAAGGTCTTGCCATAATCCGCCGCCGCATTCGCCGCCATCACGTTGCCCCAGTCCATAATGCGCGCCAGAAAATAGAGCGCTCCCGAGCCCACATCGCCAATAAAGCCCAATATGTCGAGAATGTCGCCGCCGTTCGGCTTGTAAATCCGTCCCTGCATGCCCAGGCCAATCAGGAACATCGCGACCACCGACACCAGCAGCAGTATGCCGCGCCCGTAGCGCTTCTGCAGCATGTGCCCGCCGCCCGGAATCAGCCAGCCCACCAGCGGCGCGACCACCGCCATGGTGGTGAGCGGGTACTCCGGCTCAGTTACTTTTGTTGATTTATCTGTTGTCGGCTTGGCCATTCAGATGGTCACGATCTCTCGTTGGATTTTACCAGTAACCTCGGCGCTTCCCGGCCGCACCAGAACATTCACTTCCGAACGCACGCCGAACTCGGGCAAGTAGATGCCAGGCTCGATTGAGAAACAGGAATTGGGCAGAATGCGCCGCTCGTCGTGGATTTCCAGATCGTCCATGTTCGCGCCATTCGCATGCACCTCGGTCGAAATCGAGTGCCCGGTGCGATGGATGAAGTAATCTCCGTATTTCGCCTGCTGGATGTGGCCGCGCACCGCGTGGTCCACTTCCCATCCTGCAATCGGCCGGTGGCCAGAGACCGCATCCTGCACCGTCTTCACGCCGAGATCGCGGGCCTCGCTCACAATCCTGAAAATCTCGCGCTGCCGGTCCGAAGGAGCCTTGCCGACACACCCAACCCAGGTAATATCGTAGTAAATCGCGCCCGGCGTATTCTTCTTCGCCCACACGTCCAGCAGAACGAGGTCCCCTTCACGAATTGGAACGGGCCGGCTTGCGCTGGGCTCGTAGTGCGGGTTGCCGCTATTGGCGTTCACGGCCACAATCGGTGGGTCGTCGGTCACCATGTTCGCGCGCTGGAAGGCTTCCATGAAAAATTGCTGAATCTCATGCTCGTGCGTGCCGCCGTTGCGCACCCGCCGCCCAATTTCCTTGAAAGCTTCGGCAGTAACCGCGTCAATCACATCGCGCGCCGCGAAATGCGACTGGATCTGTTCGTCCGTCAGGGTCGCTTCAAACTGCGCGATCAGGTCAGCCGCGCTGACAATGTTCTTGCCCAGCCCGCGAATCATATCCGCCGTTCCCGCATCCACCATGGAAATGGTAAACACGAAGTTGTTGGGCGAAAACTGCATGGCCACGTCGCGATACGGGCCCAGCATCTGTTTCAAGGCGTCAAACAGTTCCTGCCATCCCGCGTACTGTTTCTTGGAGCCGGGCAAAGTATCCAGGTGTCCCGACTCGATCTTGTGTACCAGCTTGATGGGCTCGCCCTTGGCCGGGATCAGATAGTACCATCGCCGCGTCACCATCAGCCCATCCGGCAGCCCGAGAACGCGGTATGCGATCGGGTCGCGATGGTGATGGTCGTAGAAAAGCCAGGCGCCAATGTGACGGTCGCGTAAGGCTTGCTGAATGGCCGAGAGGTCCATATACAAAGGGTTATTCTACACGACCATTGGCCGGGCCGGATTCCGCTCATGTAGAGACGGGGCTTGCCCCGTCTTGCCAGCGACGCCACGTGCCGCGGTGGCTAATTCTTGAATGGGTTGAGGACCCGCACATTCAGTTGCGCAAAATCCCTTTCATTTCTGGTTGCAACAATCAAACTATGCACCCGGGCAGTAGCGGCAATCATGGCGTCCTCCAGCAAGTCAAGCTGCTTGTTATCCATGATTCGGCCCCATTCCCTAAAACATTGAGTATCCATCGGGAGGATCTGATATGAGGCGGCCAGCTGATCCACCCAACGCTCGATCGCCTTCGCTTTCGCTGGATCTTGATGTCTTATCCGCTCAATTCCCGCTTGCAGTTCGCCCATCGTCACGGCGGAAAGAAACAGCTGCTCCTCCTCCTGATCGCTGATCCAGGCCACCACTGCGCCGTGCGGTCGCGGCCTTCGGAACTCGGACACGACGTTGGTGTCCAGCAGGTACTTGTTCACTTGAACTCCACGACGGCACGACGGCGCCAGACGCGGCGTTCGCCGATAATGTCATCGAAGCGAGGTTCCGGTGCCAGCAACCATTCCTTCAAGCCGGGCCGGGCAGCCTTTTGCAGCCTCTCCCATTCTTCGAGCGGCACCATAACGGCGGTTTTAATTCCGCGGCGGGTGACGACCTGCGGGCCTTTCTTGATGGTCGCATCCAGAAACTCGCTAAACCGCGCTTTCGCGTCTTGTACTTGCCACGAAGCCAAGCTTCACCCCCTTGATTCATCTCTATTTTACTGACTAGTCATATGACTAGTCAACTGGAATTTGCATACTGATTGCAGAGGTTGTTTAGAACAGATGTTTGCAGCGCACTGCATCCCGCCCTCATTTGTGATAGAAAATAATGTAATGCCAACGTACGCCTCTGGCAGTCTCAATCCGCGAAAATCCGGTGCACCGTGCTAAGGGCAGTGTTCATTGCACTGTCGGAGAGCCGGTGGATGCGCGCGGTCGCCGAACGCTCAAGTTTTGGCCAGCGCACTTCCGCCCGTTTTGTCGCCGGCACCGAGGTTAAGGACGCGATTCGCGCCGCCGCCGCCATGAATCAGATCGGCGCCGGCGTCTCCATCGACAATCTGGGCGAGAACGTCACCAACGCCGACGAAGCCCGCGCCAGCGCTCAGCTCTACCACCACCTGCTCGACGAAATCGCCGCCAATAAACTGAACGCGAACATCAGCCTCAAGCTGACCCACATGGGCCTGGACGTGGACGAGCACATGGCCTACGAAATCGTCCGTGGGCTGGTCGCCAAGGCGGCCAGCATGTCGCCCAGAAATTTTGTTCGCGTCGATATGGAAGGCTCACCCTACACCCAGCGCACGCTCGACTTCGTTCACGAGCTCCATCGCATTCCCGGCAACGAGGACAGCGTAGGGACGGTGATCCAGTCCTATATCCGCCGCGCTGAGGCCGACGTCGAGAAGCTGCTTTCCGAGCGCATCCGCATAAGGCTCTGCAAAGGCGCCTACAAAGAGCCACCAGACATCGCTTTTCAGAAGAAGTCCGAAGTCGACGCCAGCTATGTGAAGCTGATGAAGATCCTGATGAAAAGCGGCGTCTTTCATGGTCTAGCCACCCACGACGAGACCATTATTAGGCAGGCCATGGCCTTTGCCACGCGTGAGAACATTCCGCGCAATTCCTTTGAATTCCAAATGTTGCACGGCATACGGCGCGACCTGCAGCAGTCCTTGGTGAAAGCGGGCTGGGGTGTGCGAGTCTACATTCCGTTCGGCACCGAGTGGTATCCCTACTTCATGCGGCGCTTGGCCGAGCGACCGGCCAACGTGTTCTTCATCGCGAAGAACATCCTGCGGCAGTAACCTCCATCGCATCAATCAGTTAGGCGCTTTGTGGAGGGCACGGCCTCAGGCGCTGGGGAAAACCTCACGAATACGCGGATCACCGTGGAAGAGCAACAGTGAAAGAGCGGCCCTTCAGGGCCGCGTAAATCTCCCGAAAAGAGCGCGGGCTTTAGCCCCCGGGGGTCTAGCAGTTATCCCTTCGGCCCATTATGGAATGGCTACAAGACTTTTTCCCCGAGGCGCGAAGGGAAGGAGCGTCCATTCTCGTTCTACAAAGTGGAAGCCATCTCGGATTGGATTCACGGCCTGCCCCCTCGGCACTGTGCTTGGTCCAATCGAGAGCAGAGGGTCACGTGGCTCGCGATGATGTTGCATCGAGGCTCCGGTTTCCATATAAATCCTCCGCGTCGTCACGGGGAAGAACGACGCGGAGGTTTTTTGTTTGCAGCTGAGGTTTGTGTTTACCCCTCCCAAACGAACGCGTCAAACACCCTCGTAGATTCAAATCCGATCCGCTTATAAAGCGCAATAGCGCGGTCATTGGCTTCGGTGACAGTCAGCGAAATGAAATGAAATCCCCGCCCGCGGAGATTCCGAGTTGACGCCGCCAGCATGGCTTCGCCAAGCCCGGCCGAGCGGTATTCGGGAAGCACGCACACCTGGGTAATGTGTCCAACATCACGACGAACCAGGGAACAAAGGATAAGGCCGATCAGAGTGCGAGTGCGGCGCTCCAGGACAACAAAAGACGCCTGGGGATCGAACGTCCCGCATCCGGGGAAGCGCACGATGTTGTTGAGAAAGCGCAGCGAGCCGGTGAGGGTGCGGTACTGATCGTTGATCTCGGAATCGACGTGGCCACGATACGCGGCGGTGATCACGGCAGCGGCCGACTGGTATTCCTGCTCCGTCCAGGGACGGATTTCAAACTGTGCCGGCAACGGCGGCGCAGTCTGCGGATGTTTCCCGATATCGAAATTCATGAACACGCGAGGATGGCGGCTGAAGCCCTGTTGCAAAAAGGGACGCGAGACTTCTCCGGTGTGGTGCGCCAGCAACTGCGCCTCCACGCGATGAATGCCGGGCGACTGTTGCAGGGTCTCGATGACGTGGGTAAGCAGGCGTTCTTCGACCTCGTGACGCTCGGAACCGCGGCCTCCATCGCGGACAAACAGGTCGCCAATCACGCCCTTACTCTGCTCATAAACAAAGAAGGAGTAACCGAAGATGCTGCCACGCTCGATGGCGGCATAGCCCGGCAAGATCTTGGCATCCATGTAGCGCAGGATCATCTCGGCCGAGGTAGCGTAGTCCCACGACAGCAGCCGTCCCCACATGGCGATCTCCTCTTCCAGCAGCGGACGAAGATCAGCGGAAGAAAAATGTCGGAGATCGAGAATTTCCATAAACGAGCCAGGTTTCAAGGTTGCAGAGTTTCAAGGTTTCAGAGTAAGAGCGTCAAGTCCTTGAAACCTTGAAACCTTGAAACGCTGAAACCTTGAAACCTACTTCCCAACCCAATACAGATCCAACTTCTGCGCCGGGATGCTGGTTAAGTATGATACTCGGCGTCCGGGTACGAGTTGAGCGACTTGGGATTGCGTACCTTGTGCGGCAACCACCACATGAGCCGCCAGCGGAATATTTCCTTCTTCGTATTTC
>Ga0074046_10003523_pt1 | contig 13058 bp, 23 predicted proteins | sample BogForMeECP23OM3_FD_94441 | JGI IMG/M metagenome (GOLD analysis project Ga0074046, IMG submission 94441) | Bog forest soil microbial communities from Calvert Island, British Columbia, Canada - Bog Forest MetaG ECP23OM3 | ecosystem: Environmental > Terrestrial > Soil > Wetlands ...
GACCATTGAGCGTTCGTGGTGAGTGCAGCCCAGGTCTTGCCCTGGTCTGTCGATACATACACGTCATCGTGATCAACCGTGCTGTATCCGCCCATGATCACGATATCCCCATCGGACAACGTAACGGCGCCGAATAACTCCCGCAGACCTAATCCGGTTGTAGTCGCCTGTTGAGCCCAGGTTATGCCCTGGTCGGTCGATCGCCAACAGTCCTGCACTAATGTCGACACGTGGAACCCAGCTATAACAACAATACTGCCGTCAGTCAGGGTCACGACGCCAAATGACTTGCGTGTGCTCCATCCGGCCGTCGCCGTCTGTTGAGACCAGGTCTTGCCCTGATCGGTCGATCGCCACACATCGCCCTGGGTCGTAATTGTGGTATGACTCCCGCCCATCACAACAATACTACCGTCAGACAGGGCAACAGCGCCAAGATCCGATCGCGTGCTCCACCCGGCCGCCGCCGTCTGTTGAGCCCAGGTCTTGCCCTGGTCGGTCGATCGCCACACGTCGTTCAGAAACGATCCGCCATACCCGCCCATCACAACAATACTACCGTCAGACAGGGCAACAGCTGCAAACCTCCCTCTTACACTCCATCCGGCCGTCGCCGTCTGTTGCGTCCACGAAGCACCCTTGTCGGTCGATCGCCACACGTCGTGGTAGTATACGTTCGAATCATATCCGCCCATAAATACGATACTGCCGTCAGTGAGGACCACAGATTGGTGCTGATAGCGTATACCCCACCCGGCCGCTGCCGTCTGCTGTGTCCAGGTCCCGCCGGGGTCTGTCATTCATACCCCCAGGACGTCCTCATAGGTGAGGATCCCATACAAGGTTTCACCGGCCGTCAGTGATTTTGCCTGGAGGAGCAGGCTGAGCGACCCGTTCGCCTCGATATATACACCCCAGGGGAAGAAATCGACATACCACCCGTTCGGGCCTGCGATCGCTTCCGACACGATATTGCCGCCAACGAGCATTTGGAACTGTGTGAGGCCCACACAATACGCCGATACTTTCGCCAGGTAGGTCTGCCGGGTCGCTGCCGGTACGTATGAGACGATTGTGGTATAGTTGGCTGTATTCGTGGTTCCGCTGTTTCGGGATCGGGTGGTCCCTTGCGGTCTGACCACGATCACGGATGGGGATGTAGGTGACTGCGTGGTTGTGTTGACCGCGATGCCTCGGTTCCAGTCGGGCAGACCCTGCGCCATGTCACACCTGCTGCCCGATCAGGGTCGAGAGGGCCGCGATGCTGGTCGCGGGGATCTCCATCTGCATCTCCTCCGGTCTGAGCTGGGTGATCGCAATCAGGAAAGAATGGGCATTGACGGTGTCAAGGTTCCATGCTGTGGCGATCAGCTGATACGGCGATACTATCGTGGGCTGGTATTCGTCGAACTCGATGATGAGGTCGTCACCCGAGTAGGACCCCCCGGGATTCAGGGGATACAGCTGTGAGCCATGATACCCGAGCTGGAGATAGGTCAATCCCTGCGGGCCCGGAGGGATGACAATCTGCACCCTCGTGATGATCGCGTTGGCGATCGGCAGGATCTGTGTGACCGGTGCTGTCTGCAGTGTGTTGGCCGGTATGGTCACCATGAAAAAAAAGTGCATGGCCTTACTCCAGAGGCCACAGCGGGATCTTCATCACCCGCGCACTGACTACGAAACCGTTCGATACGGTGAGCGAGGACCCGCCCACGATCTTGAGACCCAGGTGATTGCCCGGGCTGGGGATCACGACGGTGACGTTCTCCGGGGTGCTTGATCCCGTGATGGTGATCGTGCCGTATGTCGTGTTTGCATCGATATACTCGGTGCCGTCTGCATCGACAAACAGCGGGGTGACCACCATCGAGTCCGATCCGCCCGGCGTGCCGATATTCTTGATCGCGAGCATCAACCGGACCGGGTCGACCCCGTCCACCGCGATCGGCGGCGCCCGGACCTGGACGCCGTTACCGTTCACCAGGGCGCCGGTCAGCAGGATCTCCTGAAATGGTTCCCAGGTCATCCAGACCAGCCCCTCAGCCTTTTTTCTCTTCGAATGTGATCCACGGTTTCCCCCCTCGACAAACCTGAATTGAGCAGGCGCTATACCCGGCCATCCCCGAGATGATCGCAACGACCGGGAGGAAAAACCTCCCGTCGTTGTTGGTGAGCATCGCCATGGATTCCAGGAGCGCGAGCGCTCCGATCGCTACGATCTGCACGTTCTTCACGTGCACACCTCAGTATTTCCGCAGCTGTTCCGTCACGACGTTAACGCTGCCGCTAACGCCGGCAGAGCCCGCAATGATGTTCAGGTTCAGGCTGCCGAGACCGGTGACGTCATACCAGTCATCGATATTCTGCGGGTCGCCGAACTCGAGCGGCAGACACCCATGCGGGTCGTACCCGGATACGCCGAGATTTGCGAGTCCCCCCTGTGCGGACAGGATCGTTGTGGGATTGAGGACCGTTGTGGCTGCATCGGTGATGACCTCTGCAGCAGTGACGCCGAGTCCTGCGACCCTGAGGTCCATGGTGGGCATGACGTAATACGCACGGCCACCGGATACCAGCTGGGCCGCCAGATACTCTTCAAAGCGGCCATACTTAGTATGGACCCACTTCTCGATCTTGGTGGTATAGGAGTTCAGCGGGATTGCCGCGTCGTTGTTCTCGCTCAGTTTGAGCTGGTCGTAGATCTGGTAGGGTGCATACCCGGCTCCGACCCCCTGGAGCATGAGTTTCCGCAGGACCCGATCGCGCGGGATAGTGACCTGCTGCATCGAGCCCGAGGCACCGCAGGTGTAATTGAAGATCTCCTTTGCCGTCAGGAATCCCATAAACGTGGGTTTCTTGGCGTCGAACGCCCGTTCGGTCACCGACATTACGGCAGCGGTCGCAGCGGTATCTGCGGTGCGGTAATTGTGGGTGATGAGCAGCTGCGGGTTCTGGTATTTCGAGCAGTCGAGACCGAGGCTGGGATCCCAGAGGTATCGGCCGAAATTCAGCCGGAACGTGGATATCGTCATCGCAGGCGCCGAATCCGTCACGAAATTGTAGGACGGTTTGCCCACATCGTAGAACTCAAGGCCCTGACACTCCATACCGGACAGGCTCCAGAGCACGTCCGAGCCGTCAACGACCTGAATCTTGGATACGTTCGCTGCAGGATGGGCTGACGGTGCAGTGCCGGCGGTCGTGGCCTTATACTCGATATCGATCTGACTGATGAAGTCGGTTGTCGAGAGCGGGATCATCCGGGTTGTTGGTGTAGTGGCTACCTCATCAGAGATGAGGACCACATCGCGGTAATTCATGGCAAAAAACCCCCTGAATTACGTGGTTAGCTCCCGGCAGTCTTCATCGCGATACGTTTTGCCGTAAGGGCAGCGCCGATCTGCTGGACACGCTGGTAGTTCGAGGGGTCGCCGCGCGGTTTCCTGTCGCTCATATCGACACCCGCGATCACCGCGAGATACGGGTCCTCTCCCGCCTGGTAGTCAGACTGCGCAGCCTGGACGCCCGGCCCGAACCGGTCACCGCCGAGTGTTGCGGCCTTGTTCTGCCATTTCTGCGTGCCGGCGGCCTTCACGCCACCCGCGAATTTAGCCTGGATATTTGCAGCGGATACTGCCGCCTTGAAGTTAGGTGCGGCTGCTGCTGCAGCGGTCGCCCAGTCGGTCTTCGGTGCTTTGACACCGGCCACGTAGTTCGCTGCACGGGTCGGTGTGATCGTCGCCCAGGTATTAGCTGCGGCGGCGGCTGTTGGTACTGTCGGTTTCACCATTGAGACATACACATCCTGAGCGATCCGAGGACCGCCCGGTGATGGGAAAGTATATCAAATGACCGGAATAAAGGCTTTTAGACGGTTTAGCGCATTTTGCGACCCGTAGGAGGTTCAAAATTGGTTCACACCACAACCAGGACTGAGTGGGAGGCCCGATACGTGTCGCAGTATCTGGCCGACTTTTATCCCGCTGCGACAGTCATGCATCGCGTTCCGATGGGTGATATCCCCGCGGACCTGAAAGCTGCCGTCGGCGACCAGGCAGCGTTCCAATGGTTCCGCCCGTCCCGGCCGGTTGCCGATGCAATCGCGATCACCCCTACGACGCTGATCCTCATCGAGGGGAAGATATTCAACCCGAACCAGGCGATAGGACAGCTGCTCTTCTATTCTCGCCTGATCGACTTCACGCCAGAACTGCGGCCGTATGTGTCGCTGCCCCGGGTGTATCAGGTCGTGACAGCACGGGAACCGCCCTGGGCGACGCATGCACAGGAATTCACGGACGTGCAGATCGTAGTCTACGCCCCGGACTGGATCCAGGACTACTATAATCATCTGCAGAGCTATTGGACCAAGAACGCCCGGGCAGCGAGGACCACACGCAAACAGACCCTTACGGCGTTAGGTTTCACGTCGGGAGCGACATGAATGAAAGTTGAAAAGCCAAAGATCCAGAACCTGGACCCTAAGACGCTGGAGATCCCGGCGGTTCGTATCGACTCGGCATTCGACCAGGACATTCTCGAGATGTTCGCGGATGACGTGAAAAAAGCCGGCATCGAGCAGGCCCTGATCGTGGGAAAGTCTGACGGTCATCTCTGGGTGATCGACGGCCGGCACCGGCTCGAGCAGGCGCTGCTGAACGGGTTCCCCTCGGTCCCCTGCATTGTCCGGGACATGGACCTCAAACAGATCCAGATCCGGAACCTGGTCTCGAACCGGCTGAGGGGTAAGACCAAGTTGAGCGAAGAGATCAAGGTGATCGGGGACCTCTACAAGGTCCACGGCGCAACCATCGATGAGATCGTGGATAAGACCGGTATACGCCGGGAGCGCCTTGAGACGATGATACTCATCACCCAGGCCCACCCGGAGATCCTGGACGCACTGGATGATGAGAAGATCTCGTTTGCCGCGGCGACTGAGCTGATACGGTTCAAGGATCAACGTCACCAGCACTCGATGCTGATGTCGTGCATACAGTATCACCCGAAAGCCGCGGACCTCCGCACGTGGATCACCGAGTCCATCAAACAGATCGAAGAGCAGGGGAAAGCTACGGCAGCCGCAGCGCCCACGGGCCCCCCGGTAATGCCGACCGCGCCCTGCGCATGCTGCCAGGCGGAATTCCCGGTACGGCAGCTCGCCGCTATACCCCTATGCCGGTCATGCCACAGTCTGCTGATCCAGGCATACGATGAGGTCCAGAAACTCGAGAGGACCGAGAAGGAAAAGCAGACTATCACCGCGGCGGATATTGGAACCGTCGAAGAAATTGTCGGGGGACCCTCATGAAAATAGGCTCGCATGCACGCACGCAAGCAATATTTTCTTCGAGACCGCAAAGGAAGCTCGAGAAACAAAAATCGGGAGCGGGGGGGGATAATCCGTCTGATTCTGGCATATCCGGCAGGAAACGCTGGCACACCCGATGTGCGGCACGGATCCAGGCAGCCGTTGGCACGTGTCACACAATCGTGCGATCGGCATCGGATCCACCTGGCATGATCGGCACTGCACCGGGATATCCCGGGGAAAAAGGATGAAATATGGCAGCACCAGTATCGCAAAACTACGTCACCATAGGGCCCGGGCAGACCGCCAGCATGCGGTTCGACCAGGCTGTGGAGTCTGCGGCAACCCGGAAGGACCCGAAGACAGGCATCACCAGCGATGTGAAAACGCTGGTATTTCATGTGATTGAGCTGAACGGACAACCTGTCAGCACCATCTACAGCGTCATATCGGCGACACTGCAGCAGGCCTTTCAGCCCTACATCGATAAGGGCACCTACATGAAGTATCGATTTATGATCACCCGCGGAAGCGGGGACTGGGACGCGCCCCGGATATCGGCAGCAGTCCCTCTGTAACAAGGAGTGAAGACTTACGACATTTGATTATACAACCCTCGTGCCGGTGGCCATCGCAGTATTATACTGGGCGATCGGCGCAGCTGAGAACGCCGTCTCGAGTACAAAAACACCGTTCAGCCTGCAGGCCACAGTACAGACCATCGGGTCCGGTATTGTCATCGGGTTTCTGCAGGGCATGGCAGGCCTGACTGTGGACCCGTCAAGTATCACACTGATCACCGCGATCGACACGGCCGGCCCGATCGTGCTCTCTAAGTTCCTCGGCAGCGTCACCGGGACAAGCACCGCGATCGCGGCACCTGCGGCAGCCTCGAGCTCGAGCTCGAGCGGATCCGTACCGGCTGCATCCACAACCCAGCAGGGGGCCGGGTTAGGATTTACAGCGCTACCAAATTACCAGGTCGTGAAATCCGGAAGCCCGGCAAATCTCACGCTGAAATTCGATACACAGATCACGGACCTCTGGATCGACTGGCAGGATGGATCTCCCGTGCAGCATGTGGCGACAGGGTCAACCGGCATAGCTACGATATCGCACACGTATACGCTGACCACGGCAGAGCTGCAGACTGCGACATCGAAATATACCGGCCATAAATTCAGCCCGGTGTTTACGATTGCGGATAACCTGGGCCACGTACAGAAATTCGATTATGCCTCGAGCGGCTTTACTATCGACTGCTCCATTGTTGTGAGCAGCTAAAATCACTGCCATCTATATATGGCAATCTTTTTTTAGCAGTCAAGCTCAGGTCCGGATGGAGTTTCCCATGTCAACACCAAAAAAGAGAACTGATGTCGGTCGGCAGAAGCATACCGACCGTTGTGCCATTGCAGAGAACACATCGTACCGGGACGTGCTAGTCACAGGGGTAGCAGGCCTATGACCATCATAGAATCTCTCGCACCAGCACAAAAAACTTTCCTCGGTTTCCTTGCCGAGCAGGCGGGCCTCCGGCCGAACGCCCGGACCCTCTATGCGGTGGGGCCGGACGGGTCACAGCGGGTCCTTATCCCGTCGGGTAAGGACCGGTACGATCGGTATGTCTTCATGCACGTGGCCGAGTTGACCGGGCGAGAGACCGATCAGGATCTCCGGACCCTGGCTGCCCAGGTCCCGCACGTGAACCTCGAGCGGGTCGCACCCTGGCAGATCGAGAATACGACATATATCTATCTCGTGGATCGTTTTTCCTGCAAGTTCATGGCAGCCCGGACCCGGCGCATGGGTGCGCACGTGATGATGAGATATTGGTTCTTTGCCCAAAAGTTGGGTGAAGACCAGATCATGTACCGGGTCCGGAGGCTCATATCGATGAACCTGGAGTCCCGGGCGCGGAAGATTGAGGAAGCCTGCGCACACCGCCACGTGGTCCCATACGGCCCCGTCGCTGCCCTCGTAGAGGCATTTCACCAGGCTGCACGTCTTCTGGACCGATTCTCGCGGGACCTGATCGTGCGATCGACAGGGTCACGCGAGAATGGAGTATCTGCAGGTCTCGCGATCGGGCAGGCTGCCCGGGCAGCAGCAGCAGTGGTCCTGCAGATCGTCCAGGACAACCTGATCAAACTGTACGAGCCCGTCCGGACGCTCCTGTCGATCGAGTATCCGGAGATGTGCGGGCCTCCAGCACCCCCCGCGCTTCGAGGGTAAATCGCGATAGAGGTCTTTTCCTTGGCAGATCTCAACTGGTATAGCATGCGCGGACCTGCGGATCGCGAAAAAGGACCCTATTTTGGCAGTGCTAATTGTGCGCAGAACAGGTATTCTGCGACAAAGTAAGAGTGGTGTTACAGCAGCACTATATAGTGGTGTGGCTTACAGGCACATGCTGGATTTGTCCAGCAGGAAGCGAAACTTTGAACGAGATCTGGAAACACTGCCTGCCCCCAGGCATCGGGCCGGTCACCTATAACCGGTCCGGAGTGGCTCTGGGCTGGCTGTTCACCTGCCCGTACTGTCTCACACAGATCGACAGTCACCACTACGCGCACGATATCGACTTCGAATTCGTGTGCTCGACACACCTGAAAGCGTGCCGGGACCACAATCAGTCGAACGCGGTAAAATCCGCACTGGCACAGCTCACGGACATCACGGACCGGGAGGGCCGGCCCATGTATCATACCCCGGGGGTGTATCATGAGTGATCTCCCAAATATAGACCGTAAGAAGCTGCTCGATCTACTCCACGAAATGAAAGAGCAGAATCGACCCGGATGCCGTGGACGGAGGATGGAGGCCTTTTGCTCATCAAAGATTGATGTACTGGATATGATCACTGCCGAGGTTATTTTTGGAAGGCTGGATGTGTAAATATGGGCTATACCACCTATTCAGACTGTGCGGCCTGCGAAATGGTCGGCCGGTGCGACGCTCACGTGACCGGGGGCACCTGGCATCATCGCGAAGGCGTCGATCCTTGTGTGTTCAAGGCATACGATATGGGAACCCGTGGCGAGAATCGGGTCAAAGCCGGGAGAAACAACCATGAGTAAAATATGGGCCTGCCGTGAAGATGTGGATACGGCAGTCAATACCATCGCGATGATACACCGGAGCACCGGGACCCTGCCCCCTGAACTGCTGCAGGCCTACAAGGAGATCCTGGAGGGCACCAGCAAGGGCCTGGTCGCCCGGTTCTATGAGATGCTGGCGATCAAGCGACCGGAGGTCATGCCGCTGTTCACGAGCCGGATCTCGCCCGGGGGTATGTAGATGTTCTACGCATGGCACAGCGATATCGGCAGGCTGACTGTCGCTATAGGCGCTATGATTGACCTGCGGGACGAGTTCAACACCCTGGTCGGCGACCGATCCTATGAAATAGCGCTTGCTTACCTGGGGGAATATATCAATGAAGAGTACCCGGACATGCGCCCGTGGTTCCGGATACACCGGCCGGTATTTGTGATCCGGAACATGCAGACCAACCGGATCGAGGCCGTTATCGGCGAGGTGGACATATGATAGTCCTGGACCATCTGCATCTCGAATATATCCGCAGGGACACCAATATGCCGGGCACTGAGGGCCTACATGTTGAGTTCAGGCATGAATCGATCGACCGTGAGCTGTTCCGCGATCTCCTGGACGCGATGATATTTGTATCAATGATGGAGCCCTCTCAAGCGGTCGCTGCGCAGCCGGCACAAGACACTATCGATACTCCTGTGGCACAACTGGCACCGGTCAAGACAACACCGGTGAAGATAGATCTGATCCCGGTCTTCGCACCTGGTGACCGGATACGCGTGATCGCCGACAGCAAGACAACGAAGACGGGAGAACTCGGCACCGTCGTTAAAATAGCGCGATCACTGGTCCTGGTCGAATTCGGCACGGATGACGGCCGATGGGTCATGCGCCGGAAATGCGAGCTGGTCCCACCGGATGGCGGTGCCCTATGATTGTCAGCAAAGTTGAATTCCTGGCTAAACTGTACGAGATGGGGAAAATCGAGTATCTTCTTTTCATGGCCGGGCTGCTCGCTCCCGTGGAGCACCTCAGGGCCTGCACCGTGCTGAACGAGCTTGAAACCCGCGTAAGATGCTCGCCTTTGGAATCCTGGGAGATCGAGGATATATGACCGACATCAACCTGCCCTTACTGTGCCCCTACGCGGTCCGCGGGCCGGATACCTTGTGCAACGAGGGCCGGCCGCATATGATGGACCGGGGGCCTGCATCGGTCCGCTGCGCGTCCTGGGGTCTGATCTACAGCCAGCCAACGGGTGAACCGCTGGGATACGGCTGTGCCCGGCTACAGCTGAACGGGAAACCCCTCATCCTGGTCCGGCTGCCGGAAAAACCGGGGCCGGCTCCAGTGTCACCTGCGAAGGCCGGGAAGACCGTCGACAAGCTGCTCGATGCCGAGAAAAAGGATACCTGCCATTATTGCTGCAGCCAGGTTCCCGAGGCCGAGCTCGCGAAGGTCCAGGGCCTGACCGGTATCCGATGCTGTCTCAAGTGCAGCAAGAACGATGACATCATCGACAGGTGGAAAAAGGAACGGGTATGAGCTACTGCCGGCACATGACACGGGCAAACTGGCGGGAATACTGTGTGACGTGCGAGCGGTGGACCCGGTTCGGGTGTTATCTCGACCGTAACCCGCACGTCCCATACACCGGCAGCCCGGAGGCATACAAGTGTCGTGGACGGACAATCGTCAGGCACTTGTTGTAGTGTCGCTGGATACTACCGTCTTCTCTTTTCCGAGGACCAGTTCATTGATATACGCTGCCCGGGCCGCGGCATAATCGGCCGATTTGCCGTAGGTCGGATACGCGGCCTGTAGGTCGGCTACGGCCATACGGCCGTCCACGGTCCGCTTCTCCAGGGCCCTGATCCATTCGGTGTTGACCTTATCGAGCAGGTCCTGGTCCTGCAGGTCCATGATCGCCATCGCGTCGTCGCTGCTGTATCCGCCGGCATCGAGCGCTGCAGCGGCTGCCTGTTTCGTCACGGTGCCGGCCACATATTGTTTCTCGATATCGGACCGGGTCAGGGTCTTATTGTCGAGGACGCTGGTGAGTTTTCCGGTCTTCTTGACCGTGAGATACAGGACCCGTGCGTTGATCTTCGCGGGGTCGAGGTTCAGCGTGGCGTATGCGGCCCGCAGCTGGGTCTCGGTGCTGCGGCCGTTCAGGAACTGGAGCTCGTAGCCGTTCTGCAGGTCCTTGTTGGTCTCGTAGGCCTGGAGTGCGGCTACGCCGTCGAGGATGGGCTGGGCGTCCGTGCTGGAGATATTACGCGCAGCCAGGGCAGCCAGGTATGCCGATTGCGTGAGATACCCGTCTTTGAATGCGGTCCGCTGCTGGGTCTGGATGCTGCCGATATCGGATTGGACGGCCCGCTGTTTGAGGGTGTCCAGGATGATCGGCACGTCATCAGGGGAAAACCCGCTTTTCTGGATCTGCTGCTGCAGCCAGGTGATATCGGGCAGGCCGACCGTAGTCATCCGCTGCAGGTTGCGCATACCCAGCGCCTGCCAGATCGTGGCCTCGAGGTCCGGTATCTGTGTCTCCTGGATGCCGGTATACCTCAGTTCCTCGGCATACTCATCCGGCGTGGCTTTTCCCCAGTATACGAGTTTCACCATCTCCTGGGGCCGGACCCGCCAGGGCTGGATCACCCTCATGATATCGTACCGGACCGGGATCTCGATCAGGGCCTGCCGGACCGGTCCGGTATATGCGTCGCAGAGTGCCGAGAATCCGATCGTATCGTGGATGAAATGCCCGATACCTCCGGTGCCCAGGGTCTTCGTGGGCATCGCGAACTCGGCGAGGTCGGAAGCGATCTCGAGCGTGAGACCCAGCTGGATGATCGGCACCAGGGCGCCTTTGAGCTGTGCGACGGTATCCGCAGGGACCTGTTTACCCTTACCGCTCATTGCGGTGACCATCATCTGCAGGACCGGGTCCAGGGCCTCCCCGATCGCGGTGCCGATGCCGGACTTGTCGCCGGTAAGGTTCGCGGATAGCAGATCGGCGATCGCTATCCCGATATCCCCCTCGAGCGCGTCGAATCCCCCCACGATCGCTTTCGCGATGGAACCGAACGGCCCCAGGTCCTCCTGGGATCCCACACGGGCTTTGGTATCTGCGATCGCTGCCTGGACCCGGGGGTCTGCCGCGATCCCGGGGTCGAGCGCCGATACGTAGGAGTTCAGGCCGTCTGACCCGGAGATCTGCTGCATGTTGCCGATCGATGCCTGCACCTGCCAGTTGGTATACCAGGCCGAGATGCTGTCGAAAAATCCGAAAATACTGTCGAGTAGTGATGCCATACCTTACCCCCCTGGGCGCTCGATGCTGTCGAGCAGGATCTCCAGGAGCGCCCAGAGCGACCCGGAAAAATGCGAGGCCTGCCGGCCGACCATCGCGATGATCTGGTCCAGCAGCCATACGAAGGATCCTTCGAACGACGACCAGCTGTTCTGCAGCAGCGTGAATCCCTGGGTGATGAGATATCCCAGCTGAGCGGTCACCAGGCCGATCAGCTGCTGGGATATCGAGGCCCACCAGCTCTGCATGTATGCCTGCAGCGCTCCGGACTGGATCCATCCCCAGACCGCCTGCGCGAGACCCCCAGACACATTCGATACGTAGGACCATGACAGATTAGCCTGCTGGAGGGCCGAAATCGCGAGCTGAGTGAGGTAGCCGGTCGCATATGCGTAGGCAGCCTGGGCCTGCTGCTGGGCAGCGAGAGCGAGACTCGTGAGGTAGCCGGTCGCATATGCGTAGGCAGCCTGGGCCTGCTGCTGGGCAGCGAGAGCGAGACTCGTGAGGTAGCCGGTCGCGTATGCGTAGGCAGCCTGGGCCTGCTGCTGGGCACTGGCAGCCAGGGACCACACGGTGCCGACCGCGTAGTCCCAGGCCTGCTGTGCCTCGCCGTAGGCCTGCTGCGCCTGGCTCGCGACCGAGTCCACCCAGCCGCTGAACGACCCGAGGGATGATGCTGCGTTCTGCAGGTAAGATCCCGCGGACTGCAGTGGTCCCCCTATATACGGGCCGATCAGGGGGACCTGAAATGCCCCGGACCCCGCATTGATACACCAGGAGCCGGCTGCCGATATGGCACCGGCTACGTCATCGATCGCCCACATGAGGGCATCACGCCGAGAACGTGGTGCCGATCGCGGTATGCGCTACGGTTGCGTCCTTGATCACGGCAGCCTTGAGGATGTCCTGGGTGAGCCCGTCTTTCGGCAGCGTCACCGTGCCCTTGAGTCCCTTGTCTGTGCTATACGATACGTCCACCAGGTGAACGATTTTCCCCGGGGTCGAGAAATCGTCCCGGGGCGTGATCGCGTCGATTGTGGCTTGCATGTTATATCACTCCTGATAGTCTAATGGATAATTGTTCCGAACCTCGCACCAACACGTATGGTATAGGTCTGATGTGCCGATACAGATGGTGCCGGCGTGCCTGTGATCCAGACATCGTGTAAGAGAGATCCGGTATGGGACCCACCCATGACCAGCAGGTTACCATCGCTCAGCACAACGGCACCGAACGAATCACGTATTGACCATTGAGCGTTCGTGGTGAGTGCAGCCCAGGTCTTGCCCTGGTCTGTCGATACATACACGTCATCGTGATCAACCGTGCTGTATCCGCCCATGATCACGATATCCCCATCGGACAACGTA
>Ga0074046_10003525_pt1 | contig 13051 bp, 13 predicted proteins | sample BogForMeECP23OM3_FD_94441 | JGI IMG/M metagenome (GOLD analysis project Ga0074046, IMG submission 94441) | Bog forest soil microbial communities from Calvert Island, British Columbia, Canada - Bog Forest MetaG ECP23OM3 | ecosystem: Environmental > Terrestrial > Soil > Wetlands ...
CCGTCGCTGCCGCGCATTCTTTCGGGCAAGGAGCCAGCGGTTGCGGTCAACAACCTGAACGATTTTTCCGTTGGCGGAAAGAATCCCAACGCCGCGCCGATGGCAAACACCTTTGAAGCCATGTACGACCACTCGGTGGACGCTGTATTGCACGGCACCGGGCAGGAAACTTTCGATGCAGTCAAGACGCTGAAGGCAGCCGATCCGGCGCGCTACACGCCGGCGGCCAACGCGAACTATCCGAAGGGACGATTCGGCGACAGCCTGAAGCAACTGGCGCAACTGATCAAAGCGAACCTCGGAGTGCAGGTGGCATTCGCCGATATCGGCGGTTGGGACCATCACGTCAACGAAGGCAATACCCAGGGACAAATCGCCAACGTGCTGGGAGAATTCTCGCAATCGATTGCCGCATTCTGGACCGACCTTGGCGATCTCGGAGAAGACACGGTGGTTGTAACCATGTCCGAATTCGGCCGCACCGCCCGAGAAAACGGCAACCGCGGCACCGACCACGGCCACGCCAATGTAATGTTCGTACTGGGCGGGCCGGTTCGCGGCGGGAAGGTCTACGGACGCTGGCCGGGGCTGGATCAAGCGCAGTTGTATGAGAGCCGCGACTTGGCAGTGACTACGGACTTCCGGTTGGTGCTTAGCGAAGTGGTGTCGCGGTATTTGGGGAATAGGGATTTGAAGACGGTGTTTCCGGGATTCGAGAATGGAACAACAAGCTTTCTTAAATTGCTAGGCTGAGGACGTCAGAGGAACTCGATCCTTTTCACGTTCCTTGTATTGAGATATACGCCTTGCCCGGTAATGGAATACTTCTCCGTTAGTTGTTCGTCCACTCTCTTTGCGTCAGCAAGCAGAAAATCGTTGTCTTGCGCGTCGGGGTCAAAAGTGAAGTCCTTAATCCAACCAAAATAAATTGAGCCATCGTCCACATACACCACGGCATAATCATTGGTCGGTCGATTAACCTTGGCCCAAATCGACTGAGGGTCTGGAGCTATTCCTTCCCAACGCGGCCAGTGCGCTGCCACGAAAAAGCGCGCTCGATACAGACCGACAAGGATGATTCCTCCGAACAGACCAGCTAGCAGAAGAGCTATTACAAAACGGGAGGCTGGAAACCCTGGCGCACTGCTGTGAAGCCCGCCGTGCAGGAAACGACCATCCACGCTGCGTATCAAGGCTGCAAGAATGACCCCGTATATCAGACTCCAAGCTACCTGAAGAAATTCGCTGAGCTTCTTTGCAGGGTATTTCGCACGGAAAAACTGAAGGGCAATGAAACCCGGCATCACGTAGACGAGAAAGTCGACTAAATGCTCGGCGGGTTCACCCACGCCTGGCACGGCCATAGACTAGCTCTTCTTTGCTGTATCCGGTTTGCTCGATCCGACGTTCTGGTTCTGTGCCTGATTGGGTCTACCAGTGGGGGGAGGCACGCTTGGCTTGGGCCGCGTATGGGTAAAGGACCGCTGGAAATCATCGTTAACGTGAACTGCTTTTTCAGAAACTCGATCATTTGCCAAGCAGCACCTCCACAATGTGTCTCGCTTTGATTTTAGCACGCACTAACTGCTACCGCTCACAGTTCTATCAGCACATCCCCACCCTCAATCTTCACCGGATACACGGCAATCTTGGCCCCCGGCGCGCCGGCCTCGCCTGTCTTAGGATCCCACTCCCAGCCGTGCCAGGGGCAAACAACTTTCCCTCCTGAAATCACGCCTTGGCCGAGCGGGCCTCCGCGATGCAGGCAGATGTTTTCCATGGCGCTGATTTCGCCGTTCACGTTGGCGACGCAGACGGTCTTGTCTCCGCAGGGGAATTCTTTGGCTTCGTTGTTGGCGGGGAGTTCGGATTGGGTGGCGATTTTCACGAAGGGCATGGCTGCTCGCGGGATGTCGCGCTGAGCGTAGGGGTCCTTCGACTTGCCCTCACCGCGCAGGCGCGGCTCGGGCGGCGCTCAGGATGACAAGAGTATATAGCAGTGGTCGAAACTGAAGGCTGAAGGCTATTTCGGCTGCATGGTCTGCGCGACCATTACCTGGCGCTTGAAATTTTCCATCATGCGCTCTTCGAGGCGCACTTCGGTGGGGCGCTTGGCTAGCGTCATGGTGTCGATCTTGTCCTGCAGTTTGAGCAGCGCGTAAAACAAATTCTCCGGACGCGGCGGGCATCCGATCACGTACACATCCACCGGCACGATGCGATCCACGCCCTGCAGCACGGCATACGTATTGAACGGACCGCCGACCGATGAGCAGGCGCCCATCGAAATCACCCATTTCGGCTCCGGCATCTGGTCGTAAATTCTCTTCACCACCGGCGCCATCTTCAGCGTGACGGTGCCGGAAACGATCATCAGGTCCGACTGCCGTGGGCTGGGGCGAAATACCTCCGAGCCAAAACGCGCGATGTCGAAGCGCGCAGTTGAGGATGCGATCATCTCGATGGCGCAGCACGCCAGGCCAAACGTCATCGGCCAGAGCGCCGACTTACGCGCCCAGTTGAAGACGTAGTCCACCGTCGAGATCATGAAATTCTTTTCGAACTTGTTTTGGAGCCAGCTCATGGGGCCTCGTTCGATACAGGATAACCCAAGAATCATACGCCGGGGCGTGATGCAGGTCACGCTTCCGCTAGTGGCTAGTAAATTGTGTACCCCGGCGCCGGATTCCGTACATCGGGCTTCGTCGCCATTAATAGCAGCGCGCCAATCCGCTTGAATGCTTTCATATCATCCAACGAATGGAATGACGTTGTCTGGTAATTTTCCGGTGTGGGCGTGTCGTCGGGAATCTGCGCGTACTCCACGTTTTGGAACGCGTGCTTTTTCAGCAGTTCAACGTACTCCGCGGCTGAACGAACATGCACCGGCACTTTCAACTTGGGCACCCATTGCAGCGAATATGGATTGTCGTTATAGAGATTGATCAAAATGAAAAGCCGTCCATGCGGGGCCATGACGCGAAACAACTCGGCCAGGGCTCGGTCCTGGTCCGGGTAGTAATAAAACGACTCCACCGAAAGCACCTTGTCGAAAAAGTTTTCTTCCCAGGGAATCTGCGCGGCCGAGCCGACTACGAACATCACGTTCTCGAAATCTTTCGAAGCGGCTCGCGCCTGGCGGATCATTTCGTCGGAGATATCGATTCCTACCGCCTGCCCGAATCCCTCCGGGCCTTCGCCAACCATGCGCGCCAGCAGCCGCGTTGCCCAGCCTGACCCGCAACCGAGATCGAGAATGCGCTCGCCCGGACGCGGGTCCATGCGGCGCATGGTTTTTTCGGTGATGTCGAGGTGATGGCGCTCCATTTTCGCACCCTCACCGTCATCGGCCCAGCGGTTGAATTCGTGTTGCAGGCGATCGTCGGGAGACTGCGGTTTGTCTGGCATAGAACGCTATTACCTCCTGGCTGTCTGCTCTAGATCCCAGTGTCATCCTGAGCGAAGCGAAGGACCTATGCATTCCAGCGCTGCGAGCAAATCCATAGGTCCTTCGCTTCGCTCAGGATGACACTCAATTAAGTTATGTCGCGAATTTGCTTGGCACGACGCGGCAGTTCCTAGCTGGTAACACTGCGCAACTCCTCAAAGAACGTCGGATACGATACTCCGGCCGCGTCCGCACCGTGAATCGTGGTCTCGCCTTCGGCTCGCAACGCGGCTACGGCGAATGCCATGGCGATGCGGTGATCGCCGAACGAATCGAGTTTGGCGCCATGGAGATGCTGGCCGCCGGGAATCTTCATTCCATCGGAACGCTCTTCCACTTCCGCACCCATTTTTCGCAGATTGGCGGCTACGGCTGCGATGCGGTCTGACTCTTTCACGCGCAACTCCTTGGCATCGCGAACTTCGAGGCCGCCATCGGAATATGGCGCAACTGCCGCCAGCACCGGGATCTCGTCTATCAATGCAGCCGTGTCCGCGCCGGCGATTAGGGCCCCCTTCCACTCCGCTCCGCGCGCTTCAATCGTGCCTACCAATTCGCCCTGATGTTCTTCCAGATGCGCAACCGAAACCTTTAGTCCCATCTGAATCAGGATATCGAGCAGCCGCGCCCGCGTCGGGTTCATCAGAATTCCGGGCAGCGTGATCTGGGATCCGGGAAACAACGCCGCGGCGCAGAGAAAGAACGCGGCACTCGAAAGATCGCCGGGCACATGCGCCTCAATCGCGCGCAGCCGCTGTCCGCCCACGATGCGCGACGCATTGCCCTGGCGCTCGACTTCCGCTCCAAAGGCGCGGAGCGCGATTTCGCCATGATCGCGGGTGCGAATGGGTTCCTCGACAACCGTCTCGCCTTCGGCAAACAGTCCGGCAAACAGCACGCACGATTTCACCTGCGCGCTGGCTACTTCCGGCTTGTAGTCGATTGCCTTGAGCGGTCCGCCTTGTATCTTGAGCGGCGGCCGTGCGCCCTCGCTCGACGAAATCTTCGCGCCCATCTCGGAAAGCGGCTTCATGATGCGGGCCATCGGCCGCCGCGAGAGCGATTCATCTCCGCACAGCTCGCTCGAAAAGTGCTGGCCGGCCAGAATTCCGCTTAACATGCGCATGGTGGAGCCGGAATTTCCGCAATCGAGCACCTTTGCCGGAGGGTTCAGACGCGGCCCCAGGCCGCGGACTTCAATTGTTCCGTCGTCGAGATGTTTCCACTGGCAGCCGAGAGTGGCCACGCAATCGAGCGTGCTCTGGCAATCGCGCGCGGCTGAAAAATTCTGGAAACGGCTGGAGCCCTCGGCAATCGCCGCCAGCATGGCGTAGCGGTGCGAGATGGACTTGTCGCCGGGGATGCGAACGACTCCGCGCACCGTGCGCGCGGGACGGACGACGACGTTCGAATCATCTGGCATGGATTCACTTGAGGTTTTGTCATCCCGAGCGAAGCGAGGGATCTGCAGTTCGCCGCAAAATGCAGATCCCTCGCTTCGCTCGGGATGACAATTCACAAAAAGGTGCGAGCGACCCCGGCCTATGACGCGCGCACTCTTCCGGCGGCTTCGGCGAGAATTTCCTTAGGGATTTCCCGCAGCTTAACGCTAAATTCGAACATGGGCGTTTCCGTTCCGCGGCCCCACCGGCCTACCTCCCAATGCGCGCGGATAAACTTGACCTCGGGCCGCGCCGCGAGATCGAGCAGCAGCGGAGCTTCTTCGCGATAAAACTTCTGCGGAAAAGCCGCAACCGGCTTCGGATCCCACGTCGCGCCATCCGCTGACGCGAAGATGCTGACATCGAGCGATTCCTGCTCGATGATGTTGGTGATGGCGAGGGTCACCAGGAAAATCCGGCCCTGTGCCCGGCTTACGTCGAGGGCAGGACCGTCTCCTTTGGCGTTGACCACCGTATTTTCGGGAACTACGAAGGCTTCCATCATGACGCGGAGATTTTAGCAGAGAGACCACGCCGCTGGCTGTGACAAGACGCAGCGCATATCATCGACATGCGGAAGTGAGGTTTCAGTTTCTCTTGGAAAGGCTCGACAAGGCGGCCGTCGCGACCATGCTGGCCGGCATGTGCACCTTTCTCAACGTCTACTCGACCCAGCCCTTGCTGCCGCTGTTGCGGGAAACGTTTCATGCTTCCGAGTTGGCAGTCAGCCTCACGGTGAGTGCGACGATTTTTGCCACCGCTCTCACCGCGCCTTTCATCGGCATGATTGCGGAGCGCCGCGGACGCAAGAAAGTCATCGTACCCTCGCTGTTTCTGCTGACGGTACCCACTGCCTTGGCGGCTACTTCCACCAGCCTCGGCGCGTTGATCTTCTGGCGTTTCGCGCAGGGCATTTTCGTGCCGGGCGTCGTCGCGGTCATGCTGGCATACATCAATGAGGAGTGGGCCGGACGCGGCGTAGGCCGCGCCATGTCTGCGTATGTGGCGGGAACCGTGCTGGGCGGGTTTCTCGGGCGCTTTATCTCCGGCATCATCGCTGCTCACTGGCATTGGCGCGCCACCTTCCTGGTGCTTGCCGCCCTCAACTTGATCGGCGCGGTGGTAGTCCGCGCCTGGCTTCCTCTGGCCAAGAATTTCGTCCGTGCTGAACACCTGCAGCAGGTGTTGGATCATGCCAAGGGCCATCTGCGCAATCGGCGCCTTCTGGCCAACTTCGGCATGGGCGCGAGCGTGCTCTGCGCGATAGTGGGATGCTTTACCTATGCGAATTTCTACCTCGCCGCCGCGCCTTTCTATTTGAACTCGGCGCAGCTGGGCAGCATTTTCTTTGTCTATCTGCTGGGAGTTGTCATCACGCCGCAGTCCGGCCGCTTCCTCGATCATTTCGGATTTCGCCACACCACGGTCCTCTATTGCGCCATGATGATCGCGGGACTGCTCCTTACTTTGGTCCAATCGCTGCCCGTCGTCATCGCCGGCCTCGCTATCTTTTCTTCGGGAGTTTTCGTGGCGCAAGCGTCAGCCACGGTGCAGACCGGAGCCATCGCAGGCCGAGCTCGCTCCTCTGCCGCCGGACTCTACGTGGCGTTCTACTATCTGGGAGGCAGCGTGGGCGCTACGCTGACCGACCTGTTCTGGCGCTGGAAGGGTTGGCCCGGCTGCGTCGCCCTGTTGGGAGGAGTTTCGGTGCTGAGCTTGTGGCTGGCGCGCATCAGCAGCCGGCCGCTCGATCAACTTGACTCGGCCGAGATCGGACTGGTTGGCGATTGATACCTGTCGCCCAGGCTTCGAAAAATGTCCTCCTTCGTCCTCTCGCGATTCAGTTATTATCAGCTATAATTCCCGGCCAGTGAGGTTGGGACCTGTGAATCCTGCACACCCCAAGCTGCCAAGATGGAAGATTGCAGGCTTCTCACTGGCTGTCCTGTTGTGTATAGGCGCGATTGGGGGTTACCGGTTTCTAAATCCAACCGATCCACCCGACCAGGATCCGGATGACTCCTCCTACAACCTGACCAAGACGGTGCTCCCAGCCGGAATGCGCGATATGGATAAGGCGGTCCTGTCTCCAGACGGCTCGAAAGTATTGATTGACCGGAGAGAGACGAAACAGGACCTATCGGAAACGCGTTCGTTGGAGTTTCACGATGTAACAACAGCTTTCCGGACACTTGCGACCCTCCCGCTGCCCAACGTGCCACCGCCGCTGCCCGCACGGGCTGAGACGCGATTCGTATCCAAGGCGATTCATTTCTGCGATGGCGGGAAAAGCATCCTCGCCTACGAAGGCGGCTACAAGTTCTCCATCATTGATGCCCGCACCTACACGCAGAAGGCTTCCATCACCGTGACGGTGACGATCAACCGCTCGGCCGAGAACCCGCTCAACGACAATAATCCCCCCGTCGTTTTGGCCAGCGCCTGTGCCGCCAATGCGCCGGTCGCGGCGGTTGAGCTTGCGTTTGGGCCCTCTGGAACGGGCGTCACAAAGATCTTCGATCTTGATACCGGTAAGCAAGTATCGGAAATTGCGGCCGATGTGGTCGGGTATCCGATCAACATCGATGTCTCGCCCTCTGGAGCAAGCGCGGCAATCCTGTTCGTGAGATTCCAGCCGGTGGATCTCAGGCCACCTTATGATGCCGCAAAGTACAACGCCGATTTGGCGATCCTCGATTTGAATACACGCTCGTTGCGCAGCAGGATTCTATCCGGCATCATCGGCTCTCACGTGGCCTTTGCTGGAGAGGATCAGGTCGCAGTTGCCGGCAGCGGCGAAGCGGTTGCAGGTCGGGAAACCGCCGATCACTCGCAACAGAAGCCAGTCATCGAACTGTTCGACATTCACAACGGTTCCGTTGCGCAACGCTTCGGAGATCCGGCCGATGGGTCGCGAGCGTTTGTTGCGGCGTCCTCGGACGGGCGCTTCCTTCTTGGCTACACCGGTAAGGAGTGGATGTACCGTGAGGGCATGGCAAGCTATCTCCAGATTGACCGGGCGCGCTTCTCGATCTGGGATCGGCAAACCGGCAAGATCATGGCGCAGTCTCCTGGACTCCAAGTGTTCACCGTCGCCTATAAGCCCGTGGACTTCTCGCATGCCATCGGCAACCGCCCAACCCTGGACTACAGCCAGAAAGGCAACGCCGTCCTCGTGAGTTGGCCAGGTCTTTGGACGAAACGCCTTGAGGTATTCACCGTAAAATAACTTCCACTGGGCCACTACAGAACTTCGCCCGCAGTTGCTTTTGAAAGACGACCAAGGAATTCAGCGCTGAAAATCGCGTCTGATCGGGCTTCGCCCGACTTGGAGCGACGAGGGCGTCCCAAGAATTCTACCGACCCGCCGCATCCTCCAGAAACTGCCGCAACACTGTTCCCACCGCTTCCGGTTGCTCCCACGGCGCATAGTGGCCTGCTTTCGGGATCACCTTCAACTGGCTACCGGCGATATTCTGGCGCATCAGTTCACCGTCCGCTACGGTGGAGAGGACGTCTTCTTCTCCGATGGCGATCAGCGTGGGGACGTTGATGGTCTTCAGATCCGCTACTGAATCGGGGCGCTCCGCCATGCCGCGCTGCACCTGGTTGATATCCTCGGCCGACATTTTTCTCATCATGGTGCGCGCGCCGTCGACTAAGTCGGGACGCGTGGCGACGGTGGTGCGGCCCATCAGCTTCGGAACCATACTCTCGATGAAGGGTTCGGTACCCTGCTCGAGGACGACCGCCGCGGCTTTCAGCCGATTTGCGCGGGCCTCGGCGTTATCGGCCTGAGGGCGCGTGTCACAGAGCGCGAGCGCGGTTACCCTTTCGCGAAAGCGGCGCCAGACTTCGAACAGGATGTAGCCGCCGATGGAACAGCCGATGAACGCGGCCTTTCCGATGCCGACGGCATCGAGCACGCGGGCTATGTCGGCGGCGTGTTTGGACATGAGGGCAGGGCCTTCTCCTATCTCCGAATCACCGTGGCCGCGGAGATCGGGAAGAATCAGGCGGTAGCGCGTGTCGAGCGCGGCGGCTATCGGATTCCAGAATTCGTGATCGCACGGAAAGGGATGGAGAAGGACGACTGGCGGGCCGGTCCCGCGAATTTCATAGAAGATCTTGGCGTCGTCGCTGCGGAGGTGTTCCATGGGAGGAAATTAGAACATAGAGTCGAGCGAGGGAGCGAGGCTGACGCCGTGGACCTCAGGGGCTGAAGCCCGCGTTCTTAGCGCCGAATGCGCGGCCCTGAAGGGCCGCTCTTCCACGATCATCAACCGGCGACTAGCTCGTTACTGGCTGTTGCGACGCTGCAACCGGCATGAATAGCGGCTCCTCGGGGATGATGATCCATCCGAGCACGTAGGCCACGATGCCGGGGAAGATGCCGCAGGCGAGCGTGATGAAGAACCAGAGGATGCGCACGAGCGATACGTCGAGATCGAGATAGTGGGCCAGGCCAGCGCAAACGCCTCCGATTTTTCGGTTGGAGCGCGAGCGCATCAGCCTCTTGGGCGTGGGTGGAATCCCCACTACGTTGCCGCAGTGGGAGCAGAAGCGGCCATCCTCAGCGATGGCTTTGCCGCAAGCGTTGCAGTACATAGTGCGCGCCTCCTAGGGTAGGATACGGCAACGGCTGGGAAAATGTTCCAAGAACAGCTACTCCCGGTACGCATCTTTCATTCTCTTCCTGGCTTTGTCGGCTTCGGCGTTGGCCGAATTTGTGGCCACGACAGCCTCGTACTTCTTGACCGCCAGGTCGCGCTTCTGGAGTTGGTCATACATTTCACCGGCTCCCAGATTCGCTTTTTGCAGCAATTCCGGATCGGCTCCCGTGACCTCAGTCACCAGTTCGTAAGCCGCGGCTGCCGCCTGATATTTCTTCTCGCCGCGCAGCAGGTCGCCCAAGCCTAGCGCCGCGATTTCGTAGTGCAGACTGCCGTACTTTCCCTCGCGCCCGTTCTGCCAGACGCGGCGATATTGCTGTTCGGCTTCGTCGTTCTTGCCGGACGCCCGCAGCAGGTTCGCCTCTTCTAACGGCAGAAGGTAGTTGCGCGGAAACCGGGGACCGATCGTGCTTGCGATCTGCAAAGCCTCATCATAACGATGTTCGCGGCGCAGGAAAACCATGAGAACGATTCCGGCGTCGACGCTGGTTTCGCCGTTGGCGTGGTAGGCATCCCGCAGATACTGCAGTCCTTTTTCTTTATCTCCGCTCAATCCAACGAGGGCTACGGCGACCTTCACCCCCAGGGGCAAGCTCCCCATCACGTAGTTATGGGCACCCACTACCAGCTTGGCGTCGGTGTCCTGCGGAGCCAGTTCCAGGACCCGCTCGTGATCGCGGCGCGCTCCCACCGCATTGCGCAGAGAAGAGAACCAGGCGCGCTCGATGAGCGCGGTGTAAAGCGCGAACTGTCCGCGGGTAACGCCGCGGGCGTAGAGCATATCCACGTTGTTCGGGTCGCCGGCCAGTTCGGCGTTTTCCAACTTCTCGGCCTGCTGTACAAGCTGCTTGATACGTTCTTTTTCGGCAGGATCGGCGGGACGGTGCGCTTGTCCGATAAAACTGTCGTTCGAGTATTCCCCGCTGTTCATCGCGCCCATGCGATACAGTTCCCGCATCTGAACCGCCGAGAGCAGGTGATTCACGGCAAAAGGATCGTTCGGATGACGGGCCAGGATCCTCTCGAAATCCTGGATCGCGGCGTCGTGGTCGAGGTTGTAGTAGTGCTCGAAGGCGGCCTGGTTCAGCGGGTCGGGAGGACGGAATGCGGTCGAAACCACAGGGTCAGTCGCCAGGCAGACCTGGGCAAGAGCCAGCAGCGTGATTGCGGTCAGAGCAGGGCGTTGCCGGAACAGGGGGAAAAGCACGCCTGGGTAGTTTAACAGGGAAGCTCTCAGCTCTCAGCTGTCAGCTCTCAGTTAGCCCTTTGGTGTGTCGGCAACGGAGCCCTGACGTCGGCTGGAACCAAACCGGGTACGTCCGCAACCTCGTCTAGTTGTGGAGAATGGGAAAATCCTAGTTGGAGAGCGTAATTCTTGCTTGCTGGAGCGATCGCCCTCCCCTTGGCCAGCTCGTAAGTATTGCTTTTGCAATAACTTGCTTTGGTGCTTCGGTTGCGATCCGAGAGGGGTCGGGGGGGAGTAGTTCCATATGTCAGAAGTCGTCGATCAGGCTCAGCACGAATATTGGCGGCCGCCCATGCCGGCGTCCGAAGCTGCCGCTAACCGCGAAGGAAGCGACGACCGAAGCGTAACCTGCCAGTGCGGAACCGAGTTCATCGTCAGTTCGCTCTACTGCCACGCTTGTGGCGCGCGCCGGCGCGATCCGGGCGTTAGTGTTGCGCGCACGCTGGAAATCCCTGGCCGGGCTGAGCTCGCCTGGCTCGGGGAACGGCTCGGGCTCACGACGCCTGCCCTCACGGCTTTTCTGGTTGGCCTGCTCTGCGTGCTGGGAGCTCTCGCGGTTAGCGTGTTCTTCAGCATCCGGACCGCGCTGGATTGGCAGGCGATTCAGATGTGGCGGATCGAGTGGCTGCTGGGGGCGGTCGCCGCATTCATGGCCGGGTGCGTGCTTAAGAAATAGCCAAACAAACCTTCCGTAGAGACGGGGCTTGCCCCGTCTCCCGCCCGCAATTCCGCACTGCGGCCAAAGGAGACGCGGCAAGCCGCGTCTCTACAGAAAAATCCCATTCAGTTTCGGGAATGGACGTGCTCGGTTTCAGAGATGATGGCGCTTTGCCGCCGCTGCTGGCCCATGCGGTAGAGATGATGCAACGGGCCCACACCCTGGCCCAGAGGATGGGCATTCGCAATCGCGGCCGAGACATAGGCTTTGGCGAGAAGAACGGCCTCGGGCAGTCCTCGCCCCTGCGCCAGGTGGCAGGCCAGAGCGGTGGAGAAAGCGCATCCGGTGCCGTGGGTGGAATTCGAGCGCTGGCGGTCCGCCTTGAAAATCTCCTGTTCCGTGCCCCGGGGAGTGGTGAAGCTGAGGAGGTCGATCGCTTTCTCTTTCTCCAAATGGCCGCCGGTAACGACCACATTGGCCGCTCCCATAGAGTGCAGACGAGCGGCCGCTGCGCCCATCTCGGCCAGAGTGGTCACGGGCATCCCGGTCAAGGCGCTGGCCTCGTCAAGGTTCGGGGTGACCAACTCCGCCAGCGGAATCAGCCTCTCGATCAGGAGCCGGGTCCCCGCCGCATCCAGCAAGTCCGCTCCGGAACTCGACTTCAGAATGGGATCGAGCACGACATGAGGCAACTGGGCCTGATCCAGGAAATTCGCCACCACCTCGACTACCTGACCATTGCCCAACATGCCGATGTGGACGGCTGCCACGGTCAGATCTGAAACCAGTTCCTGCAGGGTCTCAGCAACGATCTCGGGGTCCACGCCCTGCACCCGCCGCACCCCCTGGGTGGACTGGACGGTTAAGGCCGTAATGCAGGAAACGCCGTAGCATTCATGAGCCGCGATAGTCTTGATGTCAGCGGTAATTCCAGCGCCTGAGGAGGGGTCAAACCCGGCGATCGTCAACACTATGGGAGGAGTTCCAGCCATGTCGTCACTCTACATCAGCCATGAGCTGTCAGCCATCAGCTTTCAGCCGGCGGCGCAAACTGAGGGCTGGGAACTGGTGGCTGACCGCCAATGCTCCTCTGCGGGTTTACTCATCCGCCATCATGCTTCTTCGTATCTCATTGATTGTAAAACGTTTATCTCAATAATATTGTAAGTCCAACATTCGATAGCAAGTTGCACGAATTCGGCCGGAGCTTAAATTCGTGTATTAACTATATTATAAACAGCATCTTCTGACTTATTTCAATGACATACAGGTACAAATCCATATTTTTCATGGAGCTAAGTTATTGATTAATTACTACTTAGTAATTTTGTTCCTGGTTTTTCTGGTTGACAGGTCATGCCCACTTGCGTAGGATTTCACAATCGTTTGACCAAAGGAGCATACGACCAAAGTAACGACTTCTACGACGAGAGGTATCTGAATGCGACGACGTTTAGCCGAAGGCCTGGCGCTGGTTTTATCAGTCGCCAGTCTGGGGGCCGGAGCCGCATCCGGGCCAAGCAGCCTGGAAGCCGCCAAGGTCACAAAACCGCTAGTCATTGCGACTAGTGGGCAAAAAACACG
>Ga0074046_10003526_pt1 | contig 13050 bp, 6 predicted proteins | sample BogForMeECP23OM3_FD_94441 | JGI IMG/M metagenome (GOLD analysis project Ga0074046, IMG submission 94441) | Bog forest soil microbial communities from Calvert Island, British Columbia, Canada - Bog Forest MetaG ECP23OM3 | ecosystem: Environmental > Terrestrial > Soil > Wetlands ...
CAGGCTGCGGAAAAACTCGATGCTCGATGCCCAGCCCCTAAAGGGGCGTCTGATTTTGAAGAACTTGCGGTATCGCTAAAGCGATACCCTGATACGAACCTGAGTTTTTCCGCGGCTTGTGAAGCCGTGCCCTACCCAAAACCTATTTATGAAACCAGTTCTAGTTCGCATTTGGCCGCGTTTTTTCTGGAAGGTCAAAAGTTCGTCGTGCAGAAAGACTCGGGGCCGTGGAAGGCGAGTGGGGCGTGGTGGACCTATCCGGATTGGTCGCGCGAAGAGTGGGACTTGGCGCTGGGTGGGCAGGACAAGAAATGCTGCCGCGTCGCTCGCGACCCGGCTTCGGATTGCTGGTATTTGATTGGGATTTACGACTGAGATCTTGCGATGTACGTGGAACTCCATGCCCGTTCGGCTTTCAGCTTTCTGGAAGGCGCTTCTCTGCCGGAGATGCTGATGGCTCGCTGCGCTGAGCTTCAAATGCCTGCGATGGCGCTGCTTGACCGCAATGGCCTTTACGGGGCGCCGCGCTTTCACATCACGGCGGAAAAGGCTGGTACACGCGCACATATTGGGGCGGAGATCGCGGTGCGCGATGCGGGGGAGCGGGTACGTCCACCGGGGTGGGTGCCGCATCGCGTGCCGGTTGAGCCGGTGCGTTTTCCGGTGCTGGTGGAGTCGGCAACTGGATATCAGAATCTCTGCCGGTTGATTACTGGTTATAAGTTGCGGGAAGGCACTAAGGCGGAAGGCGCCGCGACTCTTGCCGACATCGGAGAACATGCCGAGGGCTTGATCTGCCTGACTGGTGGTGATGAAGGACCGCTCGCGTCCGCACTCTCTTGTGGCGGATACGACGCGGCACTGCGCGAAATCGAGAGACTTGTGAACCTGTTCGGTCCGCAAAATGTTTACGTCGAATTGCAGCGCCACTTCGACCGTACGGAGGAACACCGCAACCAGGCAGCGGTCCGAATTGCCCGGGATTTAAAGTTGCCACTTGTTGCCACCAATGGCGTTAACTATGCCACGGTCTATGAGCGGGAAGTCATGGACGTGCTCACCAGCATCCGCCACCACTCGACGCTCGATACCGCCGGCCGCTTGCTTTCCTGGAATGCCGAACGCCACCTGCGTTCTCCACGGGAGATGCAGGAATTGTTCCGCGATCTTCCGGAGGCAGTTACTAACACCACGGAGCTTTCCGCGCGCCTGACTTACACGATGAGCGATTTGGGATACCGCTTCCCCAGCTACCCCGTGCCCAATGGCGGCACCATGCAGTCGTTTCTGGAGAAGCGTGTTGAGGACGGCATACGCGAACGATATCTGCCGAAACGCGACCCGAAACTTTTCGAGAAAGCCCGGCAGCAAGCTCGCCACGAGCTGGCGCTGATCGGGCAACTGGAACTGGCGGGGTATTTCCTGATCGTTTGGGACATTGTGCAGTTCTGCCGGCGGGAAGGCATTCTCGTGCAAGGGCGGGGATCGGCGGCGAACAGTGTGGTGTGCTATGCGCTCGGGCTTACGGCGATTGATCCGGTGGGCATGAAGTTGCTTTTTGAGCGTTTCCTCTCGGCCGAACGTGGCGAGTGGCCTGATATTGACCTCGATCTGCCCAGCGGGGACCGTCGTGAGCGCGTTCTGCAATACGTGTATCAGCGTTATGGCGAACTGGGCGCGGCGATGACCGCCAATGTCATTACCTATCGCGGAAGGTCGGCCGCGCGCGAGGCAGGCAAAGCGCTTGGTTTCGATGCGGACACGCTCGGACGACTTACTAAGTTGGTGGGCGCATGGGAATGGAAGGGACCGACGGATACTCTGGACGCCAGCTTTCGCACGGCGGGCTTCGATATTCAGCATCGCCGCATCGCCAAGTATTTGGAAATCTGCGAGCGCATGCAGGATATTCCCCGCCACCTTGGACAACACTCCGGCGGCATGGTGATTTGCGCGGGGCAACTGAATGCGGTGGTTCCCTTAGAGAGGGCGTCCATGCCGGGGCGCACCGTCATTCAGTGGGACAAGGAAGATTGCGCCGACATGAAGATCATTAAAGTTGATCTGCTGGGGCTGGGGATGATGGCGGTGCTCGAAGACTGCCTCGACCTTGTGCCTCGGCATTACATGGAGCCACTCGATCTGGCTCAGCTTCCACAAGACGACCCGGAGGTCTATCGCACGCTGCAACGGGCCGACACCGTGGGGATGTTCCAGGTGGAGAGCCGGGCGCAGATGTCGGCATTGCCTCGCAATCGCCCGGTGCGTTTTTACGACCTAGTGGTGCAGGTGGCCATCATTCGTCCGGGGCCGATTGTGGGGAAGATGATGAACCCTTATATGAAGCGGCGGCAGGGGAAAGAAGGGGTCACCTATGCGCATCCGCTGCTGGAGCCGGTGCTGAAACGAACGCTCGGAGTGCCGCTTTTTCAAGAACAGTTGATTCGCATGTCGATGATCGTCGCTAACTTCAGTGGGGGAGAAGCGGAGGAATTGCGGCGGGCGATGGGGATGCGACGCTCACAGGCGCGAATGCGCGAATTGGAGATCAAGCTGCGTCAGGGAATGACGGCCAACGGTATTCGCTCCGATGCGCAAGAGCAGATTATTCAGTCCATCGCGTCTTTCGCGTTGTACGGATTTCCCGAGTCGCATGCGGCCAGCTTTGCCCTGATCGCTTACGCCAGCGCTTATCTCAAGTGCCACTATTTGGCGGCGTTCACGGCGGCCATGCTGAATAACCAGCCGATGGGTTTTTACAATCCGGCCACGCTGGTGAAAGACGCGCAGCGCCATGGACTGCGAGTGAAACCGATCGACGTGCAGCGCTCCGACTGGTTCTGCACGCTGGAGCCGGAGAGCGGCGACGAGGTCGAACGCTTCGCACTGCGGCTCGGGTTGCTCTATGCGCGAGGATTGCGGCGAGAGCCGGGAGAAGCACTGGTTCGGGCACGTGCGCTCCGCGCCTTCGATTCCATTCACGATCTGGCGCTGCGCGTGCCCGAGTTGCGCAAGAACGATCTCACCATGCTGGCCAAGATCGGCGCGTTGAATTCGCTGGGCGAAAATATTCATCGCCGCGATGCGCTCTGGCAAGTGGAATACGCCGGCAGTCCGACGGGGCCGCTGTTGCGGGATTTGCCGGAGCAGGATGAAGAGTCTCCACTCGTGCAAATGACTGTGGACGAACGGCTGGCTGCCGATTTCCACGGTACGGGCGTCACCGTGGGACCACACCCTATGGCGTATCACCGGGAGGCTCTATCCCGCATGGGCATTGTTTGTGCGCGTGATCTTGAGAAGTTCGAAGACGGACGAAAGACTACGATCGCAGGATGCGTGATTGCCCGGCAGAGGCCGGGAACCGCCAAGGGGTTCGTGTTCCTGAGTCTGGAAGATGAAACCGGAATCTCCAACGCAATTGTTACGCCCGCTGTCTACGAGCAGTACCGGCGCGTTGTCACTTATGGCAAATTCCTGTTGATCGAGGGCAAGCTGCAAAACCAGGAAAATGTGATCTCGGTGAAGGCGGGGGTCGTGCGTCCACTGAAGATCAGCAACGTCGAGGTTCGGTCGCACGATTTCCATTGATCAAGCAGCGCATGGCTGTGGTTTGGAGAATGCGATGTTCTCCATTGTTTCCTGCTCTGCGTGTAGCAGCGGCAGGAGCAATTCCGAGTCGCCCGTCACTCGGGTACAATCGTCGCCCCTTTTCTTCCTTGCCTGTTTGTGTTAACTGTGGTTAACTATATGGAATAATCGCCGGTTAATAGATCAAACAGGACACATTGCCGCCTTAGGGCAAATCAGTGGGGTATCCATGGCGCGGGCAGCGTACTTTGCTTTTCTTGTATTGACGGTGGGGTGTCTTCTTCCGGTGAAAGCGCTGGCACAAGGCGAAACCACCAGTGCCATCGTTGGCCAAGTTCGAGACACAACCAAGGCGGTTGTGCCGGGCGCCACGGTGACGATCACGAATCACGAGACCGGTCTGAAGCGCAGTGCCCGTACCGATGACGCTGGACGGTTCAACTTTCCACAGCTAAAGCCGGGCGCCTATTCGGTCAAAGCGGAAGCACAGGGCTTCGATCCGGGGCAAAATGACAACGTCATTTCGGGCCTGGGGCAGAAGCAAACTGTGGATTTCATGCTCAAGGTGGCCCGGTCCAATGAGGCGATTGAGGTAAGCAGCGAGGCCCCACTCATCAACCCGGAAGACGCAAACATATCAACTACTCTGAATGCACCGGCGCTGGAGGACCTGCCGAATCCGGGAGGTGACCTGACCTACCCTCTGCAATTTGCGCCTGGAGCGCTGATCAATACGGCGGGGAGCAGTAACGATTTTGTCGGCGGCACTAACGGATATGGCAATGTGGAGTTTAACGGCCTGCCCGCGCTCTCCAATGGCTACATTGTGGACGGGCTGGAAACGAACGACCCGCTCACCAATCTCAACAGCGGTCTCTCCACCAACCTCGTCCTGGGACTGAATTCGATTGCCGAAGTGACCGTCAACACACTTTCCTATTCCGTGGATCAAGGACGGTACGGAGCATCGCAAGTCGACTACGTTACCAAGTCTGGCACGAACCAGTTTCACGGGAACCTCTACGAGCTGTGGAATGGTTCGCTGCTGAATGCAGCGGACTACTTCACCAATGCGACGCCGGGGAACCACAAGCCCAGATCGACCGTGAATCACTTTGGAGGCAGTGTGGGCGGGCCGATTATGCACGACAAACTCTTCTTTTTCTTCGACAGCGAATGGGTCCGGATCGCGCTGCCCATCGTCACGCCGACGATTGTTCCCAGTCCCAGCGCGCAGTTCCAGACATACGTTTTAGGGCAACTTAACGCAGGTCAAACAACCGCCTGCATGTCTAGTGGGCCGAATAAGAACTGCTACCCGGCCGCTCCGCAGGAGATTCAGTTCTATCAGCAGATTTTCAAGCTCTACGGAAATGCCGGCGGCACGCCCACTCAGGTACTCTGGTGTCCTTTCAATGCGGACGGTACTGCGGCGGCGGGCAATCCGCCGAATGGAAACGGTTGCGCGAACCGGCAGAGCGTCTCGCACTCCAGCGACGACCACGAGCAGGTGCAGACGGTCCGCGTCGACTACAACATTAATCAGAAAGATACAGCCTGGTTTCGTTTTCAGTCGGACACCGGTCTGCAAGCTGCCTACACGGACCCCATCAACCCGGTGTTCAATGCGCTTTCGCCGCAGCCTCTCTATTCTTTCGCGGCAGGGTACACGCACGTCTTCTCACAGAATTTGGTGAACTACTTTAATCCGGCGTTCTCGTGGTACGAAAGCTTGTTTGGGCCCAGCAACTTTCAGCAGACACTTTCGGCATTCCCGATTGTGTTGGAGGGAACCGGCGCGAACTCTTTCACGCCCATCGGAGGGTTGGACAATACCTGGGTTCAAGGGCGGCGCGCTTCGCGGTTTTTCATCAACGACAATCTCGCCTGGAGTCATGGCGGTCACGAACTGCGGTTCGGCACGAATACGCGCATTTTTCGGTTGAATGACTTTGACTTCGAGGAAGGCACGGTTCCCACCGTGACCTACGCGAACTTGCTGCAATTTATCTATGGAGTCGCAAACACTGCGTCGCAGACGTTCCCTTCGAACGTGAACGAGCCCTTCAACTTTCTTAATCTCGATGTCTACGCGCAAGACACCTGGAAAGCGACTCGCACCTTAACCTGGACATTCGGTCTGCGCGACACATTCAACTCCAATCCTTTGAATCCGCATGATCAAGTCGCTCGTCTTCGCGGCTCTTTCAGTTCGATCTCGCACGTTGCCAGTCAACCGCTGGACGAGGCTATTCAAACTCATCTCGCCAATCTGTTCTCGTCCACCCCGGTGGCCATTCTGCAGCCGAGAACGGCGATTGCGTGGCAGTTCGAGCCGAAATCCGTGCTGCGCAGCGGCTTTGGAATTTTCAGCGACATTTTGCCGGGCACGGTGGCCGACTTGATCGGCACGAATCCTCCTTACGATAAGACGTTTCAGGGAGGACTGCTCGGTACGGTGGGGAGCAAGGGATCCGCGGGCTGCGACCGAGTGGTTGGCTGCGCAGGTATCGCGCCCTTAGTGGCGAACAGCGCCGTCGGTGCAATCGTTGCGGCAAATCGGACTTTTACTTTCGGATTTCCCCAGAACCTGCCCTCCCTTCCACCGGTTGCGATCACGGCCGTCCCTGATGGCAAACTCCACGCACCGTACTTCATGGAGTGGAGCCTGGGAATGGAACACCAAATTGGAACCACGGCTAGTGTGCAAGCGCAGTACGTAGGCACGCGGGCCGTGAATCAACCGTACTCAACCCAGGTCAACGGCTACCAAACCGTGTGTCAGGGGTGTTTCGCGCCGTTTCCCTACCTGCAATCAACCGATTCACGATTCGGCGCGGTGACGCAGTTCTCCACCGGCGCGAACAGCCACTACAACGGCCTTCAACTGACCGGGATGAAGCGCCTCGGACATGGTCTGCAAGGGCAGGTCAATTACACCTGGAGCCGTTGCCTGGATACGGTCTCGAACGGAGGGTTCCTGCAGTTTTCTGCCGGAGCAATTCTTTCGCCTCTGCCGGGAGACCTGGCCCGCGATTATGGTCCCTGCGACTATGACATCCGGCACAATCTCAACGCGCAGTATGTTTATCAGCTGCCGGTCAGGGTGCACAGTCATTGGCTGGGCTACGCTCTGAATGGCTGGCAGATTTCCGGAACGGCGTTTTGGCACAGCGGAGTTCCGTTCTCGGCGCTGAGCACGCCTTATTCAGCAAACGGAAACGGCATCGTGCAGGGCAGCGGGCCGCAGTTCGCCAGTGTCGTTCCCGGCGTTCCGATGTATGCGCATCATCCGATTCCGGGTGTAACGCAGGCGGGAACGATTCAGTGGCTTAATCCGGACGCATTTGTGTCGGCGGTCGATCCGAGCACAGGGCAGTGCAACGGCGGCGACGATCCACAACATTGCCAATTCGGAAACCTCGGCCGCAATGCCCTGCGCGGTCCCAATTTCCTTTGGAGCGACTTCTACCTGACAAAATGGTTTCCCTTGAGCGAGCATGTGAAGCTGCGATTTGAGGGGCAGTTCTTTAATGTCTTCAACCATCCGAATTTCGGCCTTCCGAGTGTGGTGCAGGCCGGTATCCCAGGCAATCCTTCCACGCAGAGTGGATTTGGAGCGCTCACGTACACGACCTCTCCGCCGACCGGCTTGCTAGGCGTCGGTTTGGGTGGCGATAGCAGTCCACGCATGATCGCCTTCCAGGCGCGGTTGGAGTTCTGAGTGTACGCGGCGATTCTGGATGGTTAGTCGGCAACCCAGGAAGCTATTCCGGCGGTCGCTCCCTAAAACAACAGATTCGGGACATATTCTTCGGCGCAAGCGGGATCGTCGTTCTTTACGGAATTCACACGAGTGCTCACACGGTAGTGGCGCATGACGTCAGCGGGGAAGGGCTTGAGCAGGTCGAGAAGGTCCTCCACCTTCTTGAAGCCCGGATCGAGCCAGAGATCGTAGTTTTCGCGCTTCAGGATGACGGGCATGCGGTCGTGAATGCCGGACAGCAACGCATTCGCCGATGTAGTGATGATGGAACAGGTCTCTCTCCACTCCTTATTAGGGTTCATCTTATTAGGATCCCTCCAGCGATCCCAGATTCCGGCAAAGGCGAAGATGGAATCGTCGGCCATGGAAAAGCAGAAGGGAGATTTCTGCTTGCCCTGCTTTGCCCATTCATAGAATCCGTCGGCGGGAACGAGGCAGCGGCGGGATCGGAAGGGATCACGGAACGCGGGCAGCTCGGCAACCGTCTCCGCGCGGGCGTTGATCATTTTGTATGCGGCCTTGGCGTCTTTTGACCAGGACGGGATCAGTCCCCAGCGGATTAACGAAAGCATTCGGACCGGCCGGGTTGCGTCCTGGCGGATTACTGGCACGTCCTGGCCGGGAGCGATGTTATAGCGCGGGCTCCAGTCGACTTCGTTCTCTGCGTCAAAGGTCCCGGCCAGAATTTCTTTCTTCCGGGCGAGGCGATAGCGACCGCACATGCGGCTCCTCCGGCGGATAGTGTACTAGGTCTGAGGAGAGAGCGGCCGACTGCTGCTTCGAGCTTGCGGTATAGTGATCGGGAAAATGAAAGTCTCTCAACGATCCTTTTTCGCGCTGACCTTGTTGCTGGCGGCGAGTTTCGCTCACGCCGCGTCCTATCGATACATTCGCATCGGGAACAAGAACGACATCCAGACCAAGCCCGCTTTTGGCATTGCCATGATGGGGGGCGGCAGCGATCTGGACGAGGCGTTTCGCTGGCTCTGCCAGAAAGGCAACGGGGGTGACTTCCTCATCCTGCGCTCACGGGGGAGCGACGCCTACAACCCCTACGTCAACGGATTGTGCAAGATGAATTCGGTGGCTACGCTCATTCTTCCCGATCGCCAGGCAGCACAGGATCCAGGCGTGGCCAAGATCATCCGCCAGGCAGAAGTAGTATTCATTGCCGGCGGCGATCAGGGTAACTACATCCGCGATTGGAAAGACACGCCGGTTCAGGACGCGATCAATGCCAATCTCGCCGAGGGCAAGCCGATCGGCGGTACCAGCGCGGGCCTCGCGGTGCAGGGGGAATTTGTCTATGGCGCTCTCGGAGACAAGCCCGACGACAAGGCCCTCGTTTCCACCGAAGTTCTGGCTAATCCTTACTTCGAGCGGGTGACTCTGATTCGCGGATTTCTCAAGATTCCGCACCTGGAGAATCTACTGACCGATTCTCACTTCGCGAAGCGTGACCGCCTGGGCCGAACTCTGGGGTTTCTCGCTCGCATCATGCAAGATGGATGGTCGCAGTCTCCGCGCGAAGTCGCGATTGACGAAAAGTCAGCGGTGCTGGTTGAGTCCGATGGTAAAGGGACCGTGTTGGGAAGCGGGAAAGGCGCATATTTTCTTCGGCCCACGCAAAAGCCCGAGGCTTGCCAGAAGGGCGAGCCGCTCACTTTTCAGAAAATCAGCGTCTACAGAGTTCCGGCGGGCGGGCACTTTGACCTCACGTCGTGGACAGGCGACGGCGGAACGGCCTATTCTCTCTCGGTTGAGAAAGGGAAGATCGAAAGCACGCAGGCCAACCACGACGTCTATTGACTAAGCTTCGCGTGATTAGCCATTGTGCGCTGGAGAAGAGTCGTCATTTTCCCCTCCGCCGTTTGACTTCGTCGACGTTCCCTGCCAGAATTCGATGCGAGAAATTTGAGCCTGAGGTACGTCATGAGCAGGCACGTGCATTTTCCTTCGCGCGCAAGCACGGTTGAGCAGTTGCGTTTTCTCCTTGAAGCCGGCGAACTCGAAGCTGGCTTGTGATCTTCCCTCCTGTGAAACAGGTCACTGACACCGTTTGTGTTCCCAATCATAGGATGCAAAATCGACAATTAAGGAGCTTTCATGAAGGCTATTCGTGTCGTAACCCTCGTCGTTCTTATGTTCTTGGTCCTCGACCTGTGCCTGATGGCCCAGACGCAGGGGCGCATTTCGGGGCAAGTTTTCGATTCCAGCGGCGCAATCATCGTCGGGGCCAAGGTAACCATCGAGAATCGCGGAACCCAGGTAAGCAGAGTTCTTAATACGAATAGCTCGGGAGATTATGTTGCTCCCGGCATCGAACCGGGAATTTACTCCATCTCCGTCGAGGCCCCCAACTTTCGCAAGGCAGTGCGCGAGCGGGTCCAGGTCGAAGTCGGCAACGATCTCAAGATAGATTTTAAGCTGCAACCGGGCGCCGCCACAGAAGTGCTCGAAGTGAAGGAAGAGGCGCCGCTGGTGGACGCCACCACCAGCACGATGAATGGCGTCTTGTCGAATAAGGCAATTAATGAGCTTCCGCTGCAGGGGCGCGACTTCCAGAACCTGCTGGCGCTCCACCCCGGCGTGCAGCGCGAGGCGGGCGGAGGGTTTCACTCGGTGACTTCGAACGGCCTTCGTCCCGACGACAACAACTTTGTCATCGACGGGGCGACGGACAACGATGCCTATTACGGCGAGACGGTGGTGAACGATGCCGGCATTCAGGGAACGCCCGCCAGTTCGCTGCCGCTCGATGCCATTCAGGAATTCAACACCCAGGAACAACCGCAGGCGGATTTCGGAGAAAAGCCTGGTGTGGTGGTGAACATCGGCATCAAGTCAGGCACCGATCAGATTCACGGAACCTCGTACTATTTCACTCGAAACGCCGCGGTCGATGCGCGCAACTACTTCGATCCGAGTCCGCAACCGGTCGCCGCTCTTATCCTTCACCAGTTTGGCGCTTCCATCGGCGGGCCGATTTTGAAGAACAAATGGTTTTACTTTGCCAACTACGAGGGAGTCCGCTCGAAGGTGGGAAATCCGTTTGATGTTTTTGCTCCGGTAACGACATCCCTAGCGACTCCCGACAATCCTGCAGGCGATCCAGATCGCAGTATTGTGGATGCCGAGAATTACACAGGGTGTAACACGAATCCCGTACCCGACGGCTGCAGCCAATTGAGTTATAACCTGATCAAATATTTTCCGAACAATCCGGGTTACACGGCGAGCCAAGATGATCCGACGATCATCAACTTCAATTTCAACAACGTGAATCACTCCGACAATTTGGTCTTCAAGAGTGACTACCATGTGAACGAGCACCAGGTTCTAACCGGCCGGTTTATCTATGCGAATGCGACCCAGACCGAAGAAGATGCGTATCCACTTCGTGAGCAATGGCTATCGCATACTGCTCCGACCACGCAGGTTTTTGGAGTGGACTGGACGTGGACGCCGAACTCGCAGCTGGTGAACGTGGCCCGCTTCAGCTATAACCGGTTCAACGAGACCATTGCGCCGGTCGATGCCAATGTCAACCCGACCCAGTACGGCTTGAATACGGGGATTACCGATCCGCGTTTGTTCGGATTCCCGGAAATTAATCCGAGCACTTACTACTTCAATTATTTGGGCGGGAACTCGAGCTGGCCCCTCCAGACTTCACCGAGCCACACCGAGAACTACTCCGACACGGTTTCCTATACGGTTGGGAAGCATGCGCTGCGCTTTGGCGGTGACTTCAGCAATGGAGGCGTGGACTACTACCGGGCCGGATATGGGCGCGGCGGGATCAACTTCCATTACTTGGATGATTTTCTTACCGGCAATGTCCGGTCCTGGCGTCTTCTGCTAGGCAATCCTGCGCGTGACCTAAGCCAGAAATCCTTCGGGCTTTTTGTGCAGGATGATTTTCGCGCTACCCGCCGTGTGACGCTAAACCTCGGTCTCCGTTATGACGTGACCCGCCCCATCAAGGATTCCCACAACCAACTGGCGAACTACGTCCCATCGCAGGGAGTGTTGCAGGTGGGCTACGGCATCAGCGAACCGTACAAGACCAACTGGACAAACTTCTCTCCCCGCTTGGGGGCGGCGTTTGATGTTTTTGGAACTGGGAAAACCATCGTGCGTGCCGGATTTGGCATGATCTATGTCCAACCCTCAATACGCACATTTGCGTTTAACGGCGGCGGGCTGAACTTGAATCCGAGCGCGCTGATTCCGGGCGGAACTGGGACCATGACGTCCTTCCTGGTCAGTCCCGGCAATGGCAATCAGACCGATCTGATCGATTGGAGTACTGATCCGGCGCAGGGGAGCATCTTCCCGGTTAATAATTCGACGCTGGCGTCGTGCACGGGGGACAGCCCTTGTAACTTCTTTGGCGTCGATCAGAAGCTGAAAACTCCTTTTGTGCTCAACTGGAACGTGAATCTGCAACAGGAAATCTGGCCCGGAACGTTACTGCAGATCGCGTACGTCGCGAACCAGGGGCACAACCTGTACAGCACAACCGATCTGAACCAGCCCAACCAAGCTCTTTCAGCGCAGTGCGTTGCGAACCAGGGCGGCTACTACAACGCGGATATTACAGGTTGCGAGACGGCTGCGCGGCCCTTGACAAATTGCACCGTCGGCGCAGGGTCTCCCTGCTATCCGTACATCGCGTACCTGAACTTCCTGAGCAATGAGTCAACGTCCGCTTACGAAAGCCTGCAAGTTACACTGACGCACCGTTACTCTCACGGGCTGTACCTGCTCGGCGGATATACATGGGGGCACGCGATTGATGTTGCTGGAACCACGGACAACGTCGCCCACGACTATATCCCCCAGAATAGCCTGGACTTTCATGCGGAGAAGGGGAACGGAGACTATGACATCCGGCACCGATTCACGTTCTCGGCGACGTATGATTTGCCGTCACGTAAGGGGTGGGGACAGATGTTGGAGGGTTGGCAATTGACGAGCATCCTGCAGTGGCAATCGGGAGAGCCGAGATTGCTCTACGACGATTACAACGATTTGTCTCTGACCGGAGAAGGCAACAACAACAGCAATGAACGCTGGAACATTAAAGGCGATCCTTCGAATCTGAAATGGTCAGCGAAGGCGCCGATCCCGTCTTTTGGCTCCAGTGATCCGGTCTGTCTGGCGGTGGCGAATACCCCGGCCCTGCAAGAGTCCCTGAATATCGCCGGCAACTGCTACGCAGAGAATGGAACAGTGATTTATCCCATGGCGGTTGGCACATTCGGCAATATGGGGCGAAACATATTCCGAGGACCTGGTTTTGTGAATTGGGATGCTTCGATCAGCAAGATCTGGCGCTTCGGCGAGAAAGTCCGGCTGCAAGTCCGGGGCGAGATGTTCAACGCTGCGAACCACGCAAATTTTGCTTCCCTTAGCGGTGACCTTTCAACCCCGAGCGGCCTTGGTCTTGCCACTGCGACCCCGGATGTCGCTGCGGCGAACCCGGTGATTGGTTCCGGTGGCTCGCGTCACATTCAACTGGGGGCGAAAATTATCTGGTAGCTGGAAGGCGGAACTGACAAAACTTTGTGGCAGCCGGACCTGTAAGCCGAATTCTGTCCGCCTTGCGGCGGGACGGTCATTCCTCTGGGCCACGCATTACTGCGAGGCTCAAGCGACCTACCCGGAGGTTGTGGCGCGCCGAGCCG
>Ga0074046_10003528_pt1 | contig 13047 bp, 11 predicted proteins | sample BogForMeECP23OM3_FD_94441 | JGI IMG/M metagenome (GOLD analysis project Ga0074046, IMG submission 94441) | Bog forest soil microbial communities from Calvert Island, British Columbia, Canada - Bog Forest MetaG ECP23OM3 | ecosystem: Environmental > Terrestrial > Soil > Wetlands ...
CAAACCGCAAACTCACCACGAAACGGGGTGCCCCGGGTCTCGATTTTGAGACCCGGGAACCGCGGACGCTCGCACCCCCTTCTCAAACCGCAGACTCACCACGAAACGGGGTGCCCCGGGTCTCGATTTTGAGACCCGGGAACCGCGGACGCTCGCACCGCATGGCTCTGCAAACCGGCGTATGCTGTGGTCACATGCCCTCCGGACTTCGCCGCTTTCACCAGACGCGCCAGTCGCATTTTGTTACGTTCAGCTGTTATCACCGCCTCCCGTATCTGGGCGATTCTGTCAGCCGCGATCTGTTTGAGTCGGCGCTGGAGCGGATTCGGAAAAGATACAACTGGGCCGTCGTCGGCTATGTCGTCATGCCCGAGCATGTACATCTACTGGTCAACGAGCCGTCGAAGGCAAACCTCGCTCAAGCCATTCAGGCGCTCAAGCTGTCGATTTCGCGGAGGCGGCGCGAGCGCCCTTTCTGGCAGGCCCGCTACTACGACTTCAACGTGTGGACGGCGAAAAAGGAGACGGAGAAGCTGAAGTACCTGCATCGCAATCCGGTAGCGCGTGGACTGGTGACGACGCCGGAGGATTGGAAATGGTCCAGCTTCCAGCACTACGCTGCGGGCGGCGCGGGAAGGGTAGAGATTGAATCGTACTGGACCGGGTGGAGGCGGGAACATGGAGGACAATTGCCCACCGAGGAGTCGCTTCGATGAGAGGGTGTGGTGGAACCGGTTATCCGCATAAGGGCATCGTGCATTCCCGGGTCTCAAAGGCGAGACCCGGGGCACCCCATCTCGTAGTGAGTCTGCTTCCCAAAGACCCGTGCCACCCCCTCCACTCTTGTGTACCGCCGGTCACCAGCTTCGAGCGCCGGTCTCCAGCTCGCAGAGCCGTTCGGACTTTTTCCGTAGCCTGTTCAAACCGGCTCAAATCCAAAGGCGAAGGCCACCTCACCCGCATCAACGACATCCTCACCAACCAGATGGAAGCGGAACGGCTCGCGGGGTTGGGAAAGTAATGTCATTCCCGGGTCCCAGAATCGGGGTCTGGGAACCGCAAAACTCGAAGAGCTTAGGTTTGGGAACCGGGACCGCGGCGGAGTCACCCCCACTGCGGCGCTTCTGGACCTGAACCAGCCCCTGCATGCTCCTTTACGCAGCCTGGGCCTGGTCGAAATAGCGTTTGGTCCAGAACTTAAGGACGTTGCGGGACTTCATGATATGGAGCTCCTGATCGAGTCTGCTTGACTCTTCGGAAAACTCGGCGCGCGCGATCTTGGCAGCCAGGGCTTCCCGGAAGATCTCCCTGATCTCTTCCGGCGTCTTGGGTTCAGAGTGGTATCCCATAAGGATCCTTCTTTCTATGTGCAGCTCGACGTGCGCGAACTCTGGTTTGGAGCCCCTTTCTGTGATGAGTAAATTGTCCCGCGAACTCCGTTTGCAGACAGCCCCACGAAGAGACAAATCGCAGACTCATGGAAGGGATAAATTACACCTCTTCTAAGCCAGGGAATTCAGTTGTTCGAGGGGAGTCTCTGAAGAGATAGTGACTTTACCCGCGTAAAACATGCCGCAGGTGGCCCGGATTTTTGGTGAGCAAACTAGCCACGAGAAGGTGCGCCCTTCGACACGGTCGGAGCGGACTATTCGTCGGCTGCTGGCTTGTCGGCTCCGTGACGGGATGTGACGCCACAAAAGTGTCGCGGGCCTTGAAATACGAGCAACATCAGGAGGTCCTTGACTTGGAACGCGGGAACAATCACAGGCACGTTGCTATTGGCCGAGACTGTGCCCGAAGATGTTGTGGACACCTCAAGGGTCAGGCCGCCCGAAGCAACTATCGCAAACTGTACTTGACGATGAACCTGCCGAGCGTGGTGTTCCAGGCCGCGAACTGATCGTTCAGCGATTCATAGGTGCCGCCGGGCGAGAGATCGATATCCATTTCAAGCCACGGATCGTTGACGCTGTCGTAGTAGGCCCGGCACCAGCGGTTGTTGTTGTTCCAGTCGTTGATCTGCAAAATATCGAATTTGCCGCTGGTGGAAAAGCCCGCGGCGAGATTAAGGGAAGCGCAGCGCTCGCCTTTGCAGTCGCCCATAAAGACGTTGAACGGGGTGCCCATTGTATTGCTCACGATGTGGCGCTTGCCGCTTTCGGCTGTGACCACCTTCGCGGAGTAGCCTGCGCTCTGCAGCCAGGCCACTACGTCTTCAATCGTGAATCCTCCGTCGGGAATCGCGTGCGTGGACGCTGCTGGCGGCTGCGGCGCGGCTGGCGCGGAAGCAGCAACCGGCGCAGTCTGCGCACTTTCCGCAGCTTCCAATGCGGCGCCGCAATTTTTGCAGAATCTTTGATCGGGCCGGGACTCTGTACCACAACGAGGGCAAGACATGGCCACTCTCCAGTTCTTGAAAAGGGGAATTCGTGCAGCGTCTCTACAAAATATCACTTCCGGGCACCCCGTTTCGTGGTGAGTGCGCGTGATGGGAATCGGTCATCCGCCCTGATAATGGTATGAATGCCATTCACCTTGTCCCACCCTGCTGCCGCAATTCCTTTTCTGCGCACGCGCCTGGTTCCCTCTGCGTTGGTGATTGGCTGCATGGCGCCCGATTTTGAGTACTTTCTTCACTTCGCGCCCGGAGGAGGATTCGGTCACACCTTGGCCGGAGTTTTTCTCTTTGATTTGCCCGCGGCGTTCATTGTGCTGTGGCTGTTCCACGTTTATGCAAAAGACCCGCTCTATGCATGGCTGCCTGGGAGCGTGCGGCGGCGAATTCGGCTTGGTCCGGCTGCACTGCCAGTCAGGAATATCGCGCAGCTTGCGCTGGTGCTGCTGTCGATCCTCGTCGGAGTAGCGACCCATATTCTGTGGGATTCGTTCACGCACCCGAATTATTGGCCCTACCGACATTGGCAGTTCCTGCACCGAACGGCTGAGTTGCCTCTGTACGGACCGATGGGGTATGTGCGGGTGCTCCAATACGGCAGTACGGTCTTTGGCGCCGCGGTGCTCCTGCTCTGGTTTTGGTCGTGGTTTCGCCGGACGACTCCCGTGGAACCGGAAAAGGCAACCTACCCGCGAATGAACCATCGCGGGGCGCTATTCGTGATCTCGATCGCAGCTCTGATCGCAGCGGTTCTGAGGGGAGTGGTATTCCCCGAATTTATGAGCCCGGATGACGTCCCCGGAAGAACGGAACTTCTTGCGCGCGCTGTCATCGCGGGGATGGACATCTTCTGGGTGGGAGTGGTGGCGTATGGCGCCTGGAGAGCTAGAGCGCGAAGCAAACTGCAGGATGCGTAGGCTGCGAAAATCACGAACCACGAATCGCGAACCACGATTCACTGCACTTTGAACGGCTTGTCCACGATGGCGTTGGGGTCGCGGCCTGCGGGGAGCATGGTGAATAACGATTGGCTTGGGCTCGCGGTGCGCACCACGGCTACGTCGCCCGAGCGGCGGTCGACCACAAACAGCAGATGGCCGGCAGCGGAGAAGGCCATGGCGGCCGGTCCGTCACCCACGTGGGCCGAGCCAATGCGCTTGCCGTCGGTGATGGAATAAACGGTGACTTCCTGCGAGCGCTGGTTGGCGACATACAGCAGCGCATTGTCGGGCGAAACCAGGCCGAAGACCGGATCGGCGCCAATCATGTAGGTGTCGCCCACCTCGTCCGTGGTGTTGTAGATCTCGCTCACCGAGTCGGAAAGAGAATTCGACACGAAGAGCTCGCCGCCGTCGGGCTTCATCGCCAGGTCCACGGGTGCGCGGCCCACATCCATCAGCGCTTCCAGTTGGTCGGGCTGATTGGGCCGGGCCTTGGAATTCTCGAGAGCAATCACCATGACCTGATGGCCGGCGGAACAGGCCACGAACGCCTTCGATGAATCCGCCAGAATTACCGGACCTGCTGCTCCGGGGCAGCCTTGAAACGCCGCTCGGACGTGGCCGTTCGCGGGATCCATCACCGTCACGGAGTTGCCCTGCTGATTGGCGACCACAAGCGTCTTGCCGTCCGGCGCCAGCCGTGCCGCCACGGGCACCTCGCCCGCGCCAAACTGCGCAATTTCGCGCCGCGTCTTCAGGTCGATGATAGAAATCGAATTCGATCCGGAGTTCGCGACATACGCGCGCGCGCCGTCGGCGTCGAGGTCGATCGAGAGCGGCTGCCGGTGCACGGCAATCGTCGCCGTCACGGTGTTGTGCTCGGCGTCGATCACCGTCACCGAACCGTTCGTGCCCATTGCGCCCGCGTTCACCACATAGATTTCGTTGCGCGTGGGGCTGGCGGCCACGGCCACCGGATGCTGTCCCACGGGGAGCTCGCGGTCCACGCGGACATCGACGACGTCGAGGACAGTGACCGTGTCGCTGCCGCCGTTCGTCACATAAGCGTATTCGCGGTAGTTGGGCGGATATTGCGGAAAGTCGTGGGGACGGCAGCCGGTGAGGAAAAGAGCGAGTGTGAGTGTGAGTGTGGCGTGTGCGGGCGTAGACGGCCGCACGACAGCCGGTCTCCCACCCCAGCAAGCCAAAAGCGGGCTTGCCCCCCCGCTTCGCGACCCGGGTCTGGAGACCGGCGCTACAGGTTCCCGCCCACGCTTCACTCTTTCACTCTTTCACTGCTACCGGCGCGTTCACGCCTCGCGCGAGGTTGCGGCCGACAATAGGCGCAATCTGTTCGATCTCGTTCATCATGGTAGCGAACTGGGCGGGATACAACGACTGCGGGCCATCGGAAACCGCGGCCTCGGGATGATTGTGCACCTCGACGATCAGACCATCGGCGCCGGCGGCAATCCCGGCCCGCGCCATGGGCAGAACGCTGTCGCGGCGGCCGGTGCCGTGGCTGGGATCGACGAGGATCGGCAAATGGCTCAAGTGCTGCAGGGCGGGCACAATGCTGAGGTCGAGCGTGTTGCGGGCATGGTCTGAAAACGTGCGCACGCCGCGCTCGCACAAGATTACCTCGTAGTTGCCCTCGCTCATTACGTACTCGGCGGCCATCAGGAACTCTTCGAGCGTGGCGCTCATGCCGCGCTTGATGAGCACGGGCTTGCGCAATCGTCCCGCCTTCTTGAGCAGCGAAAAGTTCTGCATGTTGCGCGCGCCGATCTGGATCACGTCGGCCCACTCTGCCACCAGGTCGAGCGTCTCGGTATCGAGGGCCTCGGTGACGATGCGGAGGCCGAATTTTTCTCTCACTTCGGACATGATCTTCAACGCTTCCAGGCCGAGCCCCTGAAACGCGTAGGGCGAAGTGCGCGGTTTGTACGCGCCGCCGCGGAAAAACTGTGCGCCCGCCGCGGCCACCTGTTCCGCAATGGCAAAGGCCTGTTCGCGGCTCTCAATGGAGCATGGCCCGGCGATCACGGCCAGATCGCGGCCACCAATGGTCGCGCTGGTTCCCGGGAAGCGGACGACGGTGTCTTCTTCTTTCACATCGCGGCTGGCAAGTTTGTAGGCTTTGGAAACGCGGATGACTTCCGCCACGCCGGAGAGCGATTCCAGGTTCCCGCGGTTCACTTCACCTTGGTTGCCGGTGATGCCGATCGCAGTACGTTGCGCCCCGGGCAAGGGATGGGGACGGAATCCCAACTGTTCGATATGGTCGCAGACTGCCTGGATTTCCTCCTGCGTTGCCTGCGCCTTCATCACTACCAACATGACACGCCCCCCGATCCAACAGTGTACTGGCTGGAGGAACTGAGGGCAATTTCCAGGCTGGATTTCTGGGGGTTTGGGGTGGTTCGAATCGTCGGCCGGCGCGCGGACGCTGGCGGCATGGAACCTTCGGCTTCGCTCAGGGCAGGCTCTGCCAGTACCGCCTGTCAGGAGTTGCTGCGGGGAAAGGCCGAATTTGTGGCTGACCGCGAGAGAACGGCCCGCAGGGGCCCACACTCATTTTGCGCAGTTTACGGCGCGAGTAAACTCGCGCCCTGATACAAAACCGCTTGTCAAGCGAGTCTTTGCGCAGCCTGAGGGGACCGGCGGTACTGGAATGGGCAGTTAGCGGATAATTTTTTAGTCGGGGTCGTCGCTGGATTTACTGCTTTTGGCGGCTACCACTGCGGGGGCAATAACCATACCGATAAAGGCGAGAGCAATGATGAGGTCATGCATGGTAGGTTCCCTGGGGCGGCATCCGTTCAAGCGCACCTATGAGAATCATCGGGGGGACGCGAGAAATATCCAATACAACTAAAACGTGATGCGGGGCCGAAAGAGCAATTGCGGGAGCGGACTTCTTTGCTGGGCCGGAACGGGAATCTCCAGGGGAGACACTTGTGGGTGCGCTCATCTGGCCGGCGAAATGCCTCAACGTGAAGGAGAATTGCGCGCAGGAGACTTGCCCGGACGATCTTAGCCGCCGGCGCGCTCGGCGTGACGCTTTTGTGCGCTCCACTTGATGGCCACCCATGCCAGATAGCCCAACTGGATGGCCCACGTGATGGTGTAGGCTGCCTGCCGATACAGGTGGTCGCGCAGAGCCGCGGCCGCGTCTAGCTGGGCGGGCGATGCATTCACGTTCCAATCGTACGAAGGGGCGGAGAGGATGAGATACGCTGTCCAGGCTAAAAGAGCGAGCGGAACGGCGACGATGAGTGCGAGGGCGAGCTTTTTCATAGGTCTCCTCATTTTTCAGGCGCATCAAATCTCAAACCAGTGCGGGCGAAACTCAAGCCTCCAGAGCTCGCTGCGCTTCCGCGGCTGCGATTTTCTGCTGCTGCCGCTCGACACGAAAGCGAATGGCCAAGATCAATAAGCCCCACGCAAGCCATGCCAGGAGATTCCACCCCCAGGCGGCCAGCATTCGCGGGTCCTTCACGCCAGAGTCGGGTCCACCGCCAAAGACCGGCGCGGGGTGCTGGGTTGGAATCACTTTCTGGAAATGCGTGGAGAAATAGACGATGGGGGTGTCAAGGGCGCCGAAGATGTTCAGGACGGCAGCTACGGTCTGCATCTGCGACCCTGCCGCAAAGCGACGTAAAAGCAGGTAGCTCATGTAGATGAGCCACAAGACCAGGGTGGTCGTCAGGCGCGCGTCCCAGGTCCACCACATGCCCCATGCGCGACGCCCCCAGATTGGCCCCGTGACGAGGATGATGGTGCAGTAGACGACCGCGACTTCAGCGCCGGCCAGCGCCCAGGCATCGAAGATCTGCGCCCGTTCCGGACGGCTGTGCCTGTAGGCAAGATAGCCGATCGAACCCGCCAGCGAGACGGCGAAGAAAACAGAAGAAACCATGGCGATGGGCACATGGTAGAAGAAGATGCGATAGATCTCGCCCTGCTTTTCATCGAGGGGAGCGACGTAGATGGCCTGGTAATAGCCCCAAATCAGCAGAGCGATGGTGAGCAGAGCGTACAGTCCCAAAACAAGTTTTTTCATGGGGAAACCCCGTTAGATTCAGTGTACGACGGCCGCCACGAGACAGACGCGGCGCTGCCCATCGCGTACCATGTTCTTGCCGGAACAATTCATGCGCGACCACCTCGCTACATTGATTGACGACTTTCGCCGCTTTGACCGCGAGATTGCCGTGGTGCACTATCGGGGCAACCGGCGTCACGCGACCACGTACGGCGAACTGGCGCGCCTCGCCGGCCGTTTCGCCGCGTTCCTGGCCGAGCAGGGCGTCGGCCAGGGTGACCGCGTACTGCTTTGGGCTGAAAACAGCGCCGAGTGGATCGCGGCTTTCCACGGTTGCCTGCTCCGTGGGGTGCTGGCCGTTCCTCTGGACGCCGCCGGAAGCGCCGACTTTGCCTCGCGGGTGGCCGCCGATGTCCACCCTAAATTGGCCGTGGGCGACACGCTCCTGCTGGCCAGGCTGAATGCAGTGGACACTGGCCTCGAACCTTCTACGCTTGCTTTCCCTACCTTGGCCTTTGAGAACTGGCTCGATCATCTTCCCGGCGCGGAGATGGGCGGCATCACGGGCCTGTCGCAGGACACACCGTTGCAAATTCTGTTTACCTCCGGCACCACCGGCGACCCCAAAGGCGTTGTCATTACCCACGGCAATGTGCTGGCCAGCGTGGTGCCCATCGAAGACGGCGCCCAGCCCTACATGCGCTACGAGCGGCTCATTCATCCTCTGCGCATTCTGCACACGCTTCCCCTGAGCCACGTATTCGGCCAGACCATGGGGCTCTGGGTTCCACCCATCTTCAGGGCCGAGCTGCACTTCGAAAGCCGGCTCGCCGCTCCGCGCATCGTCGAACTCATCCGCAGCGAGCGCATCTCCGTTCTGGCCGCCGTGCCGCGCGTTCTGGCCCTCCTCAAGGCCCATCTGGAAGTGGCCCATCCGGGCCTGGCCGAACTCATCGCTCTCTCGCAGGGACTCAAGCCCTGGCGCCGCTGGTGGCGCTTCCTTGCCGTGCATCGCGAATTCGGTTTCAAGTTCTGGGCCTTCGTCTCCGGAGGCGGCGCGCTGCCCGGCCCGCTCGAGCAATTCTGGAACGCGCTCGGATTCGTGCTCATCCAGGGCTATGGCATGACCGAGACCACTGCGCTCATCACGCTCAACCATCCCTTCCACGTGGCCAAGGGCACCATCGGGAAACCCATGGCAGGCCGCGAAGTGAAAATTGCTCCCGACGGCGAGGTACTGGTCCGCGGCCCCATGATTTCCGGCGCCACCTGGACTGCCGGCGAACTGCACCCGCGCGAAGAAGAATGGTTGGCGACCGGTGACATTGCGGAGCTAAGGGAATCGGGCGAGTTGCGTTTTCTGGGCCGCAAGAGCGAGGTGATTGTCACTGCGGCGGGGCTCAACATCCACCCGGAGGACATTGAAGCGGCCATCGACGAGCAGCCGGAAATCGCTGCCTGCGCGGTGGTCGCCATGGAGACTCCCACCGGTCCGGAGCCGTGCGCCGTTCTGGCCTGCCGGGGGTCGGGATGTAATGCCGCGGCAGCGGTCGAGCGCGCCAACGCACGGCTGGCCGAGTTCCAGCGCATCAGTAGATGGGTCTTGTGGCCGGAACCCGATCTGCCGCGCACCTCCACCGGCAAAGTGCGCCGCAAGCCCGTGGCCGCATGGCTCGCGCGGATACAGGCCGCGGCGGCGACCCCCAGCAACGGCGCGCCGAGCACGGCGGACGGCAACTTCGGCCCTTCCTCCGATTGGCTGCTCGCGCTTATCGCGCAAATCACCGGCGAAGTCCATCCTGGCGTGGGCGACGAGCTGCGCCTGACCGAAGATCTGCACCTCGACAGCCTGGGCCGCGTGCAACTTTCCGCCGCCATTGAGGAGCGGCTGGGCATCGTGCAGAGCAACGGGCTGCTCGAAGACGTGCACACGCTGGGAGAGTTGCGGCGATTGGTGGGGGAAGGACAAGGGAACAAGGGAGCGAGGGAGCAAGGGAACGAGAATACAGGGAGCAAGGGAGCGAGGGAGCAAGGGAGCGGGAACACGGGGACTGAGGGACCAGGGACTAAGGGACCAGGGGCTAGCGAACAGGGAGCAGGGATTCCTCCCGCGCCGCGGGTCCACTTTGTTTATCCCGAGTGGCCGTGGTGGAAGCCGTTCCAATGGTTGCGCGTGGCTTTTCTTGAAGTGATCCAGCGCCCGCTCACGTGGCTGCTGGCTGCGCCACGCGTGGTGGGACCCGAAAAGCCGCTGCCGCCGGGCCCGCTGCTCATTGTGGGCAACCACGTGACAGCCTACGACGGCCCGCTGATTCAATATGGGCTCCCCGGCCCGCTGCGCCGCCACCTCGCTGTGGCCATGGCGGGCGACATGCTCGAAGACTACCGGCACTGGCGCAATCCCGAGTGGCCGCCGGGACACAAGGGCATCTGGGTGCTGGGACCGCCCGCTTACTGGCTGGTCACGGCGTTCTACAACGTTTTTCCGCTGCCGCGCCAGCGCGACTTCCAGTTAAGCTTTGCCCATGCGGGCCGGGCAATGGATCGCGGCTACAGCGTCATGGTCTTTCCCGAGGGCGCGCGCTCCGAGGGACAACTGGCACGCTTCCGGCCCGGCATCGGGCTGCTAGCCAAGCAAAGTGACGTGCCTGTGGTGCCAACCGCCATCCGCGGCCTCGGCGAGATGAGAGCCGGCCGTCGCCGCTGGTTCCGCTCCGGGCATCTCGAGGTGCACGTGGGCGAGGCCATCCGCTTCCGCCCGGAAGACAGCGAGGCCGCGATCACGGCTCGGCTGCGCGACGAGGTCGTGCGGCTGCTCGGCGGCGAGGAGGCGAGTTAGCAACTCAGCAAGTCAGCGAGCCAGCAGAAACCGCCGGGTCCTTGCGTGTCGGATCACTTGTAGCTTCCTATCAAAGACTCCCAAGGCTGAGCGCCGGCAGGCTCCCGAACAATTCTGTGAGACGATTCGGGATCGTACGTTGAACGTCCCCAGTCACTTTCCAGCACGGAGGCTCACACTGCTTCTCGCGGAACAGAGAAACACACGTCTTGAACATCCTCGCGTCTAGAAGCATTCCCGCTTGTCGTTCAAGTTCAAAGAGCACCACCTCCGGTTGCAATGCACGCTTATACGAACGGGCGGATGTCATCGCATCAAACACATCGGCAATCGCCAGAAGCCGTGCCATGGGCAGAATGTCATCGCCTCTCAAACCTCTCGGGTAACCCGAGCCGTCCATGCGCTCGTGGTGTTGCAGCACGGTCTCGGCAATCGGCCAGGGAAACCGAATGTCTTTCAGTATGGCGTGACCCGCCTCAGCATGTAACTTCACTTGTAAGAATTCCTCCGCGTTCAACTGTCCGGGCTTGTTCAATATTTCTTGAGAAACGGTCATCTTTCCGACATCGTGAAGCAGAGACGCTACGCGCAATGCCTGAACCTGCTCTTCATCCCATCCCATCTCGGCGGCAATGGCACAAGCGATTGTAGCGACGCGGACCTGGTGGTCCGCGATATCCCGGTCGTACGCCTCCATAATGGAAGCCAACGTGTCCACGACCCCCGGGAGAGTTTCTCTGAACTCGCCCTGTGACGTTTCACGCAGGGGCCACTCCTCCGTGTATCGCGTGCGTTGGCGAACTGTACGAAGGCATTTGGCGATCTCCGCAGGAAATATTGCTTCTCCGGATTGGGCCGGAAACTCCGTATGTTGGTTGGCAGTTGAAGTGTCGAATGAGGTGCCTATCAATACATGACTCCTTTTTAAAGGCCGTAATAATGCCAGAATGCGGATCGTGCCAGACAAATCCGGATGCGCCAGCGCTTCGTCGCTGAGATCGCAGGGATCGCAGAGATCACTTGGCTGTTTCGGCTGCCGGGAGGCTAGCGGTTGGATAAAGAAAATCGGTCTTTTGCAGTGCAATCCGGGCGCCAAAATGACCGTTGGGCAGTGGAAATACCGATCCAGTTCATCTGGTTCGACTTAGGCGATGCGAACGAGCTGGCATGATGCCACTTCGAGATTCTCCGCCTGCTGCTGGCTATGTAATTTCTTCAGGGTGAGTGTTTCTTACACGGTAAAAACGGACGAAACGGGCTATTCTGCCTCGGCGTGACCCAGACCAGGAGGGGTTCGGCACGACTGAAGTCGTGCCCTTTCGCGAGAGCTTGAGACTGACCTACTTCCTAACTTTCCCAGGGCTATGCGTCTTTTTCCGCGGCGTGGTACTCGCGCCGGATGCACTTCAGATCCACCGTCGGCTTGGGATACTGCATCTTCAGCGATTCCAGATGCTCCACGACGATGCGCGCGATGGCCAGGTTGCGAAACCATTTGTGGTTGGCGGGAATGATGAACCACGGCGCATGGTCGGTGCTGCAACGGGAGAGCGCTTCTTCGTAGCCGGCGACGTATTCATCCCAAAAGGCGCGCTCCTTGTAGTCGGCCTCGCTGATCTTCCAGTGCTTGCTGGGGTCGTCGAGCCGCTCCTTGAAACGCTTCAGCTGCTCTTCTTTTGAGATGTGCAGGAAGAACTTGAGAATCTGCGTGCCGTTCGCGGCCAGGTTGCTTTCGAAGTCGTTGATCTCATCGTAACGCTGCGACCAGATCTTTTTGGGCACAAGATTGTGCACGCGGACGATGAGAACGTCCTCGTAATGCGAGCGGTTGAAGATGACCACTTCGCCGCGGGCAGGCGCGGCCTTGTGCGCGCGCCATAGAAAGTCGTGGGCTGCCTCCTCGGCGGAGGGTTGCTTGAATGCCGCCACGCGGCAACCCTGCGGGTTCATCGCGCCCAGCACGTGGTTGATTACGCCATCTTTGCCGCCGGTGTCCATGGCCTGCAGGCAGATGAGAAGTGAATGTCCATGCTCCGCGAAGAGCAGGTCCTGGAGCTCGCGGAGTTTCTCCTGATCATGGGCGATCTCCTCGGCCGCGGATTTGTGGCTCTTGTGGCCGTCCGTGAAGGCGGGATCGATCTTCTTGAGCTTCACTTTAGATCCCGGCGCAATTTTGAAGCGTTCCAGAGTTTTCATATGTCTCTCCATTCCGAACAGCCAGGCAGCAGGCTATTCCTGTTCCGCAGTGACCGCGAAGGTCGCAATCCAATTCCGCTCGTCCGCAACCTTGCATCGCAGGGCCGCAATCGTCTCCGCTTCGAATCGCGGCGTAGAGTAGAGCAGGATCTGATACTGCTCCCGCGCGGCATCCTTGATGTACTCGATTGCCGCCTGAGCTTGCGCTGCAACTGGCAGAATGCGCGTGCCATCGTGAATCATGTTGCCCTGTACCAGCTCAAATCCCCAGCGAAGCGGAATCTCAGTCACCGTTCCATTTGCAAAGACCAGCTCGTAGGTCGCGGCCACTTCTCCGGCTTTCCCAATCATGGGATATCCCAACGGCAAAGAGATGCCTCCCAGGATATGGAGCCGCGTGCAGCGCTGCCTAATCGGAATCTCTAGTTCGAACCGGTTGCCGGCGACGAGTGGGCGCAAATGCTGCTCTACGAGCGCCGGACGAAACGGAGCACCGGCCAGCTTGATCTCGTCGTCTGTGCCCTGCCGCCATAGTTCGAATTTCGATCCGGTCCGCGCCCACTGATCATCGGCGCGCACGGTGGGCCAATACTTTTGCATGGCCGCTTCAAATGCATTCCACGCTGCA
>Ga0074046_10003529_pt1 | contig 13047 bp, 11 predicted proteins | sample BogForMeECP23OM3_FD_94441 | JGI IMG/M metagenome (GOLD analysis project Ga0074046, IMG submission 94441) | Bog forest soil microbial communities from Calvert Island, British Columbia, Canada - Bog Forest MetaG ECP23OM3 | ecosystem: Environmental > Terrestrial > Soil > Wetlands ...
CGCGGACAGCGCGAACTGATCATCGGCGATCGCCAGACCGGCAAGACCGCAATCGCGATCGATACGATCATCAACCAGCGCGGCCAGAACGTGCATTGCTTCTACGTGGCGATTGGGCAGAAGCGCTCGACCGTTGCGCAAGTTGTCCAGCGGCTCACAAGCTCCGGCGCGATGGAGTTCACCACGGTCATCGCCGCGACCGCATCCGAGGCCGCCCCGCTGCAGTTCATCGCGCCTTACAGCGGCTGCACGATGGGTGAATATTTTCGCGACACCGGCAAGCATGCGTTGCTGGTGTACGACGATTTGAGCAAGCACGCGCAGGCCTATCGCCAGTTGTCGCTGCTGCTGCGCCGCCCGCCCGGCCGCGAGGCGTACCCCGGCGACGTCTTCTATCTGCATTCCCGCCTGCTCGAACGCGCCGCCAAGATGAGCGACGAGATGGGCGGCGGGTCGCTCACCGCGCTGCCCGTGATCGAGACCCAGGAAGGCGACGTGTCGGCGTACATTCCGACCAACGTCATCTCGATCACCGACGGCCAGATAATTCTCGACAAGGACCTCTTCAACTCCAACGTGCGCCCCGCCGTCAACGTGGGGCTGTCGGTGTCGCGCGTTGGATTCTCGGCCGCGGTCAAAGCGATCAAGCAGGTTGCGGGCACGCTCAAGCTCGACCTCGCGCAGTACCGCGAGATGGCGGCGTTCGCGCAGTTCGGTTCCGATCTCGACGCGTCGTCGCAGCGCCTGCTCGCCCGCGGCGCGCGGCTGACCGAGATGCTCAAGCAGAATCAGTACAGTCCGCTGCCGATGGAAAAAGAAGTGTTGATCATTTTCGCCGCCAGAGAGGGCTACTTCGACAAGCTCTCGGTCGAGCAGATTCGGCCGTTCGAGATGGGACTCTACACCAACTTCGACTCGCGCCACGCCGACTTGCTTGCCGAAATCCGCGACCAAAAACAGATTTCCGACGAGCTGACAAAAAAACTCAAGGCCGGACTCGACGCCTACGAACAATCGTTCGTGGCCGAAAACAAAACGGCCGCGCCGGAGCCGGCGTAGCCGCGATAGCGCTCGACGATGGCATCACTCAAGGCAATCCGGCGCCGGATCGCGTCGGCCAAATCGACGCAGCAGATCACGCGCGCGCTGAAACTGGTCTCGGCCGCGCGGCTAAGGCGCGCGCAGGAAGCACTCGCCAACTCACTGCCATACAGCGAAGCGCTGGCGCGAGTCGCCGACTCGCTGCTCACCTCGGAAGGAATCTCGGCCGGGCCGGTCGAGGGTGCGCAAAAGAGATCGATGCTGGTGGTGGTCGCGTCCGATCGCGGGCTGGCCGGCGGCTACAACTCGTACCTGCTGCGTGCGGCGGAAGCGACGCGGCGCGAAATCCGCGGCGCGGGACTCGAGATCGATCTGTTCGCGGTCGGCAAGAAAGCCGTCGATCATTTCAAGCGCTCCGGCGTGCCGGTCGCGTTTTCGCGCGTCGATAATTTGCCGCGCCTGGCCACGATCGCTCTCGCGCGCGATATCGCCGCCAGGATGCTCGCCGACTACAGCTCCGGCGCCATTGACGAGGCCGGCATCGTCTATACTCATTTCCAATCCGCCGTCACCCAGAAGCCGGTTTACCAGCGCCTGCTGCCGGTCAAGCCGCCGGGCGACGCCGGTATCCATGATGGCGCGAGCGTTGACGCCGCGACCTCGAAATCCGACGCACCCAAAGTCGAGGCACCCAAAATCGACTATCTCGTCGAGCCGTCGCGCGCCGAACTGGTGCCGGTCGTCCTGCGCGGATATCTCGAAGCCGCCGTTTATCACGCGCTGCTCGAGGCCGAAGCCAGCGAGCAGGGTGCGCGAATGACCGCGATGGACAGTGCGACCAACAACGCCAGCGACATGATCTCGTCGCTCACGCTCGAGATGAATCGCGCCCGCCAGGCGCAGATAACGCGCGAGCTGATGGACATAGTCGGCGGCGCAGAGGCGTTGCGCTGAAAACGTGGAAAAGTGAAAAAGTGAAAAAGCGCAAGGCAAAAATCGAAATCACACGGGGATATCACCGTTTATGAGTCAGACCGCTCCAGGACGAATCAACCAGGTGCTCGGCAACGTCGTTGACGTCGAGTTCGGTCCCGGCACGCTGCCGCCGATTTTCTCGGCGCTGCGCGTCAGCAATCCGTCGATCAGCGACGTGGCCGGCAACCTCGTGCTCGAAGTGCAGCAGCATCTCGGCGAAAACACCGTGCGATGCATCGCGATGGACTCGACCGACGGGCTGGTCCGTGGGATGGAAGCCGCCGACACCGGCGCGCCAATCTCGGTGCCGGTCGGGCCGGGCACGCTCGGGCGCATCATGAACGTCACGGGCAATGCGATCGATGAGCGCGGGCCAATCCAGGGCAAGTCGCTGATGCCGATTCATCGCGGCGCGCCCGCCTTCGCCGACCAGGCCGTCGAGGCCGAAATCCTCGAGACCGGCATCAAGGTCCTCGATCTCATTTGCCCATACGCACGCGGCGGAAAGATCGGTCTGTTCGGCGGCGCCGGCGTCGGCAAGACCGTCACCATCCTCGAACTGATCAACAACGTCGCCAAGCAGCACGGCGGCGTGTCGGTGTTTGCCGGCGTCGGCGAGCGCTCGCGCGAGGGCAACGACCTCTATCGCGAGCTGACGGAGTCGGGCGTCATCGCAAAAACCGCGCTGGTCTACGGCCAGATGAACGAGTCACCCGGCGCGCGCGCCCGCGTCGCGCTGACCGGAGTCACGGTCGCCGAATATTTCCGCGACGAAGAAGGCAAGGACGTCATCTTCTTCATCGATAATATTTTCCGCTTCGTGCAGGCCAACTCCGAAGTCTCCGCGTTGCTCGGCCGCATGCCCAGCGCCGTCGGCTACCAGCCCACGCTCGGCACCGACATGGGCGAGCTCGAGGAGCGCATCACCACCACCAAGAAAGGCGCGATCACCTCGGTGCAGGCCATCTACGTTCCCGCCGACGACTACACCGACCCCGCGCCCGCGACCACCTTCACCCATCTGGACGCCGTCACCGCGCTGGATCGCAAGGTTTTCGAGAAGGCGATTTTCCCCGCCGTCGATCCACTCGGTTCGACCTCGCGAATTCTCGACCCGCAAGTGGTCGGCGAAGAGCACTACAACGTCGCGCGCCGGGTGCAGGCCATTTTGCAGCGCTACAAGGACTTGCAGGACATCATCGCGATCCTCGGGATGGAAGAACTGTCGGCTGATGACAAGACGGTCGTCGCACGCGCGCGCCGCGTCGAGCGTTTTTTGTCACAGGCGATGTTCGTCGCGGAGCCGTTCACCAATCAGCCCGGCAAGTACGTCACGCGCAAGGATACCGTGCGCGGCTTCGCCGAAATCCTCGACGGCAAATGCGACGACCTGCCCGAGCAGGCCTTCTACCTGGTCGGCACCATCGAAGACGCTCGCGGGAAGGCCGAACGCCTCGCCCGCGGCGAAGTGCGCTAGGCAACGGGAGTCCGCGATGGCTGCGACGTTCCCATTCACACTCGTCACGCCCACCGGCGTGGTCGCCGAAGGACAAGCCGAAGAAGTCTCGGCGATTGGTCCGCTCGGCGAATTCGGCGTGCTGCCCGATCACATCAACTTCATCACGTCGCTGGTGCCGGGCGTGCTCGAAGCACGCCTGCCCGACGGCGTGGCGATGCACTGGGTTGTGTTGGGCGGCCTTGCCGAAGTGAAGGACGGCGTGATGACCGTGCTGGCGAGCAGCGCTGAATCGCCCGAGAGCATCGACGCCACCGCCGCAGCCGCACAAGTGCAGGATGCCGACGAAACATTTTCAAATCTGAGTTTCTACGATCCCGAATACGCCCCGGCCCAGGAAGCTTTGATGCTGGCCCGCGCCCGCGTCGTCGCCGCCGCCCTGAAGCCCACCGCGCGCTAACTCGGCGCCTGAATCTGCTTGGTGTCATTCTGAGCCGCTGCGGCGAAGAATCCCGGATATTTTTTTCTCCTCTCCCAGGATGGGAGAGGATGAAGGTGAGGGTCCTTTTCCAGCGCGCATCTTCGGCGCGCGATTCAAGATTCTGCTTTTCTCAGAGCGCCCGCATTTAGCTCAATGCTCTTTATGTGGATGAAGAATTTCGTCTAGCTCCGAGCGTGAATCGACGGCCCTCCGCCGGATCGCGTCGCATAGTTGTTCGTCGCCTCGCGGACACTGCCGCGACGCATTCGTTACAACTCGTGCTAGGTCGTGATCATCAGTAGTCGCGTCGATATGCCGGAATACGAACTTGCCAAATTGTTAATCGCGGTCCACTAGAGTCCGCAAAGTCGGAAGCTGGTTCCACCGTTCAGCGAGCATTTTGACGACCGCTTCTGAATATCCCTCAGCTATCGCACCATCGTCGCACGCAGCATACCGCTTGAATGAATCGTACATTTGTTCCCAAGTCTTCAAATAGTCGACCTCATCCACGAGTTCTTCAACGCGATCGATCGCGGCACGCCGCCGATGGCGGAGCGATTCACGCGCAACGATACGTCTGCATACACGTCGCCGCAGCGCGCCGCCGACTCTCCTCCGTCATCCCGAGCGAAGCCGAGGGACCCCGGATCTTTCTCAACGCAAGACACCTCGACTTCACTGAGGGCATGCGGAGCCGAGTTGCTCGCGGGACTTCTCATCTTCGAGTTGAAGACTCACCCTCAAAACCGAGTCCATTGTTCAGGGGTGAACTATTCAGCCTGCCCGCGCCGCCCCTGCCGTGCTATGCGATCGGCTATGGACAACACTCAGGTCAACTCCTCACGCAAATTTGTCCGAAATCACCGTACGCACCTTCATCTTGTCAGGCACGACTCGACATCGGGCAAAGTCCGCTTCCGAAAAAATATTTTTGACGGAACGAAACTACCTTTGGTGGCATACCCGTCACTGGACCACAACAGGTGGTATAAATTGGTAAGTATCCCCTTGACGGAAGTACATCGTTTATGCCATCATCGGCAGTATGAGCAAAGTCAATCGAAACAATCCAGTCCGCACCAGCGCATCCGAAGGCCTCTACTCGCTGATGGAGTTCGAGCGCGAGTATCCAGACGATGCTACGTGCCTCGATATACTCGTCAACCGGCTCTACCCGAACGGCATCCACTGCCCGCGATGCCAGAAGATCACCAAGCATCATCGCGAGACAAACCGGCCTTCGTATGCATGTCAGAATTGCGGACACCACGAGCATCCGATGCGGGGCACCATCTTTCAGGATTCGGCAACGTCGCTCAAGCTCTGGTTCTACGCGATCTATCTCATGTCCTCGACCCGATGCGGTATCAGCGCCAAGCAATTAGAGCGGGAGCTTGGCGTTACGTACAAATGCGCGTGGCGGATGTTCAAACAGATTCGCTCGATGCTCGATGAGGACGGCGACGGTCCTAGACTGTCGGGAAGAGTCGAAGTCGATGAGAGTTTCTACGGCGGGAAAGAAACCAACAAGCATCAACGCAAGAAACTCCCCGGCAATGTCCGACACGCGATGGGCAAAACGGCAGTCTGGGGTGCCGTCGAACGTGGCGGCCGCATTCTCGCCCGCGTGATTCCTGATACCCAAGCACACACGCTCTTGCCGCACGTCCAGCAACGCATCATGCCTAGCAGCACCATCTTTACCGATGAGGCGCGCATCTATCGCAACCTGCCGCGCCTCGGCTATGGGCACCAGCGCGTGTATCATTCCGCCGGCATCTATGTGGATGGCGACGCGCACACGAACACGATTGAAGGCTTTTGGAGTCTGACCAAGAACGGGATTCGCGGCGTCTATCACAACGTCAGCGCGAAGTATTTACAGCACTACTTGAACGAGTACGCGTTCCGATTCAATCGGCGAAAGAGCTTAGGGCGGCACAATATGTTTGATGCCTTTATCAAGCGAATAGAAAAGAAAGCTTCTTAAGTGTACGGTGGACAGAGAAACTAAGCGCGCCTTGTTGTGGCGCACAACGCGTGCAACAATGCTTTGGAAGTTTCGGGAATTAATAAGGACCATTAAGCAATTGGATATAGACAAGCTACCACCGCGAGAACAGAGGCAGTTTAGTAAAGCAGCGACGCTACAAGCGCGCGCGAGTCGGGCCGGAATGGAGACAAGGGTTGCTACCACATTGGACAAGACAATCTCTGACAAGGATTTGTACGATCAGTATTGCGCAACTGAAGAGCGCATCCTTGAGGAAACAAGCCGCGCGCTGGAGATCATGAAGCAACTGTTAGAGCGGCAGAAGCAACGGCGCAAGCAGAAACAGAGTTAGGTGCGACTGCTAGGTCAGATGTTCGTGATAATCGGCGTTCTCGCCTGCGCATTAATGATCGTCAAAGCGATTCAACCTGGAGACGATTGGCCCATACGCGTGATCGGTGGAGCGATTGCGGCCTGCGGAATTGTGATCGGTGGCTGGGCATTGATTTGGAGCAGTCGCGAATAAAGACCGCTAGTCTCGACTGCGCAAAACAAAGGAACCAGTAATCAGGCCAGCGGCAACGGTAGGGATTCCAACGCCAATTAGAAAGTCATCCCAATCCTTGTACGGTAATTGCAACGCCACAATGAGAACGAGCGCGACCCATCCGGTCAGCATCATCACACCGACGATCATTAACACTGCGCGAAGATGGCTCATTCACGGTTCCCGTCTGCGTGTAGCCTTTAAGAGATCACGCACGAATTGAGAACGCGGTCGAATAGGAATTGTTGCACCTGCATGAGTCTTTTGTGTCGGTACTACTGATGCGCTGTCCAAGGTCGGCTTGTTATGCATCTTGACAAGTCGCTTTCTCTCCGCTTCTTCTCGTTTAGTCACTACATCCCTCCTCCCGAGAATGTCTGCGACTTCTTGAATCGGAGTCACGATGGCAATCCCCGTGTTTATCTTTTCAATATGCCGGGCGCGAGACTTTCTTGGCGATTCACGCTCTAGTCCATAGTCCCAATGCGAACGAATGAGACCCAGCAACTTCACCGTTATGCGGTCGCTAACCTTCGCAGGGTCTTTCCCATGATCAAGTGTCACTAACACAGGCGAGCCGCTAAGACCACCAAGCGATCGCATCTCTGCTAGATAGCCCCGATACCATTCACGACTTTCAAAATCAAATAGGGGCTCTTTTTGCGGCATCGCCGCGATTATTCCACTGCGTACAATTGGAGTGTTACACTCGACCCCATGCATTTCAGTGAACAGCCCTCCAATCAACAATTCATCGCCTATGCCGATACCCCATTCTGGAATTAATTCTTCAGTCACATATCCGCCACCCTCAAACGGCAATTCATGATAGGCGTATCGATTTTGCGGCAGCTCCATCGGTCGCACGGCAGCATCAGGCACGTGTCGAAAACTTCCAGCTACGCCCGGAATATCGAGCGCGGGTTTTTGTTCTGAAAATTCCCAGCCACCATTCAACGGCAGCATCTCTGTGCCACCATCGGTCAAATTTATGCGCAGCTTGAGGTCGCGTTTAAAATGTCCCTTTTTATCGAAAAGAACATGCCTAGCAGTGACAAGATATGTTTGCCCTTCCTGACGTGCCCACGACTTCGGGACACGAACAAAAAAACCACTGCCTTCAAACTGGTTCGGCGTACAGAGAAAGGCTACGCAGTCTTTGAATCTATCGTCAATCCGCATGTTGGCGTCCCAAGGCGGGTCTATAGACCATACCTCGATACCGCCAAAGCGTCGATCACAATATGCCAAAATCGTTTACGCGTCATGAAATAACCCTGCACCGCCCATCGTATCCCCTTGACCGCCACTTCCGTCAAGGGGATACCTACCTATAAATTGCCCCTTCCTGGACAAATTGACCGTTCAGAACTGTTCACGGGACGCCTATCTGAAACACCGGCACTTCGAATTCAGCGCGGTATCCACCGGCGGCGCCGGGCGCCTTCGCGCGGAGACGCCACACGATTCGGCTTTCTGGATTTGAATCGTCGGTCGGGCGGCAATCCGATGCGATCAGGAATGCGACCGGAATCGATCCCGTCGAATCGCTCATCGAAGTTTGCTCCGCGCGCCACAAGATCCAGTCCCAGGTCGTGAGATTGTGCCAAGTTCCGCGCGTCGTGCGATTGATGCAAGCGAGTTCGAGCGCGACCTGTTTTCCGGCCGCCGGCGGCTTGTCGACATGAATCGATCCGGCAAGCGAACCGCCGATTTGCCCCGGCACGGAATCCATCGCGAATCGCGACTCGCCGTATTCGCGGATTCGCCGCCGGAGGCGCATCGCCCACGCGATCATGACGACGCCGGCGAACGGGAAGATCAAAGACGGTATCGCGAAGTAGTCGGCGCTTCGGATCGCGCGGTGCGGCACAATAAAAAGGATCGGAAACGTCGCGACGCACCACGCGATCGCGATGATCGTCAGCCGATTCGAGTCGCGCCGGGCCGAGGTGCGAACCTCGCCGCGGGCCCAGTCCTCGCGCCACATCCACGGCGCGCCGGGATTCGCCGCACGCAATCGCTCGGAAGGATCGGCAGCGCGCGCGTGGAAGCGAACCCACCAGATCGCTCCGATGCCAGCGCCGGCGCACGCCAGCGCGATCGCCGCGGCGAGCACCGCTGGCTCCCATTGCCCATCGCGCGCACGAGTGAACGCCACCATCGCGGCGAGGAACGCGGCGATGCACAACGGCGTGCCGAGAAATTTGATGAAGCCGAGAACGAACCGCTCCGGATTCGTCCTTTCAATCGCCATGTCCAGAAGCCGCTACCTGCCGAGGGCGGCGAGGCGATCGAAAAAATCCGGGAATGTCTTCGCGACGCATCCGGGATCTTTGATCTTCAGGCCGCCGAGCTTCAGACCCGTCACCGAAAAACTCATCGCGATTCGATGATCGTCGTAAGTCTCGATGACTGCCGGACGCATCGCGGACGGCGCAATCTCGAGTCCGTCATCGTTCTCGATGACCGTGGCGCCCAGCCGCCTCAGTTCGGTCGCGAGCGCGCGGATGCGATCGCTCTCGTGATGGCGGATGAACGCGACGTTGCGGATTTTGGTCGGCGACGAAGCAAACGGGGCAATCGCGGCGAGCGTCGGCACCATGTCCGGCATCGAATTCATCGCGACGTCGACGCCGGTGAGCCGCCCGGTTCCCGCGACCTCGACGTGGTCGGGATGCCACGTGACGCGGGCGCCCATCTGCTCAAGCACACCAAGAAAACCGACGTCGCCCTGCACCGAGTTCGAGGTGAGGCCCTCGATTCGCACCTTCCCGCCGGCGAGAGCCGCAGCCGCCGCAAAGTAGCTCGCGCTCGACGCGTCCGGCTCGACGACGAAACGCTGCGCGCGATACCACTGGCCGCCGGGCACAACGATCATTTCGCCTTCGACGGAGCTGTGCGCTCCCCATGCCTCCATCAGCCGCAGCGTCATGTCGATGAAAGGCCGCGCGGCATCGCCGATCACCCGGAGCTTGAGGCCGGCCTTCCAAATCGGCGCCGGCATCAGCATCGCGGAGACGAATTGCGACGACACGCGCGCGTCGATCGAAGTTTCGCCGCCTTCGAAGCGTGCGTGCGACGCATCGACTATCACCGGCGGACAGTGGTTGTTGCGCTCGCTGTAAACGCTCGCGCCCAAGCGCTGCATCGCGTCGAGCTGCGGACCGATCGGACGCTGACGCATCCGCTGATTTCCGTCGATCCGAAAGCGTCCCTCACCGAGCGTGACCATCGCGACGATAAATCGCATCACGGTGCCGGCGCCACCGACGAAAATCTCGCCGCCGTGCGCCGGGATCGTCCCGCCGCGCCCGCTGACTGTAATTCGGCGGCCCGACTCGTCAATCTCGACGGTGAAGCCCATCACCCTCAGCGCGTCGCTCATGTAGCGCGTGTCGTCGCTCAACAGAACTGAGTCGATGACCGAGCGTCCCTGCGCCAGCGCGGCCAGAACCATCGCGCGATTCGTAATGCTCTTGGAGCCGGGCAGCACCACGCGGGCGTCGAGCGGTCCGGTCAGGGGTGTGATTTCGATTTCGTCCACGGTCTTCTTAAGTATCCATTCCAGACTAACCGCGGGGGTTGATGGGTCACAAGCACGGGCGGTCCCGGTTGGCGGCTTATTGCCTCGTACTGTACCTGGCGGTACGACTAGAGTATCAAATGTTACTGGCAGTAGGCTCAGGGGAGGTCGAACGCCATGAGACTCATCAAGCTGATTGTACCAGCCGTGCTGATTGCGGTGCTCGCGCTATTCGCGCCGCACGCCGACGCGCAAACGATGGGCGAGTATGCGCCCACGACGGCGGGACTCGGAACTGGGGGCGGCTCGATGGGCACCAGCTTGGCGCCTCCGTCATTCGGATCGAACGACAGCGGCGGAGGCTCGGGCACCTGGGGAGCCAGCGGATTGGGCGCCAGTTTTGATGAGAGGGCCGGGGCCGCGTCGGGGTTCGGCGCGGGCGCGGATTTCGAATCGCGGGCGGGCTCGTCGGTGAGCGGATCGACCGCGGAATCGCGCTGGCCTGAGTCCGCATTGAGCGCCGCCACCTCGAGCAGATTCGGCGGTTCATCCGACAGATTCCCCGAACGTAGCGAGCTGTCGTCGTCGGATCGCTTTCCGGCCAGCTCGTTCAACGACAATCCTATGGGGCTGGATACCAACTACAACGCGATTAACAATTTCTGACGCCAGCGCGCATGGACTAGCTATCCCCGGCGAGATTGCGACGCAAGCGCTCCTTGCTGGCAGCCGGCCAGACGTCGTCGATCTTGTAGGCTGTTTCGAACGCTGTCGCACCCTCCGGAAGTCTCAGCCACGGCAGTTTGCTCCTCGTGAAAATGTGAATGTCGGGGGTGACCGCGTCGGGCTTATCGAGCGTCCCTGCGCGAACGAACAAAGGGTCGCCGGGGGCGGCCTGATAGCGGCTCCATACGTAGGTGCCACACTCGCCGCAGAAGAACACCTCGTGATCTTTGCCGGTGCCGCCCTTGAGTGTGAATGACTTCGGAATCGCGCCAGTCCTTTCCACGAACCGCTTCTCGATCCAGATATTGATCACAAAGCCGCTGCTGGTGACGCGTTGGCAATCCCGGCAGTGACAGGCATGAACGATGAGCGGACTGGCAGTCAGCTTGTAGCGGATAGCTCCGCATGAACATCCACCTTCCAGATTCACGATGACCTCCGCGACTCAGTGTTCAATTATGGAAATTCCGGACATAAGGAAAGGCAGGCAATCCGTCATGACCGGTCCATATCCAGAAATCACACCTTGCGAGCACGGCATGTTGGAGGTCGGCGACGGCAACCTTACGTCCGGCACTATGCGTGGCTCGAGGACGGGAGCTTACTTCGCGACGCCGCTGCGATTGCCGACATTCCCGGGATAATGGTGAATGGACGCTTTGACCTTCAGGCCCCGATCGGCTGGGCGTGCGACCTCAAGCGCGCGTGGCCACGCGCAAAGCTTGTGATCGTTGACGACGCAGGGCACGACGCATCCAACACGAGCATCACCCGGGAACTGATCCGCGCAACCAACCAGTTTGCTTCGCGCCAATTCGCATCGCGCGGCGATTAAATCTCGGCGGGTTTATCCAGCATCTAAAGGGTGATTACTGGATACAGCTCAAGCCTAGGCATAGAATTTGTTGACTACGGGAGCGACGGGAGCTAATTCATAGAGTCTGTTCCTAGCGGGCAGCCGGTCAACAATCGGCGCCCATCCGGGAGGGCGTGCGCGAACGGGGACTCGCGCGCGAGGAAGAAGGTGTTGTTCGAAGCGAAGTTGCCGGCAAACCGAACAGTCAAAGCAATCGCAGCGTTTGCGCTCGCGATCGCATTTGGCTTGGCGGCCCCGCCCAACGCGTCGTCGGAGACCAAACTCCCATTCCCGCGTCCGGCTTCGATCGAGCCCAACGTCGATTTCTGGGTCAATGTTTTTACCGCGTACTCGGATCGCGACTTCGTGGTCGTCGATCGCGACAACGTGTGGCGTATCTACCGGGTGTTTCATCTTCCCGGTGACGGTCAGCCGACCCGCAGCGATATCGACTGGGCGAACGACTACCTCAAAATAAAATATGGCGAAATTCTGAACCGCCTCGCGACCGGGCGCGAACCTTCGGACTATGAAGAGCGTCAAGTCGCCGCGATGTTCAAGGGCGAGCCGCCGAGCGCCTACGCTGCGGCCGCGCAGAACTTGCGCGTGCAGGAAGGACTGCGCGAACGATTCCACGACGGGCTGCTGCGGAGCCGATACTACCTGCCCACGATGGAGCGGATTTTCCGGACCGCGGGGCTCCCGCCCGAGCTGGTGACGCTGGCGCACGTCGAGTCAGGCTTCCACGGCGCTTCGCGCTCGAGCGCGGGCGCGGTTGGAATCTGGCAGTTCACGCGTGGCACCGGCAAGCATTACATGAAAATCACGCGCTATCACGACGATCGCCTCAACCCGGAGCGCGAGACGCTCGCGGCGGCCAAGCTGTTGCGATCAAACTACGAGACGCTCGGCGATTGGCCGCTGGCGATTACGGCGTACAACTACGGCACCGGCGGAGTGGCGCGCGCGGCGGGAATTTACGGCGGCGACTACTCGCAAATGGTCCAGCACTACCAGGGACCGCATTTCGGCTTCGCGGTGAAGAACTACTACGCGGAATTCCTTGCCGCGTTGCAGGTGCATCGCTACGAGGACAAGTATTTCCCGGGTATCGCGGGCGAGCCGGCGATTCGGCCTGCGCGAATCAAGGCCGACTTCGCGCCGAAGCGCGCGAAAAAGTCGCACGCGTCACGTACTCACCGGGCGTCTTCGAAGACCCGTCATTCGAAAAAGACAGTCGCGCAGAACACCTGATCGCCGCGCGGGTCAGGCGTGTGAACTCGCGTCGGCCACCTTCGTGTGCGGGCTGATCGCGCGGTAGCTCGGGCGCTCGCGCAGCCGCTTCAGATACGCATCGACTCCCGGGAACGCGTCGAGCTTCATCGCGTCGACGTCGAGCACCATCGCCAGCGCCATCAGCGGTACGTCGGCGAGCGAAAATTC
>Ga0074046_10003530_pt1 | contig 13046 bp, 11 predicted proteins | sample BogForMeECP23OM3_FD_94441 | JGI IMG/M metagenome (GOLD analysis project Ga0074046, IMG submission 94441) | Bog forest soil microbial communities from Calvert Island, British Columbia, Canada - Bog Forest MetaG ECP23OM3 | ecosystem: Environmental > Terrestrial > Soil > Wetlands ...
GTTAGTCAAAACCAGCCTGCACGACAGCCAGGTAATGTACTGGGAGCCGGCCAAGTACGTCGCCAAACTGCGCACGCTCAAAACCGATCACTATCCGCTGCTGCTGGTGACGAACATGCAGGCGGGGCACGGCGGCGCCAGCGGACGCTACGACTATCTGAAGGAGATTGCGCTTGATTACGCGTTCCTGCTCCGAGAACTGGAGCTTGTGAAATAAGCTCAGCGGGCGACGCACATCCGGCCGTCTCCAAATGGATGGGTGTTATGTTTGGGGACAGTTTGAGGATGGAAACCCGACAGCGTAGACTGCATCTCTAGGGGGGAACGAATGCCAAGCCAATCGTTTAACAACTTTGACAGAGTAAGCGTGAACGGCCGCGAGGGAGTGTGGACTGTTGTCGAGGAAAGAGGCTCGCTCTACTACGTTCAACTCGGAGCGGATGCGGGTACTAGAGAACTTCTGAAGTCAGAGCAACTCACTCTCATTCAAAAGGCCAAGAATCCTGACGATGACGGTCCGCGCCTGATCCCCGTGAGAGGAGTTATGGAATGACCTCGGTCGGGTGGCTCGAATTTGACCGCCAGCCACTTCCAGCGGCGCCTGTTATTTCAGATCCTATAGGTCCCACAATTTGACAGTGCTGTCCGCGCTGCCGGAGGCCAGAGTGCGCCCATCGGAGCTGAAGCTCAGGGAACTCACGCTATCAGTGTGGCCTTTCAGAGTGCGAAGCAGTTTGCCGCTCTTGGGATCCCAAAGCTTTATGGTCCCGCCTTTCCCTCCGCAGGCCAGGATTCGGCCATCAGGGCGGAAGGCCACGGAGTTGACCCAACCGGGGTACCCGAGCGTGCTTAGCAGATTGCAGCCTATCGCATCCCAGATATCTATAGCGCTTTGGTCCGATCCCGCGGCCAGAGTCCGGCCGTCGGGGCTGAAGCTGAGGCACATAACAAATCCGTTTCGGACCTTAAAGGTGCGGAGCAGTCTGCCTGTCGTCGATTCCCACAGTTTGATGGCGCCGCCCCCATCGCCCGAGGCTAAGGTGCAGCCGTCGGGACTGAAAGTTACGGACCTGACTCTTTGGGTGTGGCCCTGGAGCATGCGCTGTAGTCGGCGCCCCAGCACATCCCAAAGCTTGACGACGGTATAGTCCCATCCCCCCGAAGCCAAGGTGAGACCGTCTGGGCTAAAGGCCACGCAATCTTCCCAATCGAGACCGCCTGAAAGCGGGCCTAGAAATTGGCCGCTCGCCAAATCCCAGAGATTGATCGTTTTATCGGAGCTTCCAGAGGCCAGGACTCTACCGTCGGGGCTAAAAGCTACCGAGTAGACCGCGGAAGTGTGGCTTTCGAGGGTCTCCTTCATCGTCCCAGTATTAGCGTCCCATAGCCTGACCGTCCTATCGTTTCCTCCCGAAGCTACGGAGAGCCCGTCGGGGCTAAAGGCCACTGAATTGACCGGCGATCCGTGGCCTCGCAGAGTGCACTTTTCGGAAGTTGACTGGCCCAACTCGACCGGGGAAGATTCAACGCTCGCTTGCGCGACAAATTGTGGTGCGACGGCATCTCCGGCAAATCGTCCATCGCTCTGGGCCCCTTCCATCGAGGTCTTGGGCGATTCGGTCCGTTGAGCGCGATTGCCGCCTCTAGTCCCTAACTTCGCGAGGATTGCTATTACGAGTCCAGCCAAGATCACCAATAGCGCGAAGGCTTTTAGGCCACCACTCGTATCTCTGATACCGAACATTAGATCCGACAGGATTAGGAGCGCAAAGAAGACGGCCGCGGCGCCTACCACTTTTGCTCTCGACATCTTGGTTCCCAACCTCTCCCAGAATTGGCAGGATATTTCCATTTTGCGTTGTGAACGACAAAGTATAACCACGGTTGTCAGGCACCCCAGACTCGCTTCGACACCTGGGGCAGCAGCACGCTACGTCCCGCCCTTCAGCTCCGCCAGCGTCTTCTCCAGGCTCGCCGCGTCTTCCACATTCATTGAATTCAGCCCGGGATCGATCTGCTTGAGCAGGCCGCAGAGCACTTTGCCGGGACCGGCTTCGATGAAGACATCGGCGCCTGCGCCCTGGCCCTCCACGGACAGCGACCGGCCCTCGAGCGCCTGCACGCACTCCACCCAGCGCACCGCGCCGGTGACTTGCCTGACGAGCGCGTCCCGCGCGGCTTCGGCCGTGGTGACGAGGCTGCCGGTGACATTGGCGACGACGGGAATGCGCGGATCGTGCATCGCGAGCCCGGCGAGCACGCGCGCTACTTCTTCCTGCGCCGGCTGCATGAGCGCGCAATGGAAGGGAGCGCTGACGGGAAGCATGACGGTGCGGCGCGCGCCTTTGGCCTTGCACAGCGCAGATGCCTTCTCCACGGCCGCAGCCGCGCCGGAGATGACCGTCTGGCCGGGTGAGTTCAGGTTGGCGGCCTGCACAACGAGTCCGGTTTCGCGCGCCGCTTCCTCGCACGCTTCGGCCACCAGCGCCGGATTAAGCTGTAGAATCGCCGCCATGGCGCCCTCTCCTGCCGGAACCGCTTTTTGCATGGCCGCGCCGCGCGCCTTCACCGCGCGCAACCCGTCAGCAAAGGTGAGCGTTCCCGCGATGACGTGCGCGCTCCATTCGCCGAGGGAGTGGCCCGCGGCCAGCTCCGGTTCCACGCCGTGCGCGGCCAGCACGCGCGCCGCCGCCACGCTCACCGCCATGATGGCCGGCTGCGTATTCTCGGTCAGGCGCAAATCTTCTCCAGGCCCCTCGAAACAGAGCTTCGAAAGCGGAAAACCGAGGGCGGCGTCTGCCTCGGCGAAGGTTGCAGCTGCTACGGGGAATCGCTCGGCCAGCTCGCGGCCCATGCCAACGGCCTGCGAACCCTGCCCCGGAAAGAGAAAAGCAATCTTTGTGGACATTGCAATGAAATTTTACCGCGCCAGAGTGAAAGAGGCGGGTTGAGTTTCGTGGTATCCCACATCTCAAAAGCGAGATGTGGGGCACCCGTTCTTTCTACTCCCTAATCCCTGGTCCCTGTTCCCTGTCTTATCAGTTCCACCGCTTCTTGTCGTTGGGATCGTCTTCGTCAATCAACCGGCCCTGGCCGTCGAATTTGACCGTGCGGCCTTGCTTCTTCATGTAGACCTCGAATTTCCTGGCGGCTTTGCGGCGCTTCCAGCGGTAATAGCGGTTGCGCAAGCCGTACCAGCGTTCGCTGAGCAGGAAGGAGACGCCATGCCGCGGCGCCGTGCGCACAAACAGCAGGCCTGCCAGCGCTCCGCCCAGTTGCGCGAAGGCGTACATCCGCTGCTGGCCAAAGAGCATAGCGATGGCGATCAGCGCGTAGATCATCACCAGGTAGCGCGCCTTGATGCCCATGGGCAAAGGAAACAGCATGAACTGCACATCGCCGTAAAGGAGACCGATGGCGGCCAGCAGGCCAAAGACGCCGCCAAAGCAGCCATAGAGTGGCTGGGCATGGTCAATCAGTGAGGGCGCGAGAGTCGAGCAGCAGACGTAGAGAGCTAGCGCGGCGGCGGCGGTTCCCAGTACTGAGACGGCGTAGAGGCCGGTCACCCATTTCGCGTTATGGAAGCCCTCGAGAAATCCCGCAAGAAACCACAGCGAGAGCAGCTCAAAGAGCGTCCCCCACAGACCGGGATGCACAAAGCTGTAAGTGAATGGCTGCCACAGCCAGCCGTGGACAAACAAGATTGGGTCGAATGCGAGGCGGAGTTCAATGAGAGCTTCTTGAATTTGCGACGCAAACCCGACGATCAGCAACGCAAAGTAAGCCGCCAGGTTGATGAGGATCAACCTGCGGGTGGCCCCGCGGAAGTCAGGGAAAGCGAACGGAGTGGAGCCTATTCTTGGCATTGCAATCATCAGGGTAAACGCTGGAGCGGGCCGGTGTCATGATGGACCTCGGAGTTTGAGCGTGGGCACCCGCATTACAATCGATCTGAACCGGGAATGCAGCAGGGGCAACCAAGTCTCCGGATATGCGTCTGGTTGGGAAGAGCGCAGCCCCGGCTTTCCGCAAAAAAACTTGGACTCTCGAGTGTGACGCCGGCCTCTTGACCTGAGGCCGGGTTCTCACTAAAACTAGCGATGGCTGCGGAATACGTCTTAATCCCGCAATGCGAATTGTAATGGAAATTGAGGAGGCTGCCATGCCTGGTTGCCCTGAGTGCGAAACCGATCTGAACATTGACGTCGACGAAGTAGAAGAAGGCGACGTGATAGTCTGCGATGAGTGCGGTACGGAGTTCGAAGTAGTGGGGATCGAGCCGCTGGAACTGGCACGCGTGGAAGAGGGCATCGAAGAGGAAGAGGATGTCTTCCAAGAGGACGAAGAGGAGTAAGGATGAGCCGTACAACCTGGCTGGCTGCGATTGCGTGCGGTCTCTTGGCGTTGGGCGCGATCCCATCAGGATCGAGCAGCGCGCTGGGGGCGGGGGCCGCATGGGGCCAAAACATGGGTGACCGCACGGTCTCGGGCACGATTTTGGATGAGAGCTCGCAGCGGGTCGTGGGGGCCACTGTGTTCCTCAAGAACGAGAAGACCAAGGCGATCCGCAGCTACATTTCCACTGCGGACGGCCATTTCCGCTTCTCCCAGGTCGATATGAGCGTCGACTTCGATCTGTGGGCGGAGAAGGACGGCAAAAAGAGCGCGACCAAGACCGTAAGTTCGTGGGATGATCGCAAAGAATTTATTTTGGACTTAAAAATCAAGTAGGCGACGACCGAACAGAGTGTGCGGGCCTAAATGCCTGCACTACAGCCAATCTGGACAGAGGTTGCGGAAAGACTCAATTCAAAGGGCCTTGTAACAAGGGCACGGCTTTAGCCGGGCCGATAAGGTCGGCAGAATGTGTCGGGCTTCAGCCCCTGCCAATTCATTCTTCGCCGAATTCGTCTTTCATTCAGCCTTTTTCCGCAGCCTATGGATACCGGCAGTACTACCGGAGACCGGCGCTACCGCTTTACCCTTCCAGTTTCTTCGTCACCAGTTCATTCAGAAGCGCCGGATTCGCCTGGCCCTTTGAGGCCCGCATCGTCTGGCCGACAAAGAAGCCCGCCATGGTCTTCTTGCCCGCGCGATATTGCTCCACTTGTTTGGGGTTGGCCGCGATCACTTCGTCGATCAGCTTTTCCAGCGCCGAGGCATCGGTAATCTGCTTCGGCTTCTCGCGCTCGTAGACGGCAGCGAAGTCTTCGCCTTTCACAAAGCAAACGTCGAAGAGTTGCTTCATCTGCTTCGAGCTGATCTTGCCTTCGTCGAGCAGATCGGCTGCGAGCACGATGCCCGCCATCGATACCGGCGACTGCTCCTGCTCCAGGCCGAGCGCCTTCAGGCGTCCGCCCACTTCGCTGAGCAGAACATTGGCCACGCGGCGCGGATTGCGCGCGGCGCGCGCCGCAGCTTCGAAGCGCTCGGCAAACTCCCGCGATGCCGTAAGCGTGTGCGCGTCCTGCACCGACAATTCGTACTCCGCAATCATGCGGGCGCGCCGTGCCTCGGGCAGCTCCGGAAGTTTTTTCCGGGCCTCGGACAAAAACTCTGCGGAGACGATCAGCGGAGGCAGATCGGGTTCGGGAAAATACCGGTAATCGTGCGCCTGCTCCTTGGAGCGCATGGAATATGTGCGGCCCTCGTTGGCGTTCCAGAGCCGCGTCTCCTGCATCACGCGCCCGCCGGATTCGATCACTTCAATCTGGCGCTCAATTTCGTATTCGAGTGCCGCGCGGATGAACTTGAAGCTGTTCACGTTCTTGACTTCAGCCTTGGTGCCGAATTTTTCCTGCCCTTTCGGCCGGACGCTTACGTTGGCATCGCAGCGCAGCGATCCCTCTTCCATGTTGCAGTCGGAGACGCCGGTGTAGAGCAGGATCTCCTTCAAGCGCGTGAGGTACTCGAAGGCCTCATCGGGAGTGCGGATGTCGGGCTCGCTAACGATCTCGGCGAGCGGCGTGCCGCAACGGTTCAGGTCGAGATAGGTGCGCGTCGCGGAGTCGGAAAAACCTTCGTGCAGGCTCTTGCCCGCGTCCTCCTCCATGTGCAGGCGCGTGATGCCGATGCGTTTCTTTCCGCCGCCGATGGTCGGAACTTCGATCCAACCATGCTCGGCCAGCGGCTTGTCGTACTGCGAAATCTGGTAGCCCTTGGGCAGATCGGGATAGAAATAATTTTTGCGCGCGAAGATCGAGCGCTCGCGCACCTGGCAGTTGAGCGCCAGCGAGGCCAGCGTGGCGAACTCCACGGCCTTCTCATTCAGGACCGGCAACGCCCCCGGCAGCCCCAGGCAAACCGGGCAAATGTTGGTGTTCGGGTCCGCGCCAAACCGGTTGGCGCAACCGCAAAACGCCTTAGTCGCCGTGAGCAGTTGCACGTGCACTTCGAGGCCGATCACGGGCTCGTACTTCGCCAAAACGTCAGGAGAGATTGCGGCGGCAGGCATAACTGGATTTTATCGCGAGGCGTGCGGACGCTGTGCACGGTGGCATGGGTAGCTTCGTTGGGGCGCGATTGCCTACAATCGATACGCGTGGGAACGGCGGCAAACTGCCGTCCGAATTTCTCTCAGAATGGAGATCCGAGGTGGATCAAAAGAACTTTTGCAAAATCATGTTGCTCGCCGCATCGCTTGCGGGGCTTTTCACTGTAACTTCGCTGCGGAGCCAGGAAACGCCAGCCTCCATGCCCGAAATCAAAGTACCGGCAGCGCAAGCGGCTCCGGCGTTGGCAGCTCCCGCGGCGTCAACCGCTCCAGCGCCGCAAACCTCGCCCTCGGGACATCCCAACGATGCGTATTGGATCGAGCACGACCGGCAACTGCTGGTGGATTTTGGCGGGCTGGCGCACTTCAAGGAGGCCGACGCGATGCTGGGAGCCGCGAAAACCGGCGAGGACCGCGTGGTCTTCATGGGCGACTCGATTACGCAGGGCTGGAAGCTGGATGCGTCGTTTCCCGGCAAGCCGTATGTCAACCGCGGCATCAGCGGCCAGACTACGCCGCAGATGCTGGTGCGCTTCCGCCAGGACGTGATCGATCTGAAGCCGAAGGTGGTTTTGATTCTCGCCGGAACCAACGACATCGCCGGCAACACGGGACCGATGACGCTGGAACAGACGGAGGGAAACCTGGCGTCGATGGCTGAACTGGCGGCGGCGAACGGGATTCGCGTGGTGCTGTGCTCGGTGCTGCCGGCGTTCGACTACCACTGGGCTCCGGGACTCCAACCCGCGCCGAAGATTGCGCAGGTGAATGCGTGGCTCAAGAACTACGCGGCGCAAAAGGGCTACGTGTATGTCGACTTCTACTCCGTGATGAAGGACGACCGCGGAGGACTGCCCGCGACGCTGAGCGCGGACGGGGTGCACCCGCTTCCGGCGGGTTTTGCGATGATGACGCCGCTGGCGGAAGCGGGAATAGAGAAGGCGCTCAGTAGCAACCGCTAGGTGCCAGAGCTTAAGATTCACTTTCGCGCGCGCATGCGTTGCATAGACGTATCGGAAGGAAGGACCTCTTGATGAAGAAAGTTTTTTGCGGAATTGCGGCAGTTGGATTTTTGCTTTCTGGAATGGCATGGGCGCAATCGCCTCAGCAAATCGCCGCCACCAAGTCCCTGTCGGCGCCGGCGCAGCAGGTCATCGAGCGCCTCGGGCAATTGAATCGTCTGCCCGATGGACAATGGCGGGTTCACCCCGGCGATCTGCCGCATGGCGAGAGCCTCAACCTCGATGATTCCGCGTGGCCCACCGCCAAGCCGGGCAGCGAGTACTCCGAAGATGCGATCTGGTTTCGTCAGTGGATTGAGATCCCGAAGAGTCTGCATGGCTACGATCTGACCGGCGCGAACGTCTGGTTCCAGTTTCAGGCGCGGACGACGGGCCGCGAAGCCGTGACCGAAATTGTGTATTTCAACGGACGGCGCGTAGCACTGGGCGAGAGCCTGGAGCGACTCGAATTGGTGGATGATGCCAAGCCCGGCGAGCGGATTCTGATTGCGGTGAAGCTGCTCGGCACCTCGCTCAACAAGCGCTACACGGGCACACTTCTGGCTGTTGACTTTGCATCCGGCCGGCCCAATCCGCAGGAACTTCACGACGAGTTTCTTTCCGCGGCCATCCTCATTCCGAGCATCTCCAATCAAACCGCAGCCGACCAGGCCACGCTCGAGAAGGCCATCGGACAGGTCGATGTTGCGGCCCTCGATGCGAATACTGATGCGAACATCGGCGCGGGCAGCCAGCAGAAATTCGACGATTCGCTGCGGGCATCGCAGGCCACGTTGCAGGCCTTGCGGCCACTCTTGCAGCAAGTAACCATGCATCTCACCGGCAACTCGCACATCGATGCCGCGTGGCTGTGGCCCCGCAGCGAGACGGTCGATGTCGTCAAGCGCACCTTCTCTTCCGCGCTGCAACTGATGCACGAGTACCCTGGCTACACCTACACGCAATCGGCGGCGATTTATAACGACTGGCTCGCCGACAAGTATCCGGAGATCGACGCCGACATCAACAAGCGCATTCAGCAAGGCCGCTGGGAGGTCGTAGGCGGCATGTGGGTTGAACCCGACCTGAATTTGCCCGACGGCGAATCGACGGCGCGCTCCATTCTCATCGGCAAGCGCTGGTACCAGCAGCACTACGGCGTGGATGTGCACGTCGGCTGGAACCCGGATTCGTTCGGCTACAACTGGCAACTGCCGCAAATTTACAAAAAGTCGGGCATCGATTTCTTCGTGACGCAGAAGATGTCGTGGAACGACACAGACCAACTCCCCTTCAAGCTCTTCTGGTGGCAGTCGCCCGATGGCAGCAAGGTGCTTACCTATTTCCCTCACGGCTACGGCAACAGCAACCTGAACCCTGTGCGGCTTTCCGCGGACCTAGTGCAGGCGCGCACCATGGCGCCGGGATTGGCGGAGCTGATGGATCTCTACGGCGTGGGCGACCATGGCGGAGGGCCCACGCGTGACGTTCTGGACGAGGGCGTGCGCTGGATGCGGCCGGACAAGGTGGCGCCGAAGATGGAGTTCGGCACGGCATATCCGTACTTATCCGGGGTCGAAAAGCAGATTGCTCCGGATTCGAAAGCCTGGAACTACCGCAACATCGCCGATGGTTATCAATATCCGCCCGCGCCTCCGGCGGGCGAAGTTTCCATTCCCACCTGGAACGACGAGCTCTATCTGGAGTTTCACCGCGGCGTGTACACGACGCAGGCCAACCTGAAGCGCAGTCTGCGCGAAGGGCCGGAGCAGGCTCTTCATGCGGAGAATTACGCTTCGCTGGCGTGGCTGGATGGCGATCCGTATCCTGCCGATGAGCTGACCGATGCTTGGAAGAAGATCACCTTTAACGGCTTCCACGATCTCGCGGCGGGTTCGGGCATTGCCGTAATCTACCGCGACGCGCAAAAGGACTTCGATCAGGTGCGCTGGGAAACGAATGAAATCTCCGCAAAGGCGCTGCATACGCTTGCGGAGCGCATCGATACGAATGCGCCGGATGGTGTTCCGGTCCTGGTCTTCAATCCGCTGGCGTGGCAACGCTCCGCCCAGGTTGAAGTGGATGCGCAATTGCCTGCGTCGGCTACCGGCGTCGCCGTTCTCGATGCACACGGAGCCGTTCTGCCCTCGCAGGTTCTTTCTGCGGATGCGCAGACGCACAGCTTCCATCTGCTCGTCGAGGTTCGCGATCTGCCGCCGATGGGCTATGAAGTTCTGCGCGTGGTTCCTCATAAACAAATCTCCTTGGCCGACCAAAAAGTGTGGGGAACCCAGGTAAACGGAACAACGCTGGAGAACGCAAACTTGCGCGTGGTCGTCGACGCTAAAACAGGCTGCATCACGAGTCTCTTCGACAAAAAGGCGGGCTTTGAAGCGCTCGCGGCCGGAGCCTGCGGCAATCAACTTCAGGCCTTCAAGGATTTGCCAAAGCAATACGATGCCTGGAACATCGATCCCGGAACGCTCGATCAGCCGCCGGCGCTTCTAACCCAAACTGACGCCGTTGAAGTAGTCGAACAGGGACCCTTGCGCGGCATCATTCGCGTAACGCGTCACTGGCAGAATTCAAAATTCGTACAGCAGATCGTTCTCAACGCCGACAGCGACCAAGCCGAGGTGGTGAACGACATTGACTGGCACGAGACGCACGTTTTGCTCAAGGCTGCGTTTCCGCTGTCGGCTTCAGCGCCCTTCGCGACATACGAAATTCCCTATGGAAGCATCGAGCGGCCGACTACGCGCGACAACAGTTGGGAGAAGGCTCGCTTCGAAGTGCCTGCGCTGCGCTGGGCCGATCTGGGCAACGGGCAGCACGGCCTGAGCCTCATCAACGATTCGAAGTTTGGATACGATGCGGTGGGCAACCTGCTGCGCCTGACCCTGCTGCGCTCGCCCACCGCGCCCGATCCCGACGCCGACCGCGGCCATCAGCACTTCCGTTATGCGCTCTATCCTCATGCCGGAGATTGGAAGCAGGCCATGACGGTCCGTCACGGATACGAGTTCAACGAAGCGCCCGTAGCCATGCAGGTGGACGCCCACGCAGGCGCGATGCCGCCCGCATTTTCATTCGTGACCGTTTCCGCGGACAACGTGGTGCTTTCGGCCATGAAAAAAGCCGAAGACAGCGACGCGCTCATCTTCCACATATACGAGTGGGCGGGCAAAGAGGGAACAGTGGAGCTGAAGATTCCCCAAGGAGCCACGGTCGCGACGGAGACGAACCTGATGGAGCAGCCCCAGGGAGAAGCGCTCGTCATCGACAACGATCGCATCCATGTTGCCGTTCATCCCTTCGAGATTCTGGCTGTGCGCGTCGATTATCCCCACCAGAAGCAGTAATTGTTTGGGCTTCTGGGTTGCTTTTGCATGAGAGTGTCCGCTGCGATGGCACAGCGGACATTTTCATAGCGACGCATGGGGCGATGGAGAATTGCAGGCGCATCGGCCCGTCACTGCTGCGCGTCCTTGAACTCTTCGTACCACGCCATCTGGATCGCCTCCAGACGCGGCTCGCTGGACAGCTTCGGATCGTCGGCAAAACCGGCCAACTCTGTGACGTACCGATGCAGATCGGTGAATCGCACCGTGAGCGGATCGAGCGAGGGAAATTTCTCCGCCAGCTCAATGCCGATCTCATCGGCGTCGGTCCAGTAGATTGCGCGCGGCATGGTTCGCTCCCTACTTAGGCTCGGCCAGCGCCAGCGGCTTGCCCTCTGAAACGTAGTTGCGGTTCCAACTGGGGATTTCGACGACATACTTTCCGGGGCGTGTAATCACGGCCTGACAGCCCAGCCGCGAATTCAACTGCTGATCGGCGGCCATGTCGAGTCGGTCGAGTTCATCGTCCTCCGCTTCGCTCAACCCCTCCGCGCCTTCCTTGATCCACACGTGGCAAGTGGTGCAGGCGCACGATCCACCGCACGCGTGGTCGAGAAAGATGCTGAAGTTCTCCGCGACATCGAGAAACGACATGGGCTTGCCGTGATGATCCCAGGGCATCGTGCCGAACTCAAACTCGACGGTGCGGCCCTCGGGAAGAAAAGTGACGCGCACGAGCTTGTCTGCGGGAATATCTTTTTTGGATGCGTCGCTCATCGTTCTCGTGCTCCCCGCGCTCACTCGCTGACCTGCCGATATGCTGCTATTTGAACTCCGCCGGCGCCATGGCGTGCGGTGCGGAGACGGCTTCGTTCATCTCCTTGCCGGCCTCGCTCATGGTTTTGCCGCGGATGGCGCTTGAAACCGCCGCATCCATCATCAATTCCGCAAAGTGGCGCGTGGCCTTGTCGAGCGCAACCATGGCCTGGCTGATCGCGTTCAAATCGCTGCCCTGCTTGACAAGAATGAGCCGGTCGCGCGCCACGGCAATGGCCGCCTGCTCTTCCGCGCTCAACTCGTTCCATGCAGGATTTTGCGGAGCGCGTCCGACGGCGGCAAGAATCGTATCCGCTTCGTTGCGCGCTTCGATGAGCAGACGTCGAGAAAAATCCTCTTCGGCGTGGTCGAAGGAATCGAGAATCATGTTCTCGACTTGCTCGTCCGTGAGCCCATAGGTCGGCTTCACTTCGATCTGCGCAGCCTTATCGCTGCGCTGCTCGCGCGCGGTGACGTGCAGAATGCCATCGGCATCGATAAGGAAACGGACCTCGATGCGCGGCAGCCCCGCCGCCATGGGCGGAATGCCCTTCAGATCGAATCGCGCCAGGGAACGGCAGTCGGCTGCCAGTTCGCGCTCGCCCTGTAATACGTGAATCGCCACGTTGGTTTGGCCGTCGACCCCAGTGGTGAAGTGCTCGGTGGCCGAGGCGGGGATGGTGGAGTTGCGTTGGATGATGCGCGCTACCGTTCCGCCGAGTTGCTCGATGCCGAGCGAAAGCGGCGTTACGTCGAGCAGCAGCATCTCGTCGGTGGTTTTTGAGGCGCCGGCCAGTATGCCGGCCTGCACCGCTGCGCCCAGCGCGACCACTTCATCGGGGTTGAGCTCAGTGTGCGGTTTTTTCCCGCGCGCGCCGAGCCGGAAAAGATCGTCGACCAGAGCGCGGACGGCGGGAATGCGCGTCGACCCTCCCACCAGCACCACTTCGTCGATTTGTTCCGGAGTGACGCCGGCGTCGGCCATCGCCTGCTTGCAGGGCGCGGCGGTGCGCTTGAGCACCGGCTCGATCAGGAGTTCAAATACCGCGCGTGGGATCTCGCGCTGATAGCGGTCGCCATTAGGCAATTCGATATCGAATTGCGCGGCCTGCTCAGTGGAGAGCCGGACCTTGGCGTCGATGGCGGCCTTGCGCAGAGCCTGCACCGCGCCGGGATGCGCGCGCAGATCGACACCATGCTCGGCGTAAATCTCGTCGAGCGCGATGGTCAGAAGAAGATTGTCAATATCGTCGCCGCCCAGGTGCGTGTCCCCGTTGGTCGATTGCACTTCAAAGATGCCGTCGCACAGCTTGAGGATGGAGATGTCGAAGGTGCCTCCGCCAAAATCGTAGACGGCGATGGTGCCTTCTTTAGCGCGATCGAGCCCGTAAGCCA
>Ga0074046_10003532_pt1 | contig 13043 bp, 6 predicted proteins | sample BogForMeECP23OM3_FD_94441 | JGI IMG/M metagenome (GOLD analysis project Ga0074046, IMG submission 94441) | Bog forest soil microbial communities from Calvert Island, British Columbia, Canada - Bog Forest MetaG ECP23OM3 | ecosystem: Environmental > Terrestrial > Soil > Wetlands ...
GCGTCATTCGCGAGTTTCCAGAGCGCAATCTCGTGGAGATCGCTGATCCGATCGGCGTCATTTTTTCGCTTACGCCGATTACCAACCCCACTTCCACGGTACTGTTCAAATGCGTCATGGCCATCAAGACGCGCAACGCGGTAATTTTCAGTCCCCATCCGAATGCCTGGCGCTGTTGCTCCGAGGCCGTGAATATCATGTATGAGACAGCGCTGAAGCATGGCGCGCCCGAAGGGGTTTTTGCTTGCCTCGAATCGCACACCCTGCAGGACAATGCCTACCTGATGCGGCACAAAGATGTAGGCCTGATTGATGCCACCGGCGGGCCTGGTGCAGTTAAAGCGGCCTATAGCTCCGGCAAACCAGCACTGGGTGTAGGACCTGGCAACACGCCGGTCTATTTGGAAAAAACGGCGGACGTGGGCACGGCTGTGGTGGACATCATTCTCTCCAAGACGTTTGACAACGGGACCATCTGTGCCTCAGAGCAAACCGTGGTGATCGACGATGAGATTTATGACCTCGTGCTAAAGAGATTTGCGGAACTGGGCACGCACATCTGCAATGAGAAAGAGACGGAATTGCTGGCTCGCACCGTAATCGACCCAAAGACCGGCTTTATGCAACCCATGGCCGTCGGGCAGAAGGCCACCGATATCGCCCGTCTTGCCGGCCTTTCCGTGAAGCCGGACACCAAACTCCTGATTGCGCCGATTCAAGGCGTAGGGCGCGAACATCCCCTGTCGGTTGAGAAGCTGTTCCCTCTGCTCGCGGTCTATCGAGCGAAATCCGTCGATGAGGCTCTCAGGGTGTGCGTCGACGTGAATCATAACGGCGGGCTGGGACATACCGCGGTAATTTTCTCGCGCAACGATGAGGTCATCCGCAGGTTCGGTGAGGTGATGAACGCGGGACGGATCATTGTGAACTCGCCAGGCTCAGTCGGAGCGCTGGGCGCCGTTTACAACGATCTGATACCCACCTTCTCTTTCGGATGTGGCACCGGTGGGGGCAACAGCACGACCGATAACGTAAATATCTATCATTACCTCAATATCAAGCGAGTGGCTCGGAGGACGCAAGCGCATATGTGGTTCCGAGTTCCCAATCAGATTTATTTCAACCTGAACGCGGTAGAGAACGTACGCCAGTTCCCATCAGGCTCCACCATCATCGTGACCAATTCAGCGATGGAGCAAATCGGCCATGTAGACCTTGTCCGACGCTACATTCCGGAGGGAACCCACGTCCACGTCTCGGTCATTCCCGATGCGGAGCCCGAGGTCAAGGTGGTCATGCAAGGAGTGGAGTTACTCAACTTCTACAAAGCGGACCAGATCATCGCGCTCGGCGGAGGTTCGGTGATCGATGCGGCCAAGATCATGAAACTTAAGTACGAGTCGCCAGACGCGGACTTGAAAGAACTGGCGGCGCCCTTTCTGGATCTCCGCAAGCGCGTGATCCGGTACCCGACCGAGAAAATTAACCGGGTGCGGCTGATTGCCATTTCCACCACCAGCGGAACAGGCAGCGAGGTCACTCCCTTTGCCGTCCTAACCGATAAAGAGCGCGGGCGCAAGGTGACTCTGGCCGACTACTCGCTGAGCCCGGACGTGGCCATCGTAGATCCGCAGTTTGTCATGTCCATGCCGAAGGGCCTGACCGCCGATACCGGCATTGACTGCCTGACTCACGCCCTGGAAGCTGGAGTCTCCACCTACGCTTCCCCTTACACCGACTCCAATGCGATGCAGGCGATCCGTATGGTGTTCAAGTACCTGCCCATCGCTTATGAGCATCCCCGCGATGAAGAGGCGCGATGCATGATGCACAACGCCGCCTGCATCGCGGCAATGGCATTTGCCAATGCGTCGGTGGGTGTGAATCATGCGCTAGCACATGCGTTTGGGGCGCGCTTCGGCGTCGCGCACGGTCGGGCCAATGCGCTCATGTTGCCACACGTCATTGCGTACAACGCCTCCGTCCCCACCAAGTTCGTGCCCTCGCCGTACCAGAAGGGCTATGTCGCACACAAGAAATACGCTGCGGTCGCGGATTTGTTGGGCTTGGGCGGCCAGACGATTGAAGAAAAGGTGAAGAACCTGGTTCTGGCCACAGAACAGTTACTCGACCAATTGGGGTTCCCCCGTTCCATCGCCGACCTGGGAATCTCGAAGGGAGAATTCGAACAGGCAATCCCTGCTCTGACCAAACTTGCCTTTGACGATCCGTCCTGGCGCTCGAACCCTCGTATGCCACTGATGCGCGAATTGGCCGAGCTATTTTGGAAGGCTTATCGCGGGCGAGGTCTGGCGAAGGTGGCTTGTATATCTCAGCAGCAAACTGTTTAGCGGATGGTGGTGTGTATGGCAATGACCGCGGTGTGGCTCAAGATTGATGAAGAGCGTTTCGTCCAAGCGTTGCAAGAGGCCGGGAAAAGACTGGATAGTGTCGATGACGAAGTGGTTTTGGATTTCTCTTCTGTGCGCCGGATCGATCCGCGCGCGCTCCGAGCGATGGAGGAGTTCGCGGGCATAGCTGCCGACAATGGCGTCAAGGTCGTGCTGCGCGACGTCAACGTCGGGATCTACAAAGTGCTCAAGCTGGTGAGGTTGGCATGGCGATTTTCTTTCGTGAGCTGAAATGTGCAATCGCTGGCAATGGAAGCGCGGCAACTGGATAGGACAGAACTGACATGCGAAAACATGAACCGGTTGGCGAGAACGGTGAACGCCTCTCCTGGGGCGACACCGTTTTCCTGCACCTCGAACGGGAGGGTATGCCCCTCAACGTGGCCTGTGTGTGCGTCTTTGAGGGCGATATCCCTTTCAAGAATTGCGTCCAATTTGTCGAGTCGAAGCTACCGTTGATTCCCCGCTATCTCAAACGGGTGGTGCCCCCACTGTTTAATATCGGGCTTCCAAGCTGGGAATACGACCCCACCTTCGACATCCGCAACCATGTACGCGAGGAGACGCTCAAGCACGGTTCCGATGCAGAATTAAAAACGCTCGCAGGGAAAATTCTGAGCACGGTGATGGACCGACAGCGCCCGCTGTGGGACCTGACCCTGGTGCATGGGTTGAAAGGAAATCGCAGCGGGCTCATTCTCCGGTTGCACCACTGCCTCGCCGATGGCATCGCCGGGGTTGGAATCATGAATGTGCTCATGGATGCGAGCCCGGTTGCGCCGCGTCTGCCCAGAAGAAAGCTTCGGCTCCGAATCCCACCGCCTCGCGATGCCTTAATCTCGCTAACGAACAGCTGCATCGATTCTTATTCCGAATTCGTCAAGCTAATTTTCGCCACGCTGGCGGACGTATCAAGCATGGTGGAGCGCTTCGCCGCGAATGGTGGAGCTCTGGCCACCAAGGAGCTCATCGGTCTGCTCCCGGAACTGAGCCTTTCCACTGAGCGGCTGCGCTTCAACGTTCTATACCGCGGACCGCAGAAATTCGCCTGGGCTGAAATTCCATTCGAGGAAATTAAAGCCATACGGCACGTCTCCGGGACCAGCGTAAATGACGTCATTCTCACACTCGTGACCGCGACCATCCGGCGCTACCTCGAACTGCATGGCGACTCTGTCAAGGGGCGGCTGTTCCGCATGATGGTTCCGGTCAATCTGCGTGGCAGCAGCGATAGTCCGGGCGAATTGGGGAACCGCATTTCCTTGGTCCCTGTCACCATTCCGCTCGATATTCGCAACCCTCGGAAACTGCTGGCGGCCGTCCACAAAAGAACGGAACTTCTCAAACGAGGGCATACCGCCGAGTTGGTGAGTTTGGCTGGTGGTTTGATCGGCATGTTCCCGTCTTCCGCGCAGGCGCTGGCCGGCCAATTCATAAGCAGGCTGCCGTTCACGCCTTTCAACATGGTCTGCACCAACGTGCCGGGCTCCCAGTATCCGCTCTACCTGCTCGGTCACAAAATCCTGCACTGTTATCCCTATGTTCCGGTTGGCGGCGAGATGGGGCTCAATTGCGCCATCTTAACCTACAACGGCTCGGCGTATTTCGGGTTCAGCGGAGATGTGCACGCAGCGCCGGATCTGCGGCGTTTGGAAACACTTTTGAAATTGAGTTTCGCTGAACTACGAGAAGCCGCCGGGGTCAGACCCGCACGTAAGGAAGAGAAAAAGAAAGTAAAGAGAACGCGTACGGAGAAGAAGGTTGCATCGACACCCGCGCCGGCGCCCGCGTCAGATCCAGCCTCCATTCGCCTCGCCCCTGTCGCTTCGGTCGAATCAACGATAGCAGCAGCGTCCCCCGACAGGGAGAAGAAAGTCTTGACGCAGCTGATTGCCTAGGGATCGTCAAGCAAGAGAGTGAAGAACGTGCAAGATCTACAAGCAGTTGCGCAATTAACATCCTGGTTAGCCACGGGCCGAACCCTGTTTCTGCTCATTCATCTACTGGGTGTCGCATTGTTTTCCTATATCGTGGCGCGGCGCCTGGTACCGCTCATTCGGGGAGAACGGGATTTTCGCTTTGACCGACCATGGTTCCGCCTGGGAAGAGTTCTGAAATATTGGTTGGGTCAGTGGAAGCAGCCGCGCTACCGGGCCGCGGGTACCCTGCATATTTTCATTTTCGCGGGGTTCCTGGTCCTGGCCATTCGTGCCTTTTCTGTGTTGATCGTCGGCGTTTCCAGAAACTTTGTCATGCCCGGCCTTTCAGGGAGCGCCGGTCAGATCTACGGCATGGTTACGGATTACGCGGCCAGCATCGTTTTCCTCTGTATGGTAATCGCTATCGTTCGCCGTGTGGTATTCAAGCCTGCGCGCTACGCTGTGCCGGAAAGGTACCGTAAAAGGCAGTCGGCCGATGCCATCTTCCTTCTGGGACTGATCGCGCTGCTGATGCTCGCTGACAGTCTTTTTGCAGCCGTTGCGGCCACCGTCCAGACACCACAAGGACCACCCGTTGAAGCGGTGGCCGTACTTTCGCTCCCGTGGATAATGCGGAATGTTCTAGTCGCAGTTCCTCTGCCCGTTCTTGGGCGGCTCTACTTCGGCGCCTATCTCGTCCATGAATTGACCTTTTACTTCTTGCTCTGTTATCGGCCGTTCGGAATTCAGTTCCACGTGGAGACGTCGCTGTTCAATATTTATTTCGCAAAACTGGATCGCGAGATTTTGAAACCGGTCCGGTATGGCATCAGCGACCAGCAGCTGGATCAGGTGAAATCTTTCGGAGTCAAGACATTCGAAGATTTCACTTGGAAGCACATGCTGGACTTCTATTCCTGTGCTGACTGCGGGCGGTGTTCGGACAATTGTCCGGCAAATGCCGTGGGCAGGCCGTTGTCGCCGCGATTCATTACCACCAAGGCGCGAGATTACAGTTTCGAACACTATCCAGTTTTTGGACGGGTGAAAAACGGTAAGGCGTTGCTCGGCACTATCTACTCAGCGGATGAAATCTGGTCCTGCACGACTTGCGGCGCTTGCGAACAGGAATGCCCGTTGCTGGTGGAATACATCGACAAGATCGTCGATTTGCGGCGGGGCCTGGTTGATGAAGGGAATGTGCCCCAGTCCCTGCAAAAGCCACTGAAGGCGCTGGAGGCCCGCGGCAACCCTTACGGGAAGATGGAGAAGAAGAGGGCCGACTGGGCCAGCTCCAGGAAATTGGAGACCTGCGGCATCAAAACCCTTGACCATCGCGACGGCGCAGAAACGCTGTATTTTGTCGACAGCATCACCTCCTACGATGAGCGCATGCAAGCGATCGGGCGAGCCACGGCGAACATCCTCGACCATATCGGAGAGAAGTTCGGAATTCTGGGCGCGGCGGAACGAGATAGCGGTCATGAAGTCCGGCGATTTGGCGAAGAGACGCTTTTTCTGGCCTTGCGGGACCATAACGCGGAGGCTATCAAAGCCTCCGGGGTCCAGCGTATTGTCACGGCCGATCCGCACGCTTACAACGCGCTGAAACATGACTACCAGGATGTGCCGCCGGTGGAACACCTCAGTGAGGTGATCGCTAGGGCCGTGGAACGCGGCAAGATCAAGTTCAATCCGGTAGAAAACGAAAAGGATGTGTACACCTACCACGATCCTTGCTATCTCGGCCGCCACAACCAGATTTACGACGCCCCCCGGGAGGTGCTGGATGCCATTCCGGGGTTAACGAGAGTCGAAATGAGCCGATCCCGAGACCGCTCCTTTTGCTGCGGCGGTGGTGGACTGATGCTGTTCTACGAGCCGAAGGAGGAGCAGCGGATGGGCGTGAAGCGTGTGCAGATGGCGGCGGAAGCCGGAGCCAATGTGATCGTCACGGCTTGTCCGTTCTGCATGGTGAATATGGAAGATGCCATCAAGGTTGCAGGAATGGAAGGAAAAATGACCGCCATCGACCTTGCGGAACTGGTGGACCGACAAATCGCGCGTAAATGCCCAGAATCGAGAGCCGAGCAAGCTTCCGAAATCAAGGAGTGCGTGACGGCTTCGTCCCATAGTCTCAACTGAAGGTGCAGGTAAACGCCATTCGTGGAGGTGAACGTGGAGATTCTAGTATGCGTAAGAAGAGTGCCCGACACTTCGGAAAACGAGATCGAACTCAACAGCTCGGGAGACATCGAGCGTAATGAGTTGGTCTATTCAATCAACGAACCGGACAACTATGCCGTCGAAGAAGCCCTGCAGATCGCTTCCAAGGTCGGGGGAAACGTCACGGTCGCCACGGTCGGTGGTGAAGATGACGAAGAGGTTCTGCGGCGGGAGATGGCCATGGGTGCGCACCATGGGGTGCTGATCAGCGATGAGGCTTTCCGGGGATCCGACGGCCGAGGCATCGCCACCATTCTAAAGGCCTTCGTGCAAAAAGCGAATTACGATTTGGTTTTGACCGGGGTTCAGGCTGAGGACGGTGGTGCCCAGATAGGCGGAATGCTGGCGGCGCTGCTGGACTATCCGTTTGCTTCGCTGGTCAATTCCATTGAGGTGCTCGACGGGCACCAACTGAAAATCAGTCGTGAAATCGAAGGCGGCAACAAGGAATTGAGTGAGATTGATCTGCCTTGTGTGCTCTCGATTCAAACCGGCATCAATGAACCACGTTATGTGGGCATGCGAGGCATCCGCCAAGTGGCCTCCGTCCCGATCCCAACCTTCAGCGCAGCGCAACTCGGAATTGACGGGAGCAATGTAGGAGAGGCTGCTGCGAACGTGAAACGGGTGGACTACTTTGTCCCCTCGCTGGGCCAGGGCGCCGAAATTCTGCACGGCAGCCGAGAAGAAAACATCGACAAAGTCCTCGAGTTAGTGGCCGCCAAAGGAGGGTTGAAATAATGGCTCGCATTTTCACCTACATCATGCACAAAGATGGTATGGCTGCCGATTCCGCGTTTGAATTGGCTGCCGCAGCGCGCAAGATCGGCGCGACTGCTTCGCCGACGGCCATCCTCACCGGCTGGGGTACCGGCCTCCATGCCGCATGCGAGAGTCTCGCTGCTGTCTACCCTGAGATTTGGAAAATCGCAAATGAAGTTCTTGCTTACCCGAATGCCGAATTGGTTCGCAAAGCCCTGCAGAAGGTGGTGCCGAGCAACAGCATTGTGTTGCTTGCCCATGACCACTTCGGAATCGATCTGGCACCGGGTCTTTCCATCAAGCTGAATGCGGCTTTCCTATCCGATGTGCTGGATATCGACGGAGTGGAAAACACGGACATGAAAGTTGTCCGCCAGGAATTTGGGGGACAGGTGAGCGCTCATGTTCGCGGTGACATTTCATCGGGCGCGGTTCTCACGCTACGGCCGGGCGCGTTCAAGGCGACGGAGATTGCAGCGGCCCACGGCCTCATTGTCGACAAGTCAGCGGAGGTAGGCTCTCTTGCAGCGCGCCGGCGCTACCTAGAAACGGTCATGGCCGAAGCGGGTGATGTCGATATTACCAAGTACAACGTTTTGGTTTCGATCGGCCGGGGCATCCAGGAAAAAGACAATGTGGCCATGGCCCTGGAACTGGCAGACGCCCTGGGCGCGGCGGTGAGCTGCTCGAGACCGGTGGTCGACGCCAAGTGGATGGAGAAATCCCGTCAGGTGGGTTCATCCGGGAAAACCGTCAAGCCAAAAGTCTATCTGGCATGCGGCATCAGTGGTGCGTTCCAGCATCTGGCGGGTATTAAAGGCAATCCGTTCCTGATCGCCATCAACAAGAATCCCAAGGCTCCGATCTTCCAAGTGGCGGATGTCGGAATTGTCGACGACATCCTGGAGTTCTTGCCGGAATTGACCAACAAAGTTCGAGACCTGCGCAGCACCCCCGCAAAGTGAGGCAGCGGCCATGATCGCAAATAAAACTTTGAAGCTAAGCTTGAAATCGTTGAAGGACTTCGCCAAGAAACGCCTGCCGGACGAGGTACTCCGGGAGCTTGACGAACGAGATGAATGTCCGCTCGAGGTTGTCCGCGACATGTGCAGCCCGGACAAACTGGGCATTCAACTGCTGTTCGTTCCCGAACAGTTCGGGGGCCTGGGCGGAGGGGCCTTCGATGTGTATTGCGTCTGTGAAGAGATGGCGCGGATCGATCTGGGCGTTGCCACCTCCGTGCTGGCAACGTTTCTGGGCAGCGACCCGATCACTGTCGGCGCCACTCCGGAGCAGAAGAAAGAGTGGTTAACGCGTATTGCCGAGGAGGGATTGTTGTTCGCTTATGGGGCCACGGAGCCGGAAGCGGGCAGCGATTTGGCGGCGCTCCGCACTACGGCGGACCCCGTCAGCCAAGACGGCCGGGTCATTGGTTACAAGATCAATGGGAACAAACAGTGGATCAGCAATGGTGGAGTGGCGGATGTGTACACCGTTTTGGCCAATACACCGAGCGGTCCGAGTTGGTTCATCGTGGAGAAAGGCGTGAAGGGTTTCACCCACGACGAACCGGAAGACAAGCACGGCATCCGTCTCAGTAACACGGCGGCGCTTGCATTCAACGACGTCTACGTCGACGCCGACCGGCTCGTCGGCGGTGTCGAAGGTCAAGGGTTGAATCAAGCGCAGGCGGTATTCGGCTACACCCGCTTGATGGTAGCGGCCTTCGGCCTGGGCTCCGGCTGGGCTGCTCTCGATCGGGCCATTCCTTATTCCACCAAGCGGATCCAGGCTGGGGCGCCGCTATCGGAAAAGCAGGGCTATACCCACAAGCTTATCGTGCCACACGTGGCCGGTCTGGAGGCCGCCCGTGCTTATATCGAGGAGACCGCGGAGCGCATCGACGCCGGGGCTGAAGGAAGCCTGAACACCGAAGGCGCTATCGCGAAGTACATGGCAACCGAAGCCGGCAATCGAGCCGCCGAAGCGAGTATCCAGGCCCTGGGTGGCTACGGTTACACGCACGAATACATGGTGGAAAAAATCAGTCGCGACGTTCGGATTACCACGATTTACGAAGGCACCTCCGAGATCATGGAGATGACCATCAGCCGCGACCGCTGGCAGTCTCATCTCAAAACCCGTGGGCAGCACTATCACGAGCGAGCCCGAGAATTCGAAGCACTGCAAGCGCGCCAGCCGAGGGTGGGCGCGGATACGGCGGCACTGGCTTTGCATGCCTTGGCCGAAGTTATGGAAAAAGCCCGATTGGCCCGCCTCACCCGCTTTCAACACATTCTCCTGCGCCTGGGCGAGTTGATCTCTTATGCCGAGTGCGCGGGCAGCTTGGCCCGCCGCGCCGCACTTTTGTCCGAAGGCAAGCTAAACGAAAAAGCGAACCGGCGCTTCGATGCGACGGAGCTGGCAGCGATCAGTCGCATCTTCGCCCGCGACGCCGCACTCAAGGTCGCAACAGAGGGTTTGCGCTGGGTCGTCGGAGCCGGGGGCGTAAGCAATGCCGAGATCGCCGGATTTGAAACCAGTTTGGGACTGCCCGCCATTCACCGCGCGCAGTCGGGCCTCATTACAGATCTGGATTACATAGCTGACGTGCTGTACGGCCGCGCGGCCAAGAGCAAAGAAATCGCGGCCTAACGATTAACGATCGAACTTAGCAGGAGTTTCGCCATGGAAAATACTTCTTATCGCGCCATCGCCATTGTGGGAGCGGGAGCCATTCTGCCCGACGCCCCAAACGTGCCGGCTTTCTGGGAAAACGTGAAAGACGGCCGCTACAGCATCAGCGAAGTTACGCCCGACCGCTGGGACCCGGCGCTTTACTTCGATCCCGATCACCGAGCCCCGGACAAGACTTACTCAAAGATCGGCGGCTGGGCGCGGGAGTACGTGTGGGATCCCGTCAAGTGGCATTTGCCTATCCCGCCGCGCGTGGTCGATGCCATGGATGAGTCGCAAAAATGGGCCCTCGCCTGCACGCGCGAAGCGTTAGAAGACTATGGCTATCCCAAACGGCCGCTGGACATTGATCGCACGGCTGTGATCTTAGGCAATGCCATGGCCGGGGAAAAACATTATCTCACCGTGATGCGTGTACTCTTTCCGGAATACGCGCGCGAACTGGCCGGAACTGCCAGTTTCGCGGCGTTGCCAGAGGCGCTCCGTCGCGACATTACGCGCGAATTGCACGACCGGATGGGAAGGCTCCTTCCTGAAATTACCGAAGACAGCATGCCCGGCGAATTGGCCAACTGCATTGCCGGTCGCATCGCCAACGTATTCAATTTCCACGGTCCCAACTATGTTTGTGACGCGGCCTGCGCATCCGCGATGGCAGCGATCAGCTCCGCTGCAGAAGGATTAGTGGAACACGATTTCGACGTGGCAGTCACTGGCGGCATTGATCGGAACATGGGCGTCTCGACCTTCGTCAAGTTCTGCAAGATTGGTGCGCTCTCGGCAACCGGCACTCGGCCCTACGCCGAAGGGGCCGACGGCTTCGTCATGGGCGAAGGCACCGCGATCTTTATTCTCAAGCGTCTGGCCGATGCCGAGCGGGACGGGGACAACATCTACGCCGTGCTGCGCGGCATGGGCGGATCGAGTGACGGCAAGGGCAAGGGCATCACCGCGCCCAATCCGATCGGCCAAAAATTTGCCATCGAGCGCGCCTGGCAGAATGCCGGATTATCGCCAGCTACCGCGACGCTGATCGAGGGCCATGGTACATCCACCCGCGTGGGCGACGTCGTCGAAGTGCAAAGCATGATCGATGTGCTCAGCAGTTTTCATCTCCCCTCGCACTCAGTGGCGCTTGGTTCGGTCAAATCCAACTTCGGGCATCTCAAAGGAGCGGCTGGCGCTGCCGGACTCTTGAAAACCGTCCTGGCGCTTCGGGACAAGGTACTACCACCCAGCGTGCATTGTGAGCATTGCAATCCGGACATCGACTTTGCCCATTCTCCGCTTTACGTCAATACCGAACTAAAGCCGTGGACCATGCCGGAAGATGGCATACGCCGCGCTGGCCTGAGTGCTTTTGGTTTTGGCGGCACCAATTTCCACGCTGTGCTCGAAGAATACATTCCGCACCGGCTGAACGGAAATGGCAAGCGATCGGTGGCTGTCACCGAGATACCGCCGAATGTAAAAGAGCCAGTTATGAATGTAAAAGATGTTTCCCGCACTTCCAGCTCTTCTTCCTATAAAGCTCCGTTACGCGGAGCACTGGTAATCGGCGCCGCTTCTGAAGCCGCGCTCGCCGAGCGTTTGCGTGTGGTGGAGAAGGACGCCAAATCAGGCCGTGCACCGGCGCCAACCGCCCCGGCGGAATCAGACCTGCGCGCACCCGAGCGTGTGGCCATCGACTATGCCAACGCCACCGAGCTGGCGGACAAAGCAGGCAATGCACTCAAAGCGCTGGCGGCCAATCAACCGGCGATGTGGAAAGCCCTGCGTGCACAAGGCATCTTCCGCGGCCACGGCCCCGCTCCGAAGGTCGCCTTCATGTATACCGGTCAAGGCTCGCAATACGTGAACATGCTTCAACTGCTCCGCGCAACGGAGCCCATTGTGGCTGACACCTTTGACGAAGCCGATCGCGTGATGGTGCCCCTGCTGGGTAAGCCGCTCAGCAACTTCATCTTTGTCGACTTAGCCGATGCAAATGCCGTCGCCAAGGCCGAAGACGATCTGCGCCAAACCGCCATTACTCAGCCAGCCGTGCTGGCAACCGATCTCGCGCTGACACGGCTCCTGGCCGCCTACGGCATCGAGCCCGACTTCACTATGGGACACAGCCTGGGCGAGTATGGAGCGCTGGTCGCGGCCGGCGCCCTCCCCTTTGCTGATTCGCTGGAAGCCGTCAGCGCTCGCGGCCGCGGAATGACCCAGGTAGCCATGGATGACAACGGTCGCATGGCCGCGGTGTTTGCCCCGCTGGAAGAAGTCGAGCGAATCCTGAAGACGATCAAAGGCTACGTCGTCATCGCCAACGTCAACAGCAGCCGTCAAGCAGTGATCGGTGGTGCGAGCAGAGCAGTCGAGCAGGCTATGGAGGCCTTCCAAAAAGCTGGCTATGACGTGTCTGCGTTACCAGTGAGCCACGCTTTCCACACATCGATTGTCGCCGGAGCGAGCAAGCCGCTGCGGCAAGTTCTGGAACACTTACATCTCCAGTCACCACGTTTGCCAATCGTCGCCAACACCAACGGCGAGTTTTATCCCAGGGGCCCTGACGTCGTGCCAAAGATGCTCGACATCCTCACGCAGCAAGTCGCGTCTCCTGTCCAATTTGTTAAGGGCTTACGCACACTGTACGATGCCGGCGCTCGCGTGTTTGTTGAGGTTGGACCGAAGAAAGCGTTGCAGGGATTCGCCGAGGACGTGCTCGGGGCCCGCAGCGATGTGCTTTCGTTATTTACCAATCATCCAAAAGTTGGTGACCTCGTCGCATTCAACCAGGCACTTTGCGGCCTTTATGCGGCGGGACTCGGCCGCGGGATCGCGGAAGCCCTGCGCGAACCCTCGGTCACGTTCGCAATGGCTGTTGCCGCACCCGCGGAAACTTCCAACCCAATCCCCGTGGCAGCGTCCGCAATAAGCGCCTCCTCTGGTCCGGCCGCGCCGTCGAACGGTGATCGATACATCGAGCTCGGGCGTTTGTTCGCTGATGTTCTCGATCGCGGCTACGAGATCTACCACGGCC
>Ga0074046_10003534_pt1 | contig 13041 bp, 7 predicted proteins | sample BogForMeECP23OM3_FD_94441 | JGI IMG/M metagenome (GOLD analysis project Ga0074046, IMG submission 94441) | Bog forest soil microbial communities from Calvert Island, British Columbia, Canada - Bog Forest MetaG ECP23OM3 | ecosystem: Environmental > Terrestrial > Soil > Wetlands ...
CGGTCGTCGTAGCCGGCAATCACAACGGTCGGTTCGGAACCGGTTCGAATGGTCTCGATCGCGAATGCTTCGGGCCTTGCTGCGGATGCGGGCCATGCAGGCAAAGGCAGCGACGTGCGCTCGAGTTGGTCTTTGCGGCCGATCAGGATGCGCGGGGCAAAAGAACCTTCCGCCGAATGTGGGTTTTCCGGGCGAACCGGCCACTCATGCCCGAAGCGCTTGCCGGCCTCTTCGACGAGCAAACGAGCTGCCGCCATTTCGGACCCATCGGCGTCGGCCGGCACGATGATGGTTGCGTGCGAGAGATCGAGTGTCTGTGCCGCGCCTGCCGCGAAGGATGCGAGAGAAAGAAGGGCAAGGAATCCGGCCCGCCGGCAAAGTGCACAGAAGCGTCTACGAAACTGGTGCTGGCCCCACTGCCCCATCATCGATCCTCTGTCGCCATTGCGCCTGCGTGATCTGTCATTAACGGGAATTTCAAGCCGGTCTTTCATCCGCGGAACCAGGCTGCATAAGTTTGCACGAAATCTCTTCCGCAACATCCTTCAGTGCCTGGATGATCCGTTGCTGGCGCGCTTCTTCCGTGGACATCCGCGACAAAGGCATGGAGAGACTGATGGCTGCATCGACCTTGCCGGGGGCGGAAAAAATGGCCATTCCGAAGCAGGCTCCCCCCAGCGTGCTCTCTTCGGCATCCGTGGAGTAACCGCGTGTCCGAATCAGCGCGTATTCGGCCTCAATCGCCTGCTCGTCGACAATCGTGTTCTCGTTGTAACGCACCAGGCCGTAGCTCTGCAGCAGCCGCTTGCGGGTCTCGGCGTCCTGCCACGCGGTGATCACCTTGCCCATCGAGCTGGCGTGAGGCGGCAGAATGCGGCCCGGGATGTTGGTCATGCGGATCAGGCTCGGGCTCTCCAGCACGTGCACTACCTCGATATGGTTAATCAGCCGCACAGCCAGACTCACGGTTTCGCCGAACTCCATGTTCAGGCGGCGCATGGGCTCGCGCGCCGCCGCCGTCAGCGCATGCACAAATTGCGTGGTCACCACGGCACTGTTCTCATGGGATGGCAGATAACGTCCGTCGGCGTCACGCCGGATATAGTGCAGAGTTTCCAGCGTTTGCAACAGGCGGAGCGCAGAACTCTTGGTCAGTCCGGTTTGCCTGGAAAGCTCAACCAGGCTCATCGGCTCTCCACCGCGCGACAGCAGCTCCAGCATCTGGATCGCCTTGCCGACTGCGCGGGAAAAGTACCGGTTCTCCTCCGGGGTCTTGCCCGCGGTTTGATGCGCGCCTCTATGCGATTTCATCATTTTAGCTTTTGGCATGATCCGCTTCGCTCACCTTTCGCAGGTTAGCATTTCACATTACGCGTACGCCTTCAATTTCTCGCCGAGTACTCCATGACGGCGCGAATCTGCCGAGGCATAGGGCAACGCAAGCGTACTCTTGCAAATGCCCATCAGATCCAGTCCCAGTTTGAGTCCACGCAGGTAGCTGGACTCGGCTTCGCCAATTCCATAGAGAAGTTCTCCCAGATCACGGATTCGCCGTTGCAGGTCTATCCCCTCACTCAAGTTGCCTTCCCGCATCGCGTTATACAGTCTGACAAAAAGCTTGGGAAAGAGATTGGCGCCGCCCGTCACACCGCCGTGCGCACCGATGAGTAGGCTATCGAGCAGCATCTCCTCGGGGCCGACAAGCAAAGTGAAGTCGGGACGATCCCTCATTTGAACGACGAGGGTCTTCAGGTAATCGAGATCGCCGGAGCTGTCTTTTAGCCCGTACACATTCGGCAGTTCTGCCGCGCGCAGCACGGTCTCCGGAGCAAAGCAGGTCTTGGTCAGGCTGGGCATGTTGTAGAGAAACAGTGGCAGCTCCACTTCGCCGGCCAGCCGCTCGATTAACCGGAACAGATCGTTCTGGCTTAACGCAAAGTAATAAGGAGGCGCCGTGACCACGGCGTCGACTCCTGCCGCACTGGCATACTTGGCCAAAGCGCAGCTTTCCTCATAAGAAGTGTCGGTAATGCCCACCAGCACAGGGATGCGTCCAGCCACTTGAGCGCAGGTGCGATCGATGAGTTCGCGACGCAGTCGATGGCTAAGTGCCGGGCCCTCGCCGGTCGTGCCCAGAATAAAGATGCCATGGACTCCGCCTTCGATCACATGTTCGATCAGTCGTTCCAGTCCCGCGTGGTCGAGCGACGCCGGACTGTCGAGCGGCGTTGCCATAGGCGGAATAATTCCGCGGAGAGGCCGGAGTAAGGAACGAGACGGCATAAATGATGACCAGTATACCCGCAAAGATCAAAAAATGAAACAACAATTTGTTATTTAAAACATTTTCTTATAATTCAATGATTTCTCCAGGAAATGAGCGAGTTCGATGACAAGAGCAGTTGTCAGGCTTCACGGTGCAGCAAGGCGCCGCTATGCCGAATTACAGTTTCAAATGGCGAGACGACCGGTTTGTTGGACCCAATTGGCAGTCTCAGGAGGTTCCGACCGACTTGAGACACTTTGTAACATATTAGTTTTCAATATTTTGAAACTGGTTAATCCAGCCGCTCAAGCACATTTGAAGCCAGCATGTCAACTTTCCAAGGAGTTCCATCCGCCAGCTAGTTCCACAAAAAATCAGAATATATCAAAAAATGCTTGACGTTTCATTTTATATTCAGCTAACATTCAAAAATTCTCGGTATGGCTGGCATTTACAGCACGAATTGTCTGTCGCCGAACTGGGTCCGGCCGGCAATGCAGAGCCTGGCTCCCTGCATTTCCGGCCTGACCTGTCTTCTTAGACGCAAACCTCGAAAGAGGTTCCAGGGAACTCAAAAGAGTGCAAATCCGCACCATTTCTGGGATGCTGTTTCATTTTTTTCGGGATAAGATTTCATAGTTCTGAAAAAGCTCGGCATCCGCAACATGAAACGACGATCGCCGAGTCCGGGGTCAGCCGGGATTGCAGACTCCAATTCTCCGCCATTCCGCCTGAACTAGATCAATTGTCAACCTTGCCGGAGGAACTCCAGATGCGCGTCAAAACTACCCTGTCTCTCGCCCTTCTGTTCGTTGCCCTTTGCGGAATGGCCTGGGGCCAGACCATTACGGGCAACATCAACGGCCTGGTCACCGACCCCAGTGGCGCCGTTGTCGTAGGCGCCCAAGTAACGGCCACCAATCTTTCCACCAGTGTCTCTACATCTACAGTCACCAACAAAGAAGGACTCTACAGCCTCCGCTTCCTTCCCGTGGGTCAATATAGCGTGAGCTTTCAGGCCACCGGCTTCAGCCGCGAGGTGGTTCCTGCAATTACCGTCGAAGTGGATCAGGACGTAGAGTTGAATGCAGCGCTCAAAGTCGGTGCCGCTTCGACCTCGATAAACGTGAATGCAGGCACGACACCCATTTTGAATACCAGCGACGGGACCATTTCCACTACCATCTCGCAAACGCTGGTGAACAATCTGCCCATCAACGGCCACAACTTCACCGAGTTAACGCAGTTGGTTCCGGGCAGCACCGTGGCCGATGGCAACCAGTGGAATGGCGCCGGCCAAAGCAGCCCCGACAACTCCGGCGAGCGCGTGCAGAGCTTCGCCACGCTGCCTAATGTGAACGGCAACCGGACCTATACCACCAACTTCACCATCGACGGCATCAGCATCGTGGATACCGGAGCCAACCTCTCCAACGGCTACGGCACGCCGGCATACAACATCGCTCCTGAGATGGTGCAGGAAGTGTCGATCATCTCCAACGTGGCTCCCGCCGAGTACGGTGATGGCGCAACGCAGATTCCGGTGGTGACCAAGAGCGGCGCCGACCAGTATCACGGCAGCGCGTCCTACTATGTGCAGAACTACCTGATGGACGCCAATCTGTTCCAGAACAAGCGTGTTTTGCCGGGCTCTCCCTTTACGCCGCGCAGCCAATACACGCAGAACCAGTACAACGGCACGGTTGGCGGTCCTGTGCCTTTTCTGCACAAGAAGCTGTTCTTCTTCACCGACTACGAAGCCTATCGCAAGCCCTCGGCCGGCGTTGGCACGACCAACGTGCCCCTGAATGCGTGGCGCGGCAATACCACCGCCGCCAGCGGTTCGCCGGATACCAGCGTTTCGCCGCTGGCCGGTTATGCGTACTTCGGCTCCGCGGTGCCTCAACTGTACGATTCGCAGAACGGCTTCGCGCCGCTCAACCAGATCATCGGCGGCGTGCTCTATCAGAACCTGGTGCCCATCAAAAACCCCGTGGCTAAGTACCTCTTTGCGAACGCCGGCTTGCTGCCGCTGCCCAACGCCGCGCCCTCGGCTGCGCCGATCCAGAACAACTACCAGGCCATCGTCAAGGCCATGACGCGGAACGACCAGGGCGACATGAAGGTGGACTGGACCATCACGGACAGAGACCGCATCTCCGCGCGCTGGTCTGAAGGCGAAGCCGACGACGGTCAACGGAAATCGCTTACGCCGATCTCTTTCCCGGTCATCAGCGATTTCCCCTTCAAGCAATTCGCGCTCCTCTACACGCGCACCATCTCTACCAGCATCGTGAACGAAGGCCGCATCGGCTTCACGCGCATGCGCTATAACTCTTACCCACTCGATCTCTCGGGCAAGTTCGGCAACGGGAACTCCCTGGTCGGCATCCCGTGGTCCAACGATGTACCCGGTTTTAGCGCCCAGAACTTTACCGAAAGCAGCAACAGCACCGGAGTCATGACGCTCGGCACCGCCGGTTCGGCAAACCTCGCCCTGGACAACCAGTTCACCTACGGCGACAACCTGACCTGGCAACACGGCCGCCACATCAGCAAGTTTGGCGCGCAGGTATTCCGCGTGCAGAACAACTTCTACCAGAACAACTCCGGCGGCTTGCTGGGCGGCTTCAACTATAGCGGCGCGTTTACCGGCGATCCGGCGCTGGGGCAGTCGATCGGCTACGACTTTGCTGACTTCTTGCTCGATTACTCCTCCGGTTACTCGGTTTCAGAGCAGACCGGAGACGTAGGCTTGCGTCAGTCTCGCCTGGCCTTCTTTGCCCAGGATGACTTCAGGCTGATGCCCAGTCTCACCGTCAACTATGGTGTGCGCTGGGAATGGGACCAGCCCATGTACGAAGTCAACAACAAGCTCTCCGACATCAATCCCACCACCGGCGCGCTGGAACTGGCCAACCAGAACGGAAACAGCCGATCCCTTTACTCCTCCACCAAGGACGATATCGATCCGCGTATCGGATTCGCATGGAATCCTGGTCTGCTGCACCAGAAACTGGTGGTGCGCGGTGGTTTCGGCATCACCACGTACATGGACTACAACCTTCTGCACAACCACATCGGCAACGCCCCGTATCATATTGGCATCGCGACCAGCGCGACGACGCCTTCAACCAGCGGGGGATCTCCCACTCCGGGATCTCCCTACGCAGTCACCAATGGCTTCGGCACCTCGGGGGCCAGCGTTACCGGCGTTTCCTTCAATGCATGGAACAAACTCAAGCCGATGATGGAGCCGCAATACTCTCTGGTCGTCGAGTACGCGATTAACGGCAAACAGAGCGTGACTGCGGCATACGTTGGCAACGTAGCGCAGCACCTCGGCAATGTGCGCAACATCAACCAGGAAACCCTTGTGGGCACGCCTTCGAGCGCGGCCTTCGATACCACGACCATCAGCACGCCTACGGGCAACGTAACCATCGGAACCAGCTCCGTCCAACTCTATGAGTCGGAGGCGTACTCCAACTTCAACGCCGGTGAAGCGACCTATCGGTTGCGTCCCTCCTACGGGCTGGAGTTCCAACTGAACTACACCTACTCTCACGCGATGAGTGATACCTCCGGTCCGGTCTCGATCAACGACAACAACGTGGCCGGAGGCGATCCGCAAAACAACTTCTGCCTGCGCTGCGAATACGGGCCCACGGGCAGCGACAGCCGTCACATGCTCAATGGCAGCTGGGTTTACAAACTGCCGTTTGGCCGCGGCCAGCAGTTCTACGGCACTGCTCCAGCCTGGCTCAACCAAATCATCGGCGGCTGGACCACATCCGGAAGTGCGGTGCTCTTCTCCGGCCAGCCCAACACCATCACCGCCAACGGCAGCAGCGGCGCCACCGGCGCCGGCACGCTGCGCGCCAACCACTATCGCCACATGAAGAGAACCGGTGGCGTGGATGGCTGGTACGAAACCAGTGGCGGCGGTTCTTACGCGCCCAATCCGGGCCTTGATGGCAGCACGGGCGCGGGCTACACCTATGTCATCGCCGGAGAGTGGGGCACCGATCCGTCGGCAACTCACTCCGGCAACAGGGGCGCCGGCACGTGCGGCACTTCCGGCTATGACGACACCGTCTGCGCCTATGGCCAGCCGGCCGTCGCCTCAGCGGGCAGCGCACCCATCTTCGGCACCGCCAAAGTGGGATCGGAGCGCGCCCAGGGCTTCCGCCAGGTCGACGCTGCTCTGCAGAAGGTCTGGACACTGCACGAGTCGCATCAACTTGTCTTCAATGCCAATGCCTACAACGTTGGCAATATCGTCAGCTACAACAACGAAGGAAGGACGACCGGGGGTGGCAGCACCTGGGGCTATGTACAGAGCACACGTTCCGAGCCACGCCAGTTGGAACTCGAGCTCAAATACCAGTTCTGACGCGTTTGATTGACTTCCACGCCGGGCAAGAAAAGCAGCTTGCCCGGCGACTTTTTGTCCGCAATTGAATCTTGATCCATGACAAAGTTCAAGCAGGCGGTCGACGGGGGCATTCAGAACATCATGCCTTCGCCCAGGGAAAGTTCTGCGGAAGCGTCGACAGACGGAGGTAAGTACTGAAAAGGGCGCTTATGGATGCCTATCCAAACTTCAGCTCAACTGCGCCAGCTGCCAGTAAAGTACGAATCCCGTCGGCCCCGCTTCATAACAGGCCCGCAGATACGACTAGCGCATCGAGCCGGTCACACCATAATGACTAACGAAAAGGTAAGTACCGATTGGCCGGCAAACCCCTTAAGCGGCGCCGTTATATTATGCAGGGCCTCCCCAAGACGTCTTGGCTGAGCATGGAGATGCGCACGAGCGCGCCGCGACGCCGTCGAGCAGGATAGTGCAGGCGCCACACTGGCCCTCGCCGCAGCCGCAGTGAGCGCCGGTGAGCTTGAGATGGTCGCGCAGGACGGCGAGTAATGATTCTTCAGGCGCGGCGGACACGCTGAGATGAGAGTCGTTGATATGGAGGACAAACTCGCGCATGAGCAAGCTCCGCGCCGGATGAGGGCCGACGAGCGAGTACGCATCAGGATATCTCTACTTCCAACTGGTACAGCTTTTGGGTTTTGCCTCAGGAAAATGCCCAAGAGGGCAGTGCTTTTAAAGGGGTTTCGCAGCCGCTGCGATGTGAGCGGGAATCTAATCATTCACGCTCGCTGGGAAAATCGCACTAGCTGCGTCTCTATAGGCGTTAACATGGACGAGAATGCGCATCATATCTTGCGGCCGCAATTCGTTCTGGGCGCGGTAATAACGGGCGGCATGAGGAGCACGGGATCCTGTGCCAATCGAATTAGATTATTGATAATCCTCTCGTGACTCGCACACTCAGTAGATTTGGCAGCACAAAAAGCAATTCGCTCCGGGATTTGTCAGCCTTCTCAATGGCGGGCCACTACCCGTCCGTTTCAGTTAGTATGTCCAACGGCTTTGAACCCAAGATAACCGGCATGACTTAGCCCCACAAGTTTCACTTCGCTTGAGGAAAGGACGGGCAGTCGATTGAGCGCGGCAAAGTCTCCATGTAAAGCCGAAACGTCGAAGCCGGCAAGGAGATGATACAAATCATTGCCGTAAGCAGCGACAATAAATATAGTCAGCAGAAACATCTGCACTTTGGAGATGTCAACGTAGGCGGTATTTCCGATCTCATCGCCTTGAAACATATCGGTAATACTGGCATCCTGGGGAGAAGGATTAACATAGAGCGTGCCCCGCGCATTCGCCTGAATCTGGGCGGGATCCTCGTTCAGCACAAGCCCCGCTGCGGTCACTGCCTGGGCGCTCGCGTTTGACTGCGTCTTTTGGCCCAGGACAAGTGGAGTGGCGACAAAGGAGGCTGTGCTAATACCAAGTACCGCCCATAAATTGTTATCGATTGAAATGTCGAGCGGATTATAAACATGATGCAAAATCCGCTGCATAAGTATGACGAGATAGCCGGAGAAAATGATCAAAGTCCACATCACGAGTTGGAGACGGGACAGGCTCATCAGGTTCTGGTTAGAGATTAGAATGCCGAGCGGCATCTTCATGATCCAAAGACCCAGTACGATACAAATGGATCCGCCGCAAGCCATACTGACCAGCCACGCAACTTGCGGATGCGCGCTATAGTAGGAGAACCATAGAGCTGCGGCGAGTAACAGGAACAATACAAAGTTATGCATAGCCGTAGATTTCATATTCTCTCCAATCCGGTGAAATGATGCATGCACTTACACATTGAGTGGCGCACGCCTATGTTCCAATACGTTTCAACACTTCCGCCTGATAGTCATAAGAATTCGAGCCGGAGCCGTTGTATCTGCGTATAGCATAGGGCCAGTCACAGGGAATTTTGGCACGATTGGGAACATTGTCGTAGCTACCACTGTGATACTGGGTTGTCTCATATGTTACCGGAGAACCTGCAAATACCGGCGTAATGCCAGCAACAATGTTTACCGTCCCAGCGGATTTGCAGCAGTTTGCACAATCCCGCAGAAACTTCGGGGCATCGGGCTCGTATTGACAGATACGCAAAGGCCCTGTACCAATCTCCGCGAGACGGTCGTCAGCCGGACTGGAGGGTCCGATTACGTAGCTGTTGTACTTAAGCAGCAATTCCTGGATGGCGGAGATTGCATTCTTTACCGGGTCTCGGATCACACTATCCACTTCTGATTGAGTCGGTGGATGGTGAAAAAGCGTGTACTGGCCTATTCCGTAGCCGCGAGATGTAATCGCAGTCTGTGCAGATGAATTGTTGTGGTCTAGACCTATTGTCACAAAATTGTCAGTATTGCCTGCGGAAGGCACCTGAAAGTGCATTTGTGCGCTTTCTTGAGAGAGAACCTCCATGAGAAAAGGGACGGGCACTTGCGGTGGCGAGATCGCGGCAATAGCGGCGAGCGCAGCCTGATTATCACTGTGGGGATTGGGAGAGCTAGGGACCTTCGGAAAGATGGGATCAGAGAGCATGGCGGCGATGCAAGCAGCCAGCGGCTGATCGAGAATCCCAGTCAGACTGGTCACAGTTCCGTTGTTGTAATTCTTGACGGCAACAGGAGCAGAACCATCTCCTGGTGTAGCTGTGCTGCTCCCCGAATTGTTCAATAGGTCGAACTGCAGCGCCGTAATGGCCCTTGTGGTGCCGGGGCCGAAGACCCCATCGATAGGGCCAGAATGATATCCGAGTGATCGTAGATCCTGCTGGAGGGCCTGGACTAGAGAGGAGAATGTTGGGCTAGGAGATAGAACCAGGCCGGAAGCCAGGTAGCTCGGTGTGCTCATAGAACTTCCCTGCTTTCGTTGTCGGGACTTGATTTCTTGAATGAGTATCTTTCCACCTACAAGCGTTCTGTTGCGGAGCTGCCACTGCTGGAACTGCCGGTACGATTAGTTACCACTGGTTTACTTCTTAGCAGGGCCTCTGTTTTTCTGGAGAAATGGCAGTCGCGGCTACGTGGTCAAGGTTGCGATCTTAGGCGCGGCTTCTGTCAGGCTGCCGAACATTCACTCGGGCCAGTGCGGGTCATTAGACAGTCCACTACTTCGCGGATCGTCTTCTCCACCGCATTGCCGGTGACCTGGCCCAGTGCGCGGTAATTTTCAAAGTGAGCCTCGTCAAACCACTGATTCGCTGTGGTGTCATCGGGAAAGTCAGGATTCGTCGTGGCATAGCCGACGACGTCGGTGGGGTCTCCGGCCACCAACGCTGGCTTCAGATAAACAATGACACCGTCGTCCGCAGACGAACTGGAGTAATGGATCTTGCCCACCGCAAAGTGGCTCCGCGCCAGACCGTTTTGCCTCCTGGTTTCAATAGGGTCCAGCTCGATTTCGATGCCGAAGTCGGTGCGGCATCGTTCCATGGCATTTTGCAGGTCGCCAAATCCCGAACTGGGATCGCAGGAGGCGTCTCCGGCAACAATCAACTTACAACCGCGCCGGACCAGTTCGTAAACAGCCAGGTTTTCAAAGTGACCGCCATCGGAAAGATAGACAAACCCGCTGTCATCGCTGGTCGTACCCAGCAGTTCCCGGATCAGCCAGAAGAAGCCTACTCGAGGGCCGCCGACCGGCCAGTTTTCCTGATTGCTGGGATTGGCGATCCACCAGCCGAGACGAACGTCAAACAATGTCATCAGGAAACCCAGCGCAGGCTGCGAATAAAAGCCCATGTTGGGGCTCGCGGCAGCGCCTGAAATGGCGACAGCGGTTCCCAGACTGATACCGTTTTCGCATCCTCGTTGCTTCGCGCCCGAATCCTTCGTCAGCGCATAAGCCGATTGCCAATCCATGCCACCAATCGCTTCCCGCGTGAATCCAGCGTAAAGCGGGGTGAACGCAAAGGAGCGGGCTTTGCGGGTTTGTAAGGCCAGTTCCTTGCCGCGCACTACGTTCAAGCTGGTGTTCAGGATCGGGAACGGTCGCGCATCTTTTGGCTCGACGGAGCCAACAGGGATCTCTAACGTTGCCAGCGGCAAATCGTCGGACTCGGAAAAGCCGGTGAAGACCTGCGGTTGCCGATTCGGCACGGAAGCTCCCAGATAGCAGCGGACCAACCGATTGCGGTAAGCGTGGTGTATGGAGAACTCGTTGATATTGACGCGCCAGGACAGAAGAATTGCGGCAGCGAACAGCACCAGACATGCGACGAGCACGGAAGGTCCGCTGAAGGCAAACGGAAGCTGGCTCATCGGATTTGAATCGCCCGTGAGAACCAAGGCGACTCTGGCAGCGAGAATCGAAAGTGCCGAGAGGAGTCCAAGAATGAAGATGTAAGGAGTCAGACGGGCTGCGTATCCTAGCAACTTCTTCGTTATCGGTGCCGCCGGATTAATCACGCCGGTATCTCCGCTCTTCCCAAATAGAACACCATATGCCGTCGAGATTAGCCAAAGTACGGTCCCGGATGTAAACAGCTTATGGAAGTGTTCGGCCCAGAGCCGGGAAAGGCCGACCGGAACATAGACCGCCATCAGGAAGAGCAGGAGCCAACAGATCGCGTAGATCATCAGCCAACCCGCCAAACGTGCCCACCATTCGCGGTGGCTGTCGCTCATCCCGCGGCCCATCAGTCCGATGTGCAACGCCCCGGCAAGCAACATGACAAGAACAAAGGCTGGAGTGCCGAAGGCGAAAATATGCCAATTGAAGTAGTCGCCGAGAGGCGGCGGCGGAGGCGTCAGATACTTTCCAAAGGGAAGGAACAGATAGCCGACGAGTGCACCGGTTACGGCAGCCGTGACCAGCACGAGGCTTGCACTGGGCGCGGTTGCGCCGGACATACCGCGCTTAGCCCGAACCAATCGACGTATCAGGAAGGCGCCCGCCCACAACCCGAAATAGAGAACCAAGCCGAGTAGAGGGGGGTCCCATAAGGGATCGTCGAGAATGCCATAGCCGACGTAGTTGCTGATGCCATAGCTGACCAAGGCGGCGGACATGATCAGAGGAACAACGATTACCAGTTGCACGGCCCATTGCTCTGCGAACCAAGGAGATTTCTTGTTTGTCTGCGGGTCGACCCAAAGCAGGTTCAGACCCATAAAGGTCACAGCCAGTCCGACCAGAAGAAACGCTAGAACCAGGGCGGCGAGCTGTGCAGAAAGGGCTCCCTGGGTAATGTTCTCCAGAGCTTCGAGGCGATTGGGAAGGTACACCAGTGCGCGCGGAAGCAGGAGAACAGAAAGAAGCAGGAGAGTAAGTATGATCTGGTTCAGAATGGTGTTACGCATGTAAGTGGCTGCAAATGCCCAGAAGTCAGCCCCCAGTACACCTTTGCGGGGGGTGAGATAGTTGCTGTAGTTGCGCAGAAAGTGCAGTTCAGGCGGATCTGCTGCGCTCGCGGGCGTGTATTTGCGAGGCGAAAGACGTTCTTCTATCTCGTTAATACCGATCTGTTCATGATGCATCCAGGCCATCAGCCAACCGCCGATGTAACCGCCTCCCGAGACCGTGGAAACGAAGTCGAATGCGTGCAGGAGTCTGGCTTGCGCCAAGGCTTGGAGCACGCCCAGATTAAAGGTTGCACTGCGGATACCGCCGCCCGAAAATGCGAGGCCGATAAGGCTCTTCTGCGCCTCCGCCCGATCAGGATCCTTCCCAAGCCGCAAGTCGCGGGCGGACTCGACTTGCAAGAGTTCCTGTTGGAGAACATCTTCCACACGGATGGCAGTCACTTTCACCTCCCCAGGCACTTAGGAATGAACTTACCTTGCCCTCAGAATGCGAGTCCCTCAAGTCGGTTGGTTAAAGAGATTGATTCATCTTGCCGTGGTCGTCCTGACAGTGAGGCCGGCATTTCCACCATCTGCTTCGGAAGCCGCATTCATCATGCAGCGGCCAATACACGTTCGTTCTCCGAGCGTGTCTTCGATATATACTTTCTCGCTCATGCATCCCTCGGTACCGGAAAGTATACACGCCTGCCGGAATCATGAATATCTCTAAACGGCATAAGTTGCCGGATCTCCCTGCGGCAATAGAGGCTATCATTCTAGTGTCATCTGGTCCGGGTCTTGGAGACTGAAGCCTGGACGAGAAAAGAATGAGGTCAGCTATGGCGAAATCCCCACGCAAGAAATCCCTGTCCACCACGCCTCCGCGATTCGCGGATCAGGCACGTGCCGTTCTCCCCGGAAGCGAGAAGGCGCCGGCTCCCAACGCGATGCCGCGCAAGGCCACGCCGGCCAAGTCTCAAGTGACCGTCTCGGTCATCGTGAAACGCAAAGAGCCGCTGAAAATCAACCGGCGCGTCGGCCGGGCGAGCGGGCCC
>Ga0074046_10003535_pt1 | contig 13039 bp, 8 predicted proteins | sample BogForMeECP23OM3_FD_94441 | JGI IMG/M metagenome (GOLD analysis project Ga0074046, IMG submission 94441) | Bog forest soil microbial communities from Calvert Island, British Columbia, Canada - Bog Forest MetaG ECP23OM3 | ecosystem: Environmental > Terrestrial > Soil > Wetlands ...
GAATCTTGGCGGTCCCGGCGCGGAAGATCGCTTGTGAATCGGCCAGGATGATCTTGTTCATGGTATTCGCCCTTACTGCCTTATCCTCTCGGGGAAATTCAGCGATTCAAACTCGGTAACTCAGAAAATCCAGCATCCATTCAACTTCGGCGTGAGCTGGCTTCATCCATCGTCCCAATCGGCGGAAAGAAAACCGTCATTGGCAGTGTCTATTCTTCAAACATTGCCTGTCGAACCAGCTTACCCGGCCACCCTCGGTATCATCGCAGACCTAGGGCTCCTCGGGCGCTGCTATCACCGAGCTTACAGCTTGTTGGCTTCCTGAGTCACCAAATCCTTAAACCGGCGCCATAGAAACCATTAACTAAGAATGGACCGGGAGGCACTAAAATCCGAATATGGCGAGGCCGATCCTGCTGGCAATTGACGACGACGTAAGCGTCCTGGAGGCCGTAGTCCAGGACCTGCGGCGGCAGTATGGCAATACTTACCGGGTGATGCGCGCCGCCGGCGGGCAGGCCGCGCTCGACACGCTGGCCCAGTTGAAGTCGCGCGACGAACCGGTGGCGCTGATCATCAGCGACCAGCGCATGCCGGGCATCACCGGCGTGCAACTGCTGGAACGGGCGCGCGAGATTTATCCTGACGCGCGCCGCGTGCTCCTCACCGCTTACGCCGACACGGAGGCGGCCATTCGCGCCATCAATACCGCGCGCATCCACTATTACCTCAACAAGCCCTGGGATCCGCCGGAAGAAAAGCTCTATCCCGTCCTCAGCGATCTTCTCGAGGATTGGCAGGCGGGCTACGTGCCGGTCTTCGAGGGCCTGCGCGTCATCGGCTCTCGCTGGTCGCTCGCCGACTTCCGCGTGCGCAACTTCCTCTCGCGCAATCACGTGCCCTACCGCTGGTTGGACGTCGCCGCCAGCCCTGAGGCCGTCAAATTACTAGAAGACCGCAAGCTCGATCCCGCCAAGCTCCCCGCGTTGATCTTTGCTGACGGTTCCGTGCTCGTGGATCCGGACCTGGAAGTGCTCGCCAGCCGCGTCGGCCTCAGCGTTCAGGCCGCGCAGGAATTCTACGACCTGATCGTGATCGGCGCCGGCCCGGCGGGCCTGGCCGCCGGGGTCTACGGCGCCAGCGAGGGCCTGCGCACCCTCGTCATCGAACCTCTGGCGCCCGGCGGGCAGGCCGGCTCCAGCTCGCGCATTGAAAACTACCTCGGCTTCCCTTCCGGAATCACCGGCGCCGACCTCGGACGCCGCGCTCATGCCCAGGCCTCGCGCTTCGGTGCGGAGTTCATCACCCAGCGCGCCACCGGCATGCGCATCGACGGCCAGTACCGCTTTGTCCAGCTTGCCGATGGCCGTGAGATTTCCAGCCACTGCGTGCTGCTGGCGCCCGGCGTTCAGTACCGCAAGCTCGATATTCCCGGCGCCGATCGTCTCACCGGCTGTGGTATTTACTACGGCGCAGCCTTGATTGAGGCCCGCGCCTGCCAGGGTGAGGAAATTTACATGGTCGGTGGCGCCAATTCCGCCGGCCAGGCCGCCCTCTACTTCGCCAAGTACGCCACCAAAGTAACCATGCTTGTGCGCGGCGACGGGCTTTCGTTGACCATGTCAAAATATTTGATCGATGAGATTTCTCGCACATCCAATATTGTGGTGGAGGCGCGAACCCAGGTGGTGGAGGCCATCGGAAATGAGCGCCTGGAGTCGTTGCGATTGCGCGGCCCGGCTGGGGATTCTCAGGTGCCGACCGGCTCTTTGTTTGTCTTCATCGGCGCGGTGCCCGTTACGGCCTGGCTTCCTCCGTGCATTCTGCGCGACGACAAAGGATTTATTTTGTCGGGTTCGGACTTGCGCAAGGATGGAAAGTTGCCGGAAGTGTGGCACGAAACTCGCGAGCCCCTCCTGCTCGAAACCAGTGTTCCCGGCGTCTTTGTAGCCGGCGATGTGCGCTACGGCTCGATAAAACGCGTGGCCTCCGCGGTGGGAGAAGGCTCCATCGCGGTGCAGTTCGTTCACCAGTATTTGGCGGGGTTCTAGAGCCGCCACTCGGAGGCTGAGTCTAAGAACAGCTCGCGGAAGGATTCGAAGTTTTGAAAGGGCACGGCTTTAACCGTGCCGAAAGAGCAAGAAAGGATTTCGGGGTTTTAGCCCCTGGGGCAATTTGCTGCGATACGCAAGATGAGCGAAAGTCCACAACCCATCCAGGTCGAATCGATCCATTTGCGCGATGTCGCCGAGGCTCTCTCGCGCACCCGCCTCTTCGCCGGAACTCCCTTCAACGAAATCGGCGGTGTCGATCTCGTCGATCGCGTCACCGCCAAAGCTGGCGCGGTTCTGGTCGAAGCCGGCGCGCCGTGGAGCTTCTACTGGCTGGTGCTTGAAGGTGAGACCATCGCCAAACGCCCCGAGCCGGATGGAACCTGGACCTTGGTGGGCGCCGCGCAAGCCGGCGAAGGCTTTGGCGAGACTCCCTTGCTCACCGGCAGGTCCGCGTCCATGTTCCGCATCATCGCGGCGCAGGATTCCGTGCTCCTTTGCTTCAGCGAACAGGATTTCTGGTCCCTGCTTGCCTGTTGCCCCGCGGCGCGAAGAATTGTCCTCGCCGACAGCGCACAACGCTTGCAGACCTATCAGGTGGAGGCGCTGCACCGCGAAAAGCTCATCTCCCTTGGCACGCTCGCTGCCGGTCTCATGCACGAGCTCAACAATCCCGGCTCAGCCGCCAAGCGCGCCGCATCGCAGCTTCGCGAAAACCTGCACCGCCTGCAGGAGCTTAGCTTGCGCGGCAGCGCGAAACCCAAAACCCCTGAACAAATTGGCTGCATGAAAGGGCTGCTGGAACATGCCCTGGGCGGTTGCAACCTGCAGGCCATGAGCAGCGTCGAACAGGCCGACGCGGAAGAGGCCATGAGTGAATGGCTGGCCCAGGCCGGCGTGGAAAACGCCTACACCATCGGCCCCACGCTGGTTTCCATGGGCTTCGATCGCCATGAGATCGCCTGTGTACAGGAGCATTTCGACGCGCGTTCCTTCTCCGATGCGCTCAACTGGTTCGGCGCGCTGGTTTCAAGTGTCACACTGGTTTGCGCCATTGAGGAAAGCATTGCCCGCATTAACGAGCTGGTGACCGCGGTGAAGAAATTTGCTTACGACGAGCGCACCCCCGGCAAGGAACTCGACGTCCACGACAGCCTGCAGAGCACCCTTACCATCCTCGGCCACAAGCTGCGCCTCAAGGAGATTCAGATCGAAAAGCGCTTCGCTGCCGCGCCCTCCACCATCAAAACCCGCGGCTACGCTCTCAGCCAGGTGTGGACCAATCTCATCGACAATGCCGCGGATGCTTCACCGGAAGGCGCGAAGATCGAAATCTCGACGTGGTCCGAGCCGGGCCAGCTTGTGGTGTGCATCGGCGATCACGGTTCGGGCATTGCACCCGATGTCCTTCCTCACATTTTTGAACCGTTTTTCACCACCAAGCCGCAGGGATCGGGCACCGGACTCGGCCTCGAGATCGTGCACCGCATCATCACGCAAAAATTCGGCGGAACGATTGCAGTGGAATCCGAGCCCGGCAACACGCGTTTCATCGTGCGCCTGCCGATGAACGCTACCGATGCGGACCCCCCAGCAAAAAGTTCCCAGGCCGCTTGAAAAAGAACCTTAGGTGCCCCATCCTTTCCGCGTTTTTTTGCGGAAGGGGAAATACGCCCTTCTACTCCCTATTGGTACTCCCTGCTTCCTGCTTTATCGTGGTAGGACCACTTGAGCCCGTCAGCGTATGATGATTTCCGCAAGCAATTCAATTTCTCAAGAGGCAGTTCCGTGACTCGACTCAAAATCTTCCGCAGCGACGCGGCGTTCCTCTCCGCGCTGGCCTTGGCTCTTCTGTCATGCAGCGCTCTGCATGCGGCCCAAACCTGCAATCCCCGCGACTTTGGCGCCAAGGGCGATGGAACCACCAAAGATACCGCCGCGATTCAGGGCGCCATCGATGCCTGCGCGACCAAGGGCGGCGGCACCGTGCGCCTCACCGCGGGCACTTATCTGAGCGCGCCCATTGTGCTCAAGAGCAACATCACGCTCCAACTCGACAAAGGCGCCACGCTGCTCGGCTCACCCGATCACGCCGACTATCCGGCCAAGATCGAATTCCGTCTGCCCGCGCTGCAGCCGCTGGTGAGCGCCACGAATGCTGAGAACGTGGCCATCACCGGCGAAGGCGCCATCGACGGCAACGGCGAAAGCTGGTGGCAGATGACGCGCACCGTGCACGATGCGGGCGTGATGGGCAATCCTCATCCTCGCCCGCGCCTCGTCGTCTTCGACCACTGCAAGCACGTGCGCGTTGAAGGCGTTACGATCCAGAACTCACCTTTCTGGCAGCTTGTTCCCTACTACTGCGACGATGTGCTCATACGCAATGTCCGCATCCTGGCGCCGCCCCGCTCGCCAAACACCGATGCCGTGGATCCTTTCTCCTCGTCCAACGTGCGCATCGATCATCTCTACGCCGACGTGGGCGACGACAACATCGCCATCAAATCCGGCGCCATCAACTCCCCGGGCGGCGATGATCCGGCCCGCGACATCACCATCACCGACTGCACCTTCCTGCATGGCCACGGCCTCTCCATCGGCAGCGAAATCGCCGGCGGCGCGCACAACATCGTCGCCGAGCGCATCCATTTTGAGGGCACGGACAATGGCATCCGCGTCAAGGCCAACCGCGACCGCGGCAACGACGTCAGCGATCTGATCTTCCGCGACATCGATATGAAAGACGTAAAGAACCCGATCGTCATCAGCGAATACTACCCGCGCATTCTGCCTCCCGCGGGAGACGTGGCGGCGCAGCCCGTCACGCGCCTCACGCCCCACTTCCATAACATCGTGCTCAAGAATGTCACCGCGACCGGCGGCGATATGGCCGGAGCCATCGTCGGCCTTCCTGAAGCGCCTGTCGACGATGTCGTGCTGAAGAATGTGACTCTCAGCGGCAAGACCGGACTCTCCATCGGCCACGCCAACGTCGCCGGCCAGAGGGTGAAGGTGACGGCCGAGCAGGGCGACGCCATCCTAAAGATGGCCGGCGCGAACGTCACGCTGAAATAAAGCCTGTTCCAAGAAAAAGGGCTGCTCCTCTCGGAGCAGCCCTCGTCTTTCTGTTCCCTGTTCCCTGATCCCTTTTCCCTGCCTTATTGGTTCACTCCGCTAGCCAAAAACCCGCCGTCCACCACCAGGATCTGCCCGGTCACAAACGAAGCGCTGTCTGAGGCGAGGTACACCACCGCGCCGATCAGTTCCTCCGTCTTGCCGAACCGCGCCATGGGCGTGCGCATGAGCAACTCCTGCCCGCGCGGCGTCGAGTCGAGCAGTTGCGCATTCAAATCGGTGCGGAAAACGCCGGGGGCAACCGCATTCACCGTCACGCCTTTTTTCGACCACTCCACCGCCAGTGAACGCGTCAGCGACGCCACTCCGGCTTTGCTCGCCGCATACGCTGCTACCTCGCTCAACGCCACAAAGCTGTTCAGCGAGGCAATATTGATGATCCGCCCGTAGCCGCGCTCCAGCATCGACCGGCCGAACACCTGGCAAGCGCGCAGTGTCCCCGTCAGATTGACATTCAGGATGTTGTTCCATTCCGTCTCTGCCAGGTCGAGCGTAGGCGTGCGCTTGATCATGCCCGCGCAATTCACCAGGATGTCTATCTTGCCAAAGGTCTCGAGCGCGGCGGCAAGCAACTTTTCCAGCGAAGGCCGGTCGCCTACATCCGAAGCCATGCGGATCGTCTTCCGTCCGCGCGCCTCAATCTCTTTGGCGGTGTCATCCACTTGCTGCTGGCGGCGCGCGGTGGCAATCACATCGGCGCCCGCGTCGGCCAGGCCAAGGCTCAGCGCCTGGCCGATGCCCGAAGTGCCTCCAGTCACAACTGCGACCTTGCCTTCAAGGCTGAACACCTGAGGGTTCATTCGATCTCCGTAGGGAATGATTCTTATTCGAACCGCAGCAACTCGTCGCTTCCAGCTTAACTTCTCGCGAAGCCTGGCCAAATGCCCGACGCCGGAAAAGCTAGAGCCTGGAAGCTATGAGCTAGAAGCTGTTTTCAAATTGCGCGCCCCAGAAACACCGGCGCAATGTGCCGATCATACAAGTTCTCCGTCACATTTTTCGCGATCACGGCTTCGTTGGCCTCCAGCAGATTCAGATAGCGGGGCCCCATCTTCGCGGCCACTTTGAATCCCACGTGCAGCAGCTGCCGCACGCTGGGGTTGTAAGCCGGGTCGCTTTCAACATGCCGCAGTGCCGAAGTGTACTGCTCCGACGTCCACCCTCGCACCTCATCGGCCGAAGGCAGTTTGGCGGGATCGATGTCGATCACCGTCGCGTAGGGTGCGCACAGCTCCTCGCGATGCGCCAGCGCCTCGGCATACACTTCCTTGGCGAGTGCCAATCCTTCGCCGCCGGCTTCGGCCAACCCGATCAGTTCCTCCAGCCACGTGGTCCCCGCGGTCTTCAGGTGAACGCCCACGTTGAAACGCTGCATGGTCGCGTGGATGGCCGGATAAATTGAAAATTTGTCGCTGCCCGAGTGCACGCTCAGCTTCAGATTCTCCGGCAGTCCGTATTGCTTCACCGCGTAAGCGATGGCCGCCACGTCCAGCGCCATCTCGCGCTCGAACTGCGACCCGTCGCCAACGTAGTCCACGCCCTTGTTGAAGCGCCCGCTGAACTTGGGTGCAATGGTCTGCACGGGAATGCCTTCATCGGCGATCGCCGCCAGAATGATCAGCAGTTCCACGGGGCTCTGCGCGCGATCGGTCTCATCCATCGAAACTTCGGGAATAAAGTTGCCCGCGCCCTTCGCGTTAAGCACGATGGAATGCACTTCACCGGCCTTTTTCACCGCGGCCAGAAATTTCTGTGCCGTTTGCTCCAGCAGCTGTGGAGTAATTTCAAAGGCCTGGTCGGCTCCTGCCAGCTCGATGCTCCCCTTGAGCTCCGGATGCCGCTTCACGAAGCTCTCGATATCCGATGCGTTTGCGGGCTGGCCGATAAAGTCGGCCACGTCAAAGGTGAAAAAGTCGCAGGGCGCAATAAAACGCTCCACCGTCGCGGCCGTAATGTGGTCGGCGTCGCAGAAATACGGCAGCTTCCATCCCAGTGCCTTCACCGCCGCATCGGCTGCTGCCCGCACGCTCGAGGGCTCTGAGCCGATGATGTTGTGTTCGCGGTTCGACTTGTTCCAGACCGGAACCACCTCGACTCCCTGTTCAAGAGTCTTGATGCATGCCTGCAACTGCGCCTTCGCCTGGTGCGCAAACCGATCGCCCACGCCCACCGAATATTTGTTCAGTTTCATTCCTGGATTCCCCATCGTCATCTCGTCTTGCTTGATCCCTGCACCATTCAGGGTTGCCCCAGGTCTCGATCTTCGAACCCGGGAAACTCAGCCGGCGTGTGTCCCAACGGCGGCAGGAACCGCGCTTTCAAACCGGCTGCGAACCGCCCACAATCCCAACCCCGGATTGGCGACAAAGAAAATCTCCTCGCCGTCCACATGGATCCACCCGTGGTGCAACTTTTCCGGATCGTATTTCTTCGTCATCGCCTGCAATTCGCCGTATGCAAAGCCCACGCTCTCGATTTCTTCCCGGCTCAACTCGGCTGGGCACCACACAATCTTGAACCGCCCCTCCGACGAACCGTGAATCAAATGCGCCGCCGCGCTCAAGTCCGCGGCCAGGTCGGCGTTCTCGCTCACTGCCTTTAACGTGGCCGGCGTGCCGTAGTAGCCATACTTGCGGATCATCGCGTCAATGCCCTTGTCCTCGCCGAACTCATGCACGCCCGGCCCCAGAATAATCAACTCCGCTCCATCGGCCAGCGCCATGCGCGTGCGGTACACCGCCTTGTTGCCGATCCACGTCGAGTGGAACTCTTTGGGATCGAGAAATACCACCGCCTTCTTGATGGGCTTGTCCAGCATTTCGAAGTTCACCTTCAGGCTCAGTTCTGAGGCCTTCAGGAAGCACTCAAGATCGTCACCGATGTAAAGGCCGCGCACCGCGAGCCCGCCGTCCTTGCCGCGTCCGACTACGGTTTGCGCATACACAATCGGAATCTGTCGCAAAAATTCCTGGCAGGCGCGGTTCAGCACATTGCGCACCGGGTTCTCGGCGCGGCCCATGATCCGCTCCATTCCGTACACGGCGCCCAGGTAATGGCTGCGGTTGATACCCTCGCGCCCGCCCGTGCCGATCAGAATGTTTTTGGCGTGGTTGGCCATGCCGATCACTTCGTGCGGCACCACCTGGCCGATGGAAAGAATCAGGTCGAAGCCGCCCTGCGAGATGAGCCTGTTCACCTGCGCCGGCCACGTGTAGTTCAGCTTGCCTTCCGACTGCTCGCGGATAAACGATGCCGGCAATTCGCCCAGCGTCTCAACGTCCGTGCGCCAGTTGTGCGCGCGGAACAGTTCCTGCGGCATGTTGCCGAACATGTGCGCAATCTGGTCAGGCCGCATGGGTGTGTGCGTGCCCAGTGCCGGCAGCACCACCTTCAGCTTGTCGCCGTAGTGCTCCCACGTATACCGCGTCAAGTCGCCGGCCCGTGAGTGCTCGCGGCTTTGGTCGGGCGGCACAGCCAGCACGTTGTTCCGCGCGCCCAGCTTGGCCAGGCTCTCCACCAGCAATTCCTTCAGTTGTTCGGAGGAAAGATCGGTGTCAACACTACCGACAGAACAATAGAGACTCATAGACCAAACTCCACTTTCTCTCTTCGAAGCTGGCGGGAACTGACAACTGACCACTGATCACTGACAACTGTTTTACAGCCGGTACGCCTTTTTCACCAGACCGTACGTCAACTGGTGCGCCAGCTCGAACGCTTCATCCTCTTCCAAACGATGCTCGGCCACCAGCCTGCCCAGAAACGCGCAGTCCACGCGCCGCGCCACATCGTGCCGCGCCGGGATGGAGAGAAACGCCCGCGTGTCGTCGTTGAACCCAACCGTGTTGTAGAAACCTGCCGTTTCCGTGGCTTGCTGGCGGAAACGCATCATGCCCTCAGGACTGTCATGAAACCACCACGGGGGTCCAAGGCGCAAGCACGGATAATGACCGGCCAGCGGCGCCAGTTCCCGGCTGATCGTCGACTCGTCCAGCATGAACAAAATAATGGTCAGGTTCTTGTCGTTGCCAAAGCGGTCGAGCAATGGCCGCAACGCATGCACATAGTCGGTCGGCCCGGGAATGTCAGCGCCCATGTCGCGCCCGTAATGCTCAAACACAAACTTGTTGTGGTTGCGCACACTTCCAGGATGAATCTGCATTACCAGGCCGTCTTCTACGCTCATGCGCGCCATCTCCGTCAGCATCTGCGCGCGGAACAGCTCCTGTTCGGCCGTGTTCGCCTTGCCCGCGATCACTTTGCCGAACAGCGCGGCCGCCTCGGCCTGAGGCAGGTCCGCCGTCTGCGCCGTGGGATGCCCGTGGTCGGTCGAGGTGCAACCCAGCGTCTTGAATCGCGCCCGCGCCTTCATCAGCGCATTCAGGTAGCCTTTCCATGTCGAGGCATCTTCGCCGTTCTGCACGCCGAGTTGGGCCACGAGCCCGGCAAATCCCGTGAACGACGGATCGACCACCGCATCGGGGCGGAACGCCGGAACAATGCGCGCCTTCCAGCCCGAATCGCGGATCGTCTGATGCGCCTTCAGCGGATCGAGCGGCGACTCTGTCGTCGACAGCACCTCGATGTTGAACATTTCGTAAAGCGCCCGCGGCAAAAACTCCGGCGTCTTCAGTTTTTCCGCGATGGTGTCAAAGTAGAGATCGGCCGTCTTCTCGCTTAGCCGCTCCCGCATTCCAAACAGTTCCTGAAACGCGTAATCCAGCCAGATCCGGGTCGGTGTGCCGCGGAACAGATAGTAATGGCTGGCAAAAATGCGCCACACCCGGCGCGGATCCTTCACCACCGGCTGCCCGATTTCCAGGTCGTCCATCGAAACGCCCTGGCTGTACAGCATGCGGAACACGTAGTGGTCCGGCTGCACAAAGAGCGTCGCCGGATCGGGAAACGGCTCGTTGCCGGCGAACCATGCCGCCTGCGTATGCCCGTGGGGGCTCACAATGGGCAGGTTGCGGACGTGTGCATACAGTGAACGGGCGACTTTAAGGGCGCTTGTTTCGGAAGGAAAAAGACGGTCTTCGTTGAGCAACATGGCGTTCATTCTACCTCTTAAATGGCGTTCGAAAAAGCCACCAGACGGGCCTTGAGGTCAGACCACAGTATACACTTCCGGGCATCGCGCCATTCCGGCTCGGCGCCGCCACAAGTTTATCCAACCAACCCCTCTATTCAGTGATAATCTCGCTTTGATCTCAATTTTAAGATTTGCAAGAAGGTGTGTGAACGTATGCCGCGGGTGAAAGAAGCAGAACCAACGTCGCACCGTACCATGCAAGTGGTGAACCACATCCGCTCCCTTATCGAAAACGGAACCCTGCAGCCGGGCGACAAAATTCCGCCGGAACGCGAGTTGGCGCGCTCCCTCAAAATCAGCCGCGCCAGCCTCCGCACCGGCATCGGTTACCTCGCCGCCATGGGCGTCATGAAAATCCGCCACGGGGTGGGCACCTTCGTGGCCGATGGCCCTCCCGAGTTTGGGAAGGGGTCTCTGAGCCTGATGAGCGCTCTGCACGGTTTTCAGACCTGGCAGATGTTCGAGACGCGCATCATTCTCGAAAGTCATGTGGCCGCCCTCGCGGCCGAACGCGGCAAGGAGGAGCACCACGCCGCGCTCGCCGAAGAGGTCGCCGAGATGTTCGCCGCCATCGAAAGCCCGTCCGACTATCTGATTCACGATCTCACGTTTCACCGCATCATCTCGCAGGCCTCGGCCAACCCCATTCTCGCCGCCATTATTGAATCCATCACCTCGGCGCTCTACGACAGCCGACGCAAGACCGTGGAACATTCCATCGACCTCCGCGAGTCCGCCGAGATGCACCGCGAACTCTATCGCGCCATTCGCGCCCGCAAGCCGCAGGAGGCGCACAATCTGATGGAGCAGCACCTGCGCATGGCCCAGATCGCGCAGGGCATGGAGCGCCCCACGGGTCGCAAATCGTCGCCGGGCGCGGCCAAAAAAAAGCCGGGACGCACCATGCACGCCGCGTAAATCACTCGGCTCGCTTCGGACCTCGCAGTGCGCGTCCGACTTGCTTTCGCACCTTACGGGAAGCGTCCGCGCGATCCCAGGATGAACCAACACGGTACCGAGGTACTGAATAGGGAATGCTTGATGAGAGCCGCGGCCGGCGCCCCCGGTTTTGCCGCTCAACGCGGAAGCGTTGATTCGATATGCCCTTTAATTTCATCTAGGTAGAAATACCGATCTCAGGCTCTCATGCGTTTCTGAAAACTATTTCTTTATTGTCCCTGCATAAATTTCTTAGCGCTTGACGCACGCCCATGGAATTTTCAAGAAGTAAGAGGTTTTTTCACTATTGACAGTCATTCGCCCTATATATGAAACTAGTCCCGCTTCAAAATGTGGTCAGACCACGTGTGCAAATTTTCAAGTGAGCCAGCCGGAGCCGCATGACGAAGCAAAAAGAAAGACCTAGTGGAGGCTACACAATGAGGCAATTCGCTCTAAGCAATCTGTTCTCGTCGAAGCAAGCAGCGCGAGATTCAAGCACTCGCACGTTGTGTTTCGCTGCATGGAGCTGCATGGCGCTGTTGGCCATCGCCATGATGGCGTCGCTCGGCGCGAACGCACAACTCGCAGGCAAGGGTGCCATCACCGGAACAGTGACGGATACGACCGGGGCCTTGATCCCGGGGGCCACCGTTTCCGCTATCAATACAGCGAACGGTATCGCAACCACTACCACCAGCAGCGGTGGCGGCAATTACATTTTCTCGGATCTCGATCCGGGCATCTATACGCTTACGACCACCGCAAAGGGCTTTGAAAAACTGGTCCAGGAGAACATCCACGTCAATGCGCTGGAGTCTCAGTCGTACAATCCGGTGCTCGCGGTAGGCAATGCCAATGTTCAGATCACCGTCACCGCGGAGCCGCCTCAACTGGAGACCAGCAACGCCGTTCTGGGCTCCACCATGGAGAACAAGGAGTACTCCGAATTGCCCATCGAAATGGGAGCCTACGGCCAGGCCGACCAGCGGCGCGCTACCGACTTCGCGTTCCTCATGCCGGGCGTGCAGGCCAATAACACCAACGGCAACGCCACCACCAATACGGGCGTCGTCAATGGCTCCGGCAGCCGCGGCGCTGCTTCAGACGTGTATGTCGATGGCATTCCTTTTGTCCGTGCCGGCGGCAACGGCGATCCGCGCTACGTTTGGACCGCAATCTCGGTAGACGCTGTTGACCAGATGCAGGTGCAGACCAATGGCTACTCGGCAATGTACGAGGGCCAGGGCGTCATGAATTACTCGATCAAACAGGGCGGACAGCAGTTCCACGGCTCCGTCTACGAGTTCTTCCGCAACACCAGACTCGATAGCTGGGGCTTCTTCCGCGCCCAGCTCCCGGATGCCAATGGACTCGAGCAAGCGGTGAAGCCGGTCGAGCACATGAACGAGTACGGCATCGCCATCGGCGGCCCGCTCATCCCGTTTGGCGACATCAAGAACAAGCTCTTCTTCTTCACCAACTACAACGGTTTCCGTTTTGCCAGCGAGAACCCCACGCCGATGCGCTACCCCACCACCGCGGAAATGGGTGGCGACTTCAGCGCGGATGGCGTGGCCCTTTACGACCCCGCGTCCTACACTCCGGGCGGCACCTGCGCCGGCGGCACCACGAATTGCCGGACGCAGTTTAAAACCGGCGGCGTCAACAACGTGATCCCTGCCAATCGCATCCCCGCGTTCGTCACCAACATGCAGAAGTTTCTTCCTGCCATCTCCAGCACGGCACCCGGAAACAACTTCACCGCGCCGAACAAAACCGGCCTGAACAACTGGTCCACAACTTCGCGGATTGACTA
>Ga0074046_10003536_pt1 | contig 13034 bp, 10 predicted proteins | sample BogForMeECP23OM3_FD_94441 | JGI IMG/M metagenome (GOLD analysis project Ga0074046, IMG submission 94441) | Bog forest soil microbial communities from Calvert Island, British Columbia, Canada - Bog Forest MetaG ECP23OM3 | ecosystem: Environmental > Terrestrial > Soil > Wetlands ...
AAAACTTAACACAAAGATCACTGAGGTCCTCCGTGGTCCCTGTAGTACTAATGGCGAACTTCGTCGCGTGGCGCGAAGAAAAGCAGATCCTTCGCTTCGCTCAGGTTTACATGTCATTCTGAGCGGAGCGCAGCGTAGCGAAGAATCTGCTTTTGGTTGCGGCTGCGCCGCGCTGTGATGAGGCTCTGAAGGGCGGAGAACACGGAGAAGCCGGTTTTGGTTGCGGCCGCTGGGCCGCGCTGTGCCTTCCTGCCCCTGAGAATGCTGACGCGGTAGCTTATCTCGCAAGGTCCTTGACAATATTCTGACCCACTCGATTTGCGTTGGCCATCAGGGTCAGTGTCAGTCCTTTTGCAGGCAAGTAGGCCAATGCGGCGCCGTCCGCAATGTAAACCTGGCGCGTACCCCGAAGGCGGCCGGATGGTTCCGTAGTGAGGGGTTTCTCTTCGCCGCTGATCGGAAGCAGGCTCGCATAATGCACACTTGAACCGCAACCCGGTTCGACAGAGCGCAAAGGCAAACATCCCAGCCGGCGCATGAAGCGCCTGAGGGCTTTCACTCCCTTCTTGGCCCGGCGCGCGGACTCGCCCGAAGGCTCGTAATCAATGTGGAGATAATCCTGGCCGGCGTTCTCTCCGCGGCGCAACGTGCAGGTGTTGCCCGGTGTCTGATAATCCTCAAATTGAATGACGAAGACGACCATGCTTGCCAGAAGTGAACGCATGGCGCGCAACGACTCCCGAAAAGGCAAGGGGGATTCTTTGAGGAGTTTGTACAGGAGCAAGGAGCGGCACGAATAGAGTTGTGCCTGGACCAGATGGTCACGGTCTCCGCTGGGATCATAAATAATCGTCAGTTGCGCCAGACTGTGACAGCGGTCTTTCGGGGACTTCCCGAGGCTCCGATAGTGTAGACAAGGAACGTACATGTGCATATTGCACGTCAAGGGGACCGGCACATCGTACTTTCCCAGTGACCGCAGGGCGATCCTTCCGGTGCCGAGCGCCCCGGCAGCAAGAATCAGCCTGCGAGCCGTAAAAACCTCTGGCTCGTCTCTCGCCAGTGACTTCGCGCGGACGTTGACCCCTTCTTGTTCTTCTCTAAAACTCTCCACCAAACGACCATTCCGGTATGAAAAGTTTTCGTGCCGCTCGAGCTCCTTCACAGTCGTATCGGGATTGTAAACACTGCGGCCCCTATTCGACCAAAAATCCATATCATGGTAAGGCTGCGCTTCGCGCTCTCCCAGCGGTTGAGAAAGCGTGGCCATCAACGGGCGCCCCATGTAGACGCCCTCCCGTTGGAACTCCTCTCTCCGCCGCTCGTATCGCGAGAGAATCATCTCTGCGTTGCGGTCGATTTCAAGGGCTGGGAGGAGGGGTTGGATGACGCCGCGAAGAGGCTCCAGATCATCCTGGCATCCGCTAATGCCGACCCGCCTGGCAACAACCTCATAGTGTGGCCGCAATTCGCCCGGCACAAGACCGGCATTCACCAGCTCATTGTCCAAGAAGGGAAATGCCACCGCGCCCCACGCTCCCCCCAAGCCTCCTTTTGCAAAACTCTCCACTGCCTGAAAAGAGCGGGACTCGACCGGGGTCATAATCTGAGTGTTGCGTACTACATATTGCCGGGGAGGCGTTATTTGGGGAGCGGCGCCCAGGGGATCTAAGGAAATACCTTCGAACTGATCGCCCAAGAAGTAGCGGTGTTGATACGGGTCGGTCCTACGAATCTGTGTGAAGGGCTGCTTGGGAACCAACGACTCGTAGGTTGTATCCCGATAGCCCACATCAAGCATCAACACGGAACGGCCGCTCTCGACAAGTGGGTAGGCAGCGTGAACCGCGCTCGGTCCTGAGCCCACGACGATGATATCCGCAGAGAAATTGCTCATGGCTTCTGTGCAATCCAAAAGACTGGGATTCCCAGGACTACCTTGATGGCGCTGCGGAACCCTTGCCAGATCAGCCCGCAGGCGAGAACAAAAGGATGCGATGGTTCAGATAAAAAGAAGCCGGCATAAGCGGGCGTGGCCTCCAAAATCGCCGTCATAAGGAGTAGCTTTCGGCGCAGAAGCGACTTCCGCTTCAGAATACCCGCAGCGGCATCGAGAAACGGTAAAGCAAGGGGGTGGCGACGAACGAACCGCAACTCGGCTCCTTGCTTTCCGGATTCTTCCTCTGGAACAAGAACCCGGCTGGCTGCAATGTAGCGATCAACCAGTTCCTTTGGCGGTGCCTGGTCGATCAAATAGCGTGTGAAGACAAGGCATTCTGCCGAAAGATCCGCATCGGCAGGAGCAGGATATTGCTCTTCTTTTCGGCCTGGACCGTCAACCGCTTGCGTGAGCTCCGTCTCTCCAAGGACCTTCCTTAGTCCGCAGTCGAAGTCCAGAGGATGGAATCCCAAGTCGGCTATTGCCGGACCAGTATTGATGTTCGTATTCTGGTTAGAACCGAGGACGTTACTTACGGTGACCGGCGACTTGGGCAGAATCGCAACCAGGACCTTGGCCGCCATCACCGCAATGCCGAAAGGGATGTGCAGCTTGGGGCGTTTCAGGCCTTGATGGGCCGCAATTCTATCCACAAAGTCGTCGAAAGTAACCAGGTCAGGGCCGCCTATGTCGTAACTCTTCCCTATCGTCTGGTCACGCTCTATGCACAAGCAAATGGCTTCCGCAACATCTTCTGCGTAAACCGGAGCGCTTATCCATTTGCCGTCCCCAAGTACGGGGACGATGGGAAGCTTGCTCACAAACTTGAGCACAGTTCCAAACACGCCGCTCTTCTCTTCCCCATAAACGACACTGGGGAGTAGCGTCGTAACTCGGAGGCCGGAATTCTCGAATACCAGGTCAGCTTCCCTCTTTGTGCGGGCATAAATGCCCTTTCGCGCAGTCTTCGCCGATTGGGAACTGATATTGATAATCCTCGCGCACCCGGCTCGCCTGCAAGCGTCAACAAGCCGCCTCGCACCGCCGACATTCACATCGGTACTCCATTTCTCGTCAGCCTTGGCGGCCGCAAGGTGAACAACCACGCCAACGTCTTTGAGAGCATTTACTAACGAACCCGGGTCGCAAAGATCAGCGTAGACTACTTGGAGCCGCTCCTGAGGAGAGAAAGGAAGGGGACGGGAAGCCCGCACCATTGCTTTCACGCTCCAGCCACGACGCAGCAGGTGTCTTACTGTGGGCTTCCCAATGAAGCCCGCTGCTCCCGTAACTAAAATGTACTTGTCGCTCGCCATATCCATCACACCGCCTCACGATCACCAAATATCGCACCTGCTCGTCCGTCATTCCTGGAAAGAACGGCCTCGACAAATCGATCGGCCAAGTCATGAGGTCGTATGAAGGCCATCCTTCGCGTTTCCATATGCACATAGTACCGTATTTGCAAACTAACGGGCCCGGCAAATGCTGTCATGGGTAGCGCTGACCTCGCATCGCGGGGTCGGCAGAGCCCGGAGCAGGAAAATGTCCACCCCGCAGGCGCGGGGTCGGCGCTACAAAGCGGGTTTCACGCTGACGGGCGAACCCGCCGCGGCGGGTGCGCAGTTGTCTTTTACCCTCGGCTACCAGAGGCTACATATGTCGCGTACAACCATGCGAGCGAACCGCGGAATGTGTCAAAATGCCACACACATACGCTTGCCTCAATATTCTTCTAACCCATTGAAAACAAACTGGAACAGCATGTCGCTGGCGCAGCGTACTTCAAAAAAGTGAGAAGGGTGAGAAAGATGGGAATCCCCTCCTCATCAGATCAGAAAGCGTTGGATTCCCGCTTTCCCGGGAGCCCTCCCACAACGTCGGCGAGTTGTTCGCCAGAATAGCGCGCCTGCTCATCCGCCATTTCGGGGAAAAACGGCATGCTCAAGACTCGCTCGCAGGCACGCTCGGCATGAGGGAAACTGCCGGGTCCAAATCCGAGCCCAGCGAAGGCGGGCTGTAAATGCACGGGACGAGGATAGAGGAGTCGAGAGTCGACGGTCGAAATAGTAAATTCTGAATAGTGAATTGCAACTTGAGGAGCCGCCGTCAGGGACCTCGGCCACTCCGAAAAAGCGATCCCTCTGCCCGAAGCACCATTTATTATTCATAATCTTGCTCGTCACTCGTCACTGTTCTTAATGGGGGGTCCTTTGGTTCTACTCGGGGGACGTAGATATGACAATCGGGCCCCTTGAGTGCCTCGAGGTAGTATCGATCTACGGCGTCGAGCACATCTTCCGGGAACCGCTCGGTTGTCTTTATAGCCACTGGAGCATCAGTTTGGATAGCCCCGTACTTTTTCGCAGCAATCTGTTTCACAATCTCGTTGCTATCGAGCTTCCCAAGTCGCACGAGCCTGGTGGAATTCCACGGATCGAAAATGAACGGCTTGCCCGCGGCGTAACACAGCATTAAACTCTCACATAAAGCGGGTCCTGGTTGCGCGACCAGGAATGATACCTCAGTGTCATACGCCCGCTGCCGCCCCGGCAACAGAGAAAGGAGTCTTGGCACATTGACGCCCCACGGGACAAACGTCACAATCACATTCGAATAGAGCAAGACAGGCACCAGGAATCTCCACCGACCGCCTTTCCCGAAACTGGGGATGGGAGCCTTCCACAATAAATCCAGGCAAGCACCCATAATGATCGATATAGCAAAGAGGTTGTCGAAAAACGTATTGGCGTTGACCCCTGAGCCTCCCGCAAAGGCCGCGCCGATCAGCAGCGAGGAGAAAAAATAGAAGGAGATCACACGCCCCCGCCGGTTTTGAAGCTGCCAGATCGACCAAAAAGCAGAAATTGCAAGCGGCAGTCCCAGTGGGGAATAAAACGAAAAGAAATCTTGACGAAGTTTTACGAGTGAATAAGCTCTTGAAGTCAACAGATGAGAAATGAAGAATGGACCGCCGACCCGCATGTTGACTGCGATCGACAGGGCTAAGAAAAGGACTCCGAATGCTATGAATCGGGCTGCTTTGCTTGATGAGGTAATGAAAAGGTCGGAGAGCACCGAAATAGGAAGGGGGAGGAGATTCTGCTTAATGTTGCCTCCCAGAGCAAAAAGAGATGTGACCCCAGCGATCCGCATCGTGCTGGGAGAAGCCGCCATATAGAGCCACAAGCCGAAAAGGAAAAATGGATGGGCGAGCATCTGCGGATCGTCCGCTCCCACGTAAAATGCTGTTCGTGAGCAAAAGAGGCCGAGACAAAACACGGCCGCAAAAACCGCAGGTCCCCAACTTCCTGTGAGCTTCTTTACAATGAGTCCGACCAAAACGCACGAGACGAGAAGCGCGTCGAGAGAAAGCAAACGGCCGGTCAATAGGTAATCCCCGATGAAACGCGACGCATATCCAACGATGTAAAATGAAAGAAAGGGATAATTGACAGAGGTCCAGCCATACTTGGGATAGTACAAGGGCAGATGCTGCATCGCGGCCTGCGTAATGTAAGCGTTCCACCCTTCGTTGTAGTTGATTTCAATACTGTAGAAAGCTCGGGCCGTCGGATAGACGAGGGTTGCGAGGGAAAAGGCAAAAAGAATTGCCAAGGTAATCCACACCAACGCTTTGGCTAGCGAGAAAATCGGCTTCAAGGGCTGGACCTCCGTCCTGGACAGGATCTCTGTCCTGTCAGGCGGGCGATCCGCTTTGGGAATTACCCTTGACTTTCTGTGCTTGCGGCCACGTCCCATATGGTTTAAACCCGAGTCAACTCGGAGCCGTCTCTCATCCTGAGCCCGCCGTGCTTTCGGGCGGGCGATCCCGCTGGAGCGGGACTGCAGTTGTTTTTGCGCTTAGCACCAGCCACAAACTGCGGGGATGCTTCGCGGAGTTTACCCTGAGCGAACTGCAGAGATCCTTCTCCCGCGACTGCGGGATCAGGATGACAGCGAACGGGCTCAGCATGACACCAGTTGCAGCGCGCGCGCCCTTTCAAAGCTTTGCGCATTAAACCGAGATTTCCATTTTGATTCCCCATGCCTAGCGACCGTACACCGGACCCCCTCGACGTGAAAAATCACAGCGGATTCCGGAAGCCATTTCGGAAGCTGGCTGATTGCTAATCTAGTGCAAGCCTGCAAGGACTGGTTTCGGCCCTATCCCGGCTTCCTCTGACGCCGACTTCTTATTGTCGCACTCAAAATAATAGCTTACTTTTATCCATAAATCTTATGGTATCAGCGCCGCAAGAGGAAGATCGAACCGGGAGGCGCCCCGGCCCCCCGACTCCGACAGCGCAAGCTCGAGTTGGTTCGACGCGTCCATCGTCCCGACGGTCTTTTCCCCCGCTCGGTCCGGCTCACCCATGTGCGCTGCTAGCCGACTTGCCACTGTACGCAAAACCAAGGTACTGGTTTGAAAACGGCGCAAAGCTGTATTAGACTACTTGGGATCTCGCGGGGAAACCGAAGCCGTTTCCGGAATGGGCATGATTGGTCTGAAATGAAATCATCTTCCTCCGCCCGCCTTCTCCTGCTTATCTTTTTACTCGTTGGCATATTCCTTCGGGTCGGCGCAGTCATAAAATTCCCGAACCTGAATCACGAGGACGAAATCTTCCAAACCTTGGAACCCGCGCATCGCTTGGCTTACGGTTACGGCGTGGTTACCTGGGAATGGCGACAGGGGATTCGCTCGTGGATGTTCCCCGCCTTTCTGGCAGGCGTGATGCGAACCACTGATTGGATGGGCCCCGGGTCAAGGGGATACCGGTATGGGATTGCCGTGGTGCTCTCTCTGATCTCTCTGACCACCGTCTGGTTCGGCTTCGCTTGGGCCAAGCGTGCCAGCGGGATGGAGGCAGCTATTATTGCAGCCGGAGCTTGCGCAACCTGGTACGAGTTGGTCTATTTTGCGCCCAAGGCGTTCACCGAAGTCGTGGCCGCTCACGCCCTCCTACCAGGTTTATATCTGGGTGTGTATGGTGAGGGGTTGCAGGAAAAAAAGCGAATGTTCCTTGCGGGAATCTTCTGTGGGCTCGCAATGTCACTGCGAATCCAGCTAGCTCCGGCGGTTGCCTTCGCGGCTCTTTGGTTTTGCCACCCAAACTGGCGAAGGAGGTCTCTCCCTGTCGCTGCGGGGCTTCTTTTACCGATAGTGGGTTTCGGCTTGGTGGATAAGCTTACTTGGTCATACCCCTTCCAATCGTTCTTCCTCTATTTCTGGGTAAATGTTGTGCAGGGTCGAGCCCGGGAGTTTGGAGTACTGCCCTGGTATTCGTATCTGCTGATTTTGTCGGCATACGTCGGTCCGATGACCTTACTCGCGGTCATGGGACTTCGCCGGAGTCCATTTCTGGGTTGGGTGGCGCTGATCATTCTTCTCACGCATTCGGTTCTCGCTCATAAGGAGGTCCGCTTTCTTTATCCTTTGGTGCCCATTGAAATCACCCTCGCCGCGCTCGGAGTTTTGGAAGTCGTGCCGGCCTTCAACAGGGGGCGGAAGTCGCCGTTGACGTCAAGGGCGATCGCGGTGGGCGGTTTGAGTTTCTGCGTGCTCAGTTCCTGCTTGTTCATCCCGCACCTCGATTGGTCTCGAAACTTCGGCGGCTTTGCCGCCGTTGACCAACTGAGTCAAGACTCGACTCTTTGCGGGGTAGGACTCTACCGGCTGGGATGGGGTTATAGTGGAGGGTATACGTATTTGCACAAAAATGTTCCGATCATTGAGCTTAGCCAGGTATCCGAACTCCAGGAGGAGTGGCCGAGTTTCAACGCTGTGGTCAGCCGCGGAAGTCTCCCTGGTCCCCAGGGCGGATTCGAATTAGAAGCATGCTGGAACAATGTGTGCCTATATCATAGGCCGGGTGCTTGCACGCCTCCCCAAAAGGACAAAGAGCTTAACCGGATGCTAGTGCTCCAAGGCCATTGAGGGGGCTAGCGTAACCGAAGGCCATTCTTGGAATAGACGAGGATTTTTTTCTCGCCGCAAAGGACGGTTTCTCTCGGCTGGCCATTGATGGCCTTTATTCGCGGTTCGTTGAGCGTGTCGACGGGCGGAGCGGTGAGATCGATAATGGCAAAATCGTAGAAGTCCCTGAAAATTCTTTTGCTGTTAAACCATCCATAATTACCAAGGTCGTAGGTAACCTGGGCAATGTTAACGTGGGTTTTGGCTAGAACGGCGGTCCTTTTCGCGTCCCAGTACCCCGCGACTCCGTTATCCAGCCCATATTTCTGGAATGCAGCGTCCATGCATTGGATTTCCTCCGGGTAGTAATCGCCGTGGAAAACAAACGGTCCAGGCTTGGAGGCGAGGAAATGAATCGCTGCTGCAAAAACGCCTGCCATGCAAACCAAGATCACCGTCGTCCTGAGCCCGCTATTCCTGATCGCCAAAGTGACATAGGGGGCAAAGAAGACAGGAAAAAAGAAAACCGGTATGAAATATCTTACCGCGACGACCACATTGACCATCAGGTTTGATGCCAAGACCATTCCGCATGAGGCCAGACAGAAGGCAGTGAGAAACTTGGCCGAGCCCGAAAGCGGTCGCTGGGATTCCTCCAACTTGTCCGCGAATGCCCACATGCAGAAGAGCGTCGCCCACACCAAGGCGCAAAGCGCGAGCCAGTTCGGGTGGGTATGCCAAGTGTAAAGAAACTGGCTCTCGATGTCTAAGGCGTTCCTTGAAAGCACGCGGAGATCTATCTGATTCGGGTACCAGCCCACGTTTAATCCGACGTGCCCGTGCAAAACGAGTCCGCACGCCACACCCGCCGCTGTAGAGGCCGCGACAATTAAGGCCCTCCGCCATGGAACGACGCATTTAGCCCATAGGTAGACCGAAGCGATGACGATAGGCGCGCAAAATTGCACCACAAAGATTGCGTCGGACAGGCTAGCGAGGGAGGAGATAACAAGGATAAGGAATAGATAGGCCTTTTTGAGACGCGCTTCCGGCCACAGGATCGCCATGACGGCGAGGCGCAAAACGACAAGGCCGGTCACGAAGGCCCCGAAATGCTGTACGGGGAGAGCCAAGCACTTAAAGGGGCTCATCCCCGCGTTGCTTTCCATGCACAGGTAACAAAGAGATGCCAACGACATTCCTGCCAACAAGAACGCCTTGCCTCGGTCCAGAAACAATCTGTTCAACCAAGCCAGCGCAAAAAAGGTCAGAACGATTTGCAGGACGAAGAAAGCCGCTACGGCCCAAAAGGGATTTGGCGTAAGGGCGTTGCTCACGAAGTAAAGGGGCCACTCGGGGAAAACATAGGGCGCCGGGGGCAAAGACCAATCATGCAGACTACCACCGCGGTGAATCAGGTCCCGGTACAACGCGGCCGGAAACAACTCATCCGAGTTGAAGAAGTATTCCATTGCCACCAGACGATGCGTCACATAGCCAACAATCAGCAAAATAAGCCCCGCGGCGAGACAAACATAGCCTAGCCAGACTTGTTTTTCGAGGGCGGGACGCGGCTCTGCTGCGGCCTCCTGGCCACTTCCAACACTTCCCACACCCGCCCGCGTATCTGGCAACGGTTTAGGGCGACGCTTATGTTTTCGGGAACTGGTCATAGCGATAGCCTTTCACAAATCCGTTCGGGGATTGACATAACTTTAGCCGGCGCCGGTCTCCAACTCGTTTGATCGTTGGGTCCCCTGGCATCGCCGCCAACGCCACCTTCGCCTTGAATTCCCCACTGTACCGCCGGGTCGTTGCCATCTCCCCTCATCCAAAATGGCCCCGCAATTCTAACTTAACCGGCGGTCCGGTTTTTGGGTTACGTCATATTCTAACTCAAACTCCGTAGGGTATCTCAATGGTTGTCCCCGGCCCACAGGGATTTCGCACGGCAACTTTGTTTCCAAATAATTCAGGGGTATCGAGGGAAATTCGCAGGGGGCATTTTCGCACAGAGGCATTTTCGCACGGCCAAGCTTCTGAATGGATTTTGGCAATTAGTGTGCTAAACTTTGCCGACCATGATCTCGATCGTGCTCCCCACTTACAACGAAGCCCGGAGCATTCAGGAAGTGTTGCGACGGGCCTCTGAAGCCTTGCGGAAGACCGGGGAAGACCACGAATTGATTGTGGTGGACGACTCGAGTCCGGACCGCACCGCGGACCTGGCTGAAGCCCTGGCAAACGAGATTCCCGTGCGAGTTTTGCGGCGGCCGGGACGACAAGGTCTGGCGACCGCCGTTGTAGACGGTTGGAGCATCGCCAGGGGAGACGTGCTGGGCGTGATGGATGCTGACCTCCAGCATCCGCCCGAAGTTCTGACCCGGCTCGCGAGGGCGCTTCGGGACCCGAACGTGGATGTGGCGATTGCCACCCGTTCCGGTCCGGGCGGAGGCTCAGCCGCAGACTGGCGCCGGATGCGGCGGCTAACCTCATGGATGGCGAGGCACCTGGCGGCGTGCGTGCTTCCCCGGACGTTGGCTGACCTCAGCGACCCCATGTCCGGAATGTTTCTGGTCCGCGCCCGGGCGCTCCAGGGACTCCGGCTTGAACCCACGGGTTATAAGATCCTGCTCGAGGTCCTGGGGAAGGCTCATTACCGCGAACTGGTGGAAGTCCCTTATGTGTTCCAAGCCCGGAGCCTGGGAAGCTCCAAGCTTGGCATGCGAGAGTCCGCGCAGTACGTGGCGCATCTGGCGCGGTTGGCCCGCGCCACCGGTCAACTGCGGAGCTGGATCCGTTACGCGGCGGTGGGTTTCACGGGCGCCGTCGTGAACGTCGGTGTATTGGCGTTTCTGGCCGAGCGGCGCGCCTGGCCGGTCGGGTTGGCATTGGCGGTCGCCATCCTGCTCGCTCTGCTGAACAACTTCTTCTGGAACTGGTTTTTCACCTTTCGTACTTTGCAAGCCCCCAGCGCGGAACCTCGAGCCGGAATCCTCAGCCGGCTGCTCCATTACGGGAAGGTCTGCACCACTGGAATGGCGCTCAATGCCTCGCTGACGCTCTTGCTGAATTGGTGGGGAGTGCCGCTTCCCTTGGCCTCCGCCGCCGGGGTGACGCTGGGAGGCGCCTGGAACCTCTTCTTCAACGTGCCGGCCATCTGGCGGAGTTGGGATTCGCCCACTCCGCGCAGCCGCGGTCCGGAGTGGGACGAGTCCGGCAATCGCAGGTTGGTTTCGACCGGGCACAACTCCTCCTCGCCCCGAAAGGGTGTGCTGGGCGGCATTCCGTGATGGGTCGGCACACCATGATTCGAAATTGCTATAATGAAGCAGGATCATCCCATGTCCATCGCATGCTCGATCGGGATTATGGCCTTTAACGAGGAAGCCAACATCGGCCCCATGCTCGAGGCCCTGGTGGCGCAACGGACGGCCAAGGTAAACCCGACGGAGATTGTAGTCGTCGCCAGTGGCTGCACTGACCGCACCGAATCTGTCGTGCAAGGTTGGGCAAGGCGGGACCCGCGAATTCGCCTAATGGTGCAGCCGCGGCGCGAAGGCAAGTCCTCGGCAATCAATCAGTTTCTTCCGCAAGCGCGAGAGAAAATAGTGGTGCTTTGCGGCGCCGATCTGCTGCCGGAAGCGGACGCTCTTGAAGAACTGGTAACTCCTTTCGCCGACCCGGCGGTGGGATTGACTGCGGGCCGGCCTGTGCCCGTCAACGACCCCGGGACCTTTATGGGATTTGCCGCACATCTGCTCTGGAACCTGCATCACCAAGTCAACCTGCGCAGCTTCAAGGGCGGGGAGTTGATCGCATTCCGCAACATCTTCGAGCGTATTCCTCACCACACCTCCGTGGACGAAGCCAGCATCGAGCCGGTCATTCGCGGTCAGGGATATGAGGTACGCTACGTACCGACGGCCATCGTCTACAACAAGGGCCCACTCACGGTCGCCGATTTTCTAAGCCAGCGCCGGCGCATTTTTGCCGGACATCTGGCGGTGCGCCGTTCGCTCGGCTATACCGTAAGCACCATGAGCGGCTGGAAGATACTGCGGATTTTATTGCCTAAGCTTGATTGGCGACCCCGGCCTTTTCTCTGGACATGGAGCGTGGCGGCGCTGGAAGTGTACGGGAGGTTGCTCGGCAGACGCGACCACAAGAAACGACCTCACCAGCCCGTCTGGGAAATCGCGAAGACCACGAAAGACCTCAAAGCAAGGACATAGCGGCGACATGGATTCAATGGCTGGCGTTTTGCTGCGCGTGCCGCTGTTCAAGCTCTACCGCCGGCTTGGCCGGCCGCGGATGCTGCCGCTCAACCTGACCCTCTCCCCTTCCCCTAAGTGCAATTCGCGTTGCCTCACCTGCAATATCTGGATGAAACGCGAGCGGGAACTGACCCTGGACGAATGGGACAAGGTGCTGGCTTCCCTGGGCCAAACCCCGTACTGGTTCACGATCAGCGGTGGGGAACCGTTGATGTACCCGCACGTGGTGGAGCTCGCCCAGTTGGTGTACGAACATTGCCGGCCAGGTGTCATCAACATCCCGACCAACGGAATCCTGCCCACCATCCCTGAGAGAGTGGAGCGCATTGCCCGCTCATGTCCCAAGAGCCAGGTGATTATCAACCTATCGCTGGACGGAGTGGGGGAGAGGCATGACTTCATTCGTGGCGTCCCGGGCAACTTTAAGAAATTCGAGCAGCGCCTGGAGCAACTGCTGTCCTTGCGCAGCCGGCTGGGCAACCTGACGGTAGGAATTCACTCGGTGGTGTCGGTCTTCAATGTCGGCCACCTGGACGAAATCATCGCCTACGCCGACCAAGCGGGGGCCGACCAGTTCATTACCGAGATTGCGGAACCTCGGGTGGAGCTGGATACGGTAGGGTTGCCCATAACGCCGAGCCCTGAGAGTTACGCAAAGGCCATATATCGCCTGATCGCCTATGTGGAGAGCAAGCGTTTCACAGGCGTGGCCAGAATCACGGAGGCTCTCCGGGTTGAGTACTACAAGCTGGTCAAGCGCATCTTGGACGAGCAGGAGCAAGTGATCGCGTGCTACGCCGGCTGGGTGAGCGCTCACATCTATGCTGACGGCACGGTCTGGCCCTGTTGTGTGCGAGCCGACAACCTGGGCAATTTGCGCGATCACAACTACGACTTC
>Ga0074046_10003539_pt1 | contig 13027 bp, 9 predicted proteins | sample BogForMeECP23OM3_FD_94441 | JGI IMG/M metagenome (GOLD analysis project Ga0074046, IMG submission 94441) | Bog forest soil microbial communities from Calvert Island, British Columbia, Canada - Bog Forest MetaG ECP23OM3 | ecosystem: Environmental > Terrestrial > Soil > Wetlands ...
AGCCCTTCATCTGGACCGCCCGAGCCGCCGATATCCTGGAAAAAGTAAAACGCGCTCGCCGCACCCTCAATAAACGTCAATCTGCATGACGCACTACACTAGGTGCACTCAGGACACTGAACATGCTTGTAAACTACTGAGGTTACGTGGGGTGACTTATTCCTAGAGACGTGGCTCGCTTCTATATAGAGAATTTTGGCTGCCGCGCCACGCAGGCGGATGGGGCGGCACTGGAACGGCAATTTCTGGAGCGCGGACTGGAGCGCGCCGGGGCGGCTCGCGACGCGGAAATCGTTGTGCTCAATACCTGTACGGTCACCGCGGGCGCGGATAAAGATGCGCGCGCCTCGATACGGCGGCTGCAGCGGGTGAATCCGGGTTGCCGCATCCTGGTGACTGGTTGCTACGCGCAGCGGGCGCCGGAAGAGCTGGCCGCGCTGTCGGGTGTGACGTGGGTCGTGGGTAACTCGCACAAGCACCAAGCGGCGGAGATTGCGGCTGCTTCTTTTCCCGCGGCTGTTTCTCTCACAAGTTCCAACTTCGTGCCGGTGGGACAACTTGGTGTGAGGCAACTTTCGCAAGCTGAACCTTCCGGGGATCAAGCCGCGAATGTTATTGTGGGGAATATTTTTGCGCATACTGAACTGCTGGCGGCTCCAGTATTTGAAGCGGCCAACGAGCGCACGCGTCCGAACCTGAAGGTGCAGGATGGATGCGACAATCGCTGCTCGTTCTGCGTGATTCCCTATGTGCGGGGACAGAGCCGTTCGCTGCCGGCGGAACGAGTCCTCGCGGAAGTACGGATGTTGGTGGATGCGGGCTACCGCGAGGTGGTGATTTCGGGGATTAATCTGGGACGGTGGGGGCGGGATCTGGAGGTCGTTGGTCGTCAGTCGTTGGTCGTTGGCGAGCAAAACACTTGCGATCCCATGATTTCCAGCCAGCCGGAGCCGAACCTCGAACGACCAGCGACTAACGACCAACGACTGGATTTCCCCCGCGAACTACGAACGACGAACGGCCAACGGCTTGTGGATCTCATTCGCGCCATCCTCAGTCAAACCTCTCTTGAGAAACTGCGGATCAGTTCGGTCGAGCCCATGGATTGGAGCGATGAACTGATCGGGTTAGTGGCGGCATCGGAGCGGATCGCAAAACATGCGCACGTGCCGATGCAGTCGGGGAGCGACCGGGTGCTGCGGCGCATGCATCGCAAATATCGGCCGTGGCATTACCGGGAAAAGGTTTTGAAGATCCGGGAAGCAATGCCGACCGCGGCGATCGGCGCGGATGTCATGGTGGGATTCCCAGGCGAGACAGAAGCGGAGTTCGACGAAACGCGGCGCATGATCGAAGAGCTGCCGTTTACCTATCTACACGTGTTCACCTATTCGGCGCGTCCGGGGACGCCTGCGGCGGAGCACCCTGGGCAGGTTCCGGCAGCAGTGGCGCGGGAAAGAAATCGCGTGCTGCGGGAAATCGCATCCGGGAAGAAAGCTGCGTTTATGCGGTCGCTTGTGGGGACGGTGGTCGAGGCGATCACGCTGCAATCGGGCGGAGCGGAATTCGCCGAGGCGCTGACGGACAATTACCTGAAGATGAAAATTCCCGGCCGTCATGAGGCAAACCGCTGGATGGGTGCGAAAGTCGAAGGGGTAAATGGCGAGATGCTTCTGGGGAAGCCGGTGGTATCGAGCTCCGAAAGGTGCTTTGCGTGAGCAGAACGTCACGTCGTGCATGCAGCGCCGTCGACGGCAGTTACTCAGGAGTGCACCGAAGCGAACAAACGCATTGACCTGTAACCCTTTACAGCTTAGGATTAACAAAAATCCAGAAACGTGGAGTGATCCGGACCCATGTCAGAGTCAAGGCTTCGCTGTGCAGTCTGCTGTTTGCTGGCGATCCTGTTTCCGGCGCAAGTGATGCTGGCGGGAGAGACGGCATCGGCCATGTTGTACACGAATGGTGCGGCCTGGTTGAACGGCAGCGCGGTGCCGAAATCGGCAGCCTTGTTCGCGGGAGACCTGTTGCAGACGCGGCCCGATTCGACGGCCAGTATTCAATCGAACGGAACGAACGTGATGGTGTCGGCGGACTCGCTGGTGAAATTTGAGGGGTTGGCGGTGGAGCTTGAGCATGGCGCAGTTCGTGTCACGACGTCGCGCGGACTGGCGGCGCGCGCTGGCGACGTGACGGTGACGCCAGCGAGCAATTCGTGGACCGAGTTTCAGGTGACCGACGTGGATGGGCAGGTGCAGATTGCGGCCCAGAAGGGCGACGTGACGGTGCAGGACGACAAGGGAACGACAACGGTGACGCAGGGGCAGCAAACCACGCGTGACGACAGCACCGACACGGAGAAAAAGAAGAAAAAGCACCGGCGCGCAGCCGGGGCAGCAACGGCGGCAGGTGGAGGAATCATGAGTTCGACGCCGGTGGTTATCGGCGGATTGGCCGCCGCGGGCGGGCTTGGGGTTTGGGTGTGGTTGCAGCATGAAAGCCCGATGAGTCCGGCGTGCCCGACGAATCCCTGCCAGTGATTCTGGGGCGAGTCAGTTTCTGGCGTGAGTTCTTGTCAATGAGTTCTGGGGTGAGCTGCTGAATTCATGTCGCGCTACGTTTCCTACCGGGATTTCGACTGGGTCCTGATGGGCTTTATGCTGGCGATCTGCGCGCTGGGCGTGATGCAGATTCGCAGTGCGACCGGGCACACAAGATTTGCCGGCGCCCACATCAAGCAAATCTATTGGATTCTGGCGGGCTTGGGAGCAATGTTTCTAGTCAGCCTGGTCAACTATCAAGCTGTGCTGGAACAAATCCACTGGATGTACGTAGCATCGCTGGCGTCTCTGCTTGCGGTAATTTTGTTTGGGCAGAGATATCTGGGGGCGCGGCGCTGGATCAAGATGCCGGGAGGCGGGCATTTTCAGCCGTCGGAGTGGGTGAAGCTGATCCTGATTCTGGCGGTGGCGAAGTACTTTCAGGATTTGCATGAGCGGGAACTGTCGTGGTCGGACTTTATGAAGGCGGGCGCGATCGTCGGTATCCCGATGCTGATGGTGTTGGCGCAACCGGACTTGGGGACGGCGCTCACCTATCTGCCCGTGGCGATCATGGGCTTGTTTCTGGGCGGTCTGCGATGGAAGCAGGCGTTGATCGTGCTGATCATCGGGGGGTTGCTGGTTCCGGTGGCATGGATCAAGGTGTTAAAGCCGTATCAGAAAGAACGGTTGGCGAGTTTTATCAATCCGGATGCGGATCGGCAGGGCTCCGGGTATCAAGTGAATCAATCGCTGATTGCGGTGGGGTCGGGCGGGATCTGGGGGAGCAGCCAGGGATCGCAGACCCATCTGGCGTTCTTGCCGGTGCCTCAGACCGACTTTATTTTTGCTGCGTTTGCCGAGGAACATGGGTTTGTAGGGGCTCTGGCCCTTTTGCTGTTATACTTTATAGTGCTGATGAGGTTGACCCAGAATGCACAAACGGCGCCTGACCGCGCTGGCGCGTTTCTGGTGATGGGTGTGGTGGCTGTGCTTAGCTTTCACATCCTGGTCAACGTTGGCATGGTGGTTGGCTTTATGCCAGTCACGGGAATACCTCTGCCGCTCATGAGTTACGGCGGGTCTTCCGTTCTTTTCATGTTTTTGGCGCTGGGGATGGTAATGAATGTCAGGATGCGCCGTTTCGTGAACTGAGACGGTCGGCAGAAGCTAGGGCGCCCTGCTTAACAACGAAAAGGGCGCTACGAAACAAGATTCGGCAACGAAACAAGATTACGAAGGCCCTCGCGAAAAAGGAGGGCAGAATGCCGGCCGAAGTCGAAGCCGGACAGGATTGAAGCCGGTCAGGCGGGGAACGGCCCCCTCAGCGGAACGCGAGAGAGAGGCCACAGACCTGACGGAAGGCTTAACGCGATCAGTGCAGACGAGTAAGAACAATTCACTGCAGTGCAGGCCCCGGAAAGAACTCCGGGACCGTGCCCGCTCCCACCCGGAGCGGCGCTGAACGCTATCGATTCCCTGGTCCGCCTTGCGCTTCTGGTCCGGTGAAGAAGAACCGGAGTAGAAATGAACAAGGAATTGTTTGTATCGACCACACCCCACGAAACCAAAGTGGGGATCACGGAAGACGATCAACTAGCGGAAATCTACCTCGAACGAGAGAATGAATACACCTTAGCAGGCTCGATTTATAAGGGCCGGGTAACCCGCGTGCTGCCAGGCATGCAGTCGGCCTTTGTGGACATTGGGCTCGAACGCGACGCGTTTCTGTACGTTTCCGATTTCATGGACCTGGAACAGCAGGACGAGGACCTGGATGAAGCGATCCCGGCGAATCGTCCGGTGACGGACGTGCGTCCGCGCAACGGACTGGAAGCGGGCGGTCCGGCGATGAATAGTGACGGGCAACTTGCCCAAACCGGAGGCATAGCGGATGAAGGGGAGGAGCCGGAAGCCGCTTCTGCGGAAGCACCAGGCGGTGCCGCGGGCGGGGCGCGCGACTTTCGTGGACGTCGTCGTCGACGCGGACGTCGTGGAGAGATCGGGCGCGGACCAAGTGCGGAGCGCGGCGAGCGTCCGGAGCCCAGCGAAATTCGCACCGAACCACGGGGCGAAATCCGCAGCGAGATGCGCAGTGAAAGCGAACCACCGAATGAGCGTTTTAACCGCGGCGACCGTCCGGGACGCAGCGGGTCGGATTCGCGATTCCATCGGCCGCTGCCGTCGGCCGTTCGTGCCGGTCGCGACTACGATTACGGACCGCCCCCGGGATATCAACCGATCCTGCTTCCCGGCGAATCAATCTCGAAGTACCAGCGACAGGGTCTGGGGCAGGGTCAGGGCCTGGCTTTGCCGGTGGAGGGTGCAGCGCCGGCGGAGCGGGCAACTCCGGTGTCAGCGGCAGCCTCCATCGTTGCGAACTTTCCCGAAGATGAGCCGATCTTCGCGGCGGCGGTTGCCGAGCCACTTCACGAACAGCATGAGCATGTGCCAGACGCGGAAATTCATGAAGAGGTGCACGGCACCGTTTCAAACGCGGCGCCGGACATAGCGGAAGCGCGGGACGGAAGCCGAGCTGTGGAGGAAACTTACTCGGCGCCGGCGACCATGCTCCGCGAGACTGCGGCGTGCGAGACGCAGCATGAAGCGGACTTGGCGGGAGCTGCGCAGGTTGTACAGGACACTGGGCATCATGCCACCAACGGCACCGTGGAGGAACAGGAGATTGAGGAAGAAGAAGCCGACCTTGCGTCCTACGGGGAAGAACCGGGAGACGACGCGGGTTTCGACGAAATGGAAATGGAAGAAGAGACACGGGCGGCTGGTGGAGAGTTGTCGGGATCCGAGCTTGGAGAGAGCGCATCGGGGTTGGCAGCCGGTACCGAGGCATCGGCTGACGGCGAAGCGGTTCCCGAGGCCGCGTTAGAAGCCGAAGAGCGCGAAGCGCAGGAGTTGGAACTTGAAGAAGCGCAAGCGGAAGCTGAGGCGCTGCTGGAGGCTGAGGCGATTGGTGACGGTACTGCGGATGCGAGCGCGGAAGTGCGTGGTCCCGCGCCCGAGGCCAGGTTGTTGCAGCGGACGCAGCGTCGGGGGCCGGAGCGCGGGTTCGATCGCGGTCGGGGACGGCGCGGCGGACGGCGCTTCCGCAGTCGCGAAAACACAGTGGTGCCGCAGATCAGTGAACTCCTTAAAGAAGGGCAGGAAGTGCTGATCCAGATTGCCAAGGAACCGATCGCGAAGAAGGGCGCGCGCATCACCAGTCACATTGCCCTGCCGGGGCGCTTCCTGGTTTTCATGCCGACGGTGAATCACACGGGCGTGTCGCGCAAGATCTCATCGGAAGAGGAGCGCCAGCGGTTGAAGCGGATCATCCAGAGCGAACGCGAAAATGGCGGGGGTGGTTTCATTGTGCGGACGGCGGCGGCCGGCGCTTCGGATGAGGAACTGCGAGCGGATATCCGTTTTCTGAAAAACCTCTGGAGCGAGATCAAGTCACGCTCCGACAGCAGCAAGTCTCCGGCGCTGATCTACCACGACCTGAACGTGGTGGAGCGGGTTCTGCGCGATCAGGTGAGCTCCGAGTTTTCCGTCATCTGGGTCGACACCGAGCAGGAATACGAACGCATTGTGCGATTTGCGAATCGTTTCCAGCCTGCTCTGGTCAAGCGCGTCAAGCTCTACACCAAGGAGACGCCGCTCTACGATCAGTTCGGGCTGAACGAGGAAATCAACAAGGCGCTGAAGTCCAAAGTCTGGCTGAAGAGCGGTGGGTACATCGTGATCAATCAGACCGAGGCGCTGGTCGCGATCGACGTGAACACCGGCAAGTACGTTGGCAAGACCGCCCGCCTCGAAGACACGATCGTGAAGACGAACGTGGATGCGATCAAGGAAATCGTGCGCCAGGTGCGGCTCCGCGACCTGGGTGGCATCATCATCATCGACTTCATCGACATGGACGAGCGGCGCAACCGGCAGAAAGTGATGCAGGCGCTGGAAGAGGCCTTGCGCCTCGATCGGGCGCCGTCGAAAGTGCTGCAGTTCAATGATTTCGGTTTAGTGGCGATCACGCGTAAACGGGTGAAGCAGTCGCTCGAACGCACGATTGGATCGCCGTGTCCGTATTGCCAATCCACCGGCTTTGTGAAATCGGTGAATACCATCTGCAATGAGGTGTATGTCGAGATGCGCAAGATCTCAAGCCACCTGGAGCACAGCGACGTGATGTTGCGGGTCAACCCCGAGGTTGCGAAAGCGCTGAAGGCGGACAACGCGCGGCTGCTGAATGAGATGGAAGAACTCACCAAGAAGACGATTATCGTGAAGTCGGATCCGGCGCTGCACCAGGAGCAGTTCGACATTCACTAGGTGACGCTGGAGGGGCAGGCGGGGACGCCCGGCGCTCCGTCACAACAATTCAGAGGGGACGGGCATTTCGCCCGTCCCTTTTTGCGTTGTTTCTCAGTAGGGAGCCTCCCGGAAAAATGGTACAAGAAATGGTAAGTATAATGGTATAATTCCATCATGAATGCCACACTGAGTATCGACCGCGCCGGCCGTCTGGTTCTACCAAAGCCTGTGCGCGAGCAGCTACAACTGGAGCCGGGGAAATCACTGGAATTAGAGTCGTTCGAGGATCACATCATTTTGCGCCCAGTCCGAGGCAACGCAACGGCTTACAAGAAACAGGGCATTTTGGTTTTTCGAACAGGCCCGTTGAAGGCGTCCGTCGTTGATGAAACCATCCGGAAGGTTCGCAAGGAACGAGAGCGGCAAATATTGGGCACGAAGCGATGAAATCTTTTTTCGATACATCAGTCTTGGTCGCATCGTTTCTAGACGGTCATGAAGACTATGAGCGGAGCTTTGCCGTTCTTGCCCGTGCCGATCGCAAAAATGCGTGCTGCGCAGCGCATAGCCTGGCGGAACTCTATTCGACTCTAACGCGGCTGCCGGGAAAATTAGGCTTGAGTGTGGAACAGGCGCTGGCGTCTCTCGATTCAGTAGCGGAACGGCTGGAGTTGATATCTCTGAACGTGCCTGAGTATCAGCGCGCGATTCGGGAAGCTGCAAGTGTAGGTATCGTTGGCGGCACGATTTACGACGCCTTATTAGGCCAATGCGCTTTGAAGGCGCGTGCTACGAGGATCTACACTTGGAACGTTGGTCATTTTCGGATGCTCGGGGTTGAAATCGCCGGGAAGGTGCGAACTCCGTAAGTACGGTTATCGTTGCTGCATTACCGGGGATGTTTCCGTTTTTTCTCTCTTTGACTCGTTCGATTTCCTACGCTGCGGCGATGAGCTTGGCGGCCTCGCGAGTACGTTCGCGCAGTTTTTCTAGCGAATTGTGAAGAGGCTTGCTGTTTGCCTGCGTCTCCGCCTGCTGGCCGATGGTCAGCGCGAGCCGGTCCACGGCTTCCGCGAGGCGCTTGCCAAGATCGATCAGGACCACCAAAGAATCGGCGTGCAGCTTCCAGATGGAGCGAGAATTTCCAGAGCGCTTGAGTTCTTCGGTTTCGGTGGTGATGCGCGCGGTTACGGCGACGATGCGGAGCAGCATACGGGCAGCGTCCGCCTGCGGGCTCGCTTGTTCGAGATAGTCGGCGGTGCAGGCCTCAATCTCTGCGGGACTGAGCATCAGGTTGAAATAGCGCATGGGCACTATCTGGCGAAACTTGGGATCGGCGACGCGCACGAAGACGCGGATCGATTCTTCCACTCTCCGCAACTTCGCTTCTTCGACGGAGAGCGCCTGTGGTGTGATGGCGGCGGGAACGTACTTGGGAGCAAGCGCCGGAGCCGCCGCCGCGCCGCCCGCGCCTACAGCATGACCGGAGGGAGTGAAGTCAAAGTTAGCCCGGCGGATCGGCGGTCTTCGCTCCAGTTCCTTCTTCAGGCGTGAGACGCGGCGGAATTTTTCCAGGGCCGTGCTGTAGTCGACTTTCAGCAAGGCCTCCTGGTTCAGGCCGTGGACATGCTCGACAGTAACTTCGACGCCGTCGATTGTACTGAGGATGCTGCCGCCAATTTCTTCCAGGCGGTGCGCGAAAGCCTTGATCTCTTGCGCGGCGGCGGCGAACAGGGTCTGGAAACGATCGCCGAATGCGGCATTATAAGGCGCGAGAGTAGCCAGCACTCCAGGATGATAAATCGATTCTCCGAGCGAGGATTTCAGTTCCCGAACCCGCGGAATGATGCCGGAGTCCATGAGCGCGCTGAACTCATTAAAGCGATTCGCCTGGTCAAGCAAGGGGCCGAATTCGCGCAGCAGTTGCACATCGGCTTCCGACAGTACGGGTACGTCGGACTCAGACAGGATTTCCAGCAGCGCAATTTCAAACGGAGACAGAGGAATCGATCCATCGAGACCATAACCACTCTGCTCCCACTGGCCGGACACACGGGGATGGCGAAACAAGAAGGTTGCCACCAGATCGGTTTTGTCGCGATTGGCGCCAGAATCGTCGCGGTGGCGCGCGAAATAGCGCAGCAGCGCTTCGGCAACCTCGGCATCAAGGTCGGCTTGCATTCCCAGCCGCAGCATGGCGGGAGTGATTGCCATGTCGAGGAGCTGAATCCAGAGATGCATTCGATCGAGGGTGGAGCGCACGTCGTCGGTGCGGCTGATGACGTCCGGGGCGAGTTCGGCGGGCGCGGGCAGGTCCGCACCGAGTTGGTCACTCAGCAGCCTCTGGTAGAAGCTCTGTACCGTGGCCAGCAACGCCAGTTCCCACTTGGGATCCTCAACCAAAGTCAACTCCTTCGAGGCCGCACAGTAAATGGGTCCAGATCGTGGCCTCCTTTAGTAGAGCCGAAAGGGATCGGCCGCGCAATTAGTTATCTGGTTACGGAAGTGACGGCACTGCTACCCGCGTGTAGAGACGGGAGCTTGCCTCGTCTCGCTCTGCGCTAAGAGACGCGCCAACTCGAGTCTGTACGAGATCAAGTGCCTCTGGAGGGTTATTGGAAAACCACCGTCTTATTCCCGTATAGCAGGATGCGGTTTTCCACGTGCCATCGGACGGCGCACGACCAAGATAAATTCGGCAATTGAAGCAACCACCCCTCTGCGGCCGGGGGCAGGAGACGAGAAGGATGGCAGAGTTGTGCATCCCACTACTTCTTCAGCGCCCTCGCAATCTCGCGCGCGGCATTTGCGCCGGAGCCTCCGGTGAGGCCTGTCCCCGGGTGCGTTCCACTACCGCACAAATACAGGCGTTCGATCGGTGTCCGATAGCGCGCCCAGTCCAGCAGCGGGCGCATGGTGAAGAACTGATCGAGCGCGAGTTCGCCGTGAAAGATATGCCCGCCGGTGAGGCCGTAGCTTTCTTCGAGATCTTTGGGTGTGATGATCTGATGGCGCAGAATAGTGTGCGGAAGATTCGGCGCGTACTGCGCGATCGTCTTCACCACGGTTTCGCCGAGCGCCGTGCGCTGGCTCTCCCAGTCGCTGTTTTTCAGCTTGTAGGGCGCGTACTGCATGTAGATGGACATCACGTGCTGGCCGGCCGGGGCGAGCGACGGATCCGAAAGCGACGGGAAAGTAATTTCAATGTACGGCTGACGTGAGAAGCTGCCGTACTTCGATTCGTCGAAGGCGCGCTCGAGGTAATCGATCTCAGGGCTGATCTGAATGCGGCCGTGGAGCAGGTTGCCGTTACCCTTCGTCTTGAGCGCGGCGAATTCCGGCAGCGCGGAAAGTGCGAGATTGATCTTCGCGACCGTCCCTATACAGCGGTAGTTCTTGATTTTCTGGATGAAGTCCGGCGCGAGGTGCGTGGGATCGACCAGACGCATCAACGTGCGCTTGGGGTCGGCGTTCGAGACGACGGCTCGTGCGGAAATCTCTTCGCCAGAGGTGAGCACGACACCGGTGGCGACGCCGTCCTGCACGCGAACCTCGGCGATGTCGGCGCCGGTGCGAATTTCTGCGCCCGCCTGTTTCGCTGCCGCAGCCAGGGCCAGCGTTATGGCGCCTGCGCCGCCAGCGGGGAACTGAACGCTCCCGGCGGGAGTCGCGTCGGCAGCGGCGCGCAACAGCAACACGAGAGCGCTACCGGCCGACCACGGGCCCAGGAATGTTCCGAAGATGCCGCGGGCGGCGATGGTGGCGCGCAGTGGTTCGGTGTCGAAGAACTCGGAGACCAGATCGGCAACGGCCATTGGCCCCCAGCGCAGGACGCGATACAAATCCTTCTTGCCGAGGTTCCGTATCGACCGGCCGGTCTTCAGCATTCCCCAAAGATCGCCACTGCTTGGGTTGTCAATGTTCGGCGGTGTTAGCGCGAGCGCTTCGCCAATGACCTTGCCAATCTTTCCGAGGGCGGCACCGAAGTCCACATAGGAGGCAGCGTCCTTCCCCGACCACTGCGCGATTTCCTGCGCGGCCTTTTTTGCGTCGGAGTAAAGGACGAGCGCCCGGCCGTCGGGCAGCAGGGAAACGGTGCTCACGTCGGGAGTCGTCAGCTTAAGACCGTACTTTTCCAACTGCATATCGCGCACGATGTCGGCGCGCAGCGGGCCAGTGTTATGCGCGAGCGTGGAGCAACGGAAGCCGGGATGAAATTCTTCGGTGATAGCCGCGCCGCCCACTTGGGCGCGGCGTTCGAGCACCAGTGGTTTGAATCCGGCTTTGGCGAGATAAAAGGCGGCGACCAGACCATTATGTCCACCACCGACGATGATTACGTCGCGAGTCTCGGCCATGCCGCCCTCTGCGGACATCAGATGCCCCCGTCTTTCAGAATCTCGAGCGCGGCCAGACGCCCGGGCGCGCCCATGATGCCGCCGCCGGGATGCGTGGCCGATCCGCACATATATAGATTCTTGATCGGCGAGCGGAATTGCGCCCATCCGGCAACCGGGCGCAGAAAAAACAATTGTTCGAGCGAGAGTTCGCCCTGAAAGATGTTGCCTTCGGTCAACCCCCACTCGCGTTCGAGGTCAAGCGGAGTGACAACCTGGCGGTGCAGGATGATGTCTTTTATGTTGGGCGCGTATTCGGCGATGGTGTTGACGACGTTGTCGCCGAATTTTTCTTTTTCCGTGTCCCAGTCGAGGCCGGGCGCCAGCTTGTACGGCGCATATTGCACGAAGCAGGAGAGGATGTGTTTGCCCGGAGGCGCGAGCGACGTATCGGTGAGGGTCGGAATCACCATGTCGATGTACGGGTGCGAAGACCAATGCCCGTACTTCGCGTCGTCGTATGCTTTTTCCATGTACTCGACGCTGGGCGAGATCGACATGGCACCGCGCAGGTGCGCGCCGACTCCCGGCATGCACTTGAAATTCGGCAGAGCGTCGAGCGCCATGTTCACCTTGCCGGACGAGCCGCGAAACTTGTAGCGCCTCACTCCTTCCATGAATTCATCGGGCAGATGGCCGGGCTCGATCATCTTCGTAAAGGTGAGCCGCGGATCGACGCTGGAAGAAACAACGTCGGCATAAATCTCATCGCCGTTCGCGAGCACAACGCCGGTGGCGCGGCCGTTCTTGACGTCGTTCTTAACGATGATCTTCGCAATCGGGGCTTCGGTGCGGATTTCGGCTCCGGCCTCGCGAGCGGCGTCGGCAATGGCGTTTGAGATGGCGCCGGTACCACCGCGCGCGAATCCCCAGGCACGGAAGGCGCCGTCGATCTCACCCATGTAGTGATGCAGCAGAACGTAAGCGGTGCCGGACGAGCGCACGCCGAGAAACGTACCGATAATGCCCGAGGCCGACATGGTGGCCTTGAGCACATCCGTCTCAAACCACTGGTCGAGAAAGTCGATGGCGCTCATGGTCATGAGCTGGACCTGGTTGTACTTATCCTCGCCCGACATGCCCTGAAATCGGCGTCCGATGAAGAGCAGCTTCATTAGTTCGCGCGGATTCAGAGTCGCGGGGTCGGGCGGGATCATGCTGAGGATCGGCTTGACGAAACGGCACATCGCCTGCATCGCTTTGCCAAATTCATCGTAGGCTTCGGCGTCAACCCGCGAGTGGCGGGCAATTTCGCGATGCGTTTTGCCGTGATCGTTCACGCGCCACAAATGATCGCCGTTCGGCATGGGAGTGAAAGTGCCGTCGAGCGGCAGAATCTCAAGTCCATGGCGGGGAAGATCGAGGTCACGAATAATTTCAGGACGCAGCAGCGAGACTACGTAGGAGCAGACAGAGAACTTGAAGCCGGGAAAAACTTCTTCCGTGCAGGCTGCGCCGCCGAGCACGTGACGACGTTCGAGGACGAGCACTTTCTTTCCCGCTTTCGCCAAATAGGCGGCGTTGGTGAGGCCATTGTGGCCTCCGCCAATCACGATTACGTCGTATTTGCTAGCGCTCGAAACGGCAGACATACGATTGACCACACTGACTGGCCTACACGGATTGACCTACATTGACCTACACTGATTGACCCAGACTGATTGATTCAGTTCGATTCAGATTGTCCCGAAATTCTTGCGGAAAATGGCTCGCCATTCTACCGAGAAACTGTCGTTTTGTCTCTACTTACACCGGGTTGCTGACTCGCGGTCAGCGCAT
>Ga0074046_10003540_pt1 | contig 13026 bp, 10 predicted proteins | sample BogForMeECP23OM3_FD_94441 | JGI IMG/M metagenome (GOLD analysis project Ga0074046, IMG submission 94441) | Bog forest soil microbial communities from Calvert Island, British Columbia, Canada - Bog Forest MetaG ECP23OM3 | ecosystem: Environmental > Terrestrial > Soil > Wetlands ...
TACGGCCGCTGGTTCACGGGCGGCGTCGCAAATACTTGCTACAATTGCGTCGACCGCCACGTGGAGCGCGGGCGCGGCGAGCAGCCTGCCGTCATTTACGATAGCCCGGTCACGGGTCAAAAGCGGACTTACACCTACGCCGGGCTGCTGACCGAGGTCGCAACATTTGCCGGCGTTCTCCAGGAGATGGGCGTTCAAAAGGGCGACCGCGTCATCGTCTACATGCCGATGATCCCCGAAGCGCTGATCGCGATGCTGGCCTGCGCCCGGATTGGCGCCATCCACTCTGTCGTCTTCGGCGGATTTGCCGCCCATGAGCTTGCTGTCCGCATTGAGGACACGCACCCGAAAGCGATCGTGTCTGCCTCCTGCGGGATCGAGCCGAACCGAATCGTGCAATATAAGCCCCTCCTCGATCACGCCATCGAGCTTTCGGCGGCAAAGCCCGATGTCTGCATCATCCTGCAGCGCCGCGAACAAGAGGCACCCCTCATCGCCGGGCGCGACTACGATTACGCCTCGCTCATGGCCTCGGCCAAGAGCCGCTCGGTGCACGCGCGTTGCGAGCCGATGGCCGCGACCGATCCGCTTTATATCCTCTATACGTCGGGAACCACGGGCAGGCCGAAGGGTGTCGTCCGCGACACCGGCGGCCACATGGTGGCTCTGAAATGGACCATGGAAAATCATTACGGCATCAGCCCCGGCGACGTGTTCTGGGCTGCGTCCGACGTCGGCTGGGTGGTCGGGCACTCCTATATCGTTTACGCTCCACTGCTGCACGGCGCGACCACGATCTTTTACGAAGGCAAGCCCGTCGGCACGCCGGATGCCGGTGCTTTCTGGCGCGTGATCTCCGAGTACAAGGTCAAGGCTCTGTTCACCGCGCCGACCGCCTTCCGCGCAATCAAAAAGGAAGACCCGAACGGATCGCTGCTCGGCAAATACGACCTCTCGCATTTCAAGACTTTGTTCCTGGCGGGCGAGCGGGCGGATCCGAATACTGTGCATTGGGCCGAGGAATTGCTGAAGGTTCCCGTGATCGACCATTGGTGGCAGACCGAGACGGCCTGGGCCATTGCCGGAAACTGCGTGGGTCTCGGCGCCGCACCGGTCAAGCACGGCTCGCCGACCTTCCCGCTGCCGGGCTACGAGTTGCACGTCCTGAACGAAAGCAATGAGGAGGTGAAGCGTGGCCAGACCGGCGCGCTCTCGATCCGCTTGCCCATGCCGCCCGGCTGCCTGCCCACGCTTTGGAATAACGACCGCGGCTTCATCGAGAGCTACCTCACCGAGTATCCGGGCTATTACAAGACCGCCGACGCCGGCTATATCGACGAGGACGGCTATGTTTTCGTGATGTCGCGCACGGACGACATTATCAATGTTGCCGGCCATAGGCTGTCCACGGGCGGGATGGAGGAGGTTGTTTCGAACCATCCCGATGTCGCCGAATGCGCCGTAATCGGCGTTGCCGATGGATTGAAAGGGCACGTTCCGGCAGGCTTCGTTCTTCTGAAGGCGGGCGTCACCCGTGACATTAGCGTCATCGAAAAGGAGATTGTCGATCTGGTGCGCGACCAGATCGGCCCCGTCGCCGCCTTCAAGACCGTGCTGACCGTAAGCCGGCTTCCCAAGACGCGCTCTGGCAAAATCCTCCGCGGCACAATGCGGAAGATCGCCGACGGGGAAGAGTATAAGATGCCCGCGACAATCGACGATCCCGCGGTTCTGGCGGAGATAACGGCCGCCCTAAAGGCAAAGGGCTTCCCGCCGGCATCCTCCTGAGCTGCTGCTTAGATTTCAGCTCAGCGGAGAAAGCCATGCGTTTTGCTCTACCGGCGTTTGTGTCGCTCTTCTGTGTTTTGCTGGCCTTCGCGGCGGGGGCGCAAAACGCCGAGAAGTGGGTGACGGCCTGGGCTGCTTCCACTCAGGGCCCCTATCCCGTTGGGAACGCCGTCTTTCAGCCAGACCTGCATCGGGTCTTTCCATCGCCAGAGGCTGGCGCGAGGGATCAAAGCTTCCGGCTCATCGCCGGGCCGGATGTTTGGGGCCGCGAGACCCGCATCCGCCTTTCCAATGCCTTCGGTACCAAGCCCGTCACTTTCGATGGCGTCTTTATAGGATTGCAGCTCGATAGCTCAGCCGTGTTTCCGGGCACAAACAGCCGGGTGACGTTCGCTGGCTCCCAAAGCATAACCGTAGAACCGGGGACAACCGCATGGAGCGACGCTGTGGCGCTTCCATTCGTAGAGGGCGCGCGTCCCCTCGAGCTGCAAGCCAGGAAACTGGCCGTAAGCTTCCATATCGCGGGCGAAAGCGGCCCGATGACATGGCATGCGAAGGGGCTGACAACGTCCTACGTCACCGCTCCCGGCGCCGGCGCGCAGGGCGCGGTTGAAGACGAAGCCGCATTTCCCTCCGGCACTTCCTCTTGGTATTTCCTCGACGCCATCGACATGAAGGTTCCAGGCGGAACGCAGCTTATCGTCGCGTTTGGCGATTCACTCACCGACGGCACCGGCTCGACGTTGAATGGCGACGATCGCTGGCCCGATGTCTTGTCCCGGCGGCTTCATGCAAAATTCGGCAGCCGGTTTGCCGTCGTGAACGCGGGCATTGGCGGCAACCTTATCACGGGCCCTGCGGAATATAGCCCGCAAGCCCCCTATCCCGGGGGGCCTTCAGCCCTGCAACGGCTCGAACGCGACGTTCTGAGCCTGTCCGGGGTTTCGGCGGTGATCTGGTTCGAAGGCATCAACGATTTTAGCAAGAACGGGAATGTCAGCGTCGAGGCGGCCAGCAACGCATTGCGCGAAGGGGTTGGCATCATCCGGAGCCGCATCCCTGGCGTCCGCGTGATTGGCGCGACCATCACGACGGCGCTCGGCAATGCCGGCCCCGCTCACGGCTTTGCCGAGCAGGACCTCAAGCGGCAAGAGTTGAACGCATTCATCCGGGGATCGGGCGTCTTCGACGGCGTGATCGATTTCGACAGAGCGATTGCGAACCCGCAGACAGGCGAAATGCGGCCCGAGTTCGTGCCGGATTCGACCACCGGCGGCCCAGGAGACAAGCTGCACCCCAACCGGCTGGGTTACCTTGTCATGGGCGAGGCAATAGACCTTAGCCTGTTCGGTGCGCCGCCATCCTAAGCAGCTACGTGGACCGCTCCCCAGCCGCGAGAATGCGCCGGAGCTCGCTCTTCAAGACCTTGCCGTAGTTGTTCTTCGGCAGGCTTTCGATGTGAACGTAGGACTTGGGCTTCTTGAAGCGCGCGATATTTTCGAAGCAAAGGCGGTCGAGCGCATCGCTTTCCAAAGCGCTGCCATCGCGCGTGACGATGAACGCGACGACCTCCTCGCCCCAATCGGGGTGCGCACGGCCAACGACTGCGGCCTCCGCCACTAGCGGATGGGTTAACAGCACCTCCTCGACTTCGCGAGGATAGACGTTCGAGCCGCCGGAAATAATCACATCCTTGGAGCGGTCGCGAAGCGTGAGGAAGCCGTCCGCGTCCATCTCGCCCATATCGCCGGTCCACAGCCAGCCATCGCGCAAAGTCTCCGCCGTGGCATCCGGCCGCTGCCAATAGCCGGCCATCACGGATGGCCCGCGCACCAGCACTTCGCCCACCTCGCCCGCGGGCAGCGCGCGCCCTTCCCCGTCTGCAACGCGGACCTCGACCAGAGATTGCGCGGTGCCAACGGTGGCCAACCGCGCGCGCCAATTTGGGCTGGCGCGATCGGCGTGCACGGCGCGGGAAAGCGCGGTGATCGTCATGGGCGACTCGCCTTGCCCATAGATCTGCACAAACCGGTTGCCCAAAACCTCAAGCCCCTCCTCGATGACGGCGAGATACATAGGGCCGCCGCCATAGACAATCGTTTTGATCCCCTCGCCGGCTTCCCCTTGCGATTTGGCGGTCCCGGCGAGCCTCTTCACCATGGTCGGCGCGAGAAACATCGTCGTGCCGCCGAGCCGGTTCGAAACATCCAGAATTTCACGCGGGTCGAACTTGCCAGATTCGGGCACGGCATGACGCGCGCCCTTGATGACCTGCGGGAAATTATAAAGCCCCGCGCCATGCGAGATGGGCGCCGAGTAAAGATTGGCATCGCTGGGCTCTGGCGTATCGACATTCATGAAGTAGCAGGCGGTCATAGCAGCGAGATTGGCGTGAGTCAGCATCACGCCTTTCGGCCGGCCGGTCGTCCCCGAGGTATAGAAAAGCCAAGCCAGATCGAGCGCATTTGCCTCATGAATGCGGCCCGCGCTCTCCGCGGCATAGAGCTTTTCGAAGCTGGCTTGCCCAACCGCGATGACCTCGCGCAGCGATGCTATCCCCTGCAATTCTCCGCGAAGCGGATCGCCTACATCGTCCGTTACGAAAAGCACGCTCGCCCCGGAGTCCTCGATGATCCAGGCGGCCTCCTTCGGATGAAGCTTCGCGTTGATCGGCACCGCCGCCGCGCCCAGCCACCAGGCCGCGTACAGCACCTCGAAATATTCAAGCCGGTTGCTCATGAACATCGCAATCCGGTCTCCCGGCCGCACGCCAAGCCGCGCGAGACAGCCGGCGATAGCCGCCGCGCGCCGCGCGAACTCCCGGTAGTCCGCCATCGTTCGCGTGCCTTGCAAAAGCGCCGCCCGGTCCGGAGAAGCCCTTGCCGTGCGGTAAAGCCATTCGGCGACATTCATCCACACCTCCGTCAGCTTGCCATAAGAAAGTCTACTGTCCCGCAGACAACTCGGATAGAGCTTCTTTCGAGCGAACCCCGGCGTCTTTTCGCAAACCTCTATGACTAGCGGCCGCAAATATCGAATGCACGGCATCGTCCTTTTGGCGGGGTGCGCGGCGCTGCCCGCCAGCGCGCAGGAGGTGCCAATCGACATCCCAACGCTGAAAGCCTCCGTGCTGGCCGAAACCAATTTGTATCGCGGATCGAAGAAGGTTCCGGAGCTTCGCGCGAACGAACTTCTGGACGCGGCCGCTGCCGCCTACGCCATGCATCTCGCGGAGCACGAGGGCGTTGGCCACACCGCGGACGGCCGCACCCCATCCAAGCGGGCCGGCGCGCAAGGCTACAAATGGTGCTTCGTCGCCGAAAATGTGTGGGGCGGCTGGCGCAAGCCGGATGAAATGATGGTCGATGAAGTGGTCCGCAAAGCCATGGACGGCTGGAAAAAATCGCCTGGCCATAACGCCAATCTTCTCGGCACGCGCGTCCACGACATCGGTATCGGTGCCGCCGCATGGAAACAAAGCGACGGGCGGGCCGTGTTCCGTGTGGTGCAAGTCTTCGGCGACGAATGCCCCGGCAAGCCGCGGCCCGCGCCAACTCTTGGAGAGTTGCTCGACCGGGCTGGGGAAGCGCTGCGGTGAGGCTTCGGCAAGTTGGAAACCGTGCTTTTAGCAGCTCCTTGACCGCCTGACCGTAGCTCATTATGCCTGCTTCTAAAGAACCTATTCGCACCTCCTTGAGTTCGTTTGTAAAATGACCCTCGATGTAATAGTAGCTTGGGCTTGGATACTTGCCGGCACTCTGGTCTCCGCACTCGGGATTTTTCTTGCGTATAGACGGGTGGGGCTGGCGGCGGCCTATGTTTATGTGGGCGGGTTGCTGCTTCTTGCGGCGTCCACCTTCGAAGTACACCCTGCACTGGTAAGGTTCGGTCAACCTCAGGATGTCCGGCTGCTTCAGGATGAGCTCCTCGAAGCGAAGCGTAGAGCCTGTATCGAACAAGAAGGCCGTGTACAGGGCTTGTCCAGCAAATCAGAAAATGAGTTGACGATAACCAAAGCAGCGGTGACCGCTTGCTTAGCGGATAAAGGGAAAGAAATAACCGCAAACAAATCTTTGCAAGCCCGGATCGATAAGGATGAAGCAGAACTTGCGTCTTTGCGCGACAATCTCTCCCGGTTATCTGCTCAAAACAACGCGTTGACCGGCCAGCTCGATGCCGAGAAAGCCGGGAATCGATCGGCATCGCAATCCGTTCGAACCCAAAAAGATCTGCTCGCGGAAAATCTTGACCGCCTTCGCCTCGTTGAAGCCGGGAAGGCTTCCTTAGCGGATCAGGTTTTAGTGAAGGAGCAACAGCTAGCCGGCGCCCTCAAGACTATCGCGCAGCTGAGAGAGCAAGTTGAAAACATGAAAAGTCTAAAGCCGGCTGCGCGGGCCGGGAAAGTTCAGTTCAACTTAGGCGGCTCCCGCCAGCTTGACATACAGAAGCTAGAAAGCAGGGAATTGGTCGAAGGCGAAATTGGAGACTACTATCTTATCGGTTTAAAAGAGGCAAAAACAGGTTCCCCTCTTACCTTCCCGGCAGCCAGTTTCGTAATCGGTGAAAAGGCAGACGAACTGCATTCCGCAATGGATGAACTCCGCACTGCCGTGCTGCAGCGCATTCCCGCCAATTGGCGATACAGAGTTTTCGTCCGCGGGCAAGCCGACGGCGGGTCGTTCAAGGAGCCCATAGGCGACGAAAGCTTTCGCAGCCTAGAGTTTCTTCCCCCAAGCGATGCTTCCGGTACCAGCTACCATCTCAAACCGGTAAGAAAACGTCTCGATCGGGAATTTGAAAACGAGGACCTTCCTAATCTGAGAGCGGCATTTATTGCGCGGAGTTTGCGCGAAACGTTTAAGGGCGAGGCCCCGGTGTTGCTGGGCAATAGCCCGCAGCCTGGCGCAAACAAAGCCAACAGGCGTGCTGACATAATCTTGCTAGTTAAGGGTCCCTTGGACTAACTTTCTTATTCCGCAACCGAAGAGCGTCCCGATTTTCGCGATCCAGCGCAGGCTTTAAACGCTTACGGTCTTTTGGAATAACCTCCATCGTAGTGAAGCCAGCTTGGAGGTTCTATTAAGCAATTATCGAGCTTAACGACGCAAATGCCGAGCATTTTGCTTTGTCCGGACTTGCGCTGATACTTCCGCCTAATTCGCTCGACGTGAATAAGTTCAAGCTCCTTATGTATAAGGGTCGAGGAAGCCGTGGCATGCGACCAGAATATGTAAACGAAATCCGTTTCCTTGAGCCACTCCCTAATTCGGATTAGCCTATCATCCGGGCGATCCCGGCCTAAAGTCTCACCGCGATAAGCTAGTTTGGCTGCATTTATTGCTGAAATATACTCTGCGACTTTCTCCTGGTCTTGATGGTCGTAGCAAACGAATACGCGCTGAAAAAGCGTGGCCTTAGCAATTGCTTCGGACCCATTAGTCCCTAAACTTTGGGCCTCCGCCGTATTTGGAGTTATGCGGCTGCCTTGAGCTGCTGCCTCAGCACTAGGATCGACAGTGATTTCAAAATCGATCGCCCCGAGCGCTATGCCGCGTGCGGTTACCCAAAGCACCATGTTTGCTTTCGCTTTGCTCTCGGCAGCGTTCGAGCGCGCTGCAAATTTTGCCTTAAGCGGCCGAGATCTGCAAGACACAGCTCGATATGGCGCATAGATCGTTATCGGGCGCTTTTCCCGGCGAATTCCTTCGGCGATGGGCATGCATTCCAAGATGAGTGCAAGTCTCGATTCCTGCTTATTTTCCTCAACCGGCGATCCACAAATTTCGCCGATGCGCGGGGAGGGCATTTCATCCGCTGGTTTCAACCGGTCCGGGAAGCTTTCAATCTCAACCGATATTTCGAAATCATGATTGTCAGGCACCCGATTGGGAGCCCTTACGGAGAATTGGACCGGCCCCGGACTCTTGCCGGCCGGTGTTTCCAGCGCCCCAGATAGCGATTCCGGCGTTGGCAGCTTCACCGCGCTTTCTGGCAGCAGCGGCGCCTGAGCATCGGGCGCGGCCCTGCCGGCTGCGCTGGGGTGAATTTCCGGCTCGGAAGCTTTATCGCTACCCCTTGGCGGTTCGCTGGCCGTCTGCTTGCGGCCGGCCAGAGGCTCGTTTGGTTTTATCCCAGTGAGGGCTCCTCTAAGATAAAAGAATATGAAAACCGGCGACGACAGCACCACAAAAACCAGAAAGAATAGCTGAGCATCGGAAAGGCTTTCCATTACAGACATTGGATGTCCTCACGCTTGGAAGACTATGAACAGCGACCTGGTTCGCTTTTCGCTTTGGACGCCAAAAAGCGCAAGGCTGCCGCAAAGTACTAACAAGGTAGATTTTTCGCAGAAGCGGAGCCAGAAGGCAAGCGACCTCTTCCGCGCCCTGTTTTTTCGCCCCCACCCTTGCTAGCTGACGGGGGCCCGCACAGAGCGTATAATACAAATTAGCAATCACGGCGATCCTAGGAGGAGCGATGAAGGGAGGTGCAGCTTCGGTATCAGCGGCTGATAATGTGCGCATTCGCACCGTCACGGCTGAGGATCTGCCCGCAATCGTCAAGCTCGATGAAGCGGTTACGGGTGGAGCGAAGCCGGGCTACTGGCGCGCGCTTCTTTCGGATTTGGAGCCCTGCAACAAGCACGATCTGACGTTTCTCGTTGCCGAGCTCGAAGGGCGCGTCATAGGCTTCATTACCGGCAATGTGCGCGCCTTCGAGTTCGGCTCGGAAGCCTGCGGGTGGGTTTTTGCGCTAACCGTCGACCCAAGCGTCCGCGATAAGAATGTTGGAACACGCCTCTTCGATGAGCTGTGCAACCGTTTCCGCCGGGCGGGCGTCGCCAAGGTTCGTACGATGCTGGCGCGCGACAACGACCTAGTCCTCGCCTTCTTCCGCAGTCTCGGAATGATGGCGGGGCCCTTCATTCAACTTGAGAAAGACCTTGATTAAGCTGTAAAATACAGACTGGTGAGCCGCCGCTGCGGCACGGGCGAGGCAAATTGAAACTTCAAAAAGCGACGATGTGCGGCCTCTATGCCACGCTTGAGCTCGCAGCTCACAGAGAGGGGCAGCTCTCGGCCGGCGAAATCGCTGCAAAATACGGCATCTCGCTCAATCATCTTGCCAAAGTGCTTCGCGCGCTCGTTCGCGCCCGGCTCGTAGAGTCGGTGCGCGGCGCCAGCGGCGGCTACCGCTTTTGCGGCAACCCCAAGCGCGTCACTTTGCTCGACATCGTAGAGCTGTTCGAGGATGTCCGCGGCGAGGAGCCTCGCGCGCCGGGCTCGGGCTCCGCCGGCAAGCGCGCGCTCGACAGCGTACTCCACGAGATCGACGAGATCACTGTCGCAACATTGCGGTCGGTGTCGATTACGACGCTTCTGAAGCTGATCGAGAAGCAGCAGCGGGCCGGCCAAGCCGCGCCCGGGCCCTCAAGGCCCGCGAAGGCCGCTGCTGCCGGGGAATAGCCGCGGCGCCCGAAAGCTCTCAATCGGAAAATACAGGTGGATCGAGATCCTCGTCCCAGTCATCAACGCAATCGATATCGATTTCGCCGCGCTCTCTACGTTCATCGCTTTTGCACCTCTTTGGGCGCTCCCCCTGTTGCGCTGGCTTTGTGACCGCTTCATCATCGGGAGAGAAACGAGCCGCTTGCTAAACTGGTATTTGCGTACTAGAATACCGATTATCGCGGGACGGGGCAAGCCTTACAATTCGCTCCCGCCCAACAGGGAGGGGTGCTCATGACAGACGGTATTCACGCCCGCCGCTGGCTGATGACAGCGGTTGGCGCGCCTTTGCGGGAAGAACCGTTCGAGGTGCGCGCTGGCGGCGGCGAGGTGGTGATCGCGATCGCCGGCTGCGGCGTCTGCCACACCGACCTTGGCTATCTTTTCGACGGCGTGCGTACGAACCATGCACTGCCACTCACGCTTGGGCATGAAATCTCGGGCCGCGTTATCGCGGCGGGAGAGGGGGCGGAGGCTTGGCTTGGAAAGGCTGTGATCGTCCCCGCTGTGCTTCCTTGCGGAGAATGCGATCTTTGCCGGCGCGGCTTGCCCAACATCTGCCGCAAGCAGAAGATGCCCGGCAACGACATCCACGGCGGTTTTGCCTCTCATATCGTGGTGCCTGCGCGCGGGCTTTGTCCGGTTGACGAGGCCCGGCTTGAAAAGGCCGGCCTCAGCCTTGCCGGCGTCTCGGTTGTCGCCGATGCCGTCACCACGCCTTATCAAGCCGTTGTGCGCGCCGGCGTGCGCCCTGGCTCTGTTGCCGTCGTGGTGGGTGTGGGCGGCGTGGGCGGCTATGCCGCGCAGATTGCTAAGTCTTCCGGCGCCGCTGTCATTGCCATCGATGTCGATGCCAAAAAGCTGGAGATGATCGCCCGCCACGGCGCTAGCCTAACGCTGAATGCCCGCGAGCACGATCAGAAGGCGCTAAAAACCCGCATCAACGAGTTCTGCAAAGCAGAAGGCCTGCCCTCGACTGAGTGGTTTATCTTCGAATGCTCAGGCACTGCAGCGGGGCAGTTAACCGCATTCGGACTTCTCACCTTCGGTGCCACGCTGAGCGTCGTTGGCTTCACCATGGATCGCGTCGAGGTCCGCCTTTCCAATCTCATGGCTTTCGATGCCCGCGCTATCGGCAATTGGGGCTGCCCGCCGGAGCTTTACCCAGCGGCTCTCGATCTCGTGCTCGACCGCCGGATTGAACTTGCCGCTTTTGTCGAGCAACATCCTCTGGCCGAAATCGAGCGCGTTTTCGCAGACGCGCATGCACACCGGCTATCGCGCCGGGCAATCCTCGTCCCCTGATCTTCTGGAGCTCTCTTCATGCCAGCGCACCTCAACGGCCACGACATCGTCCCCTTCGAGACCGTCCCGAATATCCGCTACGAGAAGCGGCCCGCGCGCCTGCCCGATGGCAGCGTCGCGGACGGCCTTTTCAACGCCTGGATCTGGCTCGACAATCCAAGCCAGTACAATTCCTACACGACGGACATGGTGAAGGGCGTGATCCGCGCCTTCCGCGCCGCGTCGAACGCGCGCGACGTGGTTGCGGTGGTGTTCACGGGCACGGGCGACAAGGCCTTCTGCACAGGCGGGAACACAAGGGAATACGCCGAGTATTACGCCGGCAATCCCCAGGAATACCGGCAGTATATGCGGCTCTTCAACGACATGGTGTCGGCGATCCTCGGCTGCGACAAGCCCGTCATTGCGCGCGTCAACGGCATGCGCATCGGAGGCGGCCAGGAGATCGGCATGGCTTGCGATTTCTCGGTCGCGCAGGATCTCGCGCGCTTTGGCCAGGCCGGCCCGAAGCATGGTTCCGCTGCAATCGGCGGGGCAACGGATTTCCTGCCGCTGATGGTGGGCTGCGAGCGCGCCATCGAGTCCGGCACGCTGTGCGAGCCGTGGTCCGCGCATAAAGCATACCGCCTCGGCATGATCCTCGATATCGTGCCGGCGCTGAAGGTAGACGGCAAGTTCGCCGCCAATCCGCTGGTGGAGACGGAGCGCTATCTCGATGAATATGGCCGCATCGTCCATGGCGAGTCCAAGACGGGCGAAGCTTTAGAGAAGGGCAAGGCGCTTATGGCACGCGGTAGCGTCGATCTTTCTCTCCTCGACGAGAAAGTCGAGGCGCTGTGCACCAAGCTCCTGCTGACCTTCCCGGAATGCCTGACCAAGAGCTTCGAGGAGTTGCGCAAGCCCAAGCTCGAAGCCTGGAACCGCAACAAGGAGGATAGCCGCGCCTGGCTCGCGCTGAACATGATGGCGGAGGCGAAGACCGGCTTCCGCGCCTTCAACGAGGGCCCGAAGAACAAGCGGGAGATCGACTTCGTGGAGCTGCGCCAGACGCTGGCGCGAGGCGAGCCATGGACGGACGCGCTCGCTGAGCGGCTCATTCCCAAGGCGTGAGGGCGAGCCGATGAGCGAACCGGTTAAAGTATGGTTCGAGCGCGAGGGCCGTCTCCTGCGCCTGCGGCTCGACCGCCCAAAGGCCAATATCCTCGATGCCGCGCTTGCGGGCGCGCTCGATACAGCTTTGGTTGAAAACGGTGCACGGCCAGAGCTCCTTGGCATCTTGATCGATGCCTCGGGTCCGCATTTCTCCTTCGGCGCCAGCGTCGAGGAGCACCTGCCCGCTCAATGCGCGGCGATGCTCGCGGGCTTTCATCGCCTTGTCCTGCGCGTGCTTGGCGCAGCCGTACCCGTCATGATGGCTGTGCGCGGGCAGTGTTTGGGCGGCGGACTCGAACTTGCCGCGGCTGGACATATTATATTCGCGAGCCCCGATGCCCGCCTCGGTCAGCCCGAGATTCAAATCGGCGTTTTTGCGCCCGCCGCTTCCTGCCTTCTCCCGGAACGGCTCGGACTGGCGGCCGCAGAAGACCTGTTGATCTCGGGGCGCTCCATCACGGCGGAGGAGGCGTTCCGCTCAGGCCTAATCACGGCAGTGGCGCCGGACCCCGAAGCCGCCGCACTTGAGTATTTCGACAAGCACCTCGCGCCCAAAAGTCCCAGCTCGCTGCGCTATGCGGTACGCGCTGCACGCGGCGCGCTCCTCGAGCGGGTAACCGCCAGGCTTGCAGAGGTGGAGAGGCTCTATCTGAACGAACTAATGGCGACGCGGGATGCGGTTGAAGGGCTTGAGGCCTTCCTCGCTAAGCGCCCCGCCCAATGGAGCGGCAACTGATGCTGGATGTAACTCCCTCGAAAACCGCCGAAATCGCCGCGCGTTGCGAAGCCATCTTTTCGGATCTCGATTTCAGCGCGGCACGTCAGTGGAAAGCGGAGGAGCCTGGCCGCAAGGTCATCGGATACATGCCCTTCTACGTTCCGCGTGAGCTCATTCACGCAGCGGGCGCGCTGCCGCTTGCCATAATGGGCGGAGGCGATCAGCTCGAAGTCATCCATGGCGACGCTTACTATCAGAGCTATATTTGCCGCATCCCGCGCTCGACCATCGAGCTAGGCGTTTCGGGCCGGCTCGATTTCGCCGATGGCATGCTCTTCCCCTCGATCTGCGATGTGATCCGCAATTTGTCGGGCATGTGGAAGCTCATGTTTCCGAAGGTTCCGGCGCGCTACGTCGATCTGCCCCAGAATTTCGAGGACGGCGTCGGCGGCGAGTTCTACCGGGCCGAGCTTGAGGAGCTGCGCCGCTGGCTTGGCGAGATCACCGGCAAGCCGGTAACGGACGGAGCCATCCGCGGGTCTATCGCTATCTACA
>Ga0074046_10003542_pt1 | contig 13021 bp, 8 predicted proteins | sample BogForMeECP23OM3_FD_94441 | JGI IMG/M metagenome (GOLD analysis project Ga0074046, IMG submission 94441) | Bog forest soil microbial communities from Calvert Island, British Columbia, Canada - Bog Forest MetaG ECP23OM3 | ecosystem: Environmental > Terrestrial > Soil > Wetlands ...
CACGGGATCGCGTTTGGCGTGATTGATCTCGGAGATGGTGCGATCGACAGGATCCCGGAGGATGGTGACGATGCGAGGCCACGAAGGCAGGATGATAGGCAACAGTCCTCCGAAATGCCCCGACCACACCTTCCAGTTGCCCGCGGCGCCGGAATAACTCTTAACATCAGCCCAATCCCTGAGTGGAGACATATTGGCCTCGCCGAAGGCGCTGGTCAGAAAGCAATGAAAGCTTGTACCGGAGGTCTTGGGAATGTGAAGAAAATAGATGAGTGGCTTTCCGTCTTCAGGTCCCCATCGATTGAGTGCGGCTTGAAGCCAATCCGATGATGCCATGGGGTTGGGTGTGTCCGGCTCTCCATTCGGGGCTGGCGAGGACTTCACCTGCTGCCCACCGACCTGTAGCTCCAAGGCGTGCAAACGTGTGAGAACGGTATTGATCGCCGTTCCATGCAGATTGAGCGTCTCGAGAACCAGGCCTCGATCGAGGGGACTGTCGCCCAATGCAGGCTTGGAGCCAGTGGGAGGCACCTGAGGGCGACACTGTTGACTCATTGACATGGGTTCGAATCTCCTTTGGAAACTGTCCTGTCCAGACAAAAACTCAGAATGCTGGCAGTCGCCTACCAAAACCTCGCCAAGCCCGGATTCTTCTGCCTTACCCATAATCACCTCTGAGGTTGAAGGTCATCACCAGCGGGCCCCAGTGGACTGCAACTGTAAAGGTCAAATCAGCCACAAAGACACAGAGAACAGAATTACAACGAAGGCCGTCGTCAGTTTCCTGAGGCTCGCCATTTTTCCTCTGCACCTCGGCATCGCATTGCTGGAAGCTCCTCGCGATCATTCCGGAGCTTCCCCGCCCGCCACGCCTATAAAATCCACTGGCAGGACTTGCCCACCCGGAAAAGCTCGGAGTGCCGGGGGGCCGTTCTCCCCTTATAGGCCTAGCACTTCCGTTACCAACCTTTTCCGGACCGGCCCGAGCCCGAATGTTGACCATTGCTGTCGAACCGAAGAAGGGAGCATCGCGACCGCCAAGCTCTGAGCCACGCGGTCGAGCACCAATGACGCGGCGGTAGGGCGGATAGGCGAAGGCTTCGGCCATCCAATGACGATCTGGAGAGCGGCTTGCGTTTGGCTGAGTGCGTCCGAAATCCCGTTACGGCAACAGATTGCTAGCAGTTTTCTGCGGCGCGCTGTGTCTTTTAAACTCGAAAGACGGCTTGCCTGAGGAAGAGAAAGGCTTCCTGCACCGGCACCGGCCAGCAACACTCCCATCTTCGCCAAGCTTGGCTGTCGCCAACCTCGAGGGCCAAGACACGGCGAAGGCCCCCTTTCGCTCTGTCAGCATGATCGCAAGCCCGTTCGGCAGTGGCCCAATCGTTCCAAGGTACCGCTGTTTCGAGACCTTTCGAGGCCTCGCTTAGCAGATCCCAGCCTTCTGGTAGTTCCTTGTTAAGAGGGGCTCCATTCCTTTCTTCGGAGCCAAGAGCTCGCCTCGGCCCGCAGAGTCTTGCTGGCGAAAAGGGAACCCCCACGTCATGTCAAGCCAAGCCGGAGCACACTCACAAGTTAACAGTACCAGGTAGAAGAATAAGATCGCCGGCCTCTTTAGATCGCGGCTTCTATCGCCGCCCCTGATTCACGACTAGTAAGATTTGGGCTGCCGATGGTGGCACAAGGTGAGCAATTTGGCCAGCGGCCCCGCATCCTGTTCCGTGGCGTTTTCGAGCGCCCGTTCAAGCAAAGGGATAGCCGGCGCGTATTGCTGCGTTTGCACCAGGAGCACAGCCAAATTAGCCAGCGTGCGCCCTACCAGGTCGCCGAGTTCAAGGGCCCGCCGGTACCCGCGCTCAGCTTCGGCATAACGCCCACAGCGGACTTGGGCTGATGCCCAGTCGTTCCAACGCTCGCCGCTCTCTTCTTCGCGAACAACCTCCGCCATAAGGCGCACCGCATCCTCAAAGAATCCCTGTTCAAATAAATAAAGCGCATATTGGTGCTGTTCCTCAAAAGCCACGGATGTTCTCCGGCATGCTTAGGAGCACGTCTTGTACCACGGCGGCGAAGTAGAATTTTAGCAGCAGCTGGCAATTGAATTGCAGCAAATGCTCACTGCGGGCCTGGTGTATTGCCAAGCCCGTGCACTTCCACCGCTTTGCGCCCAGTGAGATTTCGGAGGATTAATGAAAGAAGACAAAGTAGACCGGCTGTACTTGGAAGTTACTTCACACTGTAATATGCATTGCAGTTTTTGCCCGTCGGACGACATCCTTCGAACCAAACAACATATCACTGAAGAACATGCTCTCAAGTTCATTCAATCTGCTCCTGAAATGGGAACCCACCTGTTGCTGAACGTGCTGGGAGAACCTCTACTGAACAAGAAAGTATTTGATTACATCGGCTTGTGCGAAAAGCTCAACTTCCCGGTTCATTTGGTCACTAACATCACGCTGCTCGACGAAGAGCGGCTCCGCAAGCTTTTTTCCTATTCCAATCTGACCATCCGACTGAGCCTGCACACCCCTACCGAGAATTCTTTCTTGACCCGCGGTTACGACAAGATCCCCAGCGTCAGCCAGTACCTGGGGATCCTCTTCAACGCGTTGGAGGCTAAATTCAGGTACCACAGCCATGCGTGTGTTGAGATTCACATAGCAACCGAACTGGCGGACGGTTCGATCCAATCGGATACAGGGCGCCTCTGGACCCTGTTTTCAGGAGACCAGGAATTCGAAACGGGATGGAATCTGTGCACTGAGAAACTCTCGAAGCTGGCGGAGGAGATCCGGCAAAAACATCCCGTCGAGTACCAGGAGGAAGTGCAGCGAGCGAGCGTCCAGCACCAGGGCCGGATCGAAGCCCGGGAGATTGTTTTTAAACCCTCAGACCTTGCCGCTCCCACCCCGGGGGATTTTGACATGGAGCGATTCTGGTGGATGGCCATGCCCAACGTCTTCGTCCATTTCAAAGCGTTTTCGCTGTGGGGCCGCCACGAACCCTTGCTCAAGAAGCATGCGGCTCCGGGAACGTTCCTTTTCAACGAAGAAAGGAAAGAACCTTTCATCTGCCCGGCGCCGCTGCACAACTTCGCCGTCCTTTCCAACGGCGAATACACGCTCTGCTGCCAGGACGTGGAAGGCGAGATGCAGATAGGTAATATTCGGGATATGGAACCGAAGGCGGCGCTGCAGTCAGCGCGGCGCCGTGAAATCATCGAGAACTCCGCAACCTCGAAAGTTTGCCGGGTTTGCATGGGCCATACGTTCATCCTGGAAACAAAGCCCCTGGCGGCGCATTTGCAAACGATCGATAAGTTCGGCTTTGGTTTTCATGCTCCCGAAGCCGATCTGTTTGGGCGCCCCGGGTGCTGGACCGATGGCAATGCCAAAGCCTATTTTTATAACCGGTTGGACGCATCCGAAATTCGCGTCGATTTCTATTCACCTCACCGTAGCGAAACAAAGTTCAGGCTGGTTCTCAGCCAGTTCGATCCTGTCCGGAAGTGCTTCGTGACGGAGCTGAGCCACGACTTCTCGGGCGAGCAAGCAAAGTACTCAAGCTTACTATTGCCTGTGCGGCTTAAGCCGCTATCATTCTATCGCCTCAGCCTACTCTCCCCCAGCTTCATACCGGCGTCCCAGAGCAAGGATGCTCGCCCGCTCGGCATCACCATCGCTTCGATGGAGCTTCGTGGCCAGCCCCTCACAGACATCAGCCATCCCCTTTCAGGGCCGGAAGCCCGGAGCAAGAGCGCTTTACCATTGGCCCAGCCGGGGCCTAAACTCGACGGTTCAAAGCGGATGGGTCGATAACGTAGCGTTGACTTCAGGAAGGCCGCACTCCAACAGGATGACCGGGATGGGGAAACTTCACCGAAGCACGGTTTTGCCTCAACAACCAGTCGGCCTGAGGGCCGCCGCTGCGGGCTAACTCCAATCCTCCCGATGCTCATATCCCAACTTGAGCAGCAGTGGGTTATACAGCGACTTGAAATAGGCAATGTGCTTCTTCGTGAAGTGATTGCGCCAATCGCCGTGGACGCCACGCCGGTAGTGATTGGACATGTCTTCCTGTCCTGGAGAACGTCCTCCGGAAAGATTCTTGAAGCTATATTTTTCCAAGATGGACGTTAGGACCCCACAGGCGATCTTCCCCTCCATGATGCTGAGGTGCTCCAGCACCTTTTTGAATAGATCGAATGGCTTTAAGATCATGTCTTCGAACTTCAGCTCGAGAATTGATGGCTTGGCATCGTAGTCCCACGACAGCATGTGCTGGAGAAAGACCCCGCTGAACTCCATTTCTCTCATCAATCCTTCTCCTTTCGATAAAGACTGCAAGTATGGACGGTAAAACCGAAGCCGGGGCCAGCCTTCGTCTGAGTGGGTCTTCAGGTGTGAGAAATAGCCCGACACCACCACGTCGCGCGGGTCCCGCACCACGTGGAAACCAATCGTGTTGATGGGACGGATGAAGGCGTAATCAGCATTGGTGTAAGCCCAAAAATCGAAGTGGTGCTGGCGGCGGTAGTTCACGATGTCGCCGCCAAAACAGTGTTCGTAGTGATTTTCGTAAGCCACCAGGTTTACGGCCTGACAGACGTCCAGCATCACCTTAAGAATCCATGTGGAGCCGCACTTGTGGTGTCCGTAGTAAGCCAGAATGGGGCTGTCCGTCTCCGGCGCAGTTACGCCCGCTCCCGTCGGCGCCTGGATTGCCTTACCGCTGGCCTCGACTGGCGTCGAACCTCTGCACTGGCGGAGAAGCTTCTCGACGGCGGGCCGCTGACCGTCATCAATGCCACACAGGCTGCGCGTCAGAAAAGAGATGGCCTCGATCGTCCGGCTCGACATCGCTAGCAAGACGCCCAGATTCGCGGCGGCCTGCAGGTTCCAGGGGTCGAGATCGAGCGCGCGGCGGAACCCTCGTTCGGCTTCCACCGAATGACCGCAAAGCTGCGCAGCCGACGCCCAATCATTCCAGCACGCGCTGGTTTCGTGCTCCTTCAACGCCTGGGCGAAAAGCGCTATCGACTCCTGGACGCGTCCGGCCCGAAACAGACGCAACCCTTCTTGATAACTTTCACCGGCAACCGCCATGCTACCTCCAGGGGCGATCAGGGGACCGTCTCGTCGATTCCCGCTTTCGCGGGGTGACCCGGAAAGGCTGGGCCGCACGCCAACCTTAGCCGTCATTCCCGATTCCCGCGCCGCCCTTTGGTATTCCCCATCACTGCTGTCATTCCCGCGCCATCGCTGTCATTTCGGGCGAAGTGAGGAATCTCGCTCTGAATAAAATACGCGATTCCTCTCAGTCTCACGAAAGAACCGCGTTGTGGATGGGTCCCTCAGCAACATCTCTTCATCCAGTGCCTCAATGCTGCCGGCGTGACTCAGGAACATCGGCGCCACGCCCAGATCGCGCGGCCACATTAGGCTCTTGAGGCAAACCCTTCTATGGGGAAACTCTAATCCAGACCTGCCAGCCTCCTTAATTGTCACCAGATCTCGTTCCTTTGCCGGCCACTTCCATTCGCGTGCAAACGGAGGGCCAATTACGCCCACGCGCCATGAGTTCAATCTGTGGGCCATAGACGCCTCAGATGGCAGGCTCAGGACAAATCGGGACCCAAGCTTCAACACAGTAAATGGTGATGGTGCACTAATAAGCACTCTCTCGCGGAAGTGCGATTGCACGCAGTCTAAGCGAACTCTCATCATTTCTGTAACGGAGATACTTTCACTGGCCAAACTGCCGCCCCGCGTTACTCTGCGTTGCTGCGAGACGGCGCGAGCCATCGAATCTAGGGTTTTGTTTGCAAAGAGTTCCGCCGCAACTCTCCCTGAAGCCATCTTCCTTCTCCCTCTCTTGAAAGCCCAGCGAAGTACCAACGTCAGAAAGGCACTTGTGGAACTCATATTGCATCAACACTCCAGGCAGCCACTGCCGATATGGCCGGCGCGGATCATGTGACTAAATCTTAGCCAGCCGAATCGATGCGAAAGCGCAAGTCACGGTGATACCAGGGCAGAAGAATTCGGGCGTGGCGAGGTTTGGGCAGGCGACTGCCGGCATTCTGAGCGTTTGTCTGAACCGTATCGTTTCCAAAGGAGACTCGAACCCATGTCAGTAAGTCAACAGTGTTGCCGTCAGACGCCTCCCGCCAACTCCAAACCTGCATTCGACGACGGTCCTCTCGATCAAGGCCTACTTCTAGAGACGCTCAATCTGCACGCCACCGCGATCAGTACCGCATTGAGGCGCCAGCTTGCCTTGGAGGCGCAGTTGAAAGAATTGCGCGCGCAACCGTCGGCGCCCCCAGCAGCATCCACGCCTGTTGCCGGCAAGGCAGGGTTTTTCCCGGCCCGCTTCGACGTGGTTCATCAAGCTCCGGTCCTGATGACCATGACCGAGCGTGTCCTGCTATACGGCCTCGTCGCTGGCCTCCGGCCGCTCAGGTGCCTGGAGATTGGCACGCACAAAGGCGGTTCAGCCATGATCATCACGGCGGCTCTCGATGATATTGGCGTTGGAAGGCTGGCGTGTGTCGATCCGAACCCGGTGGTCAAACCCGAGCATTGGCAGACGATCGCACACCGCGTCACCTTGCAGCAGGGCTGCTCGCCTGACATCCTGCCTGCCGCCTCACAGGCCGTGGGTGGAAAGTTTCACTTTGCCCTCATCGATGGCGACCATTCGACGGCAGGAGTGGTTCGGGACATCAAAGGGGTACTCGCTTACCTGGAAGACGACGCCTATCTGCTATTCCACGATGCGCACAACAGGGAGGTTGTGGCAGGCATCAACGCTGCCCGGAACGATGCTGGAGACTGCCTTGTCAACTGCGGCATGATCTCCACCGAAAAAACCGTCGACCTGGAGCACGATGCTCTCTGGGGCGGGTTGCAACTCCTGCGCTTCTCGCGCAGAGGGTGACTTTCGCCTCCCACGACGTTTGTGCGCCTGCACAAGAACCCATCAACCGCTGGCGCCGCTTCTTCACTGCCCAAGCCCCCAACAAGCGCTTCGGGTTCCAACCGAGATCCCGAAAGGGGCGGAGTCAAATCGTCCCACGCCGATCACCCTGTTCCGCGAGGAGAGGCAATAAACAAGCGGTTGAGCTTTAAGCCCCCCGCCCCAAAACTTGTGATGGACTCCAGCCAGATACTGGCATTAAATCTGAATGTCATCGTCGGAGAAATGCTAGGGTGATTGGATTCGAGGCCGATGCAAGACCTCGGCGGCCTCGGTGAGAAGGTGGGAGGGTGCGATCACAATGTGATCATTATGGCGCTCAATGCGCCGCCTCCATCAGCTCTGCGCTGACGCGAGGCGGGGGCATCACGGTGGCTTTCGCCGTTGTTGATTTCAGCACGTGGCGGTAGAGGTTCAGCGTGCGCTCGGTCATTCCCTCTCGCGTGTAGTGCGCGAGGAATCTCTCCCGCCCCGCTTTTCCCATGGCTTCACGCTTGGCTGGGTCCGCGATCAGGGTGGCGAGCGCCGTGCGCAGGCTCTCCGCGTTACCGGGCTCTGCCAAAATGCCGGTGACGCCATCCTCGATTACTTCTTTCATCCCGCCTGCTCGGCAGCCCACCACCGGCTTTGAGAACATCATGGCTTCAAGGAAGACCAGGCCAAAGGACTCGAAGAGCGAGGGCGCCGCGAAGATGTCGCACTGCGCGAGGTAATTCTCGAGCTCGGCGTCGGAGATCTTGCCGGTGAAGATTACCTGGTTGCGGAAGGGCGCCTTGCCGTGCCGTGCCCGGAACAGTCCGGCCCGCGTGGTGCCGTCGGGCTGGGGCCGATCTTCACCCACCAGAATGAAGCGCACCTTGGGATATTTCAGGCAAAGTGCGGGGATTATTTTCAGAAGCACATCAATGCCCTTGCGGCGTTCGAAGCGGCCCGCGAAGAGCACGTCGAGGGTATCCTTTTTCTGGGCCGGCAGCTTGCCTCGAGAGCGGTCTTCCATGCCGTGGGGAACAACGAGGAGCTGCCCGGGACGGAATTGGATGCCGTAGCTCTCCTGCATGATCTCGACGATCGCTTGGCTGTTGGCGCGCAGGCCGTGGGCGCGCTCCGTCACCAGCGTTTCCGCCGCGATTAGCTCCTCAAAGAATCTCTGCTGCTCGGCCGTGCCGGTCACCAGTTCGGAATTGGTCTTGATCCACGTCTTGATCGACGTGTGCAGGCTCGTTACCATCCGGAAGGAGCCGTCCACAATCGGGGCGATGCCTTCGGCATCCCAGATGGGTGCCTCGACAATGTCGATCGCGTGCGTTTGTTGAATGCGTTTCAACTCGCGCAGCATCCGGGCTGAAAATTGCCAGATGTGCTTCGGCACTACTATGCCCGGCGGGCTCGATGGCTCCTCCTGGTCCATAGCCAGCCGATGCACCCAGACACCTTCTTCGAAATCCACCGTGTTGTGGGACGCTGTGCTTCGGGTGAGCACGTGCACGTTGTGCCCGCACGCGGCGAGACCATTGGCGAGATCGTAGGTGAGCCGGCAGATACCACCCACCCCGCTGGGCGGGTATGTCTGGCTTAGATAGCAAACGGTCAACCTCTCGGACTTCGGCAGCAGGGTAGTACAGGGCTTAAAGGTTCCGGCGTATGCCGGGTCAAGCACGTCGAAAGCAACGGATCCGCGCAATTGTCGGGCGATGGGCGAACCGATGAAGCGCCGGGGCTGCACGAGCCCATGTTCGATGCCCTCACGCGTTGCCAAGTCAGCATCACGCTGAAACTGCTCCATTGCCTCCTGCGGAGCAATCCCTTGTGCAATGTGATGGCGGAGGGTCGCTTCCCATTCATCGATGGATCGCTTCCAATCCTCCACCAGCGTGCGCGTGGATGTGCCCGGTGGACTGTTCTTAAGGCTAAAGTAAATCTTGCCTTTGATAACCGGACGATAGTTCGTGGTGGCGCGGCTGGCGCCGCGCATATCGCTAGGGAGAAAGCGGTGATAGACAAAGGCGTTCGAAAGTTGCTTGAGGAGGTAGCCGGCGTCGATCAAGCGCATGCAGACATCGGTCTCGTCCAAATAGGGACCGAATTCTTCGTCCCACCCCCCCACTTCCATTAGAGCGCTGCGACGGTAAACGGCATTGGTTCCCTGCAGGTAGGGAAACTCGAGGCAGCCAGGGTAGCAGAATTCTCCGCCCGGGAAGGGAACGTTCCAGCGCGGGTTGCCGAGACGATTACACAGGGAGTAGCGATATTGGAGATCGTAACCAGTGTGGTTATACACGATGCCGCCCGCGGCCCCCACATCGTCGCTGTCAAAGGCGGCTACAATGTCATCCAGCCAGTTCTCGTCCGGCACCGCGTCGTCATCCATGAATCCAACGAGCTCGCCGTGCGCCATTTCGATGCCGACGTTCCGCGAGACGGATAGATTGCGCTCCGAACAGGTCCCAACTCGAATGTGCGCACGATGCTTTTCCAGCACCTCGGATGTGTGGTCCGGCGAAGGACCATTGACCACCACCACTTCAAACCAGGGATAGTTCAGCCTGCGCAACGACTGCAGAGTCGTATCGAGGCTAGTAGCCCGATTGTAAGTATTGATGACGATCGAGACTCTCAGATTAGAAACCGGCATGGGTGATTCGCCTCCCTACTCGCCCGAGCATTCTAGACAATGGCGTGAAATAACAGAAAACCCTCATTTCTCCTTCGTACCGAAACCACGTCGTACCACGAAGGTGAACATGCTCGAACTTCCTCAAAAGGAACCATGAAGAGTATGCTCACGAAGTCCAGCCCTCGGCGCGGCGATTCATGATTGAACAGAATCTCCTCGCTTGCTCGGGGAGGTCAGTCGTTTTCCCGATGCCTATCATTCCTCTCGTCCTTTGCGCCTCGGTGTCTCGATACTGGAAGCTCCTCGCAATCATTCCGCAGGCCACATCGCATGTGCAGGGCCAAATTCTGGGTTCGGCATAACACCACGTTGGTCCCGGCAGAAGAAGCTCCAACGCGCTGAAAACAAACAGAAATAATACGAAAGCTGGCTCTCGCTCGAGAGTCACAAAGCCCGTGAAATGAAACCCTCTCCACTACGGGATAAATGATGAGAGTTCGCTTAAGATCGCGGTTAGACCCGCGCCTCCGACAAGCCAATCGAATGCTCTTCGGATCCCGTTTGCCAAGCGCCGTCCAGCAACGCCGCCTGTTTCGCGCCCGACTGGTGCCAATCCCATGCCGTGCGCACGATTTCGTCCAGTCCCGTTTCTACAGAAGACCAGCCAAGAACCGATTTCGCCTTTGTCGGCTGCGCCACCAGAACCGGCGGGTCACCCGGTCTGCGCGCCATCTCGCGGACAGGGACCAGATGCTCACTCACACGCTCAACGGAGGCAACTACCTCGCGGACAGAGTACCCATGGCCGGTGCCCAGGTTGAGTGCAACGGTTTCGCCTCCACCGAGCAGGTACTCGGCAGCCGCCAGGTGCGCACGCGCCAAGTCACTTACATGGATATAGTCGCGAACGGCAGTCCCATCCGCAGTGGCGTAATCGGTGCCATAAATATCGACAAACTTCCTGGCCCCGGCAGCCGCATCCAGCACCAACGGAATTAAATGGGTCTCCGGATCGTGTGCTTCGCCCAATTCACCTTCAGGATCCGCTCCGGCCGCATTAAAGTAGCGAAGCGCAACTGACTTGAGCCCGTAAGCCTTGCCATACCAAGCTAGCATCTTCTCAACGAACAGCTTGGATTCGCCGTAGGGATTGATCGGGTGCTGCGGCGCCCCCTCGGTGATGGGAACGGACTCGGGCACTCCGTACGTCGCACAGGTCGAGGAGAAGACGACGCGCCGCACCCCCGCTTGAAGCATGGCGTCGAATAGCGCGAGGGCATTCACGACATTGTTGCGGAAGTACTTCCGTGGATTGGCCATGGATTCGCCGACATAGGCATGGGCGGCGAAGTGCATGACGAGGTCAATGCCATAGCAAGACAGAGTATCCTGAACGAGCGAAGTATCGCCTACATCCCCCTCGATGAATGGACCAGATTTGGCCGCCCAGCGGTGACCAGTGCTCAGGTTATCCAGCACAACAACCGTATGCCCTCTCCGGGCTACTTCTTTGGCTGCATGACTTCCGATATAGCCAGCACCGCCTGTAATCAGTACCCGCATGGGACCTCATCTAACGAACCGGACTATGCCGCAGCCGGGCCAAAGCGCCCTCAATCGTCACCAGATCTCGTACCTTTGCCGGCCACTTGCATTCCTGTGCAAACGGAGGGCCAATTACGCCCACGCGCGATGAGTTCAAGTGTAGGGCCATGAACACCTCTCAGATGGCAGGCTCAAGACTAATCGAGCACCCGGGCATCCAAGCTTCAACGCGGTTAACGGTGATGATGCAATAGTAAGCACTTTCTCATGGAAGTGCGATTGCAAGCAGCTTAAGAGCAGTGATCCAGGGCTTGACCTCTCTCGGCCGAGCTTGGGGCCGCTCATCATATCGGGATGACCGGTCCCCAGCATCACGACCTTGTTTCCGGTCGCGCCGAGAGTGGAGCCGCGATGCGAATCCACTTCCGCCGTGGGGCAATACGACTTAGGAAAAGAGATGGCTCGCAATAACAGAATGTCGGCTGCCATCGGGGCGCACCAACGCGCCGTTGCCATCGCGCCTGACCACCCGGACTCTCACCTGACGCTCGCCAGGGCGCTACGTGATCAACATAGGTTTAGGGAAGCGGCGGAGTCATTCCGGCGCGTCATCAAACTTAGGCCATCCGATCTGCAGGCGCAAATCGGCCTCGGCGCCATGCTTCATCAGGCAGGGGAGCTGTCGGCGGCCACGGAAGCGTATGTCCGTGCTTTGCAGTTGAAACCAGACTGTGCCGAGGCATTCACGAACCTAGGACTCGTGTGCCAGGATTTGGGAGATTTCGCGCTGGCTGTCGAGCTGCAGCGTCAAGCGATTGCAGTTGCACCTGGGATGGCGGATGCACACAACAATCTCGGCTCCGCGCTTTCGAAGCAGGGCAACACCGAGGATGCGCTGGCCTGCTTTCGTCGTGCCCTCGCTCTGAAACCGGATCACGCCGGAGCTCACTACAACATCGGGCACCTCTTCGCGAACCGCGGAGATCTGATGGCCGCCGAGACGTGGTACCGGCGCGCGCTGGCGTACAAGCCTCAGTCCGGCACGTTGCGTTTCTATCTTGGCGTGCTGCACCTCTTGCAAGGTAGGTTCTCGCCGGGCTGGCAGGAGTACGAATTCCGCTGGGGTTCCAGGCATCTGCGCGATGCCAAGCGCACCTTCTCGCAGCCGCAATGGCGCGGCGAACCGCTGGGAGGGGACTCCATTCTGCTATATGCGGAGCAAGGACTTGGAGACACCATGCAGTTTGTCCGCTACGCCCCATTGGTAGCGGCGCGCGGAGGGCGAGTGCTGCTGGAAGTCCAGGCGGGGTTACGCCGCCTGATCGCCGGGATGGAGGGGTGGGGACAGGTACTCTCGCAAGGGGATCCCCTCCCGGACTTCCGCTGGCAGTGCCCCTTGATGAGTCTTCCGCTGGCATTCAAGACGGAACTGGCGAGTATTCCTGGCTCCGTGCCTTACCTGCGTGCGAATGACGGGGAGGTCGAACGGTGGTCGGAGAGACTGCAAGGAAGTGAACTTCGCGTCGGCGTGGCGTGGGCAGGGAATTCAAAGCATCCGCGCGAGAGCATGCGCTCTATTCCGCTTGCGGCGTTGGCACCGCTCACCGCCGTCGAAGGCACACGTTTTTACTCGCTACAGAAGGGTCCGGCTGCAGCGCAGATCCGGGGGCTTCCCTCCCGCATGATGGTCATCGACCTCGACGCGGAGCAGAAAGATTTCGCCGATACGGCGGCGATTGTCGCCAATCTTGACCTCGTCATCTCGATCGATACCTCGGTGGCGCACCTTGCTGGCGCGTTAGGAAAGCCCGTATGGGTACTGCTGCACCACGTGCCCGACTGGCGGTGGCTATTGGGTCGCGAAGACAGTCCCTGGTA
>Ga0074046_10003543_pt1 | contig 13020 bp, 14 predicted proteins | sample BogForMeECP23OM3_FD_94441 | JGI IMG/M metagenome (GOLD analysis project Ga0074046, IMG submission 94441) | Bog forest soil microbial communities from Calvert Island, British Columbia, Canada - Bog Forest MetaG ECP23OM3 | ecosystem: Environmental > Terrestrial > Soil > Wetlands ...
AGGGTCGCTGCGACGACATGTGGATAAGAGCCGCAACGGCAGACATGGCCGCTGATCGCCGGTTCGACATCCTCGTCCGTCGGGTCGGGGTTGCGGGCGATGAGCGCGGCGGCGCTGAGCGCCATGCCCGGCGTGCAGAAGCCGCACTGCATCGCGTCGTGCTCGATGAAGGCCTGCTGAACCGGGTGCAGGACGTCGTCTTTCGCCAACCCCTCGATCGTGGTCACTTCGCGGGGACCGACCTCGACCGCGAAAGTCATGCAGGAGCAGACCGGCGTCCCGTCGAGCCAGACCGTGCACGCGGAACACGCGCCGCGATTGCAGGCGATTTTCGTTCCCGTCAGGCCGAGCGGGCCGCGCAATGCTTCCGCAAGCGTCATGCGCGACTCGACCTTGAGCGGTCGATCGACGCCGTTGACGCGAAGCACGATGTCATGCGCTGACGCGGGCTTCGACGTCTCGGCTTCCGCCGCGGCCGCGGGCAACGCCCAATTCGGGGCCCCCGTGCCCAACGCCGCGTAAACCGACCCGCTCAAAAGGTCGCGACGCGACAAGCCTTCGTCCGAACCCACGGCCTCCTCCTCATCATCGTCTCGCGCTCTTTTTCGAGGCGACATCATGAGGCCGATTGCAGCCGCGGTGTTTGAGCGCGATCAAAGACGCGAGGCGCTCTCGAAAGGTTGAACAGGACCTCGGGGCTGCGAGCCATGGGGCGCGCGGAATTGCGGCCTCGGCTCCAGCGAAGTAAAATCAGCGCGATCCAAACGGGAGAGGACAGTCGATGGCCGACAAGCCGGGTCGGAACCAACCCGCCGCCCACGCGCCGACCCGGGCGCCGGGGTCCGTCTTCGACCTGAACCGGGCTATCAAGTCGATCGTGACGATTCAGTCTTCGATTCCGGAGGACGCCTTTACCGCGCAGACGCTCGGAGAGCAGCGGACAGGGAGCGGCGTGGTCATTCGCGACACCGGCCTCGTGCTGACGATCGGCTATCTCATCACCGAGGCGGAAACTGTCTGGATCGCCCGCGCCGACGGGCAGGTCACCCAGGGGCATGCGCTGGCGATCGACCAGGAAACCGGCTTCGGTCTCGTGCAGGCGCTCGGGCAGCTCGAATGTCCGGCGCTCGAGTTCGGACGCTCCGATCTGGCCCGGATCGGCGACCCGGTCGTCGTCGCGGCGGGCGGCGGAACGAAAGCCGTTCATGGCGCGATCGTCGGCAAGCAGGAGTTCGCCGGATACTGGGAATATTATCTGGAAGAGGCGATCTTCACTGCGCCTGCGCATCACTTCTGGGGCGGAGCGGGCGCCATCGGGGCTGACGGGCGGCTTCTCGGCATCGGCTCGCTTCATGTCGAGCAGGTTTCCGAACGCGACGGCCCGCGCGACGTGAATATGATCGTGCCGATCGGGCTCCTGCCGCCAATCCTTGACGATCTCTTGACCCGCGGCCGGGTGAATAAGCCCGCAAGGCCCTGGCTCGGCATCTATTCCGCCGAGAACGGGGGCGAGATCGTCGTGGCCGCGGTCTCCGAAGGCGGGCCGGCAGCCAGCGCCGGCGTCCGGCGCGGCGATATTCTCGCAAGCGTCCGCGGCGCCGAGGTCATCGATCTCGGAGACTTCTACCGAAAGGTCTGGGATCTGGGCGAGGCCGGCGTCGAGGTGCCGATCGAAATCATCCGCGACGGCCGGGCCGTCGGCCTGAGAATCCGGTCGGCGGACCGCTCGTCCTTCCTTAAGCGGCCGCGACTGCAATAGGCGAGGCCGCCCCAAAACCACCCGCTGGGCGCGAGCCCGGCTGGGCGCGTCGCGGCGTCTCCGGCGGGGCGGAGCCGCCGCTTCTGGATCGGAAGGAGCTTTCCAAATCAAGGACGACCCGAAAAGGCCCGCCGCGCTTCGCGGTGCGTCTGTAGAGTGGGCCCAAGACCGCACCTACCTCGCCCTATGACGCATCCTTGATTTGGAAAACCCCACACGTCCTGTAGCAATTCGCCGCCAGCCATCAAATAACACAAACACTTTATCGCGGTTCACGCTGTGACCGCCGTCACACTCTGAACACTTTTTTCGATGGGAAATCGAAAAGCGTGGGGGCGCAAGGGGCGACGCGCGGCTTCAACGCCGGCGCCGCCTCACCCCGGGGAAACCCGCGAGATTCAGCAGGACTCCTTCGACGGACAGTGTGCGTCAGCCCTCCCTGACGAGCCGGGCGGCGAAAAATCCGTCGAGTCCCGAACGCCGTGGATCGTCGCCCCAAAGATGGCAGGGCAGCGTGCGCAACTCGCCCGCGGCTGTCACGCATTGATTGAGCCCTCCGATCTCGGCCGCCGTGATTGGCGCGCGGCGGACGTCGGGGTTGCGCCGCAGCAGGGCCACAATCTGGGCCTCGCCTTCCTCAGGCTCGAGCGAACAGGTGCAGTAGACGATCGGGCCGCCGGGTTTGGTCAGCGCGATCGCCTTGTCCAGGAGCTGGCTCTGCAGTCTGGCGAGGACTGGAAGGTCGGCCGGGCGCTTCATCCAGGCAACGTCGGGGTGACGGCGAATAGTGCCGGTCGCGGAGCAGGGCGCGTCGATCAGCGTCGCGTCGAACGGCGCGGCGTCGAATGCGAGGGCGTCGGCCACGACAATCTCCGCATCGAGCTTCAGCCGCTCAAAATTAGCGGAAAGGACCTTCAATCGCTCGGCCGACCGGTCGACCGTCGTGACGACGGCGCCCGCGGCCGCCAGTTCGGCGCTCTTGCCGCCGGGCGCCGCGCAAAGGTCGACGACGCGTTGGCCGGGGCGCACGCCGAGGAGCCGCGCGGGCAAGGCTGCGGCAGCGTCCTGCACCCACCACTCGCCGTCCGCGTAGCCTTCCAGCTCGACCACCGGCCGGTGAGAATCGAGGCGCACCGACCCGGTCGGCAGGACGACGCCGCCGAGGCGCGCCGCCCAGCCCACGGCGTCGCTCTTCACGCTCAGATCGAGCGTCGGCTCGCAGCGGTTCGCCGCGGCGATCGCGCGCGCCGCCTCATCGCCATAAGTCGCCCGCCACCGCGCGGCGAGCCAGGGCGGCGTGTCGTCGTCGAGCGCGTCCGAGGCGCCGAGGATCGTCGCGCGATCCCGCGCGACCGAACGAAGGATTGCGTTGACGAGTCCGGCGAAGGGCGCGCTGGCGGCGTCCGCCCGCGCGGCGCGCACCGCCAGATCGACCGCGGCGTGATCCGGCGTTTCGAGGAAGAGAAGTTGGGCGGCGCCGACGACCAGCGTCCATTCCAGGGCTCCGGTTCGCCGCGGCATGCCCTTTTCGAGCCTCTGCGCGATCGCCTTGCGGATCGTTCCCATCCTTCTGAGCGCAACGGTTGAGATCGAGCGCGCCAGAGCCCGGTCTCGCGGGTCGATGCGGGGGTCGCGCAGCGACAGGTCTGCGGCGAGGCGCTCTTCGAGCGGCCGCGCCAAGGTCACGGCTTCGGAGATCGCGCGCGCTGCGGCGATCCGCGCCGTCAGCCCCGGGGCCGGCGGTTCAGGCGCGCGGGGACGAGGACCGGAAAATCCGCGCTGCTGTTTGATCAAACGCGCCTCGCCTCGAATCGATTGGCCAACCCGGCCGCCAGTCTATACGGATTTTGCCGGACTGGCTTGCCTCAGACCGTCGCGGCGTTCGCGCCATGCCGAGGCGCCGTAAGATAAAGACTATATACCAAAGTTACGTTTAAGCAGAACCCTGTTGCGGCGCAATAGATGGATTAGCCAATTGCACAAACCTCACCGAACCGGTGCTTCGATGAGGTCGAATTCTCGCCATTGGACAGGGGGAAATTCCAATGACGCAAATCGCGATTTTGGTCTTTGTCAGCGCGAGCGTGATTTTATTACCGAATGGATCCGTGTCTGATCCTGCGAGCTGGGCGCTTGTTCTGGCGGCGGTCGCCGGCGGACTCCTTGGTCGTACCAAGCAGCCGATCGTCATCGAGGGCTGATCGCCCCTTTCCAGCGAGCAAGCGCCCGCGAGCCTCGAGTGCGGCGCGAAATCCATCTTCGAATCCCGCCCGTGGCGCGGGCGGGATTTGACACGGCGGCGCGCCGACAGTAAGAGCGACGCCGTTTTCGTCAGGTTTCAGCATCGTCGATCAAGCCGTTCGATCCGTTGAGATCGACGGTCCCCGTCCGGCAGCGCGTTGCGCCCCCGGGCGCTATCGGCGCTGGAAAACCGCTGGGCGGGAGCGCACATCGTGAGGGACGGCTGGCCGGAGACGGCCGGTCGCCTTATTTCCCCGGCATTCGCAACCCGCCGCAAGGAGCACATGCATGTTCGAGAGCCTTTCCGAGAAGCTCTCCGGCATATTGGACAAACTCACCGGCCGCGGCGCCCTCTCCGAGGAGGACGTCAACGCCGCCATGCGCGAGGTGCGCCGCGCGCTGCTCGAGGCGGACGTCGCCCTCGAGGTTGTGCGCACCTTCGTCGACCGCACGCGCACCAAGGCGGTCGGCGCGGCTGTCATCAAGTCGGTCAGGCCCGGGCAGATGGTGGTGAAGATCGTCCACGACTCGCTGATCGAAACGCTCGGCGGCGAGTCTCAGGCGATCGACCTCAACGCGCCTGCCCCTGTCGCCATCATGCTGGTGGGCCTTCAGGGCGCGGGCAAGACGACCACCGCCGCCAAAATCGCCAAGCGCCTCGCCGAGCGCGACAGGCGCAAGGTGCTGATGGCCTCGCTCGACGTGAAACGCCCGGCGGCGCAGGAGCAGCTGGCGATTCTCGGCGAGCAGGTCGGCGTCGATACGCTGCCGATCATTCCCGGCCAGGATCCCGTCGACATCGCCAGGCGCGCCGAGCAGGCCGCCCGCTTGCAGGGCTACGACGTCGTGCTCTTGGACACCGCCGGGCGCACGCACATCGACGAGCCGCTGATGGAGGAGATGGCGCAGATCCGCGAGGCGGCGAGTCCTCACGAGGTGCTGCTCGTCGCGGACGCTCTGACCGGACAGGACGCTGTCCATCTCGCCAAGAGCTTCAACGAGCGCGTGGGCCTCACCGGCATCGTACTGACCCGCATGGACGGCGACGGGCGCGGCGGCGCGGCCCTCTCCATGCGCGCCGTCACTGGCAAGCCGATCAAGCTCCTCGGCGTCGGCGAAAAAATGGACGCGGTCGAGGATTTCCATCCGGCGCGCCTCGCCGACCGCATTCTCGGCATGGGCGACATCGTCAGCCTGGTCGAAAAGGCGGCGCAGACGATCGACGCACAGCAGGCGGCCAAGATGGCCGAAAAGCTGCGCAAGGGCGTGTTCGACCTCAATGACCTCTCCGAGCAGCTCGCCCAGATCGAGAAGCTCGGCGGGATGGGCGGCATCATGGGGATGCTGCCCGGAATCGCCAAGATGAAGGACCAGCTCGCCTCCGCCAATCTCGACGACAAGTTCGTCAAGCGCCAGCGCGCCATCATCTCGTCGATGACGCCGCTGGAGCGGCGCAACCCCGACATCCTCAAGGCCTCGCGCAAGAAACGCATCGCGGTCGGCGCCGGCGTCACCGTCGAGTATGTCAACCGGCTGTTGAAACAGCACCGGCAGATGGCCGACATGATGAAGATGATGGGCGGCGCCAACGCCAAGCGCGGCATGATGGGCAAGCTCGGCCAAATGATGGGGCTCGGCAACATGCCGATGCCGACGCCCGAGCAGATCGAGGCGCTGCAGAAGCAGGCGGGCGGCGCCGGCGCGCCCGGGCTGCCGCCGGGACCGCCCAGTATCCCTTCCGTCCCGCCTCCCGGCGCCTTCAACCTGCCTCCACAGTTCCCGGGCTTAAGCGGCCCGAAGCTTCCGGGCCTGGGCGGCGGCTTCAATCCGTTCGGGGGGAAGAAGAAGTGAATTCCCCTCTCCCTCCGGGAGACGCGCTAGGGCGGGTCGCAAGTCCATCATCCGTCGCCTTCGGCGACGCCTTCTCCCCGAGGGAGAAGGGGCGGGCGCTCTCAAATCGACTGACCTTGATAAAGACCCAGAAAGGAAGAAACCTGAAATGTCGCTGAAAATCCGTCTCTCCCGCGCCGGCGCGAAAAAGCGCCCGTTCTACCGCATTGTCGTCGCCGACGCCCGCATGCCGCGCGACGGCCGCTTCGTCGAGAAGATCGGCACCTTCGACCCGCTCAAGGCCCAGGACGACGCCGCGCGGCTCGTGCTCGACCAGGAGAAGGCCAAGGCCTGGCTCGCCAAGGGCGCCCAGCCGACCGATCGCGTGCTGCGCCTGCTCGACAGCGTCGGCGTCGCCAAGCGCGAAGCCCGCAACAACCCGGAGAAGGCGAAGCCGAAGAAGAAGACGCAAGAGCGTCAGGTCGCTGCCGAAGCCGCCGCCGCCAAGGCCGCGGAAGCCTCAGCCGCTTAAGTCCTGCAGGACCGGAGCCATGCGCCCGCCCGACCGGCTCGTTCTCGTCGGCCGGTTCGGCGCGCCGCAGGGTGTGCGGGGCGAGGTCCGCGTCCAGTCCTTTACCGCCGATCCCAAGGCGATCGGCGCCTACGGGCCGCTGACGGACGCGAGGGGCGCTGAAGTCTTCGCCTTTGAACGACTCAGGCCGATGAAGGACGACATGCTGGTCGTCAAGGTGAAGGGCGTCGAGACGCGCGACGCCGCCCGGGTTCTGACGGGGGTCGACCTCTTCGCCCGCCGCGACCGGCTGCCCGAGCCGAGCAAAGACGAGTTCTACGTCGACGACCTGATCGGCCTCATGGCCGTGAGGGCTGACGGCCGAGCGCTTGGCCACATCGCCGCGGTCCCGAACTACGGCGCGGGCGACATTCTCGAGATCGCGCCCGAGGGCGGCGGCGAGCCGCTGCTCCTCCCCTTCACCAAGCCGTTCGTTCCGGCCATCGATTTCGCCGGCGGGAAGATCGTCGTCGAGCCGCCGGAGGAGGTTGCGGGGGACGGCTGAGGCGATTGCAGGGGTCGCGCGGCCGGCGTGCGACCGGGGCGCCTCAAAGGGCGGGAGCCTATAGGGGTCGCCAAGGAAGGTCCATAGTCCGCCCTTCGGTCGACAACCCGTTGCGAACGCGGAGTGGGCTACACCGCCCGAAGCGGACCTCGGTCACTTTGATCGCGAGCGCGGCGAGACGGGCGAAGATTCTGGCGCGGGTTCCAGCCAACGCGTCCGAAGCTTCTCTCAGGAACTCCCGCGCCTGGCGCATCCGTCGCGTTTGGCCTTCGACTGCAATGTAGCGAAAACCGCCTGTTCATAGGGCCGATCTCGAACGGGCGCTCGCGGTCGAACCCGGACCCTTGATAAGCCACGCGCGGAACCGCGAAATCGGGCGCCCGCCATAAATTCGCTCGACGCGGCCGTTAGTCCCGGCGCTCGGGCGGGGCAGGCTTGGGAGGCGAATCCGATGACCGACAGTATTGCGCCCGAGGCCGCGCCAGCGCATCCGGCGCGGCGCGATTTTCTCTATCTCATGACCGGATCGGTCGCCGCCGTCGGCGTCGCCGCTGTGGCGTGGCCGTTCATCGATCAGATGAACCCGGACGCTGCGACCATCGCCGCCGCCGGGCCGGTCGACATCGACATCAGCCAGATCCAGCCGGGCCAGCGGATCGTGACGCTTTGGGCGTCGCGGCCGGTGTTCGTCGTCCGCCGCCCGCCGGAGGCGCTGAAGGGGTTGCAGGATCCGAAGCTCACCGCGCAACTGCGCGACCCCGATTCCGACAACCTGCAGCAGCCCGAATACGCCAAGAACTGGCACCGTTCGATCAAGGAGGAGTTCTTGGTCGTCGTCGGCATCTGCACCCATCTCGGCTGTGTGCCCCTGTTTGACCCCAACCCCGACCCGTCGAACCCCGCGCCCAATTGGCCCGGCGGGTTCTTCTGCCCCTGCCACGGCTCGAAATACGACCTCTCGGCCCGCGTCTTCCAGGGCGTGCCCGCCCCCTATAACCTGCCGGTGCCGCCGAATTTCTTCCCGGACGAGAAGACGCTCCGGGTGGGCCAGAACCCGCCCGGGCAGACTTTCGACTTCAACTCGATCCTGCAGGTGTGAGGACGCGGCGGCGCGTCGAATCGCTTCAATGCGCATCGAAACATCGCCTCCCGGAGAGGCGCCAGACTTGGGCGCCGACCCAAGAAGTGAGAGGCGCCATGATCACCTGTTTCATCCGTTACGAGATCGATCCGTTCACCGTCGCCGCTTTCGAGCGCTACGCCCGCGCGTGGGGCCAGGCGATTCCGCTCTGCGACGCGGATCTCATTGGCTATTTCGCTCCTCATGAGGGCTCGGCGACGACCGCCGACGGCGTCTCCAACGTTTCCGACCTCGCCGCCTGCGAAGCCTATCGCGCGCGTCTCCACGCCGACCCGGCGGCGCAAGCGAACTTCGCCTTCGCGCGCCAAGAGCGCTTCATTCGAAAGGAAGACCGCATCTTTTTGCGCCTGGTCACCGCCCCGCACGCCGAAAGGACGACGTCATGACCGGCTCCGCTTACGAACGCTTTCGCGCCCTGCACCAGGGCGCGGCCGCCTTCATCATGCCGAATGTGTGGGACGGCGCGTCCGCGCTGATGATGCGCGACGCCGGTTTCGCCGCGATCGGCAGCTCCTCCTTCGCCTATGGCGCCACGCGCGGCCTGCCGGACGTCTCGTCCCGGCTCGGCCGGACCGAAAGCATCGCGCACGCCGCATGGCTCGGCGGCGTCGCGAAGCTGCCGGTCAATGGCGACCTCGCGGACGGGTTCGGTCCTGCGCCGGAGGACTGCGCGGCGACGGTCGAGGCGTCCGTCGCGGCCGGCCTCGCAGGGCTCGGGATCGAGGACGCGACCGGCGATCGGGCCGCCCCGATCCACGCGTTCGACGCCGCGGTGCGCCGCATCGAGGCCGCCGCAAGGGCGGCGCGCGGCCGCATCGTGCTAACCGCCCGCGCCGACAATTTCCTCCATGGCCGGGCGGATATCGACGACACGATCCGCCGACTGACCGCCTTCGCGGAGGCCGGAGCGGACGTCCTGTACGCGCCGGGTCTGCCGGACATGGAGTCCGTTCGCAGGGTCGTCCGCGCGGTCGCACCGAAACCGGTCAATGTGCTGATCGGACCTGGGGCGCCGCTTAAGGAACTCGAGGCGGCCGGCGCGCGGCGCATCAGTCTCGGAGGCGCGCTTTACCGCGTCGCGATGGGCGCGCTCGCGCGCTCCGCCGCCGCGCTCAGCGCGGGCGATCTTGCCGTCGCCGTCGCGGGCGCAATGCCCGGCAAGGACCTCCAGCGGCTGCTGGGATAGCGGTCGCGCCGGAACGGAGGGAGAATAGGAGCGTTCGGCTGGGTTGCCAGACGGGCTGCGCTTCGTGCAGGGTCCCGCGCCAGGAGGACCTTGGGCATGCGCATGACCCCCTATCTCTACTTCAAGGGCGCTTGTGAGGAGGCGCTGACGTTCTACGCCGCACGCGGCCTCGGCAAGGTCGTCGACCTTCGCCGCTATGCGGAAAGTCCGATGGAGGGGCGCGCCGGCGGCGCCTGGCGCGACAAGGTGCTTCATTCCCTGTTCGAGGGCGACGGAATTCGCTTCTATGCGTCGGACGGTCCCGACTCCGAGCCGATGAAGGGCAGCGCGCTGATGATCGAGGAGGGCGACGCCGAGCGCGCCGCAGCGCTGTTTGACCAGCTGAGCGACGGCGGCCGGGTGACGGTTCCCTTCAAGAAGCAGTTCTTTGGCGACGTCTACGGCAACTTCACCGACCGGTTCGGCGTGCAATGGGCGATCATCGTTCCGGCGGACGTTTGAGGGCAGCGATGGACGTCGCCGAAGATATCCGCCGCATCGCGCTGCAGGAGGAGCGCCTGCAATTCGACCGGTTCGGCTTGAGCGAAGCCTGGGCGGTTGGCCTGGCGCTGAAAGCGGTCGGCGAAGCGGGACGGCTGCCGATCGTGGTCGACATCCGGCTCGCGACGATGAAGCTTTTGGCCTTCGCGTGCCCGGGAGCGCGCCCGACAATTTCGACTGGGCGCGACGCAAGCGCAACGTGGTGTTGCGCTTCCACCGGTCCTCCTACGCCATCGGGCTGAAGCTCGCGCTCGAGGGCAGGACGTTCGCCGATCTCGGCGCGCTGCCGGAGCGCGACTACGCCGCGCACGGCGGAGCCGTGCCGATTTTCGTCGCGGGAACCGGATGCGTCGGCTCCGTCACGGTCTCCGGCCTGCCTCAGCGCGACGATCACCGGGCCGTCGTCGAGGCGATGGCGAAGGTCCTTGGCTGGGACCTCAGCGATATTGCGCTCGATTGAGGCTGCCGCGCGGCGCCCGCGCCGGTTTGCGGGCGCATTTCGTCGCTGCGCCTCAAAAAGGGCCGCGTTCGGAGCGCATTCGGCGCCTGTTCGGCGGCCGAAAAGCGGCCCTTATTCACCCGTGTTTTGAGCCTTTTCAAGGGCTTGCAACACAGTTTGGAAAAAACCGACGTTCGCCGAAGCGCTCGCGAGCGGCGACCGCCCCGACCCTCAAAAACTTCCTCGCGCATTCGACGCCCGCGGAGAGGGGGGCGAACGGGGTCCCCCGGCGCCGCCTGCTCCTGATCCTTGCGGTCGCCGTCTGAGGCTCCGGGATCATAATAGGCCACATTTCTCTTTCTAAAAAGAGAATGCCTATCGCTTTCGATTCGCGTAATTCAAAGGCTCGCAACGTGGCAGGCGATGCTTCGACCCTATCGCCGCGACGCCCGGCCCCGACCGCGAGGGAGGCCCGGCGCCGCCTTTCAGCCCGCCGCCTCGGCGCTGACCCGCGCCGGCCCGGTCGCTGCGGGTTCGCCGGCCCGCTCCCGGCCTTGGTGGTGCAGGAGGAAAATCGCCTGCTCGCCGACGAGGTTCCAGGTCCATTTCGGCCAGATCGCGGAAAGCTCAGCGCCGCCCTCATCGAGCGCGACGCTCTTGTCGATCACCGCGCCAACCTCCCGGGCGAGTTCGATGAAGTCGGTGATCGTGCAGAAATGGATGTTCGGCGTGTCATACCAGGAATAGCTCAGCTGCTCCGTCACTGGCATCCGGCCCCGGAAGGCGAGCTGCACGCGGACGCTCCAATGCCCGAAGTTCGGAACGGAGACGATGGCGCGCCTGCCAATGCGCAGCATGTTCTCGAGCACGACGCGAGGCTGGCGGGTCGCCTGCAGGGTCTGAGACAGGATGACGTAATCGAAGGCGTCGTTCGGATAGTCTGCGAGATCAGCGTCGGCGTCGCCCTGCACGACCGACAGACCCTTGGCCACGCAATCGTTGACGCCCTGCTGCGAAAGCTCGATGCCACGCCCGTCGACGTTCCGTTCCTCGGCCAGCAGGCGGAGCAATTCCCCATCCCCGCAGCCGACGTCGAGGACCCGTGATCCCGGGGCGACCATCTCCATAACCCGGAGAAGGTCGACGCGCCGGGCGTCGAGGATGCGCGACAGGGTCACGCGATCCCACGCGCGCGCGCCGCGGCGTCGATGAACCCTCTGGTCGTCTCGATGAGTTCAGGCACGTCGAGCAGGAAGGCGTCGTGCCCTCGATCGGTTTCAATCTCGACAAACGACACCGACGCGGCGCCGGCGTTGAGCGCGCGCACGATCGCCCGAGAGTCGCTGGTCGGAAACAGCCAGTCCGAGGTGAACGACACGACGCAGAACCGCGTCGGCGAGCCCTTGAAGGCGCTGGCCAGCGAGCCGCCGAAGTCGGCCGCGAGGTCGAAATAGTCCATCGCCCGTGTCAGGTAGAGATACGTATTCGGATCAAACCGCTCGACGAAGATCTGCCCCTGGTGGCGCAGGTACGATTCGACCTGGAAATCGGCGTCGAACGAGAATGTCCGGGCGGCGCGATCCTGCAGATTGCGACCGAATCGCCGGTGCAGCGCGCTGTCGGAGAGGTAGGTGATGTGGGCGGCCATGCGCGCGACCGCGAGTCCTTTGGACGGCCGCGTGTGTTCGGTCAGGTAGCGGCCGCTGCGCCAATCCGGGTCCGCCATGATGGCCTGACGCCCGACCTCGTGAAAGGCGATGTTCTGCGACGAGTGCCGCGCCGCCGTGGCGATCGGCAGGGCGGCGAACACGCGCTCCGGATAGGCCGCCGCCCATTGCAGGACCTGCATCCCGCCCATCGAGCCGCCGGCGACGCAGAACAGCGTGTCAATGCCGAGGTGGTCGATCAGCAGCGCCTGGGCCCGCACCATGTCGGCGATCGTGACCAGGGGAAAGTCGAGGCCGTAAGGTTCGCCCGTCTCCGGGTTGAGCGAGGCCGGACCGGTGGTGCCCATGCAGCCGCCGAGCACATTGGCGCAAAGGACGAAGAACCGGTCGGTGTCGAAGGGTTTCCCCGGACCGACCATGGTCTCCCACCAGCCGGGACGGCCCGTCACGGGATGAAGATTGGCGACATGCTGGTCGCCGGTCAGCGCGTGGCAGAGCAGCAACGCATTGGATTTCTCAGCGTTGAGGACCCCATAGGTCTGGTAGGCGATCGTTAGCGGCGACAGCGTCGCCCCCGAATCCATCGCCAACGCCGACGAGTCGACCCGGAGGGTCCGGCTGTCGGGGTAGAGGGCTTGAAGGGAAGCGCCGTTGGCCGGCGGGACGAGGTCGTCCACGAGAGAGAACCCCTTGGGTCGAATATCGTTCTGTTTGGCGAACGGCATGTTTGCTATACCGGCACGCTGTCCGGCGCAAGCGAAAGCGAGAAGCGCCAAGGAGAACCGGACGCCTTCCCTAACGCAACCGATGTTGAGAACGGCGGCGCCCGGCCGCGCCTACGGCTGGTGGTGACAAACTCTTAAGGTCTCAAACGGATCGGAAGCGATCATTGGAAGCCGACACTATCGAGGGCAGCACTGCGCAAGAAGCGGTCAGGTCTGGACGGTGTGGCGAACGGGTCAAATCGCCCCTGTATCGACCGCTTTTCCACAGCTTGGGATGCGTGGCGAACGGTCAAACCGCCCCAAGAACCGCATTCGACCTACGGCTCTTTCTTCCTTCCGTGCCTGTCCGGTTAAGACCCACACCCACTATATCTGGTGGGGCATATCTGGCGACTTTTTCGGCTGCCAACCCTCAA
>Ga0074046_10003545_pt1 | contig 13018 bp, 9 predicted proteins | sample BogForMeECP23OM3_FD_94441 | JGI IMG/M metagenome (GOLD analysis project Ga0074046, IMG submission 94441) | Bog forest soil microbial communities from Calvert Island, British Columbia, Canada - Bog Forest MetaG ECP23OM3 | ecosystem: Environmental > Terrestrial > Soil > Wetlands ...
ACGTAGCCGCGCTCGGCGGCGATATAGGGGTTGGCGAAACGGGTGCGGAACTCCTGGATTTTCTCGCTCCGCAAGGCTTCCGGGTCAACGGCCTTCTCGATCTCGCGCCGGTAGACGATGTTGACCGCGCCTTCCGGACCCATCACGGCAATCTCCGCCGTAGGGTAGGCGAAATTCACGTCCGTGCGGATGTGCTTCGACGCCATCACGCAGTAGGCGCCACCGTAGGCCTTGCGCGTGATCACCGTAATCTTGGGGACGGTAGCTTCAGCAAAGGCAAACAGCAGCTTCGCGCCGTGACGGATGATGCCTCCGAATTCCTGCTGGGTGCCCGGGAGGAACCCGGGAACGTCCTCGAAGGTGATGAGGGGAATGTTAAAGGCGTCGCAGAACCGAACGAATCGTGCGCCTTTGACGGAGGCGTTGATATCGAGGCAGCCGGCCAGCATCGCAGGTTGATTGGCCACGATGCCCACGCTCTGCCCGCCCAGGTGGGCGAAGCCCACCACCAGGTTCTTGGCGAAATGCTCGTGCACTTCCAGGAAGTAACCGTCGTCGATCACGCGATGGATGATCTCCTTGATGTCGTACGGGCGGTCGGACTCGGCGGGCACGAGCGAATCGAGCGCGTCGTCACGCCGATCCACGGGGTCGCTCGACGCGACGCGCGGCGGGTCCTCGCGGTTGTTCTGCGGCATGAAGGAGAGCAGTTCGCGGATCAGTGCCAGGCACTCGGGACCATCGTGGGCGACGAAGTGCGCGACGCCGCTCACCGCGTTGTGCGTCATGGCGCCGCCCAACTCTTCCTTGGTCACTTCCTCGTGCATCACGGTCTTGATGACGTCGGGCCCGGTCACGAACATGTAGCTGAACTTCTCCACCATCAAGGTGAAGTCGGTGATAGCGGGAGAGTAGACCGCTCCCCCCGCGCAGGGCCCGAGGATGGCGGAGATCTGCGGGACCACCCCCGAGGCCAGCGTGTTACGCAGGAAAATATCAGCGTAACCGGCGAGCGACGCCACGCCCTCCTGGATGCGCGCGCCGCCGGAATCGTTGAGGCCGACAATGGGTGCCCCGACCTTCATGGCCAGGTCCATAATCTTGCAAATCTTCCCGGCGTTCGACTCGCTGAGCGATCCGCCGAAGACAGTGAAGTCCTGGGCAAACGCGTAAGCCAGGCGGCCGTTGATGCGCCCGCAACCCGTCACCACGCCATCGCCCGGGATGCGGTGCTCGGCCATGCCAAAATCCTGGCATCGGTGCTCGACGAACTTGTCCACCTCTTCGAAGCTGTCCTCGTCAAAAAGCAAGTGGATCCGTTCGCGGGCGGTGAGCTTGCCTTCCGCGTGCTGGCGGGCGCGGCGTTCGCCGCCGCCGCCGGCTTCCGCCTCGCGGTGTCGTCGCCGCATTTCGTCGAGTTTCTGTTCCAGGGTCATGAGAGCAAGGGTTAGCGATTATTCTGAATCGTGAAAGGTGAAGAATCAACGATCAGCCCTCAGGTATTAACTGGTTATTCAGCAAGACAATTCGACTTCTTGCCGATGGCTGACTGCTGATGGCTGATGGCTGCCCCCTGAGCCTCCGGAATACCGTACCATTCCTCGCACGCGATGATCGAGTTGGTGGGCCGTTTGGGATCGTACTTGATGCTACCGGTTTGATCCGCCACGCCGCGCGAATCCCAGTCGCCCTCCGGCAGAGACGAGACGTCCTGCGCCGCTTCGTAGGTGACTCCCGCCACCTCATACTTGTAGACGATCAGACGCGCGCGTCGCTCGCTGGTGGGCCCCAAGGACTGCTCCACCACATCGGTTACGTGGCCGGTGGTGATGCGGCCGCGCCGGTTGACGTCGAGCCGCCGGAGGCGTTCCATCTCTTCCGGCGATCTTCGTCGCCACCGCGAGAATACGGACCAAAGCGACGCCAAGCCCACGGTCGCCACTCCAGGCGCAAGGAGAAGCAAGTATCCCCTCCGTATCGAAAGTCGAAGTCCGAGACTCGCAAATCGCTCCCATCTTGCCGTTCACCATAGATTATACACCCAGACCATCAACTGAATGACCAATAGCACTCGCACCATCACCGAGTGATTTAACGAACTTCAATCGTCGTCTCGCCCGACGACGTGCTCTCATTCCCGGCAGAGTCAACCGCTGTGACCCAGTAGGCATACCGGCGCCCCGCCTCGGCCGTTGTGTCACGGTAAAGCGGCGTGCCCACCAACTCGGAATTGAGCTTGTGGGGCGCGCCCTCGCCGTCACGCCGATAAATGTTGTACCCGGCGAGGTCGTACTCGGTGTTGGCGTTCCAGATCACCTCCACGCCGGTGGCGGTCGAGATGGCGTTGAGGCCCGCCGGCGCGGCGGGCGGGAACGTGTCGAGGGGCGTAATGGCGCAGGGCTTGGAGTCTTCGCTCTCCGCCAACTGCCTGCCGGACCCACCGGACCCCTCAGACTTGAACAGCGCCCTGACCCTGTACAAGTAAGAATGCTCGAATTCAAACTCCGGATCGCGGAAACGGGCGGCAGGAGTTTCGCCGCGCAGATCGAAAGGACCCTTGCGTGTGTCGCTTCGGAAAACCCGGTAGCCGGCAAGGTCCCGGAGCGGCTGCCCGCTCAGGCTGGTTGTAGGTTGTAGCCAGCTCAGTTCCAGCGCGTGCTCGGTGGTCTCGCAGCGAGGGCTTTCGACCGGTGGGGAAACATCCAGAAGCCTGACGACGACGCGGTTAGAAAGGTCGCCTTCGACGGGACGATGGCGAAAGCCGCGCGTGAGGCAATCAGCGGCGAACGTGACGCTGGCGCCCAGTCGCTGGGAATACTCCGGGTCGGAGAGGTGGTCGGGATAAACGATCTTTTCGCCTCGTTGGTAGCGGGTGAGTTCGCTCGGGAGCAGAGTCACCCACGCCTGCGAATCAACAGGCGGAGCCGAAGGCTTTTGCCCGGGCGGGGTGATGACGCGAAAAAGTTGAAGCTCAAGTGGCTTCGACAGACCCTCGCCGTCAGTGGCCTGCGTAGGCAAGGTGAAAGTCAACTCGATCGTGCGGCCCACCTGGAACGCGGCCAGGTCCGTGATGCGTTCGGGCTTCTCGACGCGGGGCGGGTGGGGTGGGCCCTGCGCGGCACACGCGAAAAGAAGAGCGGCTAGGAATGAGAAAGGAAGCCACGCTGCAGAGTGGCGCCACGCACTCATACTCGGCTGGCTATGCTGTGATTTCTCCCGGATTTCGCCAGTCTCCTTCACTGATGTATCCGACAAACAGCGGTCGCGCCAGACCCTGGCGTTTGAACCAGACCAAAGAAGGGGCGATCGATAACAAGGGCAGGTTTAGGCTTTGGTGGGAGCAGCACCGCCGCCACCACGGTGAAAGCTACTGCGCTCTCGGCACAGACGCCGGTTTGGTTCATTCGAAGCCGCGTTTGCTGTAACGCCCGGGCAATCCAGGCCGGCTGACCGGACAACGCCACGGTCCTCAGACCCGCAAGCCAATTGATGTCAACGGGATCGTCCAAGTGAACCATCGGAAACTTAAGTCCCTCGAAGCCATCAATGACCCGGCCCCTAGCCGTCAAGTCTTCGGCCATCGCGACCAGATCAAAGCCCTCCGGAGGGCGCTCAAGCACCGTCATCAAAACCTGGTCGCCGGACTTGGTCGCCAGACTTGCAATCGCATCATGATGGCCAGCGGCCCGGAGGAACATGACGCCGCAGGTGAGGTAAACGCCGGGGTACTGACGCCCGGAGAGGAAACCCTTGATCGTCGTGACGGAGCCGCGCTGAATCCACTCCACAAGCAGATCGAGCGCGCTGGCCGCGCCGAACGAATCAGCGGGGAAGGGGCCAACCTCCATGGGAAATCGATGTTGGGTCAGGAAGGCGTTGATCTCCGCTGCGTCCCAGGAAGCCATGCTCTCGATTTCGGGCACATGCTCTTTGCGGCAGGGTTCAAAGTACTCTTTTAGGAACCGGACCTGGGTGCCGTTCACCGCTTCCCACTCGCGGTCCGGCCCGAGGATCCGGTCAGCCGCCTTCAGAGCGATGACCATGGGATAAGTGGCTACGGTTGTGCTCATCGGCGTTTTCCCCGCCTCCCAATCTGGCGCGCCACAACGTTTGACAAGGATAACATCAGGAGCGACTGGGAGGCGGCGAAACGGCACCTTGGGTTTCGCTTGCCCAGAAGTCCCCACGTCGCCTGCCACTTCACAAAATATACCGGCTCAGGTCCTGGTTCTTGACAATGTCCGCCAGTTGCTTCTGCACGTACGCGGCGTCGAGCCGGACGGTCTTCTTCTTCAAGTCCGGGCCCTCGAAGGAAATCTCGTCCAGCAGTTTCTCCATGATGGTGTGCAGGCGGCGCGCGCCGATATTCTCGGTCTGCTCGTTGACGACGGCGGCAAACTTGGCAATTTCCTGCAACGCATCATCGGTGAACGAGAGCTTGATCCCCTCGGTCTCGAGGAGCGCCGCGTACTGTTTCACCAGCGCGCTCTTGGGCTCCTGTAGAATGCGAATGAAGTCGTCCACGGTGAGCGCCTGCAACTCGACGCGAATCGGAAAGCGGCCTTGCAACTCGGGAATCAGATCGGAGGGCTTCGAGACGTGAAACGCGCCGGCGGCGATGAAGAGGATGTGGTCGGTGCGGACCATCCCGTAGCGCGTGTTGACCGTGGTGCCTTCGACGATGGGGAGGATGTCGCGCTGCACGCCCTCGCGGCTGACGTCGGGCCCGTGGCCGTGCTCGCGCCCGGCAATCTTGTCGATCTCGTCCACAAAGATGATGCCTGACTGCTCGGCGCGCTCCACCGCCACGCGCGTCACCTGGTCCATATCGATCAGCTTGTTCTCTTCCTCCTGGATCAGGTACTCCATAGCCTCCGCCACCCGCATCTTGCGCTTCTTGCTGCGCTGGCCGAAGAGCCCGGGCAGGATGTCCTTCATGTTGATGTCCACATCCTCGATGCCCTGGTTGGAGATGATCTCGAAGGCCGGGAGACTACGGTCGCGGACGTCCACCTCCACTTGGCGCTCGTCGAGTTTGCCCTCGCGGAGTTGGGCGCGCAACTTCTCGCGGGTCCGATGAAAGGTGTCAGCCGCGGCGGCGGCGGAAGCGTCGCCCTCGGCGGCGGTGACTCCTACCGGGCGCGGTCCGGTGGGCGGCGGAAGCAGCAGGTCGAGAACCCGCTCCTCGGCGTTCTGCTCCGCCTTCTCCGCCACCTCGTCCACCCGCTCCTCGCGCACCATATCGATGGATATCTCCACCAGGTCGCGAATCATCGACTCCACGTCGCGTCCGACGTACCCTACCTCTGTGAAGCGGGAGGCCTCCACTTTGATGAACGGAGAATTGGTGAGGCGGGCCAGGCGCCGGGCGATCTCCGTTTTCCCCACCCCGGTGGGACCGATCATGATGATGTTCTTGGGTAGGATGTCGTCCGCCATCTCCTCCGGCAGTTTCTGGCGCCGCATGCGGTTGCGGAGGGCGGTGGCCACCGAGCGCTTCGCCTGCGCCTGGCCCACCACGTACTTGTCGAGCTCGGCCACAATCTGGCGCGGCGTCAGATCGTCGAGCGACGTCGCCGTTTCCGAAGTTTCGGGCAAATAAAAAACCATGTTTAATCACTCAGTTCCTCTAAACAGTCGGCAGTTCGCAGTCGGCAGTCAGCAGTTGGCACTGGAGTAGGTGGCTGCCTTCTGCTTACTGCCGACTGCGAACTGCCTACCGCCTTCGGCCTTTTGTCTACTTCCGAAAGAGGAGGGCGGCAGCCTCCTACTCCCTCAGGGAGTCGATCGCTCGCGGTCGGGCACCGGCTCTTCGGGGTGGTCGGCAGCCTCCTCGACACCCTCCACGGCCTCGGCCTCGTAGGCCTGATCTGTCTCGACAAGTTCTTTGACGCTCTCCGAGTCGGCGTCCGCAATCTGCGAAAGCCCCTCGTCATCACCCGATTGTCCGGCGCTGTCAGAGGCTGCTTCCTCCGAGTCGCTTCCCAGTTCATCGATCCGATCATCGACTCGATCCAGTAGTCGATCCGGGTCATTCCGTCTCCGCATGGACACCTCCCGCCTACTGCTTTACACCGTCTTCCTGAAGTTCCTCGATCGTGATCTGGTCGTTGGTGAAGATACAGATCTCCCCGGCCAACTGCATGGCCTCCTCAACCACCTGGCGCGCGCTCAACTGCGTGTGCTTAGCCAGGGCGCGGGCGGCGGCCAGGGCGTAGGGTCCGCCGGAGCCGATGGCCACGATGCCGTCGTCGGGCTCGATCACGTCGCCGTTGCCGCTCACCAGGTAGGTGTACTTGGTGTCGGCCACCAGCAGCAGCGCTTCCAGGTGCCGCAAAGCGCGGTCGGTGCGCCATTCCTTGGCTAACTCCACCACGGCGCGGCTCAGGTTGCCGTGGTACTCCTCCAGCTTCTGCTCGAAGCGCGCAAACAGCGAGAGCGCATCCGCCGTCGAACCTGCGAACCCGGCGATCACCTTGTCGTTGTAAAGGCGCCGGATCTTGCGGGCCTTTTGCTTCACCACGCTTTCGCCCATGGTCACCTGGCCGTCGCCACCCATGGCCAGACGCCCGTTGCGGCGCACGCTCAGGATGGTGGTGCTTCGGACTGGTCTTTGTTTATTCATGCAAACCTTATCGTACCACCAAACGGCAGAGTTTGGGAAACAGGCCACGGTCCCTACGTCCGCCGTACTCGGTCAGTTGTCCGTTGCTCGTCGTGGCCCGGTCGGATTGGTCCAACTGCCGCATTTGCCGTGGATCGTCCGGCTTGGCCTCGAACGCCAAAGGGACGGGATGGAACCGGCCAGCCTGGTCCTGGGCGGTGGGTGATGAGTGAAAGGAAGATCGCAGAGCCGTTCCGTTCGCACGTATTCGCGGTCCGAGCCCTCGTATTGATGCTTTGGCTTCGCACGAACCTTGACAGATGCGGCGGTAAGTGCCAACATAACAGTGGAGCAGGTAGCGTCGGGCTGCCGGCCGAAAGCTCTTTGCTTCAAGAGTCATGTGCCGAAGTGGCGGAATTGGCAGACGCGCTACATTCAGGGTGTAGTGCCCGTCAGGGCGTGGAGGTTCGAGTCCTCTCTTCGGCACCAAATGTTTTCCTCGCGATACTTGGAATACCTTGTCGCTTGGTTCTATGAGTTTCCAAGAATAGCCACCAAACACTCGACCATCAATTCTCCTGCATTAAAAACCGAGCAGCGTCCCGGGCGCCTCCCGGAACGCGCTCCAACCCCGCGTCGGACTCCCAACAAGCGTGTAAGGATTCGTTAGCACGAAAGTCCGCTTGGTGGATGGTGTCTGGATATTTGTTTCTCTGGACCGCTCAGGAAGCTGCTTCGTAGGGGGCCGCCCAACCGGTGTGCTCTTGGAATAGGCTATCGGGCTTGGGCGAGCGAACGGCGCCTGGAGCGGCAGCCGGCCGCCCTCCGCTCCTGCGGCAGTGGCCGTCACTCGATGACGAGTGAGAGATTTAACCGGCTCTTTCTTCGCTGCGCTCTATACATCACCTATCGTTCTTTCTGGGTGCCTCGATGAGGACAAGGTCCTCCCATCATGGCAGCGGAGCGAGATTCACATCGTCCAGCCAGACCCGCCCGGCGATCTGGTTGTCCAGCTTCTGACTCGGCAGGCGCGCCAGGCCCACCGTCAGCAGCTCGGTTCGCGGGCCGGTCTTGAAGTCCAGCGTCACCTGACTCCAGCTCGTGCTCGATCCCTCCAAGTCCTCCGAAAACTGGGTCAGCGCCTTGGGATCGTAGGTGTCTTGAACCATGAGGCGGGGACCGCTGTCGGTGGTGATACCTTGCGTCCTCAGAAAAGCACTCAGCCGATAGGAACGTCCCGGACTCACCCGGACCCACTGAAAGGCGTTTTCATAGTTGATGTTGCCCTTGCCCGAGAATTGCACCAGCAGGGAATGGCTTGCGGAGTGGTGGCGCGTAGTGTCGATCCCGGCGTAGGTGTCGGGCGCAGGCACGATGCGCCAGTCGAACCCCAGGTTCAGCGCTTCCTGCTCGAAGTCCCCGTTGATCACCAGGTTCTGATCCGTTGGATGCTCGAGCTGGCCGATCGCGCCCTTCGACCGCAAGTCCTCCCAAACTTGCCACGCTTCGGCCGGCCGGCGCGCGGTGATCAGCTTGTCGAGGTACCCGGCGGCCTGCGCGGGTGCGAACCGGTCCGGACTGGCCACAATGCGCTTCCAGACGCTGTGGGCGTCGTCGAACTGCGAGCGCCCCAGCAGGTAGTACAGGTAGCTGAACTCAACGGGCACGCTCTCGGGGATCGCCTGCGACAGAATCTGGCCGGCATCATGGGACGCCTCCCAGACGGTGTTGAACAAGATCGCGTTGTACTCGGTGCTTCCCGCCAGCACCACTTTGAAGTGCCGGAAAGCCTCCGCCACTTCCCCGTGCAGGAGGAACGCGTTGGCCACGTCCCACTGCAAAGCGGGCAGACGGGGAGCCAGCGCATCGGCGCGTCGGAGGCAAGCCAGCGACTCCTCGGTCCGGCCCTCGAATTGAAGCGCCATGGCCAGGCTGCGCCAAGCTTCCGGTTCGTAAGGGCTGAGGCACACGGCCTGCTTCAACTCGGCCAACGACTGCTCAGGATCGATCACCTCCGGGTCATACTGAAGCAGTCGCCCCAGCTCCAGGTGGTACCGGCTCTCGGCAGGATCGAGTTTGATCGCGTAGCGCAGACTAGGCACCGTCGGAGAGCCACCGAGGCGGGTCGCCAGGTAACTCTTGCTGATCCAGGCCGTCGCCACAAAAAACGCCGCCGTGGCGAGAAGCTGCGTGGCAATTCGGGAGGGTCGGTTGGAAAGCGTGATCTCCATGAAACAAGTCAACCGTTAGGCGGAAAACAGTGGCCAGTGACGTGGTAAGTGGCGAGCAGAAGCCAAAGGTCAAGCGACGCGTCACATCGGAGCGCGACGGAGGCCTAGTCTAGCTCTGGTCAGTTGCTTTGCCACTCGACACATCCCGCCGGATTAATAGTAGATCATCGGCCGACTGCAGGTCGGCAAGCGTTTGTTGGTGACGCGGGTCAAAGCAGACAATCGCGAACCCGTTCCCCCGGGGAAACCACACGCTTCATCGGCACACCCCCAACACCAGCTTCACCTTTCCTTGGATCGGTTTGATGGTCCATTGGGCTCATATGGAAGCGAAAAGCGTGACCATTCCTTTCGCCCAATGGTTCAATGGCCCAATGAGACAATAAATCATTCCCCTGATCAATACTCGCGGGCTCCACCATCAAGTAATCTCAGGGCGGTTGGGCTCCTCCGCTGCGGGACTCCCATAACCGTAACCGTAGCCATACCGGTAGTAGTGGTACGGGCTGTAGCCGCGACGGTTCAGATCGACGTCGTTCAGCGCCACCCCCAGCACGCGTGCCCCGGCGCCCGAAAGCAGGTTGCGGGCGCGACGCACCACGTCGTAAGGAGTCTCAAAAGCGCGGGCCACTAGGACCGACGCATCGGTAATGGTGGCCAAGACCCGGCTATCCGCAACGCTCAGCAGCGGGGGCGAGTCCACCAGCACGTAGTCGTATTCCGAGCGCAACTGGCGAAGCAATTCGGCGGCGAGCGGCGTCGAGAGGACTTCCGCCGGGTTGGGCGGAATCGGGCCGCACGGGATCACGCTCAGATTGGGAACTCCAGGCACCGGATAGACGGCTTGAGCGAGGCTCACCCGTCCCGTCAGACACTGGACAAAACCGGGACTGTTCTTCACCCCAGTCGAGCGATGGCACGCCGGCCGACGCATGTCGCAGTCCACGATCACTACCCGGCTGCCCAAGCTGGCCAGCGTGGCTCCCAAGTTCAGTGTGGTGGTAGTCTTTCCTTCCCCCGGCAGAGCGCTCGTCACCAGTATTAGTCTCGGAACAGGGTTGGCGGAGAGCAGGATCGAAGTGCGCAGCGATCGAAAAGCCTCCACCGCTTCCGCTTGCGTTTGGAGGGCAGGCGCAACCGCCACGTGCTGGGAAGGAACTAGCAAGTCCTGATCCCCGTTCTTCTCGGCGGCATGAGTGCCATTGGACGCGAACCGCGGAAGCACTCCGAGCGACGGCAGATGCAGGAGCTTCTCCACTTCATCCGGATCCTTAAGGGTCTTGTCCAGGTACTCCTGAAAGAAGGCCAAGCCCACCCCCAGTCCCAAGCCCAGCGTCAAGCCCCCCAGAAGGCTCAGCAGCACGCGCGGCGAAACCGGAACCTTGGGAGTTTCGGCGTTGTCGATGACACGGATGTTGGACGCCGTCGAGGTCGCGGAGACCTGGGCTTCCTTCATCCGCTGCAGCAGGCCCTCGTAAAGCTGCCGGTTGGTATCCGCCTCACGCTTCAGGATGTTGTACTGAACGCTCTTCTCCGCAATATCGTCCACCACTTTCTTCTGGTCCGCCACTGCTTGCGCCAGGTACTTTTCACGAGCCACCGCCGATTTGTACTGATCGACGATGGTCTCGGTCACCGCCTGCTTTTGCTTGTCGACCTCGGCTTGGAGGCTCTCTATCTGACGCTGCCATTGCCGGGCCTTGGGAAAATCGGGCTTGACCGTGGCCAGCACCTGGGCGTACTCCTTCTGCGCGTCCGCCAGCTTCTCCTCCAAGTTCTGGATCATCAAGTTCTGAAGAACCTCGGGCAAGTCCTGGGTCTTGCCGGCCTCCACCAGGCTGTTGAGGGACTCTTTCTGGTACCGGTCCGCTTGGGCCTTGGTGTACTCGGTGAAGATTTGCTCCAGGCGTTCGGTGGCCATGTTCTGCTTGTCATTGACAAAGAGAATCGAATTCGCCTTGGCATAGGCCTCGAGCGAATCCTCGGTCTTCTCGAGTTTGCCCTTTAACTCCACCAGTTTCCCTTGCAGCCATTGGGAAGCCTTCTCCGTCTCCCCCCACTTGACCTCGAGGTTCTCCTGAATGTAGTCCTCCGCCAACTTGTTGGCGATGCGCGCCGCCAGTTCCCGATCGGAGGAGAGGAAGGAGATCTCGACGAGGTTGCTCCGCCGCACCGGGCTGACATCCGTCGATGCCGTGAAGAATCGGACGCTGTTGCGGTAATACTCGGCCGAAGTATCTGGTGGCCCTACCGCATCGGCCGGCGGCAGCGGTTCGGGATCGCTCTGCCACAGCCCCAGGATTCCGCGGGACTTGTAAAATTCCGGCCGCCGGTAGAGTTCCAGATCGTTCACCACGCGCTCGGCCAAGCTTCGGCTCTGAAGAATCCGATACTGGGTTTCACGGTAGCTGTCAATGTCGTAGGCATTCGACCCCACTTCCGTGATTTCCTTGAAGTTGACCACGCTGGGCGGCTCGGGGTCGATCTCCAGCGTCACCTTTCCCTCGTAGAGGGGCGTCTTCTTCAGCGTGCCGATGGTGATGGTGGTAAAGACCACCAGCGCGCAGACCGCCACCGTCCAGCGGCGCTTGAGGATCAGCTCCCAGTAGTCGAGCAGGTGGACGGACTCCTCCGGTGTCACGTCCAGCACCTGCGGAACGGCCAGGGACTGGCCTCCGTCGTCGACGGAAACCTCGAACGGCCGTCCTGCCTGCTTTTCGATCCCTTGCATGAAACCTCCAGAGGAAGTCGAAAGCCGAAAGTTAAAAGTCGAGAGTAGCGTTCGGTCTCGGCTTCCGACTTTCGATTTTTGACCTCATCTCGACTTTCGCCTCTCTTTACAAGCCGCGCCAGATTGCAATTCCGCTGATGATGGTGATAGCCTCTTCCACGCCGCGCTTGCCCAAGTACTTGCCGGTGCTATCCGGCACGATCAAAATGTCGTTCGCAAACAAATCGAGGGCCTGGTCTCTTTCGTCGTCCCTCCCTCGCATGAGTCTTCCCAGATCCACCGGAATGGTCACGTTGGACCCATCCTCGCCTCGCCGGACCACGCGCGCGTCTTTCTTTTTGGGATCTGGCCCGAAGCCTTCGGCCATCGCCAGCGCCTGCAGCACGGTCACGCTATCTTGGTCCTCCAGCAGAAACCCACCGGGCTTTTTGACGGCCCCCACCACGTACACGACGCCGGCCTTGGCCACCGAAACCACGTCATAGGGCTTGATCTCAATGTTGAGCGCCTCGTCGTGGGAAGCCATGAGTTGGCGCAGATCGATCCGTACCTGATTGGGGTGCTCAGGAGGCAACGCCTGCAGACCGGGAACCCTCGGCAGGTTCTGTAAACCTCCCTTGCGGGTGACCAAGACATAGCGGCCGGCGGCGCCGCTGCTCCGCTTGGACAATCCGCCAGCCATGGAGAGAACCTCGATCAAAGTGCGAGTGGAAGGAAGCTGGTAGAGGCCGGGTTTCTCTACCGCCCCGATCACCGAGACGGGGCGGGCGTGGAATTCCGTGACATAGACGGTGACTTCGGGATCCTCCAGGTATTTCTCGCCCCATTCGGCAGCTAGTTCAGCCTGAAGCTCCTTGGTCTTTAGGCCCGCCGCCTTCACCCGGCCCAACAACTTGACCTCGATGCTACCGTCGTTCTCCACGCGCACCGTCTGGTCGAGTTCCGGAACGCTGAGCACCGAGATGCTCAAAACGTCTTCCGGACCAAGAGTGTAGTCGGGCCCCATCCTCTCGCCGCTGGGCGAGCCATCGGCCGGATCGACGGAAGTTTCTGGGGTTGGAGCGACGGGCTGCACGGCGGAGGGTCGATCCTCATTGCTGTTTTGTTGCTGCGATTCTTGGCCGCGAGCGACTCCCCTTAGAAGCAAGATCGAGACGAGCAGGGTGAATGGTAAACGCATCGCTGGGTCGGCTGTTTTCATATTGACTCCCTGACTGCTCCCAAATCTTAGGCGCAGCAAGCCTCTCGGCTGCCCGCCCGCACTGTTCAGTGATTCCGGCTAGCCCTAAGCATAGCGAACCCATCCAGGCCTGTCAACCCCAATTGTGCACCCCCAATACGCCGATAACTGCGGCGGGTCGCATATCGGCATGAACGTAGTGGCTGGTAAGGCGCTGTCGGTTGGCGTGTTGGGGCTCGACCAAATTTCGGCTCTGGAAGCGGAACTTACAC
>Ga0074046_10003547_pt1 | contig 13016 bp, 13 predicted proteins | sample BogForMeECP23OM3_FD_94441 | JGI IMG/M metagenome (GOLD analysis project Ga0074046, IMG submission 94441) | Bog forest soil microbial communities from Calvert Island, British Columbia, Canada - Bog Forest MetaG ECP23OM3 | ecosystem: Environmental > Terrestrial > Soil > Wetlands ...
CAAGGTCTTGGGTAGGTATGGGGTTATAGGGTTATCTAGGGTTATCTATATCATATAGAGTTACCAGAAAGGGAGCCATCTACCACTTGCTAAAATGACAACCACCACCCCCGCACAAAACATGAGGATATCGAGGCGGCCATAATTCTTGATTGCGGCGTCGATAATGCCTTGCGCATCAGCGGCGATTGAAACGTCGCCGCGCACAGCGACGGCCTTGCCGCCCTTTTCGGTTATAGCCGCGACGACGGCGTCCGCGCCCGTCTTGCTGGAGGCATAATTGACGACCACCGATGCGCCTTCGGCGGCCAACGCCTTGGCGATGGCCGTTCCGATGCCTTTCGATGCACCGGTGACGACTGCAACCTTGTCCTTAAGCTTGTTCATGCGTGATTCCTTCGACAGGAGTAGAGCCGCGCTCTCAAAAGCCGCGGCGTTCATAGTTCAGGAATCTGGAACTTTAAAACGAGCGCGCAAGCGAGGGGCAGACCAAGACGCTTCACATTCCCGTTAATCGTCCAGGGTGTATTTGTACATCCACCGAAACCGCCAGACCGGCAGTAGCTTCCGCCGCCAACATTCAGCCTCCTTCCAGGGTTGGGACGGCTGGGCGCAACCAAGGCATCGGCGCTCAGCCCCAGGAAAAGAGCTGCTGAAAAGACTGGTCGGGTTCGGAAGGCTGGTTCGGGCCGGCGAATGCCCAAAGCAGTGCCCCTGAAACAAAGAGAGCAGCGAGCCAAGCTGCCAGCCCGAGCCCGGCTGAGGGAACCCTTCTGGGCTCATACCGCCTGATATAATCTTCGCGGCCATCGTAAAGCATCGTTGGGAACTCACGCTTGTCTTGCACTTTAGTATATCTCCCCAAAGGGCGTAGCGCATCCCGAAAGGCGCATTTGCGTTCGGGAGATAGGAAGCGGCTCTGCCGCGGGCGTCGCGGACAGGCGAGCTAGATGCTGCTTCTTTCAAAATTCTCAGGACAGCCAATGACCGGGGCAGAACCGGCAGGGTGCGACCCAAAGCCGACGTGACGGAACGGTGCGCCTAACGATCAGATCTTGAGAGCCACCGCGAGCGCATCCAAAGCGGGGCCGTCAACCGCCAGCCGGCGCCAAGAGCGATGCAAGGACCTCGCCCGCGCGCCGGCATTGCGCCGTGCTGACATTGAGATGGGTGGTGGCGCGCACCATCCGCGGCGCGAAGGCAAGCACCAGAACGCCCAAATCTTTAGCGCGCCGCACCACCGTTTCGGCATCCGGCAGGTGGCCGGGGAGCCGAAAGATGACGATGTTGGTCTGCACGGTCGCCATATCGATCTCCGCATCGGTTTGAGCGACGAGCTCTGCGATAGCGCGTGCGTTCGCGTGATCTTCAGCGAGGTGCGTCATGCCCTGGTCCAGTGCATAAAGGCCGGCTGCCGCGAGAATTCCGGATTGACGCATCGCGCCGCCGAGCATCCGCCGGACGCGCACGGCGCTGCCCATTGCCACTGCCGTACCCGCGATGAGGCTGCCGGCTGGACAGCCCATCCCCTTTGTCAGCGCCACGGATACCACGTCGAAGGGGCTTGCCAATTCGGCCAGGGATCGGCCGCTGGCCACCGCCGCGTTGAAGAGCCGGGCCCCGTCCAAATAGGTGGCGACGCCGAGCGTTCGGGCTCTCGCGCAGATGGCGATGATATCCTCTTGCGGGAAAACGACGCCGCCGCCACGGTTATGGGTGTTTTCGACGGCAACAAGCGTCGTGGGCGGAAACACGAAATGCCCTGAAGGCTTGTAGGCATTCCTGAAGTCTTCTTCCTTGAATGTCCCGCCCTGTCCGGCGACCGCGAATTGCACGCCGGCATTGGCGGAGGACGCGCCAGCTTCGTGCCAGACAATATGCGCCTCCGCTCCGACGACGGCCTCGTCGCCGGGGCGCGTCAAAAGCCTCAGTCCGATCTGGTTGGCCATTGTGCCGCTCGGGACGAAGAGTGCCGCCTCCTTGCCGAGCAGAGCAGCGATCCGTTCCTGCAGCAGATTAACGGTGGGGTCTTCACCGTACTGGTCGTCGCCGACTTGGGCGCCCGCCATCGCTGCCCGCATCGCCTGTGACGGCTGAGTGACCGTATCCGAGCGGAGGTCGATCAAATCCATTTCAGGTGCATGCTCCATTCAATCTTGGGCTGCTCTCGCCTCGCGTCCCATGTTATGCCCCTGCGGAGGACAGCGCTCGTGTTGTTTGGGCTTGAGATACGCGGCGCTGGCGGAAGCATCGCTCATCCGAACCCCTCGATCGCGGTTTTCCTCCATGGCTATGGACTCATTCTGCTCGCCTGCCTCATCATCGGCGGCGCAAAAAGAAATGCCGGCCTCAAACCGGGATCTGGACCAGCGCAAGACTAGAGTAGTCCGCGTCGATTTGGACACGGACTACTCTAACACACTAGAATCGATCAACTTTTCCGCCTTTCATCGATTCCGATCAAAGGCGGGTTGATCTAGGAGCAGCAGCCATGTCCTCCCTGAAATTCATTTTCTTCACTTTCCAAGGCCGCATCGACCGGAGCACATGGTGGATGGCCTTTGTGCTTATTCACTTGGGGATCGCGAGCTTCAACTACGTGCTATCGAAGCTCATGAACGACGACGCGCCTTTCCTTGACGGCACGTGGCCGAACCTCGTCCGCCTTCTTGGCGACCGTTCGGGTTGGATAACCGCGATGGTATTCCTGGTTCCGCAACTCGCGATCAACACGAAGCGCTTTCACGATCGGGGACTATCGGGCTGGTGGTGGCTTGTCTTCCTGATCCCCTTTCTCGTTGCGACAGGCATCTCGATCTCATCGCTCGGCGGCGAGGATTACCCGTCGCCACTCGCGGGCTGGGCACAGTTGATCTGCGGCTTCACGGCCACGTGGACACTGATCACACTCGGCTTCCTGCCGTCAAAGAAGACTGCGCCTGGCTCCGTTGAGCAAGTGGGCCACTTATAAATGTTGCTGCCGCCATCCCGCTGTTTCGATCGGCGCTGATTGGATCATCGCCACCCGATAGTCCGGCGCGTGACGAAAAACAGGTCTGCGACAGCCGCCGTGAAAAATGCTTTAAGCGGCGCTTTCGTCCGGTCCCCTGTTCAGCCACTTCACATAGAGCGGGCCGAAATGCTCGTTCTGGCGCAGTTCGATGAAGCCTTCCCGGGCAAGTTCCAGCGTCGCGCCGAAGCTTGATGCCGTCACGGTGTTCCCGAGAACAGGCGAGGGCTTGTACTCTTCCAGAAACTTGTCGAGCACAGCCCAGTCCGGCTCCACGCCCAGGAGCGAGGCCAGCCGGTCACGTGCCTGCTTGATAGACCAGACAATGCGCCCGCCCCATTTCACCTCGGTAACGGCGTTGCGCTGGCGCTGCTCGGCGTAGGCTTTCAAGAGGTCGAAGATACTCGCCTGAAAAACGGTGGACCGCACGATGCGAATTCCTTCCGGCATGCCGCGCGCGAAAAGATCGATGCCGAGGCGCTTGCGGCCCATCAGGCTTGCGAGCGCTTCGCGCATCGCCTCGAGGCGCTTCAGCCGGAAGGCGAGTTGAGCGGCAAGCTCCTGTCCGGTCGGCCCGTCCTGCTGCTGCTCTTGCTCGGGAAGCAGCAGCTTGGATTTGAGGTAGGCCAGCCACGAGGCCATGACGAGGTAATCGGCGGCGATTTCCAGGCGAAGCTCACGGGCGGCGTCGATATAGGCGAGATACTGCTCGGCGAGGTGGAGGATTGAAATCTTGGTCAGGTCGACTTTCTGGTTTCGCGCCAGAACGAGAAGCAGGTCGAGCGGGCCTTCGAAACCGTCGAGCTCGAGAAGCAGGACGTCGGACTCGTCTTCCGGCGTAAGCCGCTCCGGCTCTTCGCCCCAATTTGCTTCGGGCGAGGCCGGGGCCTCTTGCTGGTAGCTTTCTTCGCCGTTGCTCACGGGTCATTCTCCGCTTGACAATCTGAGCGGCACTTTGAGTGATTCACGCCATCGCCGCTAGTGTCCGATTCCGGCATTTGCAATCGCCCGCAGCACGCTCGCTGAACAAACATGAAATCTTGGCTTAATCCTTCGACAAGCTCATCCTTCGACAGGCTCAGGATGAGGTTGAGTGTTTTCAATATGTTGATCCTCATGGTGAGCTTGTCGAACCATGGGCCGCATCGTTTTTCAGCAACCTGCCAGCGATTCCAAACGCGCCTCCTCCGCTGCCTCGCGGTCGAAGGCCTGCGGCTCTCGCAATTGCGCGAACGCTGATTCGGAACGCCTCAGCGCCGCGTCCTCAAGGTAGGGCGAGACGGCAGCGACGGCCTCCATCTCTTCCATATTGCCGTTGCAATGGAGTGCGAGATCGCAGCCTGCCGCGAATGAGGCTCTGGCCCGTTCCTCGATCGTGCCGGAGAGGGCGCGCATACTGAGATCGTCGGACATGAGAAGCCCGTCGAAGCCGATGTGGCCGCGGATCACCTCCCGGATCGCCTTTTCGGACACCGTGACAGGCGCGGATGGGTCAACGGCCGAGAAGACGACATGCGCCGTCATCGCCATCGGGAGGCGCCGCAGAGCCCGGAAGGGCAGGAAATCATGCGCTTGCAGCTCGGCGAGCGGCGTCTCCACCCTCGGCAGCGCAAGATGGCTGTCGGCCATCGCGCGCCCATGCCCCGGTATGTGCTTCATCACGGGCAGGATGCCGCCGGCAAGCAAGCCCTCGGCCACAGCGCCGCCAAGCTCGATCACGGCCTCGGTTTCTTCGGCGTAGGCCCTGTCCCCGATGATGTTGTCCGAACCTGGAACCGGAACGTCGAGGACTGGCGCGCAGGTCGTGTTGAAGCCCAAGTCGCGAAGATCGTGCGCCATCATTTGCGCACACAGAGACGCGGCCTGTCTTGCCTTTTCGCGGTCATCGCGCCGCAAGTTCGAGAAGGCGCGCGCCGCCGGGTAGCGCGGCCAATGCGGCTCCCGCAGACGCTGAACGCGCCCGCCCTCCTGATCGACCATGATAAGCATCCGGCCGTCGCCGCCCGCAGCTTCCTGAGCGTCCGCTATGAGGCGGCGAACCTGATCCGGGCTTTCGACATTGCGGGCGAAGAGGATCACCCCCGCCGGGCTCGTCCGGCCGAGAAAATCCCGCTCGCTTGCCGCGAGAACCGGCCCTGCCAAACCGCAAATAAAGGCGCGCCGCTGCAAACTTCCTCCTGAATCGTAAGAGTCTATTCGCTTTTGAAGGAATCCAAAGCGGGCTCTAAGTTTTGGCTTTGTCGTGCGTCTTTATCGGAAAACCGCTTCGCACTTTTCCGGACGCACTCTACTGCATCCTACCCCGATGGTCGCACGAGCGGTTCTGCTACGACAGCTCGGATTTCTCCCGCCACGCAGCACTGACGTAATTCACGATGATCGACTTTCTCACCGCGCCGTTGAGCGGTCGTTTGCCGATCGCGTGCCACGTGTCCTTGCCGGGGACAAAGATGAAGCCGAGGTTCCGGCCATAAGGCGCAGAGGCGACATGTTTGAAGCCGGGCGGACCTTCGTGAATGTCGGTGCCCGCATTCTTCAAGCGGGGATCGTCCGACAGATAGATGAGCATTGTGAATGTCTTGACCGAGATATCGGTATGCGGCGCGAGCCAGAACCCTTCCGTATCCTGGCAGTATTCGATGCGCAGGTGCGAGCCGGACAAATTGGCGCCGGTCTCTTGTTCAATGGCGCGGAGCACCCGCGGATCCAGGAAGCCTGCCGCGACACGGCGGCACACCGCGAACCGCGCCTGGTTCTCGGGATTGAAGAAGACGCGCACCGAATTATTTGCCTCTCGCTTTCCGTCGAAGATTGCCTCCTGCGGCGGCAGGAACGGCAGCGCTGCGATGGCCGAAACATCTTCCGCGGGTAGAACTTTATCCAGCAGCCAATGGTCGTAGGGGGCTGCCACATGCTTGGCGCGGGCTAGGCTATCAAGGAAAGCGTCCGCGACGAAATTGTCTTGGACCCAGGCCGTCTGTGGTAACGCGCTCATCTCATTTGCCTTTGTAAAAGAAGGGAATAAGCCGCTTCACCCTTGCCGACAGCTTGTGCCGCCCGAGCTGCCGCGCATGGGCGCCATCCGAGCGCAGCCAGTTCACCATGACGTAACGGCGCTCGCCGACGAAGGGCTTATGCCCATGCCAGGAGTTGTACGAGACCTTGAAAGCGACGAAGGCGCCGCCATTGGGCGGGACCTCCGTGATGTAATCCTCGAGATCGCCGCCGTTGCGGAGCAGCCTAAGCCGTCCACCGCTCTCGTCCCATGCGCCGTTGAGATAGAGAAGGCAGGTGGCGACCTTGTCCTTCGTGTCGGTGTGAATGCGGCCATCCTTGGACTGCGCCTGGCCGCGCACGGTGATCATCACTGGCAGGCCCTTCAGATCGATGCCGAGCTTTTCGCCGACGGCTTCGGCAAGCTCTAGCGACTGGATCTCACTCAAGAGCGAAGCGAAGCCCGGTCCGTATTGAAGTGCATCCACCGGGAACACGCCCGGTTTCTCGATGGCTGGGAAATCGGCCCGGATCTGATTGAGATCGTCTTCCGCAAGCACCTGCGCCTGGAAAAAGGGGAAGGGCTGGTGCGCCGCCTTCGCCTCCTTGATGGCCTGAATGTCCAGCATCGCCCCGTCTCCCTCCAACGCCCCCATTGTTTCGCTGTGAGCGAACGCAGGGGCTTTTTTCGCAACCTCTTTTTGCTGGTGCCTTTTGATTTTGGTCAAATCGGGGCGCAGTTGATCCGGTGCACACCTCAAAGAAGCGCGCCCGGCCTTCAGCCTTGGAAGCGACTCTTTAGAAACTTCCGGATGACGGGGAGAACCTGACGCCGGCACGTATTCCCGTGAAAGAGCGAGAAGTGACCCGAGCGGGGTACGACGACGGCTTGATGGAAGCGGTCGGGAAGCGAAGAGCATAGGGCGTGCGCGGCGCTCGTCTGACCGGGGGCGGCGATATCGTCCAGCCCGCCCTCGATGGTGAGAAGTGCGGTTTGCTTGATGGCAGCTGGATCGACGCGCGCGCCCTGGAAGTGGAGCGCGCCTTCGCGAAGCAGGCACTCCTGAAACACGGCCTTGGTGTTCTCGAGGAGAAATCGGCCATCCAGATCCATGATCGAGGTGAAAAGATCCAGGAAAGGAAACCGGCCCGGGTCGGCGCCATCGTCGAAAAAGATCTTGGTCTGCAGTTCTCCGCCCTCGCTGACGCGTCTCGTAAGGTAGATCCAAAGCGGAACCAGATGGAGGTGCGCAGGATAGACGCTTCGGCCAGCGCCAGCGTATGTCACAGGCACCGGATTGATCAGGTTCGCTTCGAACCAGGACAAGGGATGAGACCGCAAGAGCGCCGCGACGCCGGTGAGGTTCGCAAGCGGATCGATGGGAGAACCGACCAGCGTGAGCGACGCTGGCGTTCGCGGATCGTTGTCGCCGGCGAGCAGTGCGGTGGCGGCAAGGGCTGGCACGCCGCCCTGGCAAAGCGCAATCACGTTCAACCTTGGCGGCAGGGCTCTTATTATGTCCAGCAGATAGGAAATATTGGTGTCCAGGCCGAATGACCCGTGTTCGGCGGGAACATGCCGGACGTTGATCCAGTCCGTGACATAGACGCGGCAGGAGGGAAGCAATCCGACGATCAGGTCGCGCAAGAGGACCGGGAAGTGGCCGGACAGGGGCGCCACGAGCAGTACATTCGATTGAGGCGCGACGTCCGCTCTCGTGAACTCCGCAACAGTGCAGAAGGGTGTCTTGATCAGGTCAACGGCCTGAACGGGTACGGGTACGACGCTGTCTTGGGCGGCGATGCTGGATATGCCGAGGTCCCGGCGAGCAGGCTGGTTTCCTCCTGCGAAGAGCAGGCTTTTAGGTGTTACGCGCACAAACTCATGGCCATGCATGCCCCAAACCCACCTTTCGCCTGACTCGTGTCAGCCTTATTGACGCATATCAAAATAAATTAGCTGACGCTGCGAGAGCAATACTAGCACATGCATAGGACATAGCCTAAACGAGATGGCTTACTCTCCGAAAAGCATGGCCATTACCGCAGGACGCGCCATTCCACGGAAGTATACGTGCGGCGGCGTCAATGTATCCACAGCGATCGAGCGACTCGGAGCGGTGGGTAGCCAGCTGCTCGTCTGCTACGGCCCCGATGCGGCAGGGGCGCCTTTCGTCGCTGGGCGACGCCCGATGGCGGCGTCCCTGCCCTCCGCATGGAGACAAGCCGCGCACCTACCGTTTGCGCCCTCAAGGATCGCATGGAAGCCGCATCCGTGAAGGCTTGCAGATTATGGGGGTTGCAAGGCCGTTTGAGATTGGCGAGATCAAACTCGTCGGTTATTACGAACGGGTTTGAACATCATGGCCGCACCCGGCATCCCGTCCGTTGAAGGTTTCGCTATGGAAGTTCCCTTACAAATCGCATTCGATGGCATTCAGCATTCCGACGCCGTCGAGGCACGCATTAAAGAAGAAGTTGAAAAGCTCGAGCAACTGTCCGCCCGCATTCTCAGCGTGCGCGTCGTCGTTGCCCGGCCTCAGCACCGCCACCACAAGGGCGACATTTTTCACGTCAGGGTCCATCTCGTGGTTCCCGATTCCCCCGACATCGTGGTCAGCCGCGAGCCCGCCGCGGACGGAGCCCATGAGGACGTCTATGTGACAATCCGCGATGCGTTCAAGGCCGCGCGCCGCCAGCTTCAGGATGTCGTCCGGAAACGGGAAGAGCACTGAGGAACGGCTAAGCCGCTTCCCGGTGTGGCCGGGATCATGGTTCTCGCGGCGCGCGCATACGCGGGGAATACCTCCAAGCTGTTCATCGCAAAGCCGATGGGTGCAGGAGGGCCGGAAGATATTCGGTTCCGCACTTCGTGCGGATGGGTGTCACAGGTGGTTTTTGCGGCTTGCTTTGTGGACACGTTGCTTCGACAGGCAAAACTAGCGCTTGAGAAGCGCTGCGGCCCGCGTTATGTAGAAGAGATGGCGATGCGCTTGCGCCCGCCAGCCCTGTGTGGGGGTGTAGCTCAGTTGGTTAGAGCGCCGGCCTGTCACGCCGGAGGCCGCGGGTTCGAGTCCCGTCACTCCCGCCATTTGCTAGTTCGCCAACATCCGCGAACGTCCAAAAACCCCAGAAAAATCAGTGATTAAGCCACGGTTTCTTGTTCGGGGCGCTCCGCCGTTGTTCGTTTGAATCCGCTTGCCAACAGGGGTACATCCTGGGTGACACAAAAAACCACCTAGGATTTGTACCCCAATGGCACTTACGGAGACCAAGGCCAAGAGCGCAAAACCGCAGGCAAAACCTTACAAATTGGCGGATGAAAAAGGGCTGTTCCTCTTGGTTCATCCAAACGGCAGCCGCTACTGGCGCTGGAAGTTTCGCTTCGCGGACAAAGAAAAAATGTTGGCCTTTGGCGTGTACCCCGATGTGAGCCTGAAGGCGGCATGCGAGAGAAGAGATCAAGCGCGCGAAACGCTGGCCCAAGGTGTGGACCCTGCCATTAAGCGGAAGGTGGAAAAGCGGGCTGCCAAGCTCATGCAGGCGAACGGCTTCGAAGCGGTAGCGTTGGAGTTTCTGGAAAAGCAACGCATCCGGTGGACCGAGAAACACATCAAAGGCATGACACGCCGGCTTCAGGCGAATGTTTTCCCGCACATCGGCGCGCGCCCTCTCGGTGAAATCGAAGCGCCTGAATTGCTGGAAGTGCTGCGCGAAGTTGAAGACCGCGGCGCTTACGACCTGGCGCACCGGATGCGACAAATTTGCGGTGCCGTCTTCCGGTACGGGATAGCCACAGGGCGATGCAAGCGCGACCCTGCCGCCGATCTCAGAGGCGCTCTCACGTCTCACAAACAGAAAAGCCTGGCTGCCATACGATCCGAAGAACTGCCAGAGCTGCTTAGGTCCATCGATCGATACGACCGCGAAGGGGGCGAAAGGCAGAGTCAGCTAGGGCTTCAGCTTATAACGCTGACCTTCCTTAGAACCACAGAGCTGATAGGTGGAGAGTGGTCAGAGCTAAACATCGAGAAGGCGGTGTGGACAGTGCCCGCGGCGCGGATGAAAATGAAGACAGAGCACATCGTGCCGCTGTCCAAACAAGCGCTTTTGGCGCGTTTACGCGGTCTATCATTTCGCGGAATGCGCCCTGCAGGTCTCCACGCGGTGGCCGAGCTCTTTGTTAAAGTGGCTCGGGTCTTTAGCTAGGCCGCGCGCTTGGCGTCCAAGCTCGCTGTCTATGCCTTTGAGCTCGTCACCAGGTATGAGGCGGTTGAAAGCGGTGTCGCAGCACTAACAACGCGCTGAGCGGACTGAGCACGGTCCCGCCGATGATACCGCCGCGTTTGTTCCGATATCTGAGCGCTTCCGAGACCGACGTTGTTTCGGAATCATCGCCGGAGCGAAACCTACGTTTGCGATCAGGTCGAAGGCTGCGGTATTCAAAAAGTGCTTCCTCAAGGCGTTGGCCCGTCACCGGCGCGCTTTGAGGAGATGGTTGCGCCGGACATTTCCTTGCCGTGATTTAATATTTTCAGCTCCATTATGAGCTCGTCACCAGTGTCGACATTAATCAAAGTAGTCGCCAGAACTTTGGGTTCCTTTGGGCTCGAGGTTGAAGCGCCCAGATTGGTTGGAACTTGTGCTACTGCCCCGATTCTGACGACGAATAGACAAAGTAAAATCGGCATCTGTAACCGCGCGTTCAGCGCCATCGCATGGCTTGAGATCTGAATCATATTACGTCCCGGCAGAGGTTTTAACTCAAGCCAGCCAAAAGCGGATTGTGTATACATTGTGTCTGTCATCGGAGCCTCCAAAATTGGGAATGTGGCGGCCGCCTTATTCCGGGGAGATGCAGCTCAGCCTATAACGTGGCTCATGTGCCTCAGCCGCAAAACGCTGCAGTTCCATCGTAGGCAAAAGCTTTCCCGCCTTGAAGGCGGCTTCGGTACGGTTTCGGACGCCAAGGGCGCGCATGAGCATGGCGGCGTGGATCTTCGTCGTTGACTCGGCAATACGTAACGCCCGTGCTATTTCCTTATTCGACATCCCGAGTGAGAGAAGCCGAAGCACCTGCTGCTGGCGGGGCGTTAGTTTAAAAATGTGATCGCTGGCTCCTCCAAAGCCTTTGGCGGACGACCAGGGGACGTAAATGCCTCCCGATAGGATTTCCTTGATCGCAAAGAGAATATCCTCGTCGGATTGGCGTTTTGAGACAAAGCCGTGCATCCCGCCTGTAAGGCTCGCCGATATGCAGTCGCGGCTGTCTGACGCCGACATGACTGCAAAGCGAATGGCTGGATGGGATGCCCTTTCGGCTTTCAGCCTCTCAAGCGCATGCGAACCTGACTGATCTATATCGGCGAGCACTAAGTCGAACCTGTCCTCTCAAGCCTCCCAGAAAAGCGCTGCCTTCGTCGGGCTAGCTGCTCGCAATTATCTAGGTGAGACCCTCCCTCACAGATGGTTCGCGCCCTCGGGGCGCACGGTCAACAATGAGCTGAGCATCGTAAGCGTTGCCGACCACCATGGCCGCTTGCGACCCACAGGTCGCATGCGTGCTTACTGGAAGGGAAAATACATGCGTGCTTACTGGAAGGGAAAATAAAAGAGAGAGACATCCGTTCGCGAGCCCTGAATGTTTGCTTCTGTAACGGGCGATGCGAGCTTCGGGCAAGTTTTGCGCTTGACGCAGGGCAGGGGCGAGGACTATGCGCGCCGCATGCGTCTGCGCCTTCTCGAAACGTCCGACCTCCACATGTTCGTGATGGACTGGGACTATTATCACGCCAAACCTGACCCGACGGTTGGCCTCACACGGCTGGCGACGCTGATCAAGGCGGCGCGCGGCGAATGCCAGAATACGCTTCTATTCGACAATGGCGACTTTCTGCAGGGCAATCCGCTCGCCGATTACGTCGCCGATCAGCCGCGCACGCGCGCGCCGCATCCGCTCGTTACGATCATGGGCGAGCTCGGTTATGATGCCGTGGGCCTTGGCAACCACGAATTCAATTATGGCCTCGATTTTCTCGAAGCGTCACTGCAAGGCGCGCCATTCCCCTTCCTCTGCGCCAATGTCGCTCGAGCCGGCGGCAGCGCTTTCCTCCCGTCCTACGCCATTTTGAATCGCGCCTTTAAGGATGACGCGGGCGTCGGACATGAACTCCGCATTGGCGTCGTCAGCTTCGTCCCGCCGCAAATCATGGCGTGGGACAAGGCGCACCTCGAAGGGAAGCTCAAGGCGAGCGACATCGTGCTGACCGCAAAGCGGCTGGTTCCGGAACTCCGGGCCAAGTGCGATCTCGTTGTCGCCCTCTGCCACGCCGGGATCAAGGCCGGCCCCTGGACGGAGGGCGAGGAGAACGCCGCCCTTCACCTCGCCGCCGTGCCGGGCATCGACGTTATCATGACGGGACACGCCCATCGCGTTTTTCCGGGAAAAGACTATGCGGGCCTCGACGGCGTGGACGCGGTTCAGGGGCGGCTCAACGGCGTACCGGCGCTCATGCCAGGGTTTTGGGGGAGCCATCTCGGAGTCGTCGATCTCACTTTGAAGCGCGAAGGTGAGCGTTGGATCGTCGAGGAGGCGGTAATCGAAACGCGTCCGATTTACCTGCGCGAGGCAGGCGCGGTGAGGGAACTGAGCAAGCCGGATCCTGAGGTCACGGCGTCCATCGCACCCGCGCACAAAGGAACGTTAGCTTGGGTCGAGCAGCCTGCCGGCGCGATCGACACGCGAATTCATAGCTATTTTGTGTGGGCACGGTACGATCCGGCGAGCGCGCTCGTGAACGCGGCGCAAATCTGGTATGCGCAGCCGCTCCTCGCCAGCGCGGGATTCGGCGAATTGCCATTGCTGTCCGCGACGGCGCCTTATCGCGCGGGCGTGACACCCGATGATTTCATCGACATCCCTGCGGGTCCCGCGCCGATGCGCGCGCTGGCCGACCTCTATAGCTATTCCAGCAATACCGTTGTCGTCGTGAAGGCCACGGGCGCGCAAATC
>Ga0074046_10003548_pt1 | contig 13016 bp, 11 predicted proteins | sample BogForMeECP23OM3_FD_94441 | JGI IMG/M metagenome (GOLD analysis project Ga0074046, IMG submission 94441) | Bog forest soil microbial communities from Calvert Island, British Columbia, Canada - Bog Forest MetaG ECP23OM3 | ecosystem: Environmental > Terrestrial > Soil > Wetlands ...
GCTGAAAATGTCTATCTGTTCTGCGCCTCCGAGGGCCTGGTGACAGTCGTGCGGGCGCTCATAGACAGAGATGCGCTGGCGAAAGAACTGAAGCTGAAGCCGGATCAAAAGATCATCCTCGACCAGTGCGTGGGATACCCCAAGAAGCAGTGAAGAGTGCACAGAAAAGCGGCCTCAATTATCAAAAATCCACTCCTGGCTGCGGCTCTATGCCTTTGCGGTAGGAATGGGCGATTTCCCTGACCTCGCTCACCGTATCGGCCAGCGAGACAACCTCCGGGGCTGCGTCGCGGCCTGTCAGAACGAGGTGCAGAAGGGGGGGCTTGCTGCGAAGTAGATCTATCACCTGTTCCAGGTCCACGAGCTTAAGATGGACGGCGTTATTGATCTCATCGAGGACGATCAGGTCATATTTTCCTGAAGTGATCAGTTCCTTTGCCATAAGGAGGGCGCGTTGGGCAGCTTCGCGGTGCCGGGCGTGCGAATAAGGGTTTCCCTGGATCCCGCAAAACCCCATGCCCGCAGCGACCAGTTCCACGTCGCAGTCCATTTTCTTTACCGCTTCCCATTCCCCGGTGAAGATGTCGCCCTTCATGAACTGGAGCATGCAAACCTTCATGCCGTGGCCGCAGGCGCGGACAACCATGCCCAGGGCCGAGGAAGTCTTGCCTTTTCCATACCCCGTGAGTACGACCACGAGGCCGACTCTTTTCTGTGGTTCAAGATGGTTGATTTCAATCTGCGGATTCAATCGGGTCAGTTTTCCCTCGTCATGAGCCACCTGGTTTGTCCTCCGTTTTAGATATTGGATAAGCGCTCCACGCTCAGCACAGTCGCATCCGACATGTAATGTCCATTTTTTGGCAACCCGGTATCCAGTTAAAAGATATGCTCAAGCGGGGACGAAATAAACATCTGGCGGAAAGGTGCCTTATATTTCCCGATCACCTGCCGGTTCAAATTATAAGGTCGAGGCGAAAGCAAGAAAGCAAGAAGCAGGAAGCAAGAAGCAGGAAGCGGGAAGCACAAATCCAGGTTGCCGCAGTCCCGTGAGTATTTATTCTTGCTTCACGCTTCCTGCCTCCTGCTTCGCAGGGGCGGACTTTGTCTACCCTTTCAGGACAACATAGCGGCTGCCGTGCGCGTTTTTCACCAGAAGGAGCAAAGCATCGCTGTCCTTGGCTTTGGCGATCTTCTCTTTTAGATCGTTCGCCGATTTCACCGTCTGGCGGTTTACTTCCAGGATCACATCACCCGGTTGGATGGATGCTCGATAGGCCGGGCTTCCGGGCTGCACACCTGCAACCACGACACCATGATCATCCTCGAGGCCAAGTTGCCGCGCTATCTCAGGATTTATGTCCTGAAGTTGAAGACCCCATTTGCCCTGAGCAGGCAGTTTGCTCTCCGCGAGTCTGCTACCGCCGGACTCGAGCTTTGCAATGACGGCGGCGATCTTGATCTCTTTCCCGTTCCGGACAAGGGTGATGGGGACCTCCCCGCCAATCGTTGCCGCAGCGACCATGGCGGGCAAATCATGGCTGTCATGTACGGGTTTGCCATCGAATGAGACGATTACGTCACCGGCCTTGATTCGTGCTTTATCAGCAGGTCCGCCCGGCACAACCTCGGCAACCAGGGCGCCCTTGCTCTGTTCCAGTTTCAGGGCCCTGGACAGATCGGGGTCAATGGACTGAATGTTCACCCCCAGATAGCCGCGGGTAACCTCCCCATTTGCCTCCAACTGGGGAATCAGGGTTTTTGCGGTGTTGATCGGTATGGCGAACCCTATTCCCTGACCCTCAGGCATGATCGCGGTGTTGATCCCGATCACTTCCCCTTTCATGTTCAAAAGAGGGCCGCCAGAATTTCCGGGATTTATGGAAGCATCGGTTTGAATAAAATCGTCATACGGGCCGGCGCCGATCACGCGCCCCTTGGCGCTGACAATCCCCGAGGTGACGGTATGACTCAGTCCGAAAGGATTTCCAATGGCGAGCACCCAATCGCCCACTTTGATTTGATCGGAGTCGCCGATGCTTGCCGCCGGCAAATTTTCCCCTGCGTCAATCTTAACTATGGCGATGTCTGTCTTAGGGTCTTCTCCGACGACCTGCGCTTTGAACTCTCCCTTGTCAGCCAGGGTGACCGTCAGTTCTTTTGCGCCTTCCACTACATGGTTGTTGGTAAGTATGTAGCCGTCCCTGGAAATTATTACGCCAGATCCTGCCCCTTGAACGGTTCGATCTTGCGGGAACCGGGGATGATTGAAAAAATCTCCAAACGGGAACCCCGGTATCTGCATCTCTCCCAAGCCAGCTTTCTCAACTTTGGTTACTTTGACATTTACAACCGAGGGGGTGCACTTCTCAGCCAGAGCAGTAAAAGGGCTGCTAATCACCGTCTGCTCTGAGCCGATCCGGGAGTGAATGGCGTCCGGGTCGGTCTCGGCCCGGGAAGTTCTGTCGAGCATCCCGGATACGGAAATGCCGGCGAGAAAAAATGCCAGCGCTACTCCCATGATTGTTTTAATCCCGAAGCTTTTGCTGAACGAGCTACTGATTCTCTCAAACATTGCTGTTCCTCCTTAATGCTGCACAAAGGCTGTTGTATGATTCGCTCCAGCAAGGCATCCCGCTGACGGCCCCGTCTCTGGTCATAGACAGGTCAGGGAGAGCGTCGAGAATGAGCGGGATGCCTTCCGCGCTACGCGGCATACCTTCCGCCTAAAGGCGGTAAATTGAATGACCAGATTATCGCTAAGGGGTGCCCGGGAAAGCACTTCACCAAACGATCCCTTATTGTTGTTAACCAGTCTGTCATACGAGGGAATGCCTTCTCCTGCATACCGGGTAATGAATATAAACAGGCAAAGTTAAGAGAAGATTAAAAATAAATTAGAAGATTCTAATGGGAGGTTACGAGTCACCGGCCTTGAAGGCGGCAGCAGACAGCCGGAGGCGGGGCGGTGGGACCCGCGCAAGCCCTCGATTTTCCCGCCAGAGCCTGCCCCGGACCTGATCCGGGGACGAAAAATCCCACCTTCCCGAACAGAAACCTCGCGGGGCGTGGAGTTCTGATCCGGAGTTTCCGGATGGACACGAGCTAAGAGGCGATCGGGATCGAAACTCTGAAACTGCTCCCCTGGCCAGGGGCGCTTTCTACCTGGATAGTTCCGCCGTGAGCGACAGCAATTGATTGGGCGATAGACAGGCCGAGGCCGGTTCCCCGTTCTGCCAGGGAGCGGGCTTGCGCAGTGCGGTAAAAGGCTTGAAAAATATGCTTCTGCTCTTCAATGGGAATCCCGCTTCCAGTATCTGAAATGAGAATGGTTGCCCATCTGCTGTCGTGCTGCAGCCCGAGGGTGACACGGCCTTCTGCCCCGGTGTATTTTATGGCATTGTCCACGAGGTTGGATGTCATGCGCTCCAGGCGTTCGCGATCTCCTTGAATGTGGAGCGGCTCTATTGCACCGAGCCGAAGTTCTATCCCATGGGAGTCTGCCAGCGGCTTAAATCGGAGGTAAACCTCTTCGAGCACCTGTTCCAGGTCTACCTCCTGCCGGTCCATTCTCAGGACCCCCGCTTCAGCGCGAGCCAGGAGCAGCAGTCCTTCCACCAGGCGAGCGATCCTGTCGACCTCTTCCAGGGCACTCTCCAGGGTTGCACGGTATTCCTCCGGTGTTCTTGTCGAGCGCAGAACAACCTCCAGTTCACCTTTCAAAATCGTGAGGGGAGTCTGAAGTTCATGGGATGCATCGGCACTGAACCGGCGGACCTGGCTGAATGCAGCATCCAGACGGGTGAGCATCTGATTCAAGGTTTTGGCCAGATTGTCCAGTTCATCGCCTGTTCCTGTCTCATCCACACGTTGGCTAAGCTGTTCGGCGCTTATCCGGCGGGCAGCGGCTGTCATCCGGTCCACGGGCTTCAACGCCCGATGCGCCAGAAGCCATCCGCCCGATGCCGCCAGCGCCAGGCCGAGAGGGAGCACCCCTGCCATGATCAAAAGGAACCGAAGATGGGTTTCATCGATACTCTTCAGGGACATTCCAACCTGGATCATGTTGATCACCCGGTTGGATTCCATTACGGGCATGGTCAGTATCCGCACTCGATACTCTCCGAGACCTTCCACTGTCTCAAAAGAAGACAGGCCCCGCATTGCATTATCGAGAGCCTTCCTGCTTAAAGGCAACTTCCCGGTGGAAGGCAAAGACCGGTGTTCATCACGGTTGCCAGATGGATCGCGCATCTGAAAATAATGATCCCAGGGTGAAAAACCGAAAAAACGGCGGAAAGCCTGATCGATTTCAGAGGGAAGAAAAGTCGCGGGTCTGCTTTGATCCCGTTCGATCAATGCCCTGGCAACACTATCGAGTGCGCTGTCCATCTCCCGGGAGAGGCTGTACGACAAAAGTGCGAACGCAGCCCCTCCCACAATGAGCAGAGTAACTGTCAAAAGGCAAGTGTACCAAATTGTCAGACGTGTCCGGATAGACCTGATATACAAGGATTACTCCTCTTTTAGCACATAGCCGACTCCACGAACCGTGTGAATGAGTTTATGCTCGCGATCTGAGTCGATCTTCCTGCGAAGGTAGTTCACGTAGACGTCAATGATGTTGGTCATCGAGTCGAAGTTGTAGTCCCAGACATGGTCCGCGATCATGGTCCTGGTGAGTACCCGCCCGGGATTTCGGATGAAATAATCAAGGAGAGCATACTCCTTTGCGGTCAGGTCCAATTTCCTGGCGCCTCGGAGGACCATGTGACGAGCTGGGTCCAGAGTGAGATCGGCAAACCGAAGCAGCGGAAGTTTTGCCTCCGTTTGCCGTCTGAGCAGCGCCCGAATCCTGGCGACAAGCTCCTGGAATGCGAATGGTTTGGTCAGATAGTCGTCAGCGCCTGCATCCAGACCCAGGACCTTGTCTTCAATATTTGCTCTTACAGTGAGCAACAGCACAGGGGTTGACACTTTTCCCCTGCGCAGCTCGTGCAGAACGCCCAGGCCGTCCATTCCAGGCAGATGAATATCGAGCACGATCAGATCGTGAACCTGATCCATGGCCATTTGAAGGCCGGTTTTCCCGTCGAAGGCCACATCTACCGCGTAGCCTTCTTCCTCCAGGCCCTTTTTGATAAAGCTGGACACTTTTTTTTCATCTTCCACAACCAGAAGCCGCATCGGTTTTTTCTCACCGTACAATATTCTATACTCAAAGCAATCCGAGCATTTTATATGATAAATGTTACAGGGGAAAGATGCCGAAAGCTCCTCGTATGACAGACTTGTTAACAACAGTAAGCGATCATCTGGTGAAATGCTCTCCCGGGCATCCACTGGCGATGTACTTCGCGTAGCGCGGAAGGCATCCCGCTCGGTTCATTTGTCATGCGCTTTGGGCCGTCAGCGGGATGCCTCGAGGGATTTGAAGTTGATTCCGTTCCCTCTTAAGATAGACTTTATGTAAAGGGCAAGTAAGAACAAGTTTTTAAATATAATAAAAAAGAATACCCTTTGGGCAATGCAAAGCCACAACCAGGGTGCAGGTACAGCGGAGAGGCAAAAATGCGATGGACGGATCAGGCACCCCGCTCACGCCCAACGCGACCGATAGACTCTACTGGGGGTGCCTGCCACGCTCCGCGAAGTGTCCCGCCTTGTACGGCCTGGTAAAGGCAGGCATAGCCCACACATCGTGACGGCCCTCAAAGGGTGCCGAGCAAAGCGGCACTTCATGTTTTGAAGTGCAGCGCCGCGCCGCGCAGCGTGAACTCGACACCATGTGTGCTTTTGTTTATGATGTGTCAGTATGGGGGGCTTGCCTTCAAACGAACCAGCTTACGCAAGGCCCCTGCCGGATGGCTCCGGTTCTGCCTGGAATTCCTCACTGGGAATTTTTTTGGTCTCTTTCCATTTTTCACTTATTATAGTCTATCATACGAGGAAAGAGCGGGCACACTTCAAGGCATCCGGCGCTCGCGAGGCTTCCGATCCGCCCGGTGCATAACACCATGTCAAGGTCTATCACGTGCGGTGGGCTGATTAGCGAGACGCCTCTCAATGGACCATTTCAGCAGGGGAGGAGTCATTAGAACCGTTAGCAACACTACGATAATAATGACCGAAAACAGAGCATCATCCAGTATGCCAAGCGATTTTCCCATGCTGGCGACGATCAGCGCGACCTCAACTCTTGGAAGCATGCCTGCCCCGACGATCAGCCTGTTGGCTCCCCTCACCCACAGTGAGGACGCCAGCTTACCGGCTACCGCAACGGCGGTAATTATCAGTCCCATCAGCATAACCTTAGCGTTTGCAAGCATGGCGACGTTCACCTGTAAACCGACCAGGACGAAGAAGATCGGAGCAAGAATCCCCTCGAAGGGCTCCAGGATCGATTCTACGCTCTGGTCAGGGTCCAGTCCCGGGCCAATACCGGAAAAGGACTCCTCCTTAATGATCACCCCCGCCGCGAAAGCCCCGATTATGGCAGCCAATCCAATTCTGTCGGCAAGCCACGCCAGGAGCATCAGGAGTACAAAAGGGTACAGTAGCTTTATGTTGCCCAAGTCCAATCTTGCGAGGAATTGAACGGTTTTTCCGAGAAATCTGGTTCCGAAAATTACCACTGCGCCAAGAAATAGAGCCGTCTTCAGCAGTATCCAGAACAGATGCCCGATGTCAACGGCGCCATGAGCGGCAACCGCCATCACCATCGCGAGCACTATGAGTCCCAGGACATCATCCAGGATGGCCGCACCAAGCACAATCCTGGCTTCCTTCATCTCGATCCGCTTCATGTCCCTGAAAATTCTGGCTGCAATCCCGACACTGGAAGCGCAAAGGGCGGCGCCGGCAAATAATGCAGGCATTAATCCATCTGTTTTTGGCAGCAGAAGCCATGTCGTGAAGCAGATCAAACTGAAAGTTATACCTACGCCTGTCAGGGCAACCGCTGACGCGCTGGCCCCAATTGCCTTCAATTCTTTCAGGCTGACCTCCAACCCCACCATGAACAGGAGCATTGCGACTCCAAAGCTTGCGAAGAGCTGGATCGATCTGGCCAGTAAAAGGTAAGAGGGGAAGTCACTTCTCAGGAGTACCCGCTCGACTCTTTCGGCAACCTCTTTGGGCAGGCCCGCCTGCCCCAGCGTGGATCGAACTGTGGTCTCCCAGTCTTTGCCTTCACTCAGGGCTCTTTCATCTGTCTGCTGAATCAGCTCGGAATGCCGGATGATAATGACCGTCGGGCTGCCGAGCTGATAAACAATGGCGCCAACGACGATCCCTACCGCCAGTTCGCCCAGAACCTGCGATTGTTTCAGTTTCCTCGCACTAAAGCGTCCGATGGCTGCACAGCATACGATCAGTGCCAGGACCCCGAAAACCCGGGCGGCAGGGTCACCGTACGTGGTGAAGCGGGACTCTCCCGTGTCCATGGCGCTTGCGCCGGCAGGGATTTCCGTGGTGGACTGCGCAAAAACTTCGTACCCTGTTCCAGGAGGGCAAAAAGAAAAAAGCAGGCCAAACGTGCAGCAGATAACTGAAAAGGCTATCAGGCATTTGATATTCAAATGCGTCACCGGACCCTCTGCGCAGCATTAAGGAGAGCAGAAAAATGCAGCGACATCCAAGGATAGACTTCATCCCGCCTCTGTCGATCTCCCTTCCTGGATTGAGATCGACATGGAGTGAGGCTGAAGTCCGGTTTCAGATTTCGATTGATAGAATCCGGTAAGAACGGGTTCCGGAAGGCGTGTAAACCAGAACCTCGTCACCCTCTCGGTGCCCCATTACGCCCTGGCCGACCGGCGCATCTATGGAAAGCTTGCCACCGGATACGTCGGATTCCCACGGCCCAACTATCTGGAACCGGTTGATCTCACCGGACTGAAGGTTTTTGATGGTTATTACGGTCCCGAAGCCCACCTGTTTGAAAAAGAACTTGCGGCCAACGAATATTTCACAACCGGCAAGCTTTTCTTCCAGATCGTTGATCTTTTTTTGGAGTAGGGCATGTCGTTCGCGCGCCGCCAGATACTGCTGGTTCTCGATTTTTACGCCATAGCCCCTGGCTTCGTACAATTCATCGAGCACCTCCGGACGCACGTCTCTCCTGAGGTGTGAAAGCTCTCTTATCAGCCTTCGATGGCCGTTTCGTGTTATAGGGACCTTGGGCTTCATCGCAGATCACACAAAAAAATTATCCGGGATTTCTCCTCGTTCCATTTTAGCCCGGAAAAGAGATACGCCGATGACCGTTTTACCGTCACGAATCCTGCCTGACATAATCATATCATGAACCTGCTCGAGTTTTACCATTTCCACCCCGGATATTTCGTCGTTGTCCTCCTTTACCGAAATCCTCTCCAGGCCCGAAGCTATAAAAATTCGAATAACTTCGTTAGCATACCCGATAGCAGGAAAATAGCTGAAGATTTCGATCAGCCTCGATGCCTTTTGCCCGGTCTCCTCCATGAGTTCCCGGCCGGCGCACACCTCCGCTGCTTCGCCGGGGTCCACCTTGCCTGCGGGTATCTCGAGAGTTTCACCGCCTATCGCATACCGCCATTGACGGACCATAAGGATGTGGTCCCAGTCCGGGAACGCCACAATTGCTGCGGCTTCCGGATGGTCTATCTTGATTCGCTCCGTCACCTTGCCGGTCCGGAGTCTCACGGCATCGAGTCTGGCGCTGAAATGCCTTGCCTTGAGAATGCCAAGCGTTCTGATCGTTTCTTCCATTAAGATTTGAGTCCCCACTTAAAGTGCCGGTTTATTGCATCGGAAGTTATAATAATACTTCAGAAAGATGGAGGTCGGACTTTCTCGTCGGCCTGCTTCAAGATTCTGTGCCAGACGTCATCTACCTGGCGTAGAGTATGTTCGATCTCTGCGCTGTTTTCAATTATGTAATCGGAGTGAGCCCTTTTGGAATCGATTGGAAACTGCATGGACAGGGTGCGCTCGGCCTCGGAGGGGGACAATTTGTCCCTTTGTATAAGTCTTTGGACCTGGACCTCAGGAGTGGAGTAAACCAGGATTACGATATCGAAATCTTTGTCAAATCCTCCCTCGAACAGAAGAGGGATATCGAATACGATCACTGCCTGGGGATGAAGTTTTTTTTGTCTTTCCCACTCCGCCCCCATCGCCTCCGTTATGTATGGATGAAGGATAGCGTCAATTTTTTCACGAAGGGTCGGTTCTCGAATTATTCTCCGGCGCAGCTCTTGTCTTCTGAGGGTCCCGTCCCGATTAAAAAACAGAGGTCCAATGCGATCCCGCAGGGCGGTATACGAGGGAGTCCCCGGCTCTACGGCTTGCCGCGAGTATTCGTCAGCATCCAGGATTATTGCGCCGAGTTCCCTGAATCTATTTGCCACGGTTGTTTTCCCGGTGGCAATGCCGCCCGTTAGTGCGATTCTCTTATCCGGCATCTGGAAAGCTATTCGCTTTTAACTCAAGCTCCATGCAGCGCGGGTCAGGTTAACGGCTCACGGCTCATTTTGTTAAAACCGTCTCTGCCGAAAAGCCTTTTGGCATACCCGGTCAAGCGGGAGCTTAGAAATCAATGTCCCCAATCGGCCGGCAGAATGTGTAGTCATAAGGTTTCTGGAAAAGCTCCTTCTCCATCCGGTCGGTGGACTGCGAAGACATAGCCCACGGAGTGACAACTGATGCGCCCGCAAGACCGACGGCCATTGCGGCGAGTCCCATCGGTCTCAGAACGAGCGCGTCGAAAATAATATATTCTCCCATGGGTTCAGCGGTAAAGCGTCCTGTCGCGGTCGGGTCGGGCGGCAGAACTTCCTGGGCCAGCACTGGTAATGCCGTCATGGAAAGCAGGGTTATGGTCAGGATCAGGATAATTCTTTTCATGCCGGTCTCCTTCGTGTAAAATTATGAATATTGAATTACGATTTTTTCCACTGCATATCCGGGCCATGCAAAAATCGAACACAAATCCGCGAGATGTCCGATCAAATCACGTTGTACGAAAGCACACTTCATGCCATATGTCAAATCAACACCTCGGCGCCTCTCTCCTGGTCGGGTTAACAAAACAGGCGCGCTGCACAGCATTCATATTATGACTGATGCAATCAGAAATCAAGAAGACTTGCATGGTTGCCCATATAAGTTTAGAGTACACAGGGCTGAGGCCGGAAGCCGGATGTCAGGGATTTGAAACTTATCAGACTTCTGATATCAGTTCTCCGTTAGGGAGGTCGAATGCCGGCGGATATTGTTGAACTCAGGGAAAGAAGGCTCGGAAAGTTAAGGCCTGCTCAGCTTGCGCGGGAACTGATGAGCCTTCCCGCAAAGAGACGGTTGAAGCTGATTGTTGAAAGACCCGACGCGCAATCGGTGGTTGCCGCACTGGATGTAAACGACTTTTTCTACACCGTGCAGGAAATCGGTGCTGACGATTCTTTGCCGCTTCTTGCCCTGGCCAGCATCGAGCAAATGAATCATCTCTTCGACATCGAGTGGTGGCGCAAGGACACCGTGGAACCCGCAGAAGCCCTGACCTGGATCGAGCGGTTCCGGAAAGCCGGCGGGTCCAAACTGCTCGAATGGCTCTCCACTGCGGATTTCGAGCTGCTGGTATCTCTTTTTAAACGATGGATCGAGGTCGGCATTGCTCCTGAGGATATTGATCTGGTCGAGGCGGCCGAACAACTGCCGCCGAGGACGATCGATGACCTCTATTTTTGGGAATCGAGATATCCACAGTACGATGACCTGATAACCCACCTGCTCACCACGATTTTCGAAACAAACTACGGTTTTTTCAAGGAGCTGATGAACAGCGTCCTTTATGCGTCCACCCCGGAAGTGGAGGAAAGCGCCCACCAATTTCATCGCGCGAGGCTGGAGGATCATGCCATTCCCGATTTTTACGATGCGCTGGAAATCTACAGGTCAATTGGGCCTGATGAATTTGCGCTGAAAAAGGTGTCGCGAAAAACAGATCAGGATCAGCCCATTCCTTCTTTTGCTCTGGCCCTTCTTTCCGAGGGCGACCTGTTTGCCCGGGCCGCAAGCCGGATCGAAGATCCGGGTCTGCTTGAAATCCTCCAGTTCGAGATGGCCGCTCTTGCAAACAAGGTGATCGTTGCCGACCAGCTTTCTCCGGATAATGCCGAAGCCCTCGGGCGGGCAGTAGAAAAGGCACTGGCCTACGTCAATCTGGGGCTGGAGTCGCGGTCCGGAGCTAATATCGAAAAGGCTGCGGAAATACTGCGCGACAACTTCCTGGAGCATCTTTTCAGACTCGCACAGGCCGAAGTCGCCAAGATCAGGGGACGGCTTCAGTCGATAGTTCAGAGTGGCTGGCTGAGCCAATGCACGGCAGGCATAAAGTGTCTCGACGCGGAATGGTTCGATGCTGCGGAGGAGCTTTTGGCGAGGACCCCCCGGATACTGAAGAGCAGACCCGGCGGGAGTGCTTCGGGCGTACTCCCTGCGTACGATTTCTTCAGGACCCCTCAGGACCTTGCGAGAGGCGCTCATATCGTGGACGTGATCGGCTGCGCCGGGGACCTCTATCAGTTGCTGAGCGCTCACACAGGGGAGACGGGGCAAAGACTGTGGACCGAGGGGCTGGTGCAGGCCCCGGAAGAAATTACCCTGGGGGTGATGGTGCTGACGGCAGCGGCGAACTCCCTGATATCCGGCAAATGGAGGGCTGCGCCTCTTTCCCGTGTGGTCTGGCCGGAGGTATTCCGGCTTCTTCAGCCTCCCGCCATCGACAGGGCGGTAATGGACTGGATTCACCGGTCTGTGCCCGACAGGGAAAGAAAATCTTTTGCGCAGGCCTACCTCACCCCCATTTTGCGGGACTATGATTTTGAAATGCGCCCGTTTTCAGGGCAAAACCCGCCGCAGATGCATCTGGTAAAATTCTTCATGTTCTTGGATGACTAAAACGGCGCCCCTTCGAGATCTTCGCTCCTGAACCCGGTTGCCTTCACCCGGGTCAGCTTTCCCGGGCAACTGCCTTCACCCGGAGGGAACAGCACTCTTATATAGTTGTCCGAAAGTCCCTCCCACAAGCCGGGTTGAACCTCGGTTTCGATAAGGACCTCCAGGCGTTCCCCGATGAATTTTTCCCGGAAAGCGCGCTTTTTTCGCCTGCTAAGGGCCCGCAGAACATCTGCGCGGCGCTTTAGCTCCCTTCCCTGGATGCGGCCGGAATACCCGGCAGCGGGAGCGCCTGGACGTGGCGAAAACGGAAATACATGAAGGTAGCTCAAAGGCAGGCCCTCAATAAATTTGAGCGTGTTTTCAAACTGTTTTTCGCTCTCCCCCGGAAATCCCGTCAGCACATCGGTCCCGATTGCCGCATATGGGAAATAGGCATGGATTTGGGCGACAAGTTCGGCGTAATATTGAGGATTATACGGACGACGCATTCGGGCCAGGATTTCGGGGTCTCCGCTTTGCAGGGGAATATGGAAGTGGCGGCAAATCCAGGGAGCTGACGAAATCATGCTGAGCAGTCCGGAATCGAATTCCTCGGGCTCCAGCGAACTAAGACGAAGGCGCGCCGGATGGTGGTTCGAGTTCATCTTTTCGAGCAAATGCGACAAGCTGAGTTCCGGCTCGAGGTCTTTGCCCCACCTTCCCAGATGGATGCCGGTAAGCACTATTTCCTGGTATCCCGCACCTGTCAGTTCCTCCATCTGGGACTGGACGAGGCCGGAGGGAAGGCTGCGGCTCCTCCCGCGAACGTGCGGCACCACACAGTAAGAGCAAAAGGAATCGCACCCGTCCTGGATTTTCAGCATAGCCCTCGTTCGGCCCGTATGCATACGCGATATTGGAAGAATTTCAAATTCGGAGCAGGAACGGGGCGCCCGATCGAGCGCAAGGCATGGCTCTTCAAAGCTGCCGGGCCGTTTCAACCACTCTAAGAGGTTGAATTTCCCGGGGTTCCCGAGAATGTGCGTCGCAAGCCTTTCGTCCGCTATCCGATCCCCCTCCAGTTGAGCGTAGCATCC